>OKRX01000062.1_pt1 | contig 67231 bp, 44 predicted proteins | sample 1601241 | NCBI WGS metagenome assembly OKRX01 (sample SAMEA3541500, study PRJEB24748) | human gut metagenome | biome: human gut; feature: human-associated habitat; material: faeces | place: China | collected 2012
CGAGGGCAGCGGTCTCGTGGACGACGTACTTGTACTTCATCAGGTCATCGCCTGCATGCTGCAGGGAGTTGAAGCGGTAGTTGATCTCCTGCTGGCCAGCGCCTGCCACCTCGTGGTGGGAACGCTCGAGAATCAGGCCGACCTTCTGCAGGTTGGCGACCATGTCGTCGCGCAGGTCCTGGGTGTGGTCAATCGGCGGAACCGGGAAGTAGCCCTTCTTGACGCGGTTCTTGAACGCGATGTTCGGAGTGCCATCGTCCTCGGTGTCGATACCGGAGTTCCACGGAGCCTCGATGGAGTCCACCTCGTAGAAGGAGCGCTGCATGCTGTTCTCGAAACGTACCTTGTCGAAGATGAAGAACTCGGCTTCCGGAGCGAAGGAAGCGGTATCGGCGATGCCGGTGGACTTCAGGTAAGCCTCGGCCTTGCCGGCAACCTGACGCGGGTCGCGGGAGTACGGCTCGTCGGTCAGCGGGTCGACGATGGAGAATGCCACGTCGAGGGTCTTGTGCTTGCGGAACGGATCGATGAATGCGGTGGAAACGTCCGGCACCAGCTTCATATCGGACTCGTTGATGGCCTGGAAGCCTTCCACGGAGGAGCCATCGAACGGCATACCGTCGGTGAAGGCGTCCTTCAGGAATTCGCTTGCCGGCACGGTGAAGTGCTGCTGAACACCGATCAGATCGGTGAAGCGAACGGAGACATACTCAATGCCTTCCTTGTTGATAAGGGCCTCAGCATCAGCCTTGGTTTCAAGTGCAGTCACGGGACCGCTCCTTTCGAATAAGTTACTTACAGGCTATTAGTCTATGGTCGCGAGTTTCGCTCACTCGCCATTTGGGTTACGAGAATGTTTCGTAATGACATATTCGAGGTGTGATTTCGCGGAAAATCACGATTCGATTGTTACGAACAGCCACGTCCGCCCCTTCAGAAGCGTTCATTTAATGGACAGGCAGCATGAAAAAGGTCCCGATCGTATGAATACGATCGGAACCTTCCGTGACATCATGCGGGTGCTATGACCATCAGCGGCCGCGCATGGCGCGACGGCTGACGCGCTGCGGATGCATCGGGTCGACGCCCTTCGGCACGCTCATGCCGTTCTTCAGCTGCAGGGTGCGCAGACGCTCGTTGAGCACCGTGAGCTCGGTCTTGGTGAGCACGAAACGAGTCCTCGGATGGATGGCGGCCATCAGCTTGTTCTTGTGATGGGTCGGCTGGTAGCTCTTGAACTTGAGCAGCGTCTTGCGCACGTCCTTGAGGCGGGTCTGGTTTGCGCCGGTGCCGACGTACATACGGTAGACCGGGATTTCGGAGCCGGCGGTCACGCCCTTGATGCGCTGCTCCTGACGATCCATGGCTCGCTTGACGCGATTGTAATCGCCTTCGCCCAGCAGATAGATGCCGTTGTAACCGGTACCGCGCCAGATGGCGTCCTTGGTCTTCGGGTCAATCCACACCGGTTCCTGGGGGAAGTTGAAGCCGGCCTTGCTGATGTTGCCGAGCACGCTTACTGCGGCACCGGGACGACCTTCGATCTTGGCGTAGCCGACCTTGTCGGCACGCTTGGTGAGCATCATGGTGGCGAACAGCACGCCCAGCATGACGGCAAGAATCATGAACAGGATCCAGCTGAACACATGCCACTTGAATATGACGCCCAGTACGACGAACACGATAATCGGTGCCACGAACACGCCACCGCACAGCCACGGAAGCGCCTTATCCTCAGCTTGGGTGTATTTGAAGATCTGGATGATCTGGCTGATGGTGCCTTGCTTCTTCTGCTTCTTTTTCTCTGCTTTATCTGCCATCGACTTCCTCGCTTGACGGTTCGGTTACACACACTGGGACGATAGTTTATCAGGAACCATGCCATTTATGGTGCGACTGCGCTATTCTACTCCGCCTATCTCGTATGCAGCGGGCGTCCGTCCGCTTTCAGCAACGCCTCACCGAGCGTCTCGCTGAACGTGGGATGCGGGTGGATGAGCCGTGCCGCATCGGCAAGCGGGACACGGTTGCCGACCAACTGTTCGGCTTCCGCTATCAAATCACTGGCGATTGGGCTGACGATGTGCACGCCCAACACCACCTGCATATCAGGATTGTTCGCAAACGCACCGCTGACGACGGTCATCGATCCGCCTTCCCCGCTCATCAGCATGCGCGCGTTGGACAGCATCGGGTATGCCGTCTCCTTCGGCTCGACCACGTCTTCGCGCGCTTTTGCCTGGTCGAGCGTCAATCCGACGCTTGCTGCTTCGGGGAAAGAGAACACCACCTGTGGCACGGTGTCGTCAAGCACGGGTTTTGGATCGGCTCCGGCGATTTTCTCAGCGATGGTGATGCCTTGTTCAAAGGCGCGGTGGGCCAGCGCATGACCTGGAGTGATGTCTCCCAGCGCCCACACGCCATCAAGGTTCGTCCGTCCGTATCCGTCGACGGTCACGTATCCTCGTTCGTCGAGCTTCAGGCCGCTGGAGCGGAACCAGTCGGCGTCGGTATTGGGCACACGTCCGATGGCGGCAAGCACCACTTCGCCGTAAGCGGTGCGGTCCTCATCGGAATCGCCCTGCCGATAGTGCACAGTGGCCCCTAGGTTCGCGCCAGTGTCGACACGGTCCACCGCGGTGCGTGCGATCACGTTCACTCCCCTGCGTTTCAGCTCACGTGTCAGCGTCATCGAAGCACGGCGTTCCCATGTGGACAGCACGCGGTCCTTACGAATCAGCAGTGTCACTTCGCAACCGGCGGCATTCCACAGCGACGCGAATTCCAATGCCACCGCACCCGCACCGATAATCACCGCGCTGGAGGGCAAGGTATTCAGCTCCAACGCCTGGGTGGAATCGATCAGCGCGCCGGCGAACGGATTTCCAGGCAACGCAAGCGGACGCGATCCGGTTGCCAACACGACGTCGTCGGCATCGATCGCAAGTTCCGTTTCAACCGGTTCGAACACGCCGGCTTCCACGGACCGCGATACCTGCGTCTCCCCCTCAGCCGGCGTGACACGTACTGTATGCGCGTTCTGCAATGCCGCGCAACCGCGGAATACGGTGACGCCGCGATGCGCCAGCAGGCCCGTCAGCCCTTTCGTCATCGTTTCCACGGTGGAGACGCGGAAATCACGTAATCTGCCGAAATCGATGCTCTGCAGCGTGGCGTTGATGCCCATGCGTTCGGCGTTATGGATGGTTTCGACGCTATGCACGGCGGTCAACAATGCCTTCGATGGGATGCATCCGCGGTTGAGGCATGTGCCACCGAGCGTACCGTCACGTTCGATCAACGCCACCGATTTGCCGAGTTCCGCGGCACGCAGTGCCGTAGAGTAACCGCCGGGGCCGGCTCCGATGATAGCGATGTCGAAATGCTGTTGAACCATATTGAATCCCAATTCGTTCCTCATTGATTCGTTTGCACGCACGTGAAGTGAGCTTTTGTTCGATGCGAGCAATCGTTTTCCATGGTAATGGAAAAGCCGTCAGTTGTTCGCTGACGGCTTGAAAAATCACCGGCGGTTCTCGATACCGATCACTCCGGCCAGTGTCCACGCTTCGGGTAACGAGGCTTCGGAAGCCTCCAACGGCGAATCTGGATGGCACGGCTCCACGCATAGGAACCGGAACGCATGCCCTTGGCCACGGACTGCTCACCGAATTTCTCGATGAGCTTCTTCTTGAGCTTGTGCCACATGACCGCCACGTCGATAATCACGGCGAACAAGTAGACATACATGATCAGCATGAGCGGCAACGCCAATGCAGGCCACTTGTAGGTGACGACCATGGATCCGATCAGGATTATGAACGCGACAGGGATGAAGAACTCGCCCAGATTGAAGCGGGCATCGACGTAGTCACGGATGTAGATGCGCCACGGCAGACGTTCCGACTTCGGCATGTGGTTGATGTCGCCACTTTGCATGGCATCGTATTCGGCGTTCTCACGTTCGCGGATGCGGGCCTTGGCCGCCTTACGGCTGGCGTCGCGATCCTTGGGGACCAGCGGACGGAGATTCTGCGCCTGGGCGTCCTTGCGCTTCGGGGTCGGACGGCCCTTGCCGGAGGTCGGCTGTGCAGCCTTGCTCTCGACGTTCTCCTGCGCCGGTTCTTCCTTCTTGGTAAACAAACTCATGCCTATAGAGCGTAAGGTGACGTATCGACGCTCGATGCCGCCCGCGGTGCCGTCTGCGTTGCGGTTCAAGCTGCGATTCAAGCTGCGGTCGGACGGTCTGCAAAGAACGGATACAATGGACATTCGTCACACGATATTCAATCCGCGTAATACACACGCATATATAGGGAGCATCAAGGATTATGACAGCTTTAGGACCCGAAGAGATCCGCACGCGCGTCGAGTCGGATTTCAACCGCATCGTCGACGTGTTGAACCAGAAGATCGCCTTGCAGTCGATTTCCGCGAAAGGCATCACCGCCGATCATATGAAGCGTTCCGCGCAATTCGTGGCTGATCTGCTGCGCGAGGTCGGCGTCGATACGAAGGTGGTGCAGTCGCACAACCCCGACGGCACGCCGGGCGCTTGGGAGGTCATCGGTTCCAAAAACGTCAGCGAGGATGCGCCGACGGTGCTGCTGTACGCGCACCATGACGTGCAGCCGGTGCCGGATCCGAGCGTATGGAACACCGACCCGTTCGTCGGCACTGAAATCGACACGCGTCTGTACGGCCGCGGAGCCGCGGACGACGGCGGTGGAATCGCCATTCATTCCGGTGCGCTGAAAGCGCTTGAAGACGATCTGAAGGTGAACATCAAGGTGTTCATCGAAGGTGAGGAGGAGATGGGTTCTCCGAGCTTCATTCCGTTCATCGAAGAGCACCGGGACGAGTTCGCTTCCGATGTGATCATTGTGGCCGATTCGGGCAACTGGTCCGCTGAGATTCCGTCGCTGACCACGTCGCTGCGTGGCAACACCGATATTGATGTGCATGTCAAGGCGTTGGAACATCCGGTGCATTCCGGCCAGTATGGCGGCCCGATTCTTGACGCGAACACGCTGGCTGCGATGTTGATTTCCTCCATGTACGATGCCAATGGCGATTTGGCCGTGCCGGGCGTTGCGTCCGAGGAACCGGTTGGCGGCCTGCAGCGTGATATGGACGAGGCGACTGTACGTGCCGACGCGGGCATCGTCGAATCGTATCGTCTTGCCGGCACCGGTTCGCTCGCCGCGCGTCTGTGGACGAAGCCCAGCGTCACCGTCATCGGGTTCGACGCGCATCCGGTGGAAGGATCCTTCAACGTCATCTCTCCTGAAACCACGTTCCGTCTGAGCTTGCGCACCGCGCCGAACCAGCGCCCGGAAGAGGCCCAGGAGGCGTTGGCCAAGTTCATGGTGGAGCATGCGCCGTTCGGTGCCGAAGTGTGGGTCGACAAGCTCGACAACGGCATGGGCTGGGCCATGGATCCGAACGCTGAGGCCACCAAGGACGCCATGAACGCCATGGAGGAAGCGTTCGGTGTGGCTCCGGTCAACAAGGGCGAGGGTGGTTCCATCCCGTTCATTCCGGAATTGCAGCGCATCTTCCCGAAGGCGCAGGTGCTGGTCACCGGTCCGGAGGATCCGAAGGCCAACGCGCATAGCCCGAACGAGTCCATCAGTCTGCCGGCGTTGAAGAACAACGTCATCACCGAAGCGTTGCTGCTGGATAAGCTCGCCAAGTAAGAAGCCGTGTAAGGCTTGCCGAAATAGGATAAAGCTCTCTGTCATACGATTCCGATTGGAACGTATGACAGAGAGCTTTTTCATTTAGCTGCCGATTGGGGAATCATCATCCATTAGTTGGACACGTTGCTGAACGCCCAATGCCAGTAGCCGGTGTAGTATGCGGTGGCCAACGCGATTGCCGGCACCGCGATGCAGATGGCGTAGAACAGCCAGTCGACCGCATGCAGTTTCGATTCGCGCGCTTGGCTTCGTGGCGCGTCGGATCCGAATCCGCGCGCTTCCATGGCGGTGGCGAGCTTCGTTCCACGTCGGATGGATACGACGAGCAGGCTGAATGCTTGCGAGAAGACGCGTTTGATGGTGCTGCCGTCGCCGAGGCCACGCGAGCGGCGTGACTGGCCGAGTGCACGCCAATCGTCCTGCAGCAGCGTGAACATGCGCATGCCGGCAAGGCCGCCGTATACGAAACGTTGCGGCAGGCGCAGAATCTGCACGAGTCCGTCGGCCAGATCGGTCGGGTCGAGTCCCAAAGCCAGAATCACACCCGGCACGGCGATTGCGGCGACACGTAGGAATGTGGCCAACGCCAGATAGAGCGATCCTTGGGAGATGACGATGATGCCGCCCAGATTGGCCAGCACCGTGCCGGATGTCTTGCCGTACAACGCCACGGAAACGAAGCTGCCTGTGGCCGCTATCCATACCGGCCATGTCTTGCGCAAGACCGTCCAGGGAGCCACTCCGCCGATCCATAACAATAGCATTTCCAAACCAAACGCCACGGATGCCGAAACGACATCGAGGGTGAAGAACATCGGAATGCACAGGATCAACGCACCGATGAAACGGCTTACCGGGTTGATTTTCGCCACGAACCATGACGGTGACGCCGGCTTCGTTTCGTTACGACGTTCCTTGTGTGGCACCACGGTAATGGTTTCGAGCTTTTCATTGCCGTCGCGCCCACTGTTTTTGTTGGTTTCGAGCATGTCACTCCCCCTCTCTGACCAAAATACGGCGTGCGCCCAGCGCTTCGATGAGCGGCTCATCGTGCGTAATCATGATGACCGCGCAACCTTGGTCGCGCGCACCGGCGATCAATTGGACCATGCTGGTCCACGTGGTGAAATCCTGTCCGAATGTCGGCTCGTCCATGACCAGCACTTTTGGCGCGGCAGCCAGCATGGACGCCACGGACAGTCTTCTTTTCTCACCGCCCGATAGGGTGAATGGATTCGCTTTGGCGAAGCGGGAAAGATTCAGGCGTTCCAACAGCCTGTCGGCGATGGAATACGCCTCCTCGTCGGTTTTGCCCATGGATTTGGGGCCGATGGCCACCTCGTCTCGCACGGTGGATGCGGCGAACTGGTGTTCCGGCTCTTGGAACACCATGCCGATACGTCCCAGCAAGTCGCGGCTTTTCCATGTGATCACATTGTTTTCGCGATGGGGAGGTACCAGATCGTCCGCCATGCATACACGTCCTGCCATCGGTTTGAGCAGTCCTGCGAGAGTGAGTCCAAGTGTGGATTTGCCCACGCCGTTTCTGCCGGTCAACGCGGTCACCTCACCGGAATGGAATTCGAGGTCGATATGCTCGCCGAGCGGGAAATCATAGCCGAAGCTCAGATCCCGCGTGTAAAGCACGACATCCTGCGGTTGCCGGATTTGTTCCGGTTTGGGCGCGTGGCTTTCGATGGTGCGGCCCGGCACCCACGCACCGCCGTCGGCAAGCACCTGACCCATGTGGCCGAACACTTCGTCTGGAGTGCCGTCGGCGATTACGCCGCCGACGTTCGAATCGGCTTCGGGTTTGCCCAGCACGATGACGCGGTCGACCAGGTCGAGCCACACGTCGATATGATGTTCCACCACAACCAGCGTCTCATGGGTTTGTTCGAGGACGTGGCGGACAGCGTCGTGCACTTCCTTGACACCGTCCGGGTCAAGGTTGGCGGTCGGTTCGTCAAGCAGCAGCAGGCCAGGGTGCATGGCCAGCACGCCCGCCAAGGCGAGGCGCTGACGTTGCCCGCCGGAAAGTCCTCGTGTGGAGCGGTCGAACGCCATGTAGTCGAGCCCGACGATGTCAAGGGCGGCTCGTGCCCGGTTCCAGATTTCATCTTTCGGCAGGTTCAGGTTCTCGCAGCCGAATGCGGTGTCGTCTCCGGCACGTTCGAGAATCGTCTGCGAGTCCGGGTCCTGAAGCACCAGCCCGCAACGTCCGCGCGCTTGTCTGGCGTCGACGCCGTCGATGAGCAGCTCGCCTTCCTGCTCGCCTTCGTCATCTCCACCGAGCACGCCAGCCAAACCGGACATCAGGGTTGATTTGCCTGCGCCGGAAGCGCCAAGCAACAGTACCCGCTCCCCCGGTTTGATGTCGAAGTCGACGTGTCGTAGCGCGAAATCCTTACGTGAGGCGTGTCTCCATCCCCAATCATGTGCGGTCACGCCGGCCGCTGTTGTGTTCTGAACGTCAGTGGTCATTCGTCGTTCTTTCTTCTGATTGTCATGCTGTTGTTTCGTATGCCGTTGTCATGCGATGCGCCATCACAAGAAAATCCCGCACCACCTTGATGTGATGCGGGATTTGCTTGCATCGGACAATCAGACCAGTTCCTGCGTACGACCGGATTCGAAGCGGTCGAGCACGCCGGTCTTGGCGATGGCCACCTGCAGGAGGTACATCACCGCGCCGGCGAGCACCGCGCCGGAAATGGCGGAGGCGATCAGGTAGATGCTGACGCGTAGCGCGCTCCAAGCCGGATTGGTAAGCCAGTAGTACAGGCCGCAGCCGACGCCTGCAAGTGCGCCGGAGATCGTGGTGGACAGCAGGTCCCACTTCTTATAGGCGAAGATGGCAAGACCGATTTCGGCGCCGAGGCCCTGCACGATGCCGACGATCAGCGAGCCGCCGACACCCCACTGGTTGCCCATGGTGAGTTCGAGCGCGGCCGCGAGGGTTTCCGCGAACAGTGCGGCTCCAGGCTTGCGCACGATGATGGCGGCCAGAGGGCCTGCGAACAGCCAGAAAGCGTTAAGCAGGCCTTCGAAGCCTGGAGTCACCGCCTCGAAGAGGGCCAGCGGCGCGGTGCAGACGATGTCCCAGCCCCAGAAAATCACGCCGGATGCGACGGCGATGATGGCTGCGACGACGATATCGACCACGCGCCACTTGTTGTTGTGTTTGCGAACTGCGGAAGACTGGTTTTCTTCAGTCATGGGATATGTGCCTTTCTCTTTTCGTCAAGGCACGGGAAATAGAGAGACGTCCGTGCGCCGGCATTACCCGGTATACGTTCATACGGTTGAAGCGGTTGCTTCCTCTCAGCCATTCGGCCCCCGTGTCTGCGCCTGATATTACACAGGACCCACGATTTACGTCGGTTTTGTCTCATAACGGATTCCGTATTCCGTGGCTGAGTCGCATTCCGATGTGTTGTTTTGGAGGAACGCTCCAACCGTATGGTGATTTTATTGAGGCAGTCTCATCAGCGATTCGGCAAGATTCTTGAATGTTTCTCCGATACCGTCCGACCGCAACGCGCCCTCTTTGGTCAGGACTGCGGGCCGGCCTGCTTCGCCGGTTTCGCGCAGTTCAGGCTCCAATGGGAGTTGTGCGAGCAGTGGCACTTCATAGCCGAGGCTGTGGGTCAGCTGTTCGGATACGCGTGCGCCGCCACCTTCGCCGAAGATACGTAGCTTCTCGCCTTTGTGCTCGTAGTAGCTCATGTTCTCCACGACGCCGCGAACTTTCATCGGCACCTGCAATGCCACCAGGCCGGATCGTACCGCGATGTCGGAGGCGGATGGCTGCGGTGTGGTGACCACCACCAGTTCGGCGTTCGGCAGTGCCTGTGCCACGGAAATCGCCATGTCGCCGGTGCCGGGCGCCAGGTCGAGCAGCAATACGTCCGGCTCGCCCCACCATACGTCGGATAGGAATTGTTCCAAGGAGCGTTGCAGTCTTGGACCACGCCATAGGATGGCTCTGTCCGCGCCGGCGAACATGCCGATGGAGATCAGTTTCACACCCCATGCGGTGACGGGCATGAGCATGCCGTTGAGGTTCGTGGGCTGTGATTGCACGCCGAATAGCCTAGGCAGCGAGAAACCGTAGATGTCGGCGTCGATGGCGGCGGTATCGTAGCCGAGCGCCGCGAATGTGGCTGCCAGATTGGCGGTGACAGACGATTTGCCCACGCCGCCTTTGCCGGAGGCGATGGCGAAGATGCGGGTTTTGATGCCGGGTTTGTTGAACGGGTTCTGTTTACGTTCCGCTTTGAGGCCGGCCACCAGCTGGGTGAGTTTGTCTTGGCTCATGGAGCCGACTTCGATGCTGGGAATCAACGTGGCATCGGGATAGGAGGCGACCGCGCCGTTGATCTGGTTGGTGATGGTCTGCGACAGCGGACAGCCTTCCACGGTCAGTTCGACCCGCACCCGTACGTCGTACGTGTTGGTTTCGCCTGCCACTGGCGTGGCGTCAATGGCTGCGATCATGCCCAAGTCGGTGACGGACCTGCCCAGTTCGGGGTCAATCACTTTGCTTAGCCGTTCGTAGATGCGCGCTTCGATGGTGCGCTCGTCGCTCATGCTTCCTCCTTATGCCGCGTACCACAGTAGCGGTTCGCGGCACGGCTTGCCAGATGGTGTGGCGATTATTCAACTGTTCCTGTGTCGAGCAGCTGTTTGAATTGGTCTTCGTTGAGCATGGGGATGCCCAGTTCCTCGGCTTTTGCGGCTTTTGAGCCGGCATTCTCGCCTACGACGACCCAATCGGTTTTCTTGCTGACGGATCCTGCGGCTTTGCCTCCGCGCAGAACGATGGCCTCTTTGGCGGAATCGCGGGAGAATCCTTCCAACGAGCCGGTGACCACGACCGTTTTGCCTGCCAATGTCTGTGGTAGTCCGCTGGCTTGGGCTTGTCCGACTCCTACGCCGGCGGCCTTCCATGCGTCAAGCACGGCACCGCGCCAATTGCCCGGCTCACGGGCCGCGGTGAACCATGTGACTACGGATTCCGCAATTTCCGGACCAATACCGTCGATTTGGGACAATTCGTCCACGCTGGCATGTTCGATGGCATCCAACGTACCGAACGCGCTGGCGATGGTGCGTGCGGTGGGCGGTCCGAGCCTGCGGATGGACAGGGCCACCAGAACGCGCCACAGGTCGGCATGGCGGGCTTTGTCCATTTCGTCGAGCATCTTGCGGGTGTTTTCCGCCGGACGAATGTACACCGGCTGCACGCTGGACGTGCCTCCACGGGATACCTTGATTTCCTCGCGGATCACCACGGCGTCATCCGGCACCACGTATTGCGGATATTCCGCGGTCTCGTCGATGTCGGCTTCCTTGCGTTTGCGGGCGGCGGTAGGCGCGGTCCAGAATGCGGGCACCTGATGCCATAATCCGGATCCGCCCACACGTTTGCGCACTTTCTTGATCTTGCCGTTTGACCCGACGGTCTCGTGGATTTCGATGATTGGGGCCTCGCGCCAGACGCGCACATCCTTGAGGTCTGCGGACGTCAACGAGAACAGCCCGGCCTCGCTGGACAGCACAGGTGTCTGCATGGGCGGCAGTTCCAGTCCTGCCACCGGCTCGTACGGTTCAGGCTCCTCACCGGGTTTCACCACGATTTCGGTGATGTTCGGCGCATACGTGTCGATGGAATCGGGCCTGTCCTCTTCGGGATTCGTCAGCGCAATGGCTGATTGGTCGCCCAGATGTTCGATATCGAACGCCTTACGGGACGCCAGATTGATGATCCGCTCGGTCAGCTGCGCCGGGCAGGATTCCACGTTCGGGCAGCGTATATCTTTGTCTCCCTCTTTGGCGGGAGCGAGTTCCGCGCCGCAGCTCGGGCAACGCGTGGGCATCACGAACCGGCGGATCTGGCCCTCACGTCCCTTGCGTCGCTCCAGCACCGGACCGACGAGCTCGGGAATCACGTCTCCCGCCTTGCGCACCACCACGGTGTCGCCGATGAGCACGCCTTTGCGTTCCACTTCAAAGGGGTTGTGCAGCGTGGTACGGGATACTGTGGAACCGGCCACGTACACGGGTTTCAACACCGCCACCGGAGTCACACGTCCGGTGCGCCCCACCTGCACAGTGATGTCAAGCAGCTCGGTATTGACTTCTTCCGGTGGATATTTGTAGGCGATGGCCCAGCGCGGCGCACGCGATGTGGCACCAAGGGAACGCTGCAATCCCAAATCGTCGACCTTCACGACGATGCCGTCAAGCGCGTGTTCGATGTCGCCTCGGTGTTCGCCGTAATAGTCGATCATGTCGAGGATTTCCTTGAACGACGTGACCTCACGGTTGTGCGGAGAGACGGGCACACCCCATTTCTTATACAATTCGTAGGCTTCGGATTGGTCGTTGACCACATCATGGCCGTTGCCGGCGTGCCCCGCACCCCAACGCAGCGATCCGATGCCGTGCGCGTAGAAGCTCAGGCGACGGGTTGCGGTGATACGCGGATCCTTCTGTCTCAGGCTACCTGCGGCCGCGTTGCGGGGATTGGCGAATGGCGCGCGACCGGCGTCCTCGTTCTCGGCGTTCAGCTTGTTGAAATCGTCCCATCGCATGAACACTTCGCCGCGGATCTCCACGAATTCGGGAATGTCTTCCTCCGGTCCGGCAAGGTTCTGCGGAATGGTGGAGATGGTGCGCACGTTGAGAGTGATGTCCTCGCCGGTCACGCCATCGCCTCTGGTCAGACCCTGTTCAAGCACGCCGTTGCGGTAGATGAGGTTCAGCGCAAGACCGTCGATTTTCACCTCGCAGGTCATGGGCAGTGGCTTCGATTCGGGCCAATCCAATCCCCTGAGCACGCCGTCGTACCATTCGCGCAGCTCCTCGATGGAGAACACGTCATCGAGGCTCATCATGCGCGATGGATGACGTACGGAAGCGAAGTCGTTGGAGAACGTGCCGCCCACACGATGGGTCGGTGACTGCGGTGAGTCAAGTGATGGGAACTGCGCCTCAAGCGATTGCAGGCAGCGCAATCTTGCGTCATATGCCGCGTCGGATGAGACGGGGGCATCGTCGATATAGTATGCGATCTGGTCTGATTCCACCCATGCGGCCACGCGCGCCCACAGCCTGGCCGCGGCTTCGGCGCTCATCGAAGCCACATCAACCTTGTCGAGGCGCATGGCGTCGGCATCGGTCGGCTGCAACGCGGCAATCCAACGTTCGCTGCCCGGAGTCAGCGAAGCCAGCCCCTCATCGGCCACGACGGCCGCGGAACTACCGTCGCTCTCCGGCGCGTCGAAATCCCATGCCAACTGTTCGGAATCATCACGATTCGTCATTGTCACCGCTTTCCCATCATTTCCGCCATGCCGCGCGGATGTCCACGCCAGCACCGATTATCGCACAAATGTTCGACCGTTTTGTTAGTTGTTCAGAGAGCGCAGGAACTGCACCTGCACCACGTCGGCACCGTCATGGTCTTCGTAATCCATGCGCATCGCGGCCACCGACAGGGTGCGTGCGGGCACGAACATGCCTTTGTCCACGCAGACGCGGGCCGCTTGGTGCATCAGGGGCGCGACCGGCGTGTTCGGCCATACCGGCAGTCCGGCGTCGGCGAGCACGTGGATGGCTTCCTGCACGTTGGTCGGCACCGGAATGCACTGCGATTGCGCTCTTCCGATCAGTTCCTGCAGTTCGCTTTCGAGCACGGCGATACGTCCGGGGGCGATCTCCTCGCTCATGATGTATGAGGCGGCGGCAAGGTCGAAGTGGTCGCACATCCATTCCGCATAGGCGAGGCGATAGTAGGCAAATGAGGCGTCTTCCCGGTCAAGCGCGACGTTCAGCGCGTTGAGGCATGCCGCACGTGCCGGATCCCAGTCCTCGGCACGCCCCAGCTGCACGGCGAGCTTGAGGTGCGACAGCGGGTATGCGGGGGCGTAACGCACCATGGCGTTCAGATGCGGCAGCGCGGCATCGACGCCTTTGACTTGGGCGAGCAGGTCGGCAAGCTCCATATGCATGTAGAACAGGTTGTCGGGGATGAGCACCGTTCTTTCGCCTTCGGTGGCGAACATGCGGTTGTAGATGACGCGTTCCGCATATGAATTGAAGTACCGCGGCACGCCCGGATTTTCAGCGAAGATCCGGTCCATGCGTTCGAGTGTGGACTGGGCGGATTCGATGGCCCGCTCGACGTCTCCGGAGAACAGCATGTCTCGTGCCTTCAGACGTTCGTCATCGAGGGATTGTGCCAGTTCGAATGAGAAGTCGGGCGTGTCTTCGCCGTCGATCAGCGCGCTGGTGACCTGCGGCGCCAATTCGGTCAATTCCGGATCGGATATGGAATTGATGATGTCCATGGCCTGTTTGGCTTTGGCCACCGATTCGAGTCCGTCGCTTTGCGCAAGACGATGGAACTCCCCCACGGCGCGCTGCAACAGGTCGACACGCTGGATGGACAGGCCCATCATGTTCTCACAGCCGAACAACTGCGCCGTGCCGTCATCAAAACGAATGTCGGACAGTTCGGGTTCTTCTTGGCTTCCCGCCGGTGAGAATCGGCTGTCACGAAGGTCGAAGGCCGCATCGATGGGTTTGAGCGCGCCTTTGCCGTCCACGTCCATTTCGGCGTCGAACATGCGGTATGTGGCGGTTGGATGGGCCAATCCGTCAGTGTCGAGCCGCTTCAGGAACTCGTCGCGGGCGAAGGTGACGGTCACCAAGTTGCGTACGGTCGGGTTTTTGCGCAGCTGCGCCATCGGATCGTCGTCATCATCATCGAGGTAGGTGTCGTACTCCGTTTTGTCGCTGGCGTCGTCCCGCATGGAGGCGTCGTCATCATCGGCGCGTCCGTCCGGTACCGCGAACGCCATTTCGTCGAAGTCGATGTCTTTCATCAGGTCTTCGAACTGGCCGTCCACCGTATCGTCTCCAGTGCCAACGCTATCCGAGCCAGCCGAATCGTCGGAATCGATTGATTCGGATGAGATATCGGTGGTTCTCGGAGTGACGGGCCGAGCCGGATCGCCATGGTAGTCGCCGTCCTTTGGAGCGGCTTTGGATCCGGATGGCCTCATGTCTCCGGTACGGATGCGTTCGAAGGCGCTTAACGCCTCGCTCATCAACTCGCTGATGGCGGAATCCTGTTCGGCTACGGCCTCTTCCAGACCAATCGAATCGATGTGCATCGACACGCGTTTGACATTCGGATCGGCTCCGAAGCTCAGCGCGGCCATCATGAGTCCGACGCGCAGATTGTAATCGACGCTCATACGCGTGCGTTCGACGTCGGTCAGGTCGATCCACGCGCGGCGCGATACGTCGTATCGGGTGAACGGCATCATGGACACTCCAGCAGAAGTGAAGCCGATTGCGACTTCGCCGTCGCTGAGGTCGCACCGGAAGTCAACGTCGAAACGGTATGGCAGACGCAGGCTGCGCAGCAGACGGGACATGGTCTGCCGGTACACCCATTCGGAACCTCCGTCGGCGCCGAAATCGCCTTCCAACACGTTGTCCTTGGTTGATTCGGCGACTTCACGCCGGAAGTCGGCCGCGATATCCGCCAGTCGGCTGGCGGCCTGGATGCCGTCTTCCCGGTTCGGGTCGAGGATCGCGCCGAACCGGTCGTCCGGTTTCAACGCGATCAGCGTCGGATTCTCCAGCAGGGCGAAGTCGATCTGCGCGGCTTCGGCACGCGTCACCGTGTCCTCCGTGGGGAGAGCGCCGATGCGTGCGTTACGTTCCAGCCATGAGCTGACGGCGGCGAAGCGGTTGAGGTTGCCCTCGATGTTGAGGGCGCACAGCACTGCCGAGAACGGCAGGGAGGAATCCCATGCGAAGAAGTAGCATCCGGAATAGCTGGATGTGTACAGGCGCAGCGGTTCCGCTCCGTGCACAGCTTCGAGCCCTTGATCGGTATCGAGCGCGTGGGCTTCGCGCATCAGATCGGCGAAGTAGTCTTCCAGGCCGGAGGCGCGCATGCCATGCGACCGGGCGCTCATGGTGTCTCTGATGGACCGTCGGATGGCGCCTATGGGCGCTTCGCGGTTGAGCCTGCGGAAAATGTTGCCGGAACCGAAGCCGACGAGCAGGCCGTTCATCTGTGGCAGCATGTAGGCGGCGAAGAACGCGATGGTGATGGCGTCCCGGTATTCGAGGTCGAACCGCATATTCGCTGGCAGGTTGGCGCGCATTTGCTCAAGCGTGTAACGGCTGCCGGTTTTGAGCCATGAGGCGAGCCACATCATGCGACCGCCCGGCATGCGTCCCACGACGCCGCCTTGCGTGGCGCGCACCGTTTTCGGATTGCGGCTGGCCGCATGGCCGAGTCTTGGACCGTCCGCCAACGTAAGGGTTTCCTCTTTGACGAAGACGAACCGCGGTTCGAGTTCCTGCGTGTCCATGTCCGGATCGGTGCCGGCGAAGACACGCGCTTTGCCGTCCGCGAGCGCGATTTGGGCGAAGTGGTCGCTGTCGGTGAACAATCCGATGGAGAAGGCATGGCCGTGGGTCTGCGGCAGTTGGGCCCATCCGAGGCGGAATCCTCCGGGCACGCCTTCGAATCCGTCGATGACGTGTCGTTTGATGAGCGGATTAAGCCGGATGGCGTTGCGGGTCAGTTCGTCGACGATGTCGTCGGGCTTGTCAAGCGCCTTGCCGAAGGGGTTGGCGTGGATGTGGCGCGGCGTGGCCTGGTTGACGAGTCGCCGCACATTTTGCCTGACGCGTTCGAGCATGGTCCGGTTATGTTCCGGTTGGCTGGCCGGGTCTGATGGTGTGCGGTGAGACATGTGTGCCATTCTTTCAATCCAACGCGACATGAAGCTATTAGAATAATGACGTGACTTTTTCGAAGCAGCGTTTTCAGGCACGTCGTCGTATGTGCGCAGCCATTGTAGTCGCTTTCGCGGTGATGGTGGCGGTCGAGTGCGTGTTGTGCAATATGCCGTTTTGGCGTTCCTTGGCCGCATCGGGTGATTCCGCCGCCGCGTACAACGTGCTGGGCCCTGGGCTCGAACGTACTGACGAGGGGTTGTTGAAGGTCACCGATCCGACGCAGGCATATATGCAGGTCGATGCGGATGGCTCGTCGGAATATGTTCGTATGGACCCGGTGTCTTCGAAGGCGTTGGATAAGGCAGCCAGACAATCGGAGCAGGTGTTGCGCACGGTTCGCGTCCGTCCTGATGTCAATCGCAGGGCCGGTACGGTCAGTTCGGTGTCGGTGTCTTCGCCGCGTTCGCTGTATGTGCATGCGGCGGCTGCCGGTGGTTCGGTGTGCGTGCGGATTGTCGAGCCGAAGGGTTCGCTGATTCCGTTTGATGCGGTGCGTGCGAATGTGCGTGTACCGTTCGCGTTGAATCCGTTGCGTATCGGCGTGATGGTGGCCGTGTTGGCGATGGTACTGGTGTGGAGGCCTGGTTCGCGGTTGTGGCGGATGCCGTTGGATACGACGAGTGTGAGGCAGCGTGCGTGGCTGGGGGCGCTGCTGGCGGTGCCTGTTGTGGTCACTTGTGCCGTTGTGGTGTGGCAGCTGGTGGAGGCGGCTCCGTTGAGCTTCCATACGAAAGGCACGTACACGTATGATTTCGACCAGTACGATTACGTGGCAAGGGCGCTGCTTGATGGTCACGCGTGGTTGGATTTGGATGTGCCGGATGCGTTGCGTGACGCGGCGGATCCGTATGATGTGGCCACCCGGCAGCGGTTGCTTGCCGATGGCGTAAGCCCAGTGTATTGGGATTACGCGTTCTATCAGGGGCACTGGTATTCGTATTTCGGTGTGGTTCCCGCGTTGTTGTTGTTCCTGCCGTATCGGGCGGTCACATCGTTGTTCGTCGATGGCGGGCTGATGATGCCCTGCGGTGCGGCCGTGCCGCTGCTGATGCTTGGTTTTCTGGTATTCGGATGTCTGCTGGTGATTCGTGTGATATCCCGAATTCGTCCGAATGCGCCGTTGGCTGCGGTCAGTATGCTGTGCGTGTTCATGCTGTTGGCTTCCAATGGTTTGTATCTGTGGTATCGGACGAATTTCTATTCGGTGCCGATCGCCGCCTCCCTGTTTCTGAGCGTGTTGGGATTGTGGCTGTGGTTGGGCGCCGCCAAGCGGGTGCCGGTGTCAGGCGATCGGATTCGTGAGGTTGATGGCACGCAGTCGTTGTCGTTGCCCCATCTGGCTGCAGGCTCGATGTGCATTGCGGCCAATCTGGGGTGCCGTCCGCAGTTCATTCTCGTGGCGTTGCTGGCTTTCGTAATATTCTGGCCGCAGATTCAGTCGATTTTCCGTCACGCCTCCAATGATTCCTCCATTCCCCATATGTCGGTCTGGCGTCTGATGCGCGCGCCGTTGGCCGCATTGCTTCCCGCGTTGATTGTGATCGTTCCTCTGCTGGCGTACAACGTGGTCCGGTTCGGATCACCGCTCGACTTCGGCACCTCATATCAGATGACGGTCACGGATATGACCAGTTATCGGCAGCCATTGTCGAATCTTGCGCTGACCGTCTCATATTACCTGTTCCTGCCGTTGCGGTTCACGGATGCGTTTCCGTTCCTCGCCGTCAGTCCGGCGCCTCTTCCCACTTGGGGATTTACCGAGGCAATGCCTGGCGGCTTATTCACGATAGCTCCGTTGACGTTGGCCGCGCTGGCCTGCCCGTTCCTCTACCGGCGTATGCGCAAGGCCGGGCGCACGAACACATGGCTGTTGTTGACATCCAGCCTGGCATTGGGATTGCTGCTTGTGGTGCTTGACTCCCGCATGGCTGGTTTGGGATGGCGGTACATCGCCGATTTCGGATGGCTGTTTGCCTTGGCCGCGTTGCCTTCGTTGCTGATCGTGCTTGATTGCGGCAAGCCGCGTCTGCGTTGGGTATGTCGTGCCGGATTCCTCGCGCTGCTGCTGTTCACGCTGGTTGTCGCGCTGATGTCGTTGTTCCTGCCCGGGCGTGACGATGAGATGTTGCGCAACAATCCCGCCCTCTATCTCGACGTGCAGTCCTGGTTCATGTTGGGTTGACGTCCGACATAAGCTACATCCAGTAAAAATTCAGGTTTCTTTCCTGATTCATATAGCAGTTTTTCCGGTTTGCTCTGAGTTTCATCGGCAATCATAACGATTGTCATCATTGTTGCTTTGAGTTATGTTCCGGGGGTCGCCGACCATGAAACCGCTTTCGCCGCCACGCAACCATCCTCAGGCCGCACGTCGGATGCCAAAGGCGACATCGTGCTGCTCACCACCGAACTGGGCCGCGACGACAACGCCGTGCAGGACCAAGTCGTCAAACTCGATGCCGAAACCAGCAGTGTGACGCGACTGTTGGATTTCGGCAGCCTGTTCGCCGATTACAAGGCGTCCGCCACGCATGCGGGCACGGACGATTCGGATGAACTGCCGGTGAACCTGCGCGCGGTTGCGCCTGCGGTTCGTTACAATCGGCGGTATGGGTTTCTTCGATTCGCTGTTCGCCGGTAAACATTCCACACCGGCTTCGTCCGTCACGTTCCATCTCGACCAGGCCGCCCACATGTACGAGGACGGCAATATCGGCTTGGAAGCCACCACGCTTGATATCACACCTGACAGCAAGCGTGTGGCGATAATCGGCTTGAACGGCGCAGGCAAGACCACGCTGCTGAAGTTGCTGGACGGAGCGTTGGCCGCCACGTCCGGAACGGTCCGCATCGAAGCGGACGGTACCGCATACGACCCCGCCGTGAAACGCGATCTGAAGCATGTCGAGGATCTGGTCGGCCGCGTGCGGCGCGAAGAGATTCCGAACGCCTACTACAAGGCGGCTTCGATTCGTGAGGCGATCGACCTGCCGTTGAAGAAGCACAAGGTGCCGGAAAGCGAACGTCAGGCGATCATCGGCAATCTGTTCGCGCATTTCGATCTGGCTTCCGTGGCCCGCGAGCCGGCCTCCGCTTTGGATAGCGAGAAGCGGCATCTGCTGGCGATCGCGGCCGCGTTGAGCTTCTCCCCCGCTGCGATCGTCGCCGACGAGCCGACCAAGGGATTGGACGAGGTGGCGTCGGCGCGCGTGGCGAAGGCCCTGTTCAGCTATGACAAGCAGGTGGTGTTCGCCACGCATGACACGGATCTGATCGTCCGTCCGGAATATGCGATCGGCCGCGTGCTCGTTGTCGACGACCATCGTGTGGTGTTCGACGGCGCGCCTCGTGAGGCGGTCGATTTTTACACGGATTTGGTTCGTTCGAAGTATGAGGCGGCGAAGGGCGACAGGGCGTAGAAGAGATTTCGGACTCGGCAGTCCGTTCAGCCGATCAGTTCGTTGACGGTGTCGATCACCACGTGCACGTTATGCCGGAAATCGTCCGGTTCGGGCAGTAGTGAGATGGCCAGATAGCCGTTGGAGGTCATGTCGAAGAAGTAGCCGGGCTGTCCGGATACGCCGTGGCGTTCGATCATGTGCAGCACCAGCTCGTTCTCGTCGAGCACGCTGGGCACGCGCAGCAGTACGTTCCATCCGCCTTCGGCACGCAATACGCTGACAAGACCTTGCTCGTCCGCGTCGAGCATGGCATGCAGTGCTTTGAGATTGCCGCGCACACGTTCCTGCACGCGCGCGGTCTGCGATGGCGCCGCTTCAAGCAGTGCGGGAATTTGTTTTGCGACGATCTCGCTCATGGGCAGATAGTCGTCGGCGATCACGTCGAGACGACGCTTGGCTTCCGTCACGTCTTCTGCCGGTCCGGACACTTGGATCCAGCCGACTTTGGCATGCGGTGCGGCGAGCATTTTCGAAAAACCGTCCAACGCGAATGTGAGCGCGCCACGCTCCCCTGCGAGTCGTGCATTGCCTTCGAATGGTTCCAAATCGTAATCGTAGAACACTTCGTCGGCGATGATGGCCACGTCGTGGTCCCGGCACAGGCGGACGATCGCCTCGCGTTCCGACGGTTTGACGTACGAACCGGTCGGATTGTTGGGGTTGATGAGCACCAGCGCGCGGATGCGATTGCCGTCCGGGCCTTCCAGCGCGGTTTTCAGTTCGGCCACGTCGATGTACCAGGAGCCGTCGAATCGTTGTTGGTATTCGATCATGTCGACGCATTCGAGGCGTGCGATCGATTCGATGAGCGGATAGCCGGGTTTCGGTGCGAGCACGGCGTCACCGGCATCACACAGCAGTTTGATAAGCCACGAGTAGGCTTCGGAAGTTGAACTGAGGATGTACAGGTCGTCCGGCGAGCAATGGCCGATTTCCTGCATGTCAAGGAACGCGGCCAGCGCCTCACGCGCGTAGCGTTGGCCGCGCGGGTCGGCGGAGTAGATGTCCGGCACAAGATCCGGAGCCAGCGCGTGCCGTGTCGGATTGGAGTCGTTGAGCTTGCCGAGCGGTCTGCCGGCTGTTTTGGCGGTGGCTTCCGCCTTGGCGATGGGATTGGGCTCACTGATGTCGACTCTTGAGGAAAAACGCATGCTCTCCACCCTACTCCATGGACTGCCGTCTTCCATCTGCGGCACATGGAACAACGAAAAAGGCCGTCCGACGAATCGGACGGCCTTGTGACAACCTAATCGGTCAACACATCACTTCTGCTTGGTGCTCGCGTAGTATGCGGCGCCGATGATGCCGGCCTCGTTGTGCAGCTTGGCTGCGACGATCGGGGTCTTGATGTCGATGTACGGCAGGAACTTCTCGGAGACGCGGGACACGCCACCGCCGACGACGAACAGCTGCGGGTCGAAGTAGAACTCCATGAGGGAGTAGTACTTGGTCAGGCGCTTCGCCCACTTCTTGTAGCCCATGTCGAGCTTCTCGCGGATGGAGGATGCGGCGTACTTCTCCGCGTCGCCCTTGCCCTTGAGCAGTTCCAGATGGCCGAGCTCGGTGTTCGGAATGAGCTCGCCGTTGAAAATCAGCGCGGTGCCGATGCCGGTGCCCAGCGTGGTGGCGATGACGAGGCCATCCTGGCCCTTCGCGGCGCCGAACTGCTGCTCGGCAAGACCGGCGGCGTCAGCGTCGTTCACCACGGTGACCGGACGACCGCAAGCTTCGGAGAACACTTCGGTGACGTCCACGCCGACCCAGGACTGGTCCAGGTTGGCCATGTAGCCAAGCTTCTCGCCCACATGAATCGGAGCCGGGAAGGCGATGCCGACCGGAGCGGACTCCGGAACCTCGAAATGCTCGAGCTGCTGGCGAATGATTTCGCCGACGGCCTTCGGAGTGGACACCTCCGGGGTGAGGATCTTCAGACGCGGTTCGGCGAACTCGCCCTTCTCGAGGTTAACCGGGGCGGCCTTAATGCCGGAGCCACCAATGTCAACGCCGAATGCCTGTGCAGTCTCAATCATCTTCAACCTCTCTATCAAGGTATGTTATGGGTGTATTCGAACCGGTACGTATTATGGTAACTCGCAACATGCCCAAAATCGCGCGCGACATGCACAAATGGTGAGAACGATTGCACAAATTGTAATACTTAACCGAGTAAATATTTCATCGCCTGTTTTGCAAACGATTCGTCCCACGTCGGTAGAGGCTCCGACGTGGGACGAATCGTCAATCGCGTGATCGCCGCGCGTTGGGAAACGCGTGGGCCACGGTATTACTTCAGCGGCGGCATCGGCTGCCATTCCGGATCATGCAGCAGCTTGCGCGAATCCCACCATCCCTTGGCGATCTGAACGATGCCGGTCTTGAAATGCTCGCGGTCCACCATCATCAGTCGAATCACTTCCTTGACCGCGGTCAGCACCGTACCCAGACCGAACAACAGCGGACGGTAATCGCCGTACGTCATGAAGTATCGGGCCATGTAGCCGCGGTTGCGCATGATGTGGTAGCGGTTCATGTCGGAAGTGGAGTTGAGCTGGCGCACGCCGGCGATGTCCCAATTGCCGATCTCGCGCGTACGGCGCAGCACCACGTCGGGCACGACGATCGGATTGGTGACCTTGCTGGCACGATAGCCGTACATCGTGTCGTCCCAATAGATGAAGAAACGCGGGTCGGGCAGACCGATCTTCTCGACGATGTTGCGGCGGAACAGGCCGCCTTCGAAGCACAACGTGTCCATCACGCGATAGCCAGCCGGGCCGAACGCAGCCGGTGCGATCGGGTTCGGAATGCCGAGCGGGACGATGAAATCGTACTGCCAGTAGAACGGACCGCCATCATAGTCGTAGCGGCTTCCCTGAATCACGTCGTGCCGATCGGTCCACTTGGCCAAGCGCTCGATGCCTTCCGGCATGACGGCGACGTCGTCGTCCATGACCCAGAACCATTCGGCACCCAGCTCGTACGCCTTCTTCACGCCTGCGGAGAAACCGCCCGCACCACCGAGGTTGTCGGTCTGCGGCGCGTAGACCACGCGGTTCTCGTTGCCGGACAGGTCGGCCACGGTGGTGCCCCACTGCGCGGTGAGTTTGGCGCTGAATTCTTCGACCATGCCATGGGTCTTGTCGCTGTGCTCGTTGTCCACGACGATGATGCGCCACGGGGCGACGGTAAGCTTCTCGATGGATTCGAACAGGGTGGCGAGCAGCTGCTGGCGCTTGTAGGTCACCACGACGATAGCCAGCTTTTCGATGGTCTTCTTCGCAACTTGCTTTTCAGTCATACGTTCCATTCTTGCACCGGCCCTCAACCACACATCGGCCATGTTCGATATGGAGCCGAGCACGGGCATAATCCGCGACAAATATGGACAGAACCTTGCACGGCACGAACTTGTTTGCCATAATGAACCGCGTATGCAGGGGAATCCGTATGACGGATTGAGATGGGCGTGGACGTCCGAACCCTTTGAACCTGATGGTTGACACCAGCGTAGGGAGGCATGGCCATATGGCTGATGTGATTTCCGCAACCAATTCCGATTCCGCGTTCGACGCTTCGAAGGGCGTCACGCGAACCAATCTTCCCCCATTCGCGCAGCGGCTGCGCAAAGCCGCCGACCTCGTATGGGAGGAAGGCTACAGGCAGCCGTTCATCCGCGAACTGGGCGAAGGCACTCTGCCGCGCGAGAAGTTCGCGTTCTATCTGCTGCAGGATTTCCGTTATCTCAACGACTACGCCAGAGTGCATGCTTTGGGACTGGCCAAAACAGACGATCCGGAGATCATGGCGTTCATGCTCAACGTGCAGAACGGCGCGTTGAATGTGGAGTCGACCGTGCACCGCACGTATCTGGCCAGCTACGGCATCACCGACGAGCAGATGAACAACGTGCGCCAGTCGGCGTTCGCCCGCGCGTACACGTCGAACATCCTTTCCATCGCCTATGGCAAGGGTATCCTCGACATTCTCGTGGCCGTGCTCCCCTGCGCCTGGGTGTACGCGGATTACGGATATCGTCTTGCCCATGAATTCGCCGACACGCTCGATGTGAACCAGTACAAGAGCTGGGTGGACATGTACAAGACCGACGAGTTCTGGCAGGGTTCGGCTTGGCTGATCGAGCATATCGAAAAACTCGCCGCCGAGGTGAGCGAGGAACGTAAGCAGGAGCTGGTCGATATTTTTGTGACCGGCGTTGAGAACGAGTACATGTTCTGGTCCAGCGCGTACGACATGCAGTACACGTGGAAGCCCGAATGGGATCAGGAGAGCTGATTCTCCGGCACGCTCTCTTCCGATTGTTTATTTCCATATGAAGCGACCCGCCTTCCGATTGGTTCCGGAGGGCGGGCCGCTTCTCATATAACGTTCGGCTCGCTATTCGCGCACGAGACGAATGTGCTCCACGTCGTCACGCTGGGAACGACGGTAGAGCACGAAACGGTTGCCGATGACCTGCACGAGTTCCGCGCCAAGCTGTTCGGCGAGACCTTCGCCGGCCTCCTTGGCGGTCAGGCCGGAACCGTCGAGCACGGAGCATTTGATGAGCTCGCGCTTCTCGATGGTCTCGTCCGCCTGTTTGACGGCGTTTTCGCTCAGATCGTTCTTGCCGACCTGGATGAGCGGATTGAGTTTGGTGGCCAGGCCGCGCAGCTGCTTGACCTGCTTTTTGGTAAGTGCCATATGTGTTCCATTCCTATCTACAAATACCCGCTCAAGCCTAGCGTGAGGACGGTATTTGCCCATCCGCCCGCAACGCACCGGTCATAACAGCACGCCCAGCACGACCAGTGCGACGAGATAGACGAGCATCACGATCGCCACGGCCACGTCCATGCCGGTGACGCGCATGACACGCCAATGCGTGCGCGTCGCACCTTCCTCATAGCAGCGCGCGTCCAAGGCGAGGCTCAGGTTGTCGGCGTGGCGGATGGCTGCGGCGAAGACCGGCACGACGACCGCCACCATCGCTTTGATGCGTACTACGAACGAACCTGTTTCGACGCTGCCGCCGCGCGCCGACTGCGCGTCGATGATCGCTTTCGTTTCCACGCCAAGCGTCGGCAGGAAACGCAGGGCGAGGCTCATCACCAATGCCGTCTCCTGCGTGTGCAGGCCGAATCTGGCGAACGGTGACAGCAGCGATTCGAACGCGTCGGTCATGGCGGTCGGTGTGGTGGAGGCAAGGAACATCGCTCCGATGACGATGACCACGGCGAACCGACATGCGTAGAGTATGGCGATGCGGATGCCGTCATCGGTGATGGGAATCGGCCCGAGGCTCGCCACCGTGGTGCCGGTGCGCACGAAGAAGATGTTCAGCAGGCCGCAGAAAACGAACAATGCCAGGAACACACGCACGGAAGCGGCCAATCGGCCTACATTGATGCGTCCGGCCGCGGCGATCACGCCGGTGAACACCACGGCAAGCAGCAATTGCCAGAATGAGCCGATGGCGAACGCGGAGAACATGAGCGCCAATGCGGACAGCATGCCCACGCGCGGATCGAGGCGTTCCAACAGGGTCCGCCGCTCCCCCACGGTCGCGGTGTCCGAGCCGGCGGCGTCCACGGATGGTTCCGCATCCGGCTCCTCTTCGCAGGTGGCTTTCACTGTGGATTCCGTGGATTCCTTAGAGTCCGCACGTTTCGCCGGCTTGCCCAATATGATGGTACGGTCGGCAAGCTCGTCCACTTCATCCTGCGAATGCGAGATGAGCAGTATGGTCACGCCGCGTGATTTGAGCTTGTGGATGAGCCCGTGCACGCGTGCGGCGGCCTCCTCGTCAAGACCTGCGGTCGGCTCGTCCAGAATCAACGCTTTCGGCTCGCATGCAATCACGCCGGCGATCGCCACCAGTCGCTGCTGGCCGCCTGACAGGTCGAACGGCGAACGGTCTCGCAGATGTTCGATATGCAGCAGCCGCATGGCCTGCATGGCGCGTTCCATCGCCTCGGACGCATCCAATCCCAGGTTGGAAGGCCCGTATGCGACGTCTTCGGCCACGGTGTCGGCGAACAGCTGCCGTTCCGGATGCTGCATGACGTAGCCGACCGTACGGCGCAGCCTCGCACGGTTTTTGCGATTGAGGGGCTTCGTTCCGCCGTTCGCCTTCGCAGTGGCCACGGCGATGCCGTCGATGACGATCGAGCCTGTCGTGGGTTTCTCCAACGCGCACAGCATGCGCGCCAATGTGGTTTTGCCGGCGCCATTGCGTCCCATCAACGCCACTGTCTCGCCTTTGCCGATGCTGAACGACAGGTGGTTGAACACGTCACGTTCGGCGTCCACGTAACGATACGATATGTCGCGTGCTTCGATGAGCGTTTCGGCGGGCTCATCATCAATGCGTTTCGGTAGGCCCACCGATTGAACCGGCATCCGAAGCCGCTCGTCGGCGGGGCCATCGCCTACGATGTGGCCTGCTTCCAGCTGAATCACACGGTCGGCATGTTCCAACTCGTCCGCATGGTGCGTGACGAGAATGATGGTGGTGCCGCGGTCCTGGAGTTCGTCCAGCACCCGCATGATGTCGGCGCGCCCTTGCGGGTCGAGCATGGCGGTCGGCTCGTCGAGCACGAGCACATCGGAATCCATCGCCAGCATGCCGGCGATGGCGATGCGTTGTTGTTGGCCGCCGCTCATGCGCGTCGGATCGGAAGCGCGATAGTCGCTCATATCCACGGCGTCCAGCGAACCGGAGATGCGCAGGCCGATCTCATCATGCTCAATCGCAAGATTCTCCGGTCCGAACGCCACGTCGTCTTCGGTGACGGTGGTGACGATTTGGTCTTCGGGATGCTGGAACACCGCGCCTATGCCGCAACGGGCGGTTCGATACTCGTCGGCGTGCGCGCCGGACTCGTCGAACACCACATTGCCTGACAATACGACATATCCCTCATCGGGAGCCACCAGTCCGGCGATGACACGTGACAGCGTGGATTTGCCCGAACCGTTCGGTCCGGTCAGACAGATGCGTTCGCCACGGCGGATGTCAAGGCTCACACCGTCAAGCGCCCATGTCGCGCCGCCATCATAGGTGAATCGCACATCGCGTAACGTTATGATCGGCGCATTGGTCGTAACCATAAAATCTTCCTTCACCAGCACTGTATGGAATTCTCGGGGAAAACAAGACGGAGGAACCCTCCAGCGGATACGGACGGTCCCTCCATGTTCATTTCAATGGGAACAAACGAAGCTCAACGGTTCAGCAGGTTGGAGATCGGCTTGTAGATCAGGAACGTGACCACGCCGTGGATGGTGAACTTCAACGCGTTGAACGGCAGGAGCGCCGGCACGATAAGCGCCACGACCTGCGCGGTGGTCATGTGCGCGTAGAACGGCGTGACGATGATGTTGCCGACGATGGCGACGGCGAGCGCCACGACAGCGCCGACGATGATGCCGATCAGCGCGCCCTTGCGCGTCTTGTTCTTTTTGTAGATGAGCGATGCCGGCACGGACAGGGCCAATGCCACGAGCACGGCCATCAGGGTGCCCCATGGGTTGGTGAACAGGTGCGGCACGAAGCCGAGCACGCTGACGATGACGGCTGCGGCCGGTCCGAACGCGAAGCCCGCGACGAGGCAGACGATGCCGGATGGGTCGTATTTGAGCCACTGCACGCCTGGGATGATCGGGAATTCGATGAAGCTGACGGCCATGGACAGCGCCACGAACAGCGCGTACATGGCGATGCGTTTGGTGGACCAGCGGCCGGAGTCGGCGACGCCTGTGGAGTGCGCGTTGTCCGGACGGGTCATCGGTTTGTCTGCGGCCTGATCAGCTGCGGTATTGGAGGTATTGCTAGGAGAGGATACACTCATGTTGAGCTCCGTTTCTTCCATCCGGACTGTAACCGTTGGCCCCGGATTCTCACCGGATCAGCCGCTTTCGCGGGTCGCGGGCTTCGGTATGGGGCCGTTATGAATGCCGGTCGTGCCGTTACCGCCAGTAAGGATTTTCACCTTCCCTGAAACTTGCTTGTCCATATATACGCCCGCCATGCGATATGCGCAACCTGCGTTCCGTTTTCGTCTTGCGATTCGGAACGCAGTCTGCGCACGCCGCGACAGCGGGCATGTTATGACAGCAGGCCGAGCAGATCGTCCTTGCTGAGCGTGCCGACGCCGCCGGATGCGGTGCCGTCGGTGAATTGGCGCGCCAGCTTGTTTTTCTTTTCCTGCAGTTTCAGGATGCGTTCCTCGATGGTGTCTTTGGCCACGATCTGGTATACGTTCACGTCCTGGGTTTGGCCGATACGGTGCGCGCGGTCGGTTGCCTGGTTCTGCGCGGCGGCGTTCCACCATGGATCGGCGTGCACCACCACGGACGCGCCCACGAGGTTCAGGCCCGTGTTGCCGGCTTTGAGCGAGATGAGGAATACGGGCACGTCATTGCCGTTGAATTCGTCGACCAGTTCCACACGGCGTTTCTTCGGCGTCTCGCCGGCGATGGTGTAGTATTCCACGCCTTGTTCGGCGAGTCTGGCGCCGATGAGTTCGAGGAACGAGGTGAATTGCGAGAACACGAGGACCTTTTTGCCTTCGCCCATGCATGCGGCCACGAGTTCGGCGATGGCGTCGAGTTTGGCGGAGGCGTTCTTCGCGTCGGCGTATACGAGTCTTGGATCGCAGCAGATTTCGCGCAGCAAGGTGAATTCGGCGAGGATGCGGATCTTCTTGGTGTTGAAGTCGGCGTCCGACGCCTTGGTGAGCGTGGCGCGTAGCCGCTGTTCGTGTGCGGCGTACAGTTTGCGCTGCTCTCCTTCCAGTTTGACGGTGAGCACGTTCTCGAATTTGTCGGGCAGGTCGGTGAGCACGTCTTTTTTCAGACGGCGTTTGATGAACAGTCCCACCAATGTCTGCAGTTTGTCGGCCATGACGGAATGTTCCGGACCGGGAGCCATGATCGGCTGCTCGTATTTTTCGCGGAATTTCGTATAGGTGCCGAGCAGTCCGGGCATGAGGAAGTCGAAAATGCTCCACAGTTCGCTCAACCGGTTTTCGATTGGCGTGCCGGTCAGAGCGAAGCGATGGTCGGCCGTGACCTGTTTGACCGATTTGGCCACCTTTGTGGCATGGTTTTTGATGTATTGCGCCTCGTCGAGCGCCATCAGCGCGAAATGGCAGGCTGCGTAATCGTCCACGTCGCGACGCAGCAGATCGTAGGAGGTGATCACCACGTCGGTGCCGTCGTACGTCGTGGTGCCATTCGTCGTAGCACCGTCGTTCTCCTGCGATTGCGCGGCCACCGTCGCGATGGCCTTGCGTCGCTGCGCTTTCGTACCGGCGACGACTTCCACCGTCAGATCGCCCGCGAATTTCTCGCATTCCGCGGCCCAGTTGTAGACGAGCGATGCCGGGCAGACGATGAGTGACGGACCGTTTCCTTTGCGCGCTTCGATGAGCGAGAGCAGCTGCACGGATTTGCCGAGGCCCATCTCGTCGGCGAGGATGCCGCCGAAGCCCTTGTCCCACAGGGTGGACAGCCATTGGAAGCCCTCCACTTGGTATGGGCGGAGCACGGTTTTGAGCCGTTCGGGCACTTCGTAGCGTTTCGGATCGACGATCTTCACATCGTTGACATAGTCCACGAACGAGGCGCTTTTGCCTTCGTCGTCCACTTGGGAGTCCAGCAGGAACGCTTGGTATCCGGGGATTTTGATGATGCCGGAGTCGAGCTGTTTTTCACTCAGGTCGAGGTCCGTGGACACTTGGTCGAGCTCATGCAGGTCGGCTTCCTTCAAATCCACGAACGTGCCGTTTTTGAGCCGATGGTAGCGGCGTTTTCTGCGGTAGGAGTCAAGCAGCGCGCCGACTTCGTTCATCGGCACCTCGTCGGCGATCGGTGAGATTTCAACGAGGTTCGAGTCGATGGACAAGCCGACCTTCACCGATGGCGGGTTGGGCTGCATCATGCCATCGAATGCCGCCGTGGAGAAGACCTGTCCCACCGATTTGAGGATCTGCACGCCGTCGGTGAGCATGAGCAGGATAGCCTGCTCGTCCTCTTCTTTGACGCGTGCCACGTCGATGGAGCTCCATGTAGGGCACAGCTGGCGTACCACCTGCACGGCGAATGATTCTCGTGACAGGTCGCGTTTGACCTGCGAGGCTCTTGAACGTGAATCGGGGTTGATCACGCCGCGCAGTTCTTTGGCGGTGGGCACCAGTTGGAAGGTGAAGTCGCCGTATTTCGCCACCGCTTCGCAGGTGATGCCGTACAAATCGCGGTCCAGATAGAATTCGATCCGGCATTCGGTTCCCACCGCTTCGGTCACTTCCTGCGGAATGTCGAATCCGATGCCCGCTTCGGTGAGTTTCGGCACGATGGTTCGGGCGAACATGGGCCAGTCGTTTTCGGCGATGAACACGCCGTCCGGATCGTCGGAACACAGGTCAGGCAGCACCTGCAATGCCGGGCGCAGTTTATCGGTGCAGCGGAAGAGCCCGTCGATGCCTATCCTGTCCGTCGCCGTGGAATCGTCGGGACGTTCGCGGCTGAAAACGTAGAAGCCGTTGCGTCCGTTGATGACATCGGAGATGCTTTGGTTCGATGTGATGCGCACGCCCGACGCGGTACCCTCATGCACGTAGGACGCCTTGAACGTGAAGGTGGGGTCGCCTTCGACAATGTCAAGGCCGAACGGCTCGCCTCCTTCGTTGGCCATGTGGATGCGGCTTGGACCGGATTTCTTGGTGCGTTGGAAATCCTCGATAAGCAATCGTCTCAGCCCGTCACCGTCCGACGTGCGCAGGAAACCGCGGGCCTTCGACTCGTGTTCCTTGTATTCGTCCTGTGTCACGGCGTGGAACAGGTCGAGCAGGTCGCATGCCTCCCAATCGGTGAGGACGAGTTCACGGTCGACGCGTACCGCTTCGCCGTAATAGTATCCGTTTTGCAGTTGGGCCGCCGTTCTGGATGCGATCACCTGCTGCAGGAAGCGGTATAGCTTCAGCGAGAAGGGGTCGAGCATGTCCGGAGTGTGGGTGAACGCGAGTTTTTTGCCATATGACTCGTATGTTCCCGTCCGCATGTCGGCCACGAATCTTGAGATGTTTTTGAGCGCATAGTCGGCGTCGCCGCATCCGATGCGCAGGGACAGGCGCAGGGCGTCATGGCCGTTGATCAGCGTGGGCTCGAGGTACACGCTTCCCGGTTTGACGTCGACCGGCGCGCTTGATTTGCGTTTCGGTTTGGCGGCTCCCTGTCCGGAGGCGCCACGTTGTTCCTCGATCAATCGGCTTTTCGCGTTGATGATTCGTTTCAGCACGTCGAGTTGGGCGTTCTCGCCGGCGTTGTTGCTTTTCGCATCGAGGGAGCGCATGTAGTCGGCGAGGGCCCGGGGTGTTGCGGCTGCGGCGTGGAATCCCCGGAATCGTTCCGGCTGTTGCAGGAACAGCAGCAGCATGGCGGCTACGTGCTTGCACATGCCGGTATACCGGCGGCTGGTGGAGGAAGCCGAGTCGTCATCATCGTTGACGTGGCCGTACGTGCTGCCGGAGCCGAAATCGTCGTAGTCGTCGACGTAATCGTAGTCGTCGTCATCGTCGAAGCTGCGGTATTTCAGACTGTTGTGGTAGTCGAAGGTCCGGTAGGAACCGTAGCCGCGCTGCGAACCGCTGAATGCCGGGCAGGAGCAGTAGCGTGCCAGAAACAGCTCGTCGGCGAAATCAAGCGTGGCTTGCACTTCGTAACGGCTGGAGGGTGAGGTGGTGCCCCGTATGGTGGCATACAGGGTGATGCGGTTGGATGCGGTGTCGTTCAGGCAATGCAGGTCCTCCATTTTGGAACGCCATTGGTTGGCGATGCCGCGGGCGCGCTGCAGTACCGGCTGGCTGCATTCGCTGCGCAGCTCGTCGGAAAGCCATGCCAGAGTGTCCGCCACCTGAACCCCCATCGTTCGTACGTTTGTTCTCATGCAACCATACCAGCGCGATGGAACAGCAAAAGCCGCGGCCCGATCCGGACCGCGGCATGTTATCGCCCGTGTTGCGTCAGCGGCAGCGTTTGGTCAGCGGCTGCCATGGGTCGAGTTCCACCGGCTCGGTTTCGAGCAGCGCTCGGGTGGCGTCGTCGAGATATTCCTTGCGGATGATGATTTCGGTCACATAGCGGTCGAACCACTTGTCGGAGGCCACGTAGTAGCCGTCTTCGCCGTTGTCTTTGCCCCAGCTGTTCTCCACTTTCCAGCGGTTCGGCTTGCCTTGCTCGTCAAGGTTCACGCCGGTGAGGGTCATGGCATGGTTGCTTGGACTGTCGCCGTATTCGAGGCCGTGCGCCTTGTCGAAGTCGAAATCGGTGCCGAACAGCTGGTCCACGCGCACGCTGTCGCAGTCGAAATAGCCAGCCGCACGCAGCGAGAACTGGGTGCAGTCGCAGGCGAACCAGATCGGGTGTCCGGCGCTAATCTGGTCGACCGTGGCCTTTTTGAACACGTCGAGCGGCACGTTGACGAATTCCATATCCCCCGCTTCGACCACATTGGCGGTGTAGCGGATGCGGTAACGCTTGTTGAACGGACGGGACGCCATCGGCACGTTGCACAACGTCACCAAATCGTCGACGTCCACCGGCACGTACTTCTTGTAGAATTCCATCGGCGTGATGCCGGTTTCGCGGATCTGTCTGCGCTCGTCCTTGCCGGTTTTCGGCTTGTCGGCCTCGTCTTCGCCGCTTTTCTTATCGTCCTTCTTGTCATCGTCGCTCACGCGGGCCAGGAAGTCGAACTTCTCCGGCGGCTCGCCCAACGAGATGGCGCACATGCGGTACACGGTGGACATGTCGTCGTCCTTGACCGCGCGCAGTTCATCGACCGTGGCGCCGGCTGCGTAACGTTCGCGCAGGTCGGCGGCGAACTGGCGCAGCCTGCTGTTGAGGTATTGTTTGAACGCGTCGGAGTCCTTGGAATTGGCGGATTCCGGGTAGGCGCTCTTCGGCACGAGACCATACTTGTCTACAAGGGCGGCGAACATCTGCCACCAACCGCCGTCATCGGCCGGCCCGTAGTTGATCTCCTGGAACAGGCGGCTGTCGGTCGGCTCGTCGAGCGTGGCGAACACGTTTTCGAGATACGTGTTGGATTTTTCCATCGCATCCCAGAAGAACAGGTAGGTTTCGGAGAATTCGAAATCGTCGAGTCCCCACTGGTGCATGAGCTCGTAACGCAGGGTGTTGAGGGATGCGAACATCCAGCAGCGGCCGGATCGGCGCTGGTTGGTGATGGACCCCTGTTTCAGTTCGATGGAGAAGTCGCGTGGCAGCGCGCGCTGGCCTTTGTAGTCGGTGGCGGCTTCGAGCACGCCCGAGGACACCGCGGCGTTGGCGGCCACAAGGTTGGCCCGGTCGGCGTTGAAGTCTTTGGCGTATTGTGCGAGACGTTCCGGTTTGATTGCTGTGATGCTGTTGGTCATACGGCCGATTCTTGCCATACGTCTTGACGGATGCGAAATACTGGTTTCGGCATGCCGAAAAATCTGCCGTAAATAAGCGATTCGAATTCGTTCCGGGGATATTCTTGTACTACTTGAGGGGTTTTAGGGTGAGGAGCGTATCATGCGTCGTCATGGTTCGATGATGGTTGTTTTGTCCGGATTGCTGGCTGCGAGTCTGGCCATCGGACTGCCGGTCGGTTCGGCGTATGCGGACGAGCCGACGGATGGCACCGGGGCCGGCACGTCCGCCACGGAGGTGTTGGATTCGTTGGAGGTCAAGGGCCGCGCGCCGAAAACCGGGTACAAGCGCACTCAATTCGGCAAGGCGTGGGCCGACGTGGACCACAACGGCTGCGACACCCGCAATGATATCCTCAACCGCGATCTGACCGGCGTGAAGCACAAGTGGCGTACGCACAATTGCGTGGTGAAGTCCGGAAAACTGCATGATCCATACACTGGCAAGGACATCAAGTTCAAGAAGGGCAAGAAGACTTCCACCGCGGTGCAGATCGACCATGTGGTGGCGTTGAGCGATGCGTGGCAGAAGGGCGCGCAGAAGCTCAGCGAGGAGCGCCGCACCGCATTGGCGAACGATCCGTACAATCTGCTGGCCGTGCAGGGGCGTGCCAACCAGAAGAAGTCCGATGGCGATGCGGCCACGTGGCTGCCGTCCAACAAGGGGTTCCGTTGCGAATACGTGGCGCGTCAGATCGGCGTGAAGCACAAATACTCACTGTGGGTCACGCAGGCCGAAAAGAAAGCCATGGCCAAGGTGCTGTCCTCCTGCCCGACGCAAACCGTGCCCGACTACACGGGGGTCAAGGATTCCACAGCCGAGAAGACCACCGAGTCCGAGCAGACCGAACAGACGCAAACCGAACAGTCAGCTGAGCAGGCCCAGCAGACTCAACAAACGACACAGGCACCTGCGCCCGAACCCGCTCCGGCTCCGGCTCCCGCGCCCCAACCAGCGCCACAGCAGGACGTCTACTACCAGAACTGCACCGCGGCACGAGCCGCTGGCGCCGCTCCTATCTACCAGGGCCAGCCGGGCTACCGTTCACAACTGGACCGCGACCATGACGGAGTCGCCTGCGAATAAATCCAATACAGCGTCTCCGCCTTTCCGGTTGTAAGACGTATGACGGTGAGGCATAGGAAAAGCGCCGGGTTATTCATCCGGCGCTTTTCCTATGCCTCAGCCTCTTTCCGCATTTTCCGCAGTGCAGTCATGAGAACCGTTATGGTCTGCGCAGCCGCGCGATGTCGTCACGCAGCTGGTTGACGGTGTCCGTCAGTTCCCGCACATTGTGGCGCAACTGTTCCGTTTCCGATTCCGCCTCGTCCGCGCGCTTGTCGGTTTCGTCACGGACACGATCGACTATCCATGAGGCCAGTGTCGCGGTGACGATGCCGATCAGGGCCACGCCGGTTATCATCAGCCCGATGGCGATGCTTCTTCCCTGCCATGTCACCGGAGACAAATCGCCATAGCCGACTGTGGTGACGGTCACGAACGACCACCATATCGCCTCGCCGAAATCGGTGATGGAAGCGCCTGGAACCCCACGTTCCACATCCAATTCGGCAAGGGCGCCGATATACATCAGCAGTGTCACGCTGCAGCATGTGTACAGTGTGATACGTCCACGCACCGCCATGCCACCGGTACGGTTGAGCACGTTGAGCACCGCCACCAATCGCAGCAGCCTCAATGGTCTGAAGATGGGCAAGGCGATGGACACCAGCATCAGCAGATTCTCTTTGAACCAGGCTTTCTTGTCCTTCGCCAGCAGGATCGAAACGACGTAGTCGACGATGAACGCCATCCAGATGATGTTGATCACCGTTTCGCACAATACGATATGCGTTCTCGCCAGCACTTCCCACGAATACGCGAACAGGAACACCAACGCCAATGCGGTCATGAACCACTCGGTCATCCGCTGCCATTTGTCCAATGTCATATCTCCCGCCTTTCTCCCCATGGCTGCCATCATACGGGTTTGCCCGTTTTTGTGACGTATTCCGGGCGCGGTGCATGTGCCTTCAGACCAGATAGACCTCCTCATGTGGTTCGTTTCAGAGTTCATCTCGGAGGCCGTCCGATTCGGACCATTCAGCCGACGACCGAAGGAGCGGATACCCACTTTTAATGAACGTCAACCCTTGAGAGGCATGCGGTTGTCGAGCGATTGTCCGTTGGCGTAGCAGCGCACGTTGCCCAATGCGATGGCGATGATGCGCCGTTCGGTGGACTCCAAGTGGTTGCCGCCCGCCACATGCGGGGTGATCAGGCATTTCGGCTCGCTCCATAATGGCGATGCCGCCGGCAGCGGCTCCGGTTCGGTCACGTCGAGGCCAGCGCCGCGGATCATGCCGTTGGCGAGCGCGTCGGCGAGCGCCTGCGTGTCTATGGCGTCACCGCGGCCCGCGTTGATGACGATGGCGTCGGTTTTGAGTTTTGCGATGCGTTCCGCGTTGAGCAGGTGGTGTGTGGATGGCGTGGATGGCACGCACATGGCGATCACGTCGGCGTATTGCAGCACGTCGTCGAGCGATTCGAATCCGACCATGTGGTCGATGCCCGGCGCTTCGACGGTGGGGTTGCGGCGGATGCCGATGGTCGACATGCCGACGCTCTTGCATAGGCGTGCGAAATGCGATCCGATGTCGCCGGTGCCGATGATGAGCGCGGTTTTGCCGTCGGGGCTGATGACGCGGCCGGCGTCCTGCCATGCGGCGTTCGGGTTGCCGACGGCGTAGATGTGCAGGTTTTTCATGATGGACCACATCATGGCGAACATGTGTTCGGACACGCTTTGTCCGTAGGCGCCGGTGGCGTTGGTGAGCATGGAGCCGGGGTGGAGCACGCCAGGCCGCTGGTATTTGTCGACGCCGGCGCTCCAGGTCTGCAGCCATTCGAGTCTGGGGCATTGCGCGCATGTTTCGGGCGTGATGTTGCCGATGACCGCGGTTGCATACGCTTTGAGTTCGTCCGGTATTTCGGCGGTCCAGTTCATGGAGCCTCGTTGTGCCGGGTCGCCGACGAATTCCTGCGGCATGCCTTTTGCGGCGCGTGTGAACTGCGCACGTTCGGATTCGGTCAACGGCAGGCAGTTGACGATCAGTTTGCGGTCGTTCCATATTCCCATGCGTTTTACCCTATGGCAATCGTCGGATATAGGGTTTCACGTTGGGTTTTGGGTCAGACGCCGAGTTCGTCGGTGTCAAGGATGATGGTGACCGGACCGTCGTTGGCGAGCCGCACGCGCATGTGGGAGCCGAATCGTCCTTCTTTTACTTCGAGTCCTTGCGCGCGCAGGGCGTCGTTGAATCCGTTCCATACCTGTTCGGCATGGTCGGGCGCGCCTGCTTTCACGAAGCTTGGCCGGTTGCCTTTGCGTACGTCCGCATACAGCGTGAACTGGGATATCGACAGCACGCTGCCGTCCACGTCGTGGATGGAACGGTTCATTTTGCCGTTCTCGTCTTCGAAAACGCGCAGGTTGGCGATTTTGTGGGCGAGCCAGTCGATTTGTTTCGCTCCGTCCGTATCTTCCACTCCGACAAGCAGCACATAGCCGATGCCTATATGCTGTGGTTCGAATGTGGTGTCGACTTCTCCGCTTGTCTCGTCGACCACGTCGACGGATCCTTCGCTGACCTTCTGCAATACGATGCGCATATTCCGTCTCGTTCTTTTCAGCCGGCGTAGTCGACGATGGCCTGCGTGACCTGTTTCAGATAGTCGAGCGATGTCTGCCAATCGTCCGGCACTTCGATGGAATGATTGGCACCAGCATACGTGCGCACATGGTCGGTGAGCAGATGCGCTTTGGCGTCATCGTAGTATGGGTCGGCGTCACCTGCGCAGATTAGCGGCATCGGGCTGCCGGCAGTTCCCGGCAGCGGCGCGGGAATGACCGACTTGTGCTTGTCGAATGGCGGCGGATTGAGTACCGGGGTGAGCAGCACCACGCGCAATCCTAGCTTTGCGGAATGCGGATATGAGAGTGTGGAGAGCGATTTGGTGACGACCAGCAACTGCGGCTCCTCACCCGATTCGGCAGCATGTTCGAGCGCCGCCTTGCGCCATTCGTCGACCACGCGTTCCATGCAGGCGATCATTTCCGGGAATTCGACGCTTTCCGTCAGTTTCAGGTCGAGACGGTCCACGAACCAGCCGTTGGCCGCGAGCGCCTGCGCCGACCAGTACAGCAGCGGCCTGTCCACGGTGTAGCCGATGCCCGGCATGATGAGTACGTGCTTGCCTGTTTCGGTGTTCTTCACACGGTTCTTGCCCCATGGTGTGACCGCGGGCGTCACATTCTTCGTTTTCGTTGACTTTGCGCTGTTTTCGTTGATTTTGCCCATGCCCTGCCGAATGTCTTTCGATGTCTTCGTATGGTTCGACCACCGTCTCGGTTTTCCGAAGACCGGTTTCCTTCAACGCATCATAGGGCGCATAGGCTACATGGGCCCATATCCTTCCATATTGCGTTCATTCCGTTCGGAGAATACGGAAGAACCGTCACGAACGGTCGGTCGCCACGCGTCTGGTGGTGTCACGCAACATCAGCGTGGCCTCCTGCGATTCATAGGATGTGTCTGGTGTCTGTCCACGCAGAAGGGACAACGTCTTACGGGCGGCGTTGCGTCCCATTTCCAGCGGATTCTGTCGAACGGTGGTCAGATTCGCCGCCTGTGCGATGTCGGCATCATCGAACCCTATGACGGAGATATCTTCAGGAACATGCAATTGTTGCTTGCCGAGTTCCTTGATGACTGCGATTGCCACTTGATCGGTTTCGGCACAGATGGCGGTTGGCATGTGTGGCAATGACAGTAATTTCGCCACCAGTTGCGCAGCAAGGTCCGCTTTCGACAATGGCGCATCATGCTCGTCCGCGGTTATGACGTAGGCATACTCATCGTCGTAACCGTTTTGTTCAGCCGCTTCCAAGAACGCTTCCATACGCTGGCTGGTGCTGTAGACCATGTCGTCGGGAATGTAATCAACGACGAAAGCGATGCGCTGGTGTCCAAGCGATTTGAGCAGACGCACCGCCTTGGACATGCCATCGTAGTTGTCAACACCGATGGCTGCGTCGCAGAACGATTCGGCTGGAATGTTCACACCGACCGTCGGCATATCGGTGACACGCAGTTTCTCACGTGCGGATTCGTCGAGTTGGAACGACGAAATGATGATCGCGTCAGCATTGCGATTTTTAGGCAATTTTGCGAAGTAACGCTCCGTCTCCTGTCTGCCTGTGACAAATGTGGGCGACACGTCGTAGCCTTCCGGTTCCAACACTTCGCACACGCCCTGCAACACGTTGGCGTTGAACCATTCGTTGAGTTTGCCGGAAAACAGCAGGACAACCCGCATGGTTTTCCCGGACGCCAAAGACGATGCGCTTTTAGATAAGGTAAAGCCCAACCGGTCCGCAGCTGCCTCAACTTTGGCACGCGTTTTCGGAGCGACCTTGCCAGCACCTCGCAATGCCCGCGAAACCGTCGCCTGAGATACTCCCGACAGTTCCGCTACTTCGGCGATGGTGGCTCGTGTCATATCCACTCCAGTTTCCCATTGTTTATCCAGCGCTTTCATATTAGCAGAATCGTTGATTTCACAAGCAGACACGCCATAACAAAACAATTATTGCATTCACAGAATGAAAGCGCTATCATTTTAAGCAATACGAAGACGAGAACGAAGTGATTCCAATCGTCAAAACAGAGCGTTCTCAACAGAATGAACTAGTGAAAACGCTTCCATAAAAAGCTATAACAAAATCACAATGCATCCAATGAAGGAAGGCAACCCAATGAGCAACGAAGCCAACGAGCGGCACATCGCTGACGATCCATCACTCTGGTGGAAGCAGGCGGTTGTCTATCAGGTCTACCCGCGTTCGTTCAAAGACACAACCGGGTCGGGCCTCGGAGACATCGCAGGAGTCGCACAACAAATCCCATATCTAAAAAGACTCGGCGTGGACGCCATCTGGCTCAGCCCGTTCTATCCGTCTCAACTGGCAGACGGCGGATACGATGTGGACGACTACCGCAACGTCGACCCGAAACTCGGCACCATGGACGACTTCGACCATCTCACCAAAACCGCACATGCGGCAGGCATCAAAATAGTCGTCGACATCGTACCGAACCACTCGTCCAACCAGCATGAATGGTTCAAGGCCGCGCTTGCCGCAGGCCCCGGCTCACCGGAGCGAGACCGTTATATTTTCCGTGACGGCAAAGGACCGAACGGCGACGAGCCACCCACCAACTGGATTGCCAGCTTCGGTGGATCCGCTTGGACTCGAGTGCCCGACGGACAATGGTATCTGCACATGTTTACCGTCGAACAGCCCGATTGGAATTGGAAGAATCCGGACGTGCGCGCCGATTTCATCAAGACCTTGCACTTCTGGCTCGACCATGGAGCGGACGGCTTCCGCGTGGATGTGGCGCACGGCCTGGCTAAGGATCTCGACCGTGACGATCTCGATGATTTCAAAATCATCGGAGGCGAGATGCATTGCGCCGACGGCACGCATCCGCTGTATGACAGGAACGAAGTGCACGACATCTATCGCGAATGGCGCAAGGTGTTCAACGAGTATGATCCGCCGGCATTCGCCGTCGCCGAAGCCTGGGTACCTCCGGAGCATCAATACCGGTATGCCTCGCCCGAAGAACTCGGCCAAGTGTTCAACTTCGAATTCGCCAAGAAAGACTGGATTCGCAACGACATGCACCTCGCCATCGAAGAAGGCATCGCCGCTGCGGAACGCTCCGGCTCCACCTCCACATGGGTAATGAGCAACCACGACATCCCCCGCCACGTCAGCCGCTATGGGCTGCCGCAGGTGCCGGCTGCAGCCCACCACCAACTTGCCAAGGATTGGCTGCTGCGCAACGGTACCTCTTACCATGAGGATCGCGAGCTCGGCACGAAGCGTGCGCGTGCGGCCATCCTGATGGAGCTCGCGCTACCAGGTTCCGCTTATATCTACCAGGGTGAGGAGCTCGGCCTGCCAGAGGTCGCCGACATCCCGTGGGACGAGTTGGAGGATCCGACCGCGTTCAACCGCGTCCGAAACCAGATCGAAAAGGGCCGCGACGGCTGCCGCGTCCCGCTGCCTTGGAAGGCCGGGACGCCGACCTTCGGCTTCTCCCCCGCCACCAAGCATGAAGGCGCCGGCGTGGACGCGAGCCAGGCGGGCGATCCGTGCGAGAAGCCGCATCTTCCGCAACCGCAATGGTTCGCCGACTACGCCGTAGACAGGGAGGACACGGACTCCGGCTCCATGCTCAACCTATACCGCAAGGCGCTCGGACTGCGTCACGAATGGATGACGGCCGACACGACCCTGACCTGGCTCGACTGCGACCGGTCCTCCGGCAAGCCGGACGGCGCCGAGGGGCACACCGGCGGCACCATCGCTTTCCGTAGGGCCAACGGCTGGGCCAGCGTCACCAACTTCGGTGCGGAACCGGCCGAACTGCCGGCAGGCGATATCCTGCTCGTCTCCGGACCCCTCACCGACAACGGCCGTCTGCCGCAGGACACCACCGCGTGGATCGCGCTCGGCTGACCGGACCCCATCAACCGCAATTCGCATTCAACAACCAAGCAAAGGAGCACATCATGAACCGCAACATCACACGAATCGTCGCCATCGCGGCGACGCTCGCCATGGGAACATCGCTGGCGGCCTGCGGCGGCAGCAGCGCCGATTCCAGCAAGGGCCACGTGTATTTCATGAACAACAAGGCCGAGGTCGTGGACCAGTACAAGGAACTGGCCAGCATGTACACCAAGAAGACCGGCGTGCAGGTGGACATCCAGACCGGAGCCGCCGGCACGTATGACGCCACCATGAAATCCGAATTGGCCAAGGACAACGCACCAACCATGTTCAACGTCGCCGGCTTCGACCAGTTCGCCAAGTACCAGAAGTACGTCGAACCGCTGCAGGACACCGACGTGTTCAAACTGCTCAACGATACCGGCAAGGCTTACTCGTACACCATCGACGGCAATTCGTACACCCTGCCGTACGCCGCCGAATGGTACGGCATCATCTACAACAAGAAGATCATCAAGGATTATTGCGCCAAAAGTTATGCGGTGATCAAGTCCGCCGATGACATCAAGGACTACAAGACCTTGAAGCAGGTGGCAGAATCCATCGAGCAGCACAAGGACGACCTCGGCGTCGACGGCGCGTTCGCCACCCCGGGCTTGGATACCTCCGACACGTACCGATTCGCTGCGCATATGACGCGTCTGCCGCTCTACTACGAGTATCGGGACGCGAACACCACGTTCTCGAAGACCATCAAGGGCACGTATCTCAAGAACTACAAGGACATGTTCGACCTGCAGCTCAAGACCAGCCCAACCGAGGCAAGCATGGTGAGCTCCAAGACCTACGATGACGTGACCTCCGAATTCGCGCTCGGCCAGGTGGCGTTCTACCCGAACGGCGTGTGGGCGTATTCGCAGATCAAGGGCAATGACGTGGCCGATGAGGACCTGGGCATGCTCCCCTACTACATGGGCATCAAGGGCGAGGAGGATTGCGGCCCCGTAGGAGTGTATGACGCGAGCTGGGCGGTGAACAAGAACGCCTCCGAAAAGGACAAGAAGGCCACGCTCGACTTCATCAAGTGGATGATCACCGACAACGAAGCCAAGAAGATCCTGTCCAAGGACATGGGATTCTCCGTGCCATTCACCACGTTCACCGATGACTACCAGCCGGACAATCCTCTGACCGAGGCTGCCCGAGCCTACAGCAATGACGGCAAGACCGAAGTGCGTAGCTTCACCATTCCGGATCAGCAGTGGCAGGACGACATCGCCTCCGCGCTGGTCGAATACACACAGGGCACCGGCAAGTGGGACAAGGTGCAAAGCGCGTTCGTGGACGGCTGGTCCACCGAATGGAACAACAACGAGGAATCGCTGGGCTCCGTGCCGGAAGCGCAGAAGTTCGACGCAAAGAGCTGACGCCATCCGACTCGTGAAAAAACGGCTGGACACCGGTAGATAACACCCCAATCTACCGGTGTCCAGCCGTTTTTTCCATGCGACGGTCGTCCGATCCGCTGCCGTACACTTGGTCGTTATGAAAGTTTCCCTGCAACGCGTGACCGAAGCGAGCGCCATCGTATTGAACGAGTTAGGCACACCGGATCCGACATTCGACATGGCACAGATCGGGCCCGGATTGGTGCTGACCATTGAAGTGGAACCTGATGATGATGAGGGAACGCTTGCACGGATGGCGCATCGTGTGCTCACGTTACGCTGTTTCGATGGTCCGCAGGGCAGACTGTCGCTGTCTGTTCAGGAGATGCACGGCGAGATTCTGTCGATTCCACAGCCGCTCACCACGTTGCGGCGTTCCGCGGTCGGCAGGCCGCAGCTGGTATCTCATGATGCCTATGATGAGCATGCGAATCTGATATGGATTCGTTTCAATGAAGCGTTGCGCTCAGGTAATGTTCCTGTGCGTGAAGGACGGTTCGGCGCCCGCATGCGCATCGGTTCCATCGCCGACGGTCCCTTCCAATTCACATTGCAGGAATGACCGCAACGCTTGCCGGCATGGATTCCAAAACGTTGATCACCCTTTCCCGAAGTATAAATGCGATATTACGAACGTAGAAGATTCCGCTATACGGAATGTGCTCCCGTATGGCATGATCTAGTGTATAGACAACAGCATGACATTCGCACTACAATTGCTTGTAGCTGTTACCTGCATATGATTAGGAGCAACCATGAGCGACACTGCGACGATTAGTTTCCGCACTGATCCAGCGATCAAACGAGAGGCAAGGGAACTGTATGCCGACATGGGCATGGATCTGTCAACGGCGATCAACATCTTTCTGCGCCAGTCAATCCGTGAAAACGGCATGCCTTTCAAGATCACCAGGGACAATCCGTCCAGCATTGAGGCACGCCGCCAGACGGAAACCCATGACGGAGAATCCTTCACCAGCACGGATGCGTTGATGAAGGATCTGCTGGATGCTTAAATCGGTCTTTCGTACAACACAGTTCAAGAAGGATTTCAAGGTTCTGCTCAAAAAAACACTATAGTCCCGATAAGCTTAAACAAGCCATTGACACACTCATGGCTCAGAACAAGCAACTACTCAGCACAAAATACCGCGACCATCCGCTGACTGAAAATTGGAAAGGATATCGCGAAATCCATATCGAGGGTGACTGGCTTGTGATTTATCGCGTGGAAAAGCAGGAACTGCAACTCGTGCTCACACGGACCGGGTCGCATGATGATCTGTTCTAGCGATTACCCGATTACCGACTACTTAAACAGGTCGAACAGGCTGAACGTGGTCTTCTTGTAGATGGCGTTGTACAGCTTGCGCTTGGGATGCAGCCACCCCATGCCCTTCTTGCCGTAGCCGGGGATCAGCGCCCGCTTGACCGCACGGATGGCGCGTCCCTTCGTGCGCGCGGACAGGCTCTTCTTCCAGCTGGGTTTTCTCATTCCGTATTTCATGGCGGTCTCTTTTTCGAACGGTCATGCTCATTCTATACAGTGCTGAACACGTTGCAGATCAAGTAATCAGACCAGCAGATCGTATACGCTGCGCATGGCGAGCAGCCCGTCCGTCATCCACTGGTAGGCGTCCGTCATGTCGCCGGAGAAATCCACATCGTGCTGCACCCAAAGGTGTCGGTTCTTCTTGTCGGCATCCGGCTCATCCCAGGTCACCGCGCCAAAATCAGACAGCATCCGTTCAACGGAATCCCTCATGGCGTAGAGTTTCGCGTACTGGAACGTGTCGGTGAAATACAGGTCCACCGTAATATAGCCGTCTCGAATGTTCAACGCCCCATCCGGGTGGCAGAAACCCGAACCTACTCCGAAGCTGGTCCACGTGTCGCTGTTCGTCTTGCGGCCGGATGGGTCGCCGTATACAGCAACAAAGTCGGGCCGCGTCGCGGCATATTCGTACAGACCATTCCAGAAGCTGCGCCGCAACGAGATATTACCGCTGACTTGCCGCAGTTCGTCTAAGGTTCTGCCGTCCGCGACTTTCCACACTGTCCAACCGTTGATCTGCTTATCTTCACCGGTTTCAAGCATTCTGACGCGGCGGAATGCGCCGGATGGGCTGCCGAATATTTCGCCGTTGGACAGGCGGATGCGGTGGTCTTCGGTTACGGTCGCCGTGGCGGTTATGCCGGCATACCGGCTTTCCAGCGCGGCTCCAGCTGCAAGAATGCCCCGTTTGCATAGATCAGCGAAATCAACGGCATTCTGTTCGCGTTCCCCCTGGTTCGCATTCCGATTGCGCAGAGTCTGCATCACCTCTTCCCCCGCTGTGGGGCGTGCCCACACCTGCAATGCGAGATCGGCAAGCCGGGCACCTCGCTGTGCGATCGTCCGTTCATCCCATTGCGAAGCATCGTGCAGTTCCGCGGAGATGGACAGGTATTCGCTGTCATATCCGCCAATCATGCGGTTTTTCTTCTGCTCGAACGTTCCGTCGGAAAGTTCCGAGTTGTATGCGGTCAATGTCAGATTTCCCAGACTGTTCACCAGCAGTGGGAATCGGTCGGGGTCGGCGAGCATATTGCGCCATTCGGCATGCGCTATGGCGTTCTGCGGCATGATGTGTTCGATGGTGTATTCGCTGAAGGATCGCGAATCCTTGGGATGGTTATGGTTCTCCAATCCGGCGAGTAGATGTTTGCAGCGCGGAGCCGGGCGGTACAGATCCTCGCCGAGCAGCGCCTGCCTGAATTGTTCGTCTGTGGGCATGCGTGTGGCTTTGGCGGTTTCGGTGAGCAGCAGCGCGGCGAAGGTTTCGGCCAAATCATGTTCGGCTGATTCAAGTTTGGCTATCAGGGATGGGACAAGTTTGTTCAATCCGTTGCTGGACACCGAGCAGACCATTCTGCGAAACAGATACGATTCAAGATCCGCGAGCATGCGCAGCAATCCGTCGCGGTTTATGCGATGGTGCTTCCACGCCGCGAACATGTACATAACCAATGGATCCGTAACCGTGCTGTCCAGGTCTTGGATCGATTCGAGCCGGCGATCCACACTCATGTCGCCGCTGCCGGCAGCCGCAACGCCTTTGATAACGGCGTAATACCCGGCATATTCCAGCATGTTCTCGAGAAGATTGCGCGTGCGCTCCATGCGCGGCATGGAGCTGCTAGCTGCGAAACGTTTGAACTCCGAATACATGGCGCGGCCTTTGGGCACGGGCTTCTGCAGCGTGACGACCATCCAGTCGTGCAGGAACGCGTCGAATGAGAGACTGCCGAGAGTACGCTCCATAGGCAGCCAGTAATCGGCATACAAGGTGTTCTGCTCGACCATGGGGCACCCCATGAGCATGTAGTTGCGTACCAGATCGGAAGTCTCAAGATCAAGCCCGGTGGAATTCATCGATTCGAATACCAACTGAGGTTCATCACGCCCCTGATCCAGGGTGACGGACACGACTTCAAGGCGTTGCAGACCGTTCCATACCACGTTCGCATCATCGATTGCGGCGACAAGTGAGCGGAACAGATCAAGGTTCGCTTCCAACCGGGAACCCGTATCGGTATGACTCGGGCGATCGGGGGCGACCACATGGTCGCACATGCTGCGCAGCACTTCCCTATCATCACCGGAAAGCGTCAGCTTGTACCGGCCTTCGCCGGTTGCGTACTTATCGACAAGATACCCACGGTCGATGAGCATGTCTGCGGAGAATCGCAGGCTCTCAGGGTGTTCGCGGGCATATTCGGCCAGTGCGATGAGCAGCAGGGTCACAGAGGTAAGGCGCTGCTGGCCGTCGATGAGCTGGCATCGGCTGACACCATCCGGCCCAATGCCACCTTCCTGCATCCATACGATCGACCCGGTGAAATGAGTTCTCTCAGGATGCCGGCCAGCCGTTACGATGTCGGCCCACAATTGCCGGCACTGTGCTTCGCCCCATGAGTATCTGCGCTGATACACCGGAACCACGAACCGAAGCGAACCGGTGAATAAGTCCAGCAGGATTTTCTTGCCAGCGTCCATGATGCCTCCTCTCGCAACATCGCTTTTCCACCTCCTCAATTATCACGCGACAGAACAACAGCCTCACACCGTAGGCAATGTGCCACGGACAAATTTCAGAAGAAATGTAAATGATTATTTCTTCAATATCGCCTTGAGTGTCATGAATGCCGCCTTGCCAACTTTGGGGCCATACTTTCTTATCAAAGCGACCATCAAGGTTCCCAAGGCGATTCCGGCCGTTTTCACGTAACCGGTAATTTCCTCCCAGCAAGCCGAGCAGAACGGCAGCTTGTTGTCGGAAGCCAGTTCTATCTTGCACTTGATGCAAGAGCGTTTTTTCGACGCAGGATTTTCTTCGCCAACACCTGCAATTTCATCAGCAACTTTTTCAGCATCCTCAATCTTCTTCATCATGCTGCTTCTCCTCATCGTTAGAATCATTCCCGTTCCTCTCACTCTCGGTAATGAGTTTTGGAGAGATCGCTTCGCCCGCGTCGAGTGCCTTCGCCACGTTTTCGACGTTTGCCGCTATTCGTAAGGAACCGGCAACGAACTTTTCCGGATTGTCGCCTCTGTTCTTGCTCTTCACGCTGCCCACAAGGTTGAGCATCGTATCGCGCTTATCGAGATCATAGTTCTTGATGAACTTATTAAGATCCTGAAGGCAATACGCGGCCGCATCCTGTTGTTCTAACGCCATATGCGTTTGCATCTGCACGTTCACTGCATTCACAATCGCCACATAATCCTGCATCGCCCTTAATGCGGCGTCCGATTTTTTGCCGCCCTGCTCCATCAGCCTTTGCTGCTGCGCGAAATTGCGCACCAGCAAAGCCTTCGCGCGCGTGGCCTCGTTCAAAGCCTCACGCACATACTCATTACGTTCCCGGCTGCTCTCGATACGACACGCTTGCTGGAACATATCAAGCGCGGCATCGACACGGGCCAAACGATCCTGTTGCAGTTCCTCGCCAAGCTGTTGCACAGCTCGGCCGACTTCATCGATTTTTCCCATTACCAAGCAAAGGGCAGCCTGCGTTTCAAGATGCTGCATAGCCGGTAATAACGCATCATTCCTGACGACTTTCTCCAAACGCACTTGTTTGAAGATTTTGTTGCGTTCATCGAACACTTCAGCGAGAATCTCGCCGTTTTTATCCGTGGCGAAATGAAGTTTGCCCTCTTCGATCATGTGCATGATATGTTCCGGAAGCTTGGCTTCCAAATGCACAGTTCCACCAAATATACTTTCTAGTGTTTCCGCCAGAGCCGGAAGCATGGTTGAAAGCCAATTCCAATCAGCCAGATGCCGGAACAGGTTCTTGTCGTCTTCGTCAGACAACCGAATCTCACAACTCCGGCCATCATCCACCACGATTTCGCACGGCACAACCGGCACGGGGCGATACTCCCCCTGCTTGTATATCGGCTGGTTCGGATCATCACCGCGGAAGCCGCAATACGGACACATGGTCGCGGTCTCTGCCACAAACGTGCCGCAAGCTGGACATTGAACATTCATTTTTTACCTCACTTCTCGCTAATCCGCCGATATGTAACCTTGCATTCTCTGACACGACGAAGCTGCTGGTGGCGCAGCAGCGGATTGAGCCAGTCGCCATCAACGAATTTCTGGAAGATGTCAAGCCCACGGCCGGGAAGAATCTCCCAGCCGGTATCCGAAGTAATGGAACGGTCGTGCAAAGTGTCTCTGAATTCGTAGGTAAGGTTCACGCCCAGCTGTGAGAACGTTGATGCCAATTCGTTCAAACCGTTTAACTGCGCATCCACGAATTCGGGCTCATTGTGCCCGGTCACCAAGTGAACGGCCACATCCTCATCGGTATTTTTGCATCTGAGCAGCATCTCCAAGAACTCGGCCAGATTACGCAGCTGGTACGGCTTACGCACATATGCATCCTCTATAACGACTTTCTTCGCCCCAGCCAAGTAGGGGCCGAATAATCCGAAATACGTGATTCCACGTTGGTTTTCGACCAGTTCCCGCTGCTTTCCGTCGGCCTTTGCCGCAAGACGCTCGACTGGAGTCATCGTAGCTGTTTCTTGCTGCCGCGCTACGGGCAAGGCATTGATGGCGTGCTCAGGAGCACACGCTTCTCCCTCGTTACCCGCAATTGCCGCAGCATCACCAGCAACAGACGATTCCGCCTCTCCCTCATCTTCCGAGTTCTCAGCTACACGCCCACGCCAATACAACTGCGGGTAGTCAAGCTCCTCCAACGTCTGCACGGCGACTACTTCGCCATCGCTCACACGCTTGTAAGTGAACTCGACTTCCTCCATGGTGGAGTCGATGCGGCACAGCTGGTCTTTGACACGCTTGCGGCCCTCGATGGCACAACGCAGCAACGGTTCCATCTGTTCAGGAGAAGCATTGCCGTCCGGGTAGATAAGCTTCATCAATCCGGAGAACGTCTTTTTGACACCATCCTTATCTCGCGTAGACAGCGTAGAGGACAACTCGAAATACTTTTCGAACCGGTCGCTGTAATCGGCATCGCGCAGGTTGTGCAGGATCTCCGCCAGGTAGTCGACTACGAAACCGAATCCGCTGGTGAACATCTCGGAACGGATCTGTTCGAACTCCCAACCCGGCAGGTAGAAGTGGATACGGTCTAGGAACGCCGGATCATGGTATTGCTTCGGCAGCTCTTCGAACAGGTCAGAGTTTTTCAGCATGTACGGCACGTTATGCGAGGTGTTGCCTACGAACGCCATGCTCGCCTCGCCTTGGAACGTCTCGACGCCACGGGAGAACGACTTGTTGGCCATGTAGTTCTTCATGATGTCCACCAAATCCCGGCCGGCCTTCTTGGCCTTGCCTGCGAACTCGTCGAACGCCACCGTATCCCAATAGCCCACAAGCCCCAAATGTCCGTTGGAATTGTTCACGAACAGTTTGGCCACTGTCACTTCCCCGCCGGAGATGAGCATGCCGTGCGGCGAGAATTCCGAGTAGATGTGCGATTTGCCGGTACCTTTCGGCCCGAGTTCGACCAGATTGTAGTTGCGCTCCACAAACGGCACCATGCGTACCAGATGCAGCAGTTTCGCCCGTTCGGAGAATAGATCGGGATTGAACCCAATGGACTGCATCAGCAGATCGATCCATTCGCTATCGGTGAATTGCGAACGTTGCTGCATGTAGTTCTCACGATCATCACGCGACATTTGCACAGGCTTGAGCTGCAGCAACTGCCATGGTACTTCGCGCGGGTCGCCGGAATATGCGTAACCGATCTGACACATGCACCAGATGCCCGTCACCAGCAGTTTCGGATAAGCCTTTACAAGGCTTGGATCGACAATGACCTGGCTGATGCCGAGATTGGAGAATGTCGCCTCGTAGAGGTCGGTCTTCTCGTTAAGCGCCACCTGTACACGGTCGATAATCCTATGGCTGCCTTTCTCGCGGATTTTCGACTGGATAAGATTGGCTTCCTCGCGATGCACATAGTTGTTCGCAAGAATGGCACGCACTCGATCCACACCCGACTCGATACTGGCCTGGTCGGTGTTCGTGGCATATGCGCTGAGCAGGAACTCCAGCACATATGAGGGCACCAGCGCATTGCCCTTGACCTTGTTCACCAGATCCTTGCGGACGGTGACTCCGGGGAACAGATTGGTGATTTTGGCGTCCAACGCATTCAGCGAGGTCTTCTTCTCGCTGAATTCGGGATTTTCAATCCACCCGTTCTGGTTCATGTCCTGCTCGTCCATTTGCATCCTCACACTTATTCGTTACATCAAATACAGCTCAGTCGAAGAATCCGGCATCGTCGGATACCACGCCCTGTTTGAAGAAGTATCGCGCCTTCTGATCAAGCATGATCAGCACATTAGACCCGGCTGTCTTCTCACGCAGCCGTAGCTCAATGTTTGTTCCATTGAACCGTTCCGCGTCACTGGTCAGCATGAGTGTGGCCGTCACATGGCGTTCGCTCTTCTCATGTCCGAGCAGATTGAATGCGACCGGCGTCTCATTGGAGATGAGCACATCATTACCAGCTGCGTCGCGCCCCCACAATCCGGCCAGCACGGTACGCGCACGGATCTTTCCACCGACAGGCTCATTCTGAAGAAACTCCACAGTCAACTGTCTGCTGGAAAGTCTGTCGGTCCGTTGCAGAATGGTGGATTCCACAGGTCTTACGTCGTCGGCTGCGGAACGTCCTTTACTGACATGCAGTACAGGAACGACTATTTCCTGCAACGCAGCCCCTCCATGCACGTATCGCACACCTGTGCCTTGCATACGCAAACGCATAATGGAGTTCGGAACTTGAATGCTCACACCCTCATCCTGAGAATCATCCATTCCTATCTGCGCAGCGGTGAATGTCACAAATGCGCGTCCTGGAGCGAGATTGGATCCGATGGAGAAGCGCCTCTTTTTCACCCATACTGCATCGCCCTTAGGCTGTTCGCTCAGCCATTCCGTACTACTCAAATCCCGATCCTGATAGAGGAACCCATGATCGGCGGTGATGATCATGTTGTATACGTTGCCGCTGGCGAGTTTTTTGACTAATTCGCCGAGTTCTTTGAATGTCTTTTCACATGCGTCCACCGTTTCCGTTTCCGTTTTTTCCGCATCACCGGTGGCATCGATATGGTTGTGATACACATACAACACATTGCAGGATTTATAAAGCTCTTTGATCTCACTGACTTTCAGCTTTATCAGATCATCGTATCTAATCGCTTTACCGCCTACATCCGAAAGAATCGCATCACGCGCTCCGACTCCTCTGGTGCTGCGTCCATCCGACAGAACATACAAACGGTCCTTAGGCGTGGGATTCTTGCTGTCGAACTCAAGTGAATCATGCGGCAGCAAGGCCGCCATGCCAAGCTGCGTATAGGATGGCAGAACGCTGTATTGCATATCCAGTTTTGTGCTGAAGCGGCTTTCTCTATCGATACGTTCGGACAGCTCCTGCGCAGCCTCGTAACGCAACGCATCGGAAATGATCACGGCGATCTTCCTGCCGGCCTTCAAGGTCGGCGCAACCTCACGGTCATAGAAGTTGGTTTGCGCATCCACTCCCATGAACTTCCATTGGTTAAGCGTATCGACCTGTTCCTGCCAAGCCTGACCCAGATCCTGCTGATAGGTTTCATAGGCGCTTTGCAGATCATCATCCACGCTCACCGCATCCGGATTGGCGCGATGCCATGCGAGCACATATCTTCTGTATGCACCGTCTGCCCTATACAGCTTTTCGGCATACAGTTTCATCCCCTGCTCCGGCGAACTGATGGTGCTGATGAGTCCGCTGCATTCAGCCAAAACAGCACGAAGTTTGCTGGCCGCGGCAATGCATTCATATTGGCCGACGTAATCCGCATACCAAAGCTTCTGCTTGCGACCATTGATGATTCGCTGCACCTGATCATCCGTAATGGACTGCGAGCCCAATCGTTCGAACAGCTTGTTAACGATCATCTCATCCACATTGCGGAACAAGTCACGGTCGGCAAGTTCCTCCACGCTCATGTCGGCGATTTGTGCGGACAGCTGCAGTTCATCCACTACATTCTCGGAGAGATTCTGAAGCACCGCGCGCATATCGATGTTCTTATACCAATCGTCCCAGTCGCGAATAATGTTCGCATATGAGGAAAGCGCGTTCTTCCCATCGGAAAATCCGTTCCATGCCAGCTGAAACAGCCACAGCACGAAATCCTTCACCGTCGGTTCGTTTCCGGAGTCAGTATCCACATCAAAATGGTAGATGCGTCGTGTTCCCACCCAATGGAACGCGCTCAATCCCATACGCTCGATTGCCGTGATACCAGAGTCATCCCCCTGCGAATATTGCGTGAGAAGTTCCGCCCAGATGTCTTGCATGCTGTGTCGGTCATCTTTCAGGTGCAACAACGTGGCGATCATTTTCGCCTGAAAATCCTTAATGTCGTCATGCGCAGTGAGTCGTTTCGCGAAGCGCTTGACACGTTCCTCACTATCGAAGAACTTCGGCGCACACTTCATTACCTCCATCCACTCTTTTCGAGTGTCGGCGGAAGTTTCCGGCAACATTTCCGTAAGAGTCACGGCGAGCTTATCCATGGTGAATGTAGGCCCGTATGCCAGTTTCAAATCCAACAGCCAGTCATCTTGAAGCGCCGGGGCCGGTTCCGTCAAATACACAAGGAATTTTTGATTCGGCTTTTCGTGGAACATGCGGTAGCGCACAGTGAACGGGATATATCGTCTGTCGTTCTCATCCCCTATTTCCGGGGTGATCAGTTCGACTTCGCGCAGTGCCTCATCGGCAGCGTGCTCGCCTACCAATGTTGCTACAACATCCGCATATTGCTTCTTGTCGTCAAGCCAAAACACGATGCGCCCATGCTCGTCTGGCTGGCTGAAGCGTTTGGCAAGCAGCCTTGTTACTTGGCTATTCTCACTCATGCGATTCCGTCCTTTTCTTTGCTTCGGCGTATCGAGTGGCACGGCCAGCACCGATTTTCACTGCGTTACCTTCTTCTATCAGACTCTTCAATATTCGTTGAGCCTGCCTTTCCTGCACGCCCAATATCCGGATAGCGTCTGAGATGGAAATGCTCGCATTATTACGCAGCGCATCAAGAATACGCTCCTTCTGGGATGGAACTACCGTAGTGTCGGCGCTTGCAATGATGCTCGTCTTTGAAATTGATTCTTCATCAACCCCGTCATCAGAAAGCAAATCCCGTCGTAATCCCGTCGTAATCCCGTCATCAGAAAGCGAATCCCGTCGTAATCCCGTCATAATCCCGTCATCAGAAACTGTCTCTGATTCATTGCGATAGATGTTGATGCGCAGATCCGTATCACCGCCAAGAAATTCCGGTTCCGGCAATCCGGCATCGCGAACCTCTTGCATGACACGCAGAATACCGCTTCCCCAATGTTCGATGTATCCCATGTATTCGAAAGCGGAAGCCAAGGCCTCATTACGTATCTTCGAATAGCCCTGCTTCATACGTTCAATGGTCTGCCCCATCGGCAGACGCCCCGGCGAGGTGATCTCCAAGCGATCATCATAGATTGCGATCTGAATGCTCGAACGATCGATATAGCTGCGATGCACTATTGCGTTGACGATCAGTTCTCGAATGGCATCCGACGGAATCTCGTACACATCCTGCCGGTACACGCCCTTGAACCGGGCTCCCATATGAATGTTGCGCAGCACATACTGGTAGGACTCTTCAATAAGTTTCTGTGGCGTGCCGGAAAACTCCCTACGGTCCACGAATATGGCCTTGGTGCTTCCTTTGAACACCCCGCATTGCACTACGGAACGAACGGCCTCATTGCCCGTCAGAATCGCATAGGAGTTAGTAGGAGCCAATCGCCCGTCTTGTTCCGTCAGCACGCCCCACTGCAGCAGTTGCTTCTCTGTGACGGTTTTGACCTTTTCGGGGTCTTCGGCGTTATCCTTCGCGGTTTTCGTCAGACTTGCGCATAATGCTTCAACGTCTTCCTCCGTTATGGACAATCCAAGGCATTGCACCTGGTCGAAACTCCGATTGCTACCTTCAATAGTCAATTCCCGGATAGTAGGCTGATCGGCCTGACGCGTGGTGCCAGCTACACGAACGAACGTTCCTTGTTCCTGGCCGAGCGACTTGATATGGTACGGACGCTGCAAACCGGGAGCGATTTCAGCCACAATGACTGTCTTACCGTCCACGTCATGCATGGTGATATCGGGGATGATTAACGGCTCGCAACTATTGACAATGGCATCCGAAATAGAGTCCATTACCGTGAACACTTTGTCCTCGGCAATACCAGCCACACGGAGTGTCTGATCTTCAACGCCGAACACCAAGCATCCGCCTTGTCCATTGGCAAACGCCACTGCGGTTTTGGTGTAGTTGATGCTCTTGGAGGGAGGCATGAGCTTGTATTCCACATTCTTGGATTCGCCATTCAACAATGTCTCAATGCTCATTAGGCGTTTGCCCTTCTGAATTATTTATACGGTCAATCCAATTCAGTTTTGTATCTATTCCCATACGTTTCAGCTGTTTTTTAACAGAGCATAACGCGACCTTACTGAAAAAGGGAAGATCATGGTTATGACTGTCTTGCTTGGGAACGATGGCGAAGACGACATCATGAATTTGATTCTGATTCAACAGGAAATTCTCAACTGAGGAAAGTCCCTCTTGTTCGCCAATCTGCATGATTCTTTCATTCACTTTTTCTGCGTAATCGGAAGCATCCCTCTCCATAGAAGCTGAAACAAGCCCTTGATTAAACAAGTGGCTCATTGTTGCCGAGCCCGAGTACCGCTTTATATGAATTCTTTTGCCATCATCAGCAAGCACGTCACAGAATTCAATTCGGCTGCGACCACCACCATACGAAATTAATCTTCTATCCATTAGAAGAAAGTGGTTGGGAAATTCCTTGACAAGAGCTCTCTCAAGCTTATAGTTATAGAGTCCTTCTTTTTCTAGCTTTATCTTATTCCCGTCAAATCCATCGACCAGTTGTTCTTCATCGCAATCTTGAGAATACGGAATGAACTCGATATCCGATTCGTTCGTATCCATAAAGTCTTCATTAATTCGATTAAGATAATCAGAGCGAATCTCATACCAAGCACCATCAAGCACACAATATGATTTCCCATCATATGTCAAATCGCCAACAAGACACTTATGCGCTTGCCAACGTTGATAAGGCAAGCCATTTTCTCTTGAGATGGCAGTTATTCGTTTATTTTTAAGTTGATCAATAGAAGTAAGAGGGTTTTTAAAAGAACGAAGTACATCTGCTAAAAGTACATCATCCTGAAGAATGGGTTCTTTATTCTCATCAGTTTGAGATCCAATTTGAAAACCTTCAATTCTGTCCCAATCAATAATATCAGGAACTGCCATCCATAAATCATGCTGACTATCATCTTCATAGCTGTAGTCTGCGATTTGCCGAATCGACTCTGCCCATAATTTTTCTTCTAGAGCTGGATCTTTTACAGGAGCGATGTTGTCGACCCAATCAAAATCTTGTTTGTAAGTTTCTTGACAGAATAATTCATAGAGAGATTTAAGGAATTCTTGCACATTATCTATATCGATTTCTTTTGTAACAGCAAGAGAATCACCACCAGTCACCGCTCCACACAGCAACTCATCTTCTCCACATTTAGCCGTTACCTGACTTAGCAAATTCCTTTCAGTGTCGATTGCAAAATCATCGATATCCCCTATTCGGGACAACTGTTCACTTGAACGCTTGGCACTACCCGAGACATCAGCGAAATGAATCGCCCTCAATGTATCATTCTTTACAGAGTTAAGCACACATTTCAGACCAAAACGTTCCTCGATGGCGGAACGATTGATAAGCGTACGGCCATATCCAAAAGTAAGAACAAAGTAACGCTGACTATCTCTCCCACCTGACGAAATAGTTTCATCTGCTTCTACACCAAACGAATTATTCCCAACAATAACCGGAACGACAAGGGCCGCTCCAATATTAGCAACTCTAAGAGATTCACTTCCTACTGCTGAATTAAAGAAAGTATCAACCCATCCAGGCTCGTGCGGTTTTGCGGAACGGGCGAACAGTTTATAACTCTCATGCCCCTTGACCTGCAACTCAACAATACGGTTACCATCATCTGAGGCAGGAGGAATAATCTCTCCTACTGGAAAATCTTGTTTTATCAGATAAATGCTGAGCTTATTCTTTGCCATTGCTGACTTCCTTGTCTTTTTCCTTCAGTGGATGAACGGGCCAGGTCCAGGTGGAGACTTCTTTTCGCTTTCGCTCGATGGAGGGAATGGCACGAAGGGCTTTGCCCATGCGCAGGTAGTTCACCAGCACGCCGTCGTCCAGATCCATTTCCAGGTTGCGGGTAGCTAATGGGTACAGGGTCTGGTCCTCGTAATCCTTGCACTCGAGAACAGCCTTGCGCAGTTTGGCGGCCTGCTTCTGGTCCGCGGCACGGTCCGAATGTTCCAAGTTATCAGCGATGTCGGCGATTTTGTTGGCATAGTCGCGCAGATAGTTGAGCACCACATTCGTGGTTTTTGGCGTATACCGGTGCAAATACACCAGCGCCTTGAAGGAGCCCTTATTGCTGGTCTGGCTGGAGTACTGCCAGTAGATCGGACGATTCGAATATATCCTCACGTGGTCGTTGTAGAAATCGTTCACGAAATACTTGCGAATGCTCTTACCTAACACCTGTTCGATGTAGGCGATGTTCGCAGCCAGATTCTCCTTGCCGAATGCCACGGCAAGGAACCTGCGGAACCGTGTCACAATATCATCCTCAAAGCAATCGGTTTCCGTAACCGGAATGACATTGTCCGCATCCGGCTCAAATGACGGGTCCGGAATCTGCGCGTGGAAATCATCAAGGGTTTCACCCTGTGACGCGAGAATCAATCCCGGCTTATCGAGCGAATATCTGCCGAACATGCAACCCACCGCATACGAAATGAGCTCCTTGGCGACATCTTGGGCGAATTTCTCGTTACGCACTTCCGGAGTATCCTTCGGATACGCGAATGCGACGTTGCGCTTCAACGACACACGTTCCAACGGCACATCGCATGGCACCTCGTCTCGCACACCGTATGCGTCCGCAACCAACTCATTATTGCAGATCTCGCGCTGGCGCTGTTCCTCAGATACGCGGTTCCAGTACTCACGCAAATGCAATACAGCATCTTCCAATAAATCATTACACTGCGCACCTTGCTTGGAATCAAGCAAAGCAAACTGATGATAATTCCAAGATGATTCAAACGAATCCCAGTCAGCTTTTGATACAGCAATCAAATCATCAACGTTTCGCTCGGCATCCTTTGAATCATCATTCACAATTGGAAGTGAGGCAATTTGTCCAACTTCAAAATTCAATGTGGGAGCGATGGCAGTAAGTTGCGCATATGCGAGAGAGGAATTCGTGTAGGCTATGATTCCTTTTCTTTGTTCATTAGTGCAGAAAATAGAAGTTCCAGCGACATCATAAATGAATCCCTGGGGGAAATAACGGAATGCTGGTGCGCCACTGCTGATTTTCGACCATGAAATAGACGGCTGAAAATAGGTAATTGTATTTTGCGGACGAGATCTTGGACGGCCACCATCTTCTGTACCGAACGACCGAATCTCCTGACCGTCATTTTCCCAGTTAACAACGAACTCCTGGTTGCCATACCATTTGCGGTATTCACCACCTTTGTTGTAGGGGAACCATTTTGCCTCGCGCTCAATCGATTCTTCGCGCGATTCACAGTCAAAGCCAGTTTTATAGTTACTTGGTTCCCACCATTCACGTACGAATCGAGCATTGTCTCCCGTTTGAAGACCTACTTTTGGCTCTGCAATTTCCTCGAGTGCTTTGTTCTTAGCAAAAGTATCTAGCATAGACTTGCTGAGCCAGTAGACGATTGGCGAGCCGGGAATCTGCGCGAACTCGTGCTGCCCCACCTCGAAGAAATACTTGCGCATATCCAAATGAGCAGATTGTTCATTATTGTGTGCATCGATAATTTCCAATGCACGAGGACCTTGTTGCTTCGCTCCCACAAAATCACTAAGTCTGACGAATGCACTCTTCCTATCGCTGTGGCCTTTCCCAAGAATGAAAGTGCAAATAGGCACAGTAGCACCTTCGAAGCCGGAATATTCCAATTGAATCAGCGAACTGATGTGTTCCTGTCGGATAATCCGTTGACGCATCTGCTCATAGGAAGATATGAACATCCACACGTAAGGAGTCATGAAGCCAAGCTGTCCATGTTCGGGAACCAGATTAAACAACCGGTAAATGAATGCAGCGAAGAGATCTGCTTTGCCATCCTCATAATGGTCCTGCACGAACTGTTTGAGCTCGACGCTCATATTCTTTGCACCCATATATGGCGGGTTCGCCACCACTGCCGCGTATTTACGTGCGAGGTACCTTGTCTGAGCGAAAACCTCCTCCACGCGTTCACGCAGAAGCGAGTCAAACAATGTGGTTTCGGCTTCAGTATCTTCTGCCGATGCGGCAAGATCAACAAGCTCCTGTGGCGGCTGAATCAGCGAACCGTACACATCCGCCTTCGCATAGGTATTCCATACCGTGAAGTCCAAATCCACTTGGTATAGGTCATTCAGATCGGCGACATCGCCTTCCTCGAACGAAATCGGAGCAATGCGCTGAATGTTCGGCTCCACCTGTTTCTTGAAGAATCTGCGGGAACGGGAGCGTGCCTTCATGGTCAGGGCAAAGGCGGCAAGGCTTGCGGCTCTCTCGTCGATTTCCATGCCGTATAAGTTGTGTTTGAGAATCAATCCGGGAATATCGCTCGGCGCATACCCTTCTTCTTCGTAGATCTCATACAGCAGGTCGAACGCGTAGGTGAGCATGTGGCCGGAACCACATGCGGGATCGCAGACGGTCAGGTCTTCAGGCGCTTGGATGTTGAGAATATCCTCGTTCCCAGCGGAATCATCCTTCGAAGGCTGAATATAGTAGTCCCAGTTCTTGTACAGCTGGCTGTCTGGATGGGACTGCATCCAAAGCCTGCCTACCGTGTTCTGCACCAGATAGCGCACGATCCAGTCCGGTGTGAACAGCTGGGTAGCGGCGGGAATCTCCTCGGCTCCGGCCTTGTGATTCTTCTTGAACCCGTCCATCACCTCGTTCTTGCGTTCCGAAATGTAGTACTGGTACAGCCAGCCGATGATCTCCACATTGCCGGACGGATCGTCAACACCGCAATCCTCCGGAGTCATAGCCTCCACCGCATTCCTCAACACGGAACCCTCGGCGAGCAGATCGGCTGGCATGAGCAGTTCATCCACTCTGCCGGCCTCCTTGCCGACGTTTTCGAACATGAACGGCAGGTTACGATTCCAGAACCGGCATTCAGATTGCAGCAGCAGACCATAAGCCAGGCCCTGCGGATCATCCGCCAAAATGGAACCACTCAGCAATCCTTCGATGCGCTCTTTGGCCTTACCATTCACCCGCAACGAGAACACCGTGCTGTCGTCATACTCGCCTCGCTTCGCTGCTGCAAGCACTTCCGGCAGTCCATTCGTGCTGGTCAGACCGGCTGGGGAGACCACCGGCGTGCCGGTGAACCCGTGCACATCCATGTAACGGAATGCGATGATGCGGTTGAACCATCGGTACGCATAACGTTCCACCACATGCTTGCGGCCCTGTTCACTTCCGCCGGCCTGTTCAATCTCACGCTTCAGAAAAGCGAATGCACGCGGGTCGTCAACCTGGGCGTCGGAATTCGGCACCAATGCGGCGTCAAGCCGTGCCTGTACCGCATTCATGAGCTGGCGGCGCGCATCCGTTGCGAAGGCTTGCAGTTTCGACGTGTTCATAGCAGGATCTTCTTTCCATTCTCAATGGCGGCGATAAGCTCACGGCGGTAAGCGTCAAGGAAGTCATCCACATCATCCTTGGTTTCCAAGGCGTCCTTGGTATGCGGCCTGCTGATGGTGGCGAACGACACGGCCACGCGCGGGGTTTCCTTTTGTTGCGATTCAGGAATGTTCGCATCCATCGGCGTAGTAGCTGTAGCAGTCTGCGCCTCACCTGCGAGCGCGGTCTTCGGTCTCGGTGCGGAGGCTGCTAGTGCGTTGATGAGTTGCGGGTAAGTGCGTTCGCTCAGTTCGTGTACGCTTTCGCGCATTTTGTAGATGAACGGTATGCGCTGCATGCGTTCCGCCACTTGGTCCAGTTCTGTCTCGACCTTGGTTTGCGCGGTTTGTGTGGCGTGCTGGTATTCGGTGGAGTCGTGAATCCTGGCGCGAATATCTTCCACGTCGTTGAGTGCGTTGGCACGTTCGGTTTGGACGGTTGCGTCTGTTGCCTCACGCAGATCGTCAATGGCGGTCTTGAATTTGTTGGTTTTGCGGAAGATGTTCGGATCGTTCGCCAGCTGTTCCGCGGATTGGTACAGGCTAGTCGTAGTGCCGGAGGCATAGTCGATGTTCGGCTTGTTGTTCTTCAGCCATTCCAATCCGTCCGCAAGAATTCTGGATTGGGAGCCGTTGAGGAAGACGACGATCGGGTCGATTATGTCTTCCTTGAGTTCAAGCAATTCTTCGGAACCGTTTTCGGTTTCCTGTGCGGTGAAATCGCCGAGCAGCCAGTCCTCGCCCATTCCGGAGGCGTAGTTGATTTGCTCAATAGCATTGTCAAGCTGCTGCACGAAGCCGAATTGGGCATTGCGCACACGCAGCTGGGTCAGGCTCTCCGCCTCCCGCTTAAGCCGCACGGTAACGGCCTCCGCCAGATCAATCGCGTTCGATGGCAGGTCCGCGGCGGTAAGCCCAAGGAAATCCCTGGCGAAGTCACGCAGCTGCGTGACTTTTCTCGTGTCGAATACGCGCGGTAGATCCACTCGGATGGAATCCTGCTTCTTCGTTTCCCTAAGCAAACGGGCGGCCTCGCTGCGCTGCACCGGCTTGCCATCCAGCGTCAGCGTGATTCTGTCGGAACCATACAGGTGGCCGATGCATGCGAGCGTGGCGGCGTACGGCCAACCATAGGGAACGCTGCCGTAGGCATCAAGAAGGCTCTTGACGGTGGCGACCATGCCTTTGCCTTTGTCACGACTGACGGCGGCGAACACATCATCGGCGGGAACGTCGAGCTTGTCCTGCACTGCGTTCATGCCGTCAAGCATGCCAGGCTGGTGCTGCGAAGCGTTCATGATGATACGGGCGAGATCCGTTTCCTCATATCGTTGTCCGCCAAGCAGGGAGAAGTTCGTGTAGTACCGGCCGATGAGCGTTCCAAGCCCTTCCGCCATACGGGCCTGCACCTCGGTGGATTTCACTTCCACTTTTCCGCCGTTATAGTCGAACTCGCCATTGGCTGCGGCCTTGGCAACGCGGGTGCGCAATTCCGCATAGAGCCTTTCATTGGCGATGCTCTTGCGGGAGATGATCTGCTGACGTACCTCCGACTGGGTGTTCTTGTCGGTGCGCATAAGGTACGTATAGGTCTTCACGTACATGCGCAGGTCGTCAAGCAGGGTTTTGTCGGACATGTCCAGCAGCAGGGTGATGGTGTCGCGCATGCCCATGCCCATGCGAATGGCGTCCGCGCGGTCCTGAGCATTGGTTGAGGTGACCACGTTCAGCCAGATGGGCTGTTGCGCGGACTGTTGCACCCCATCGATGCGCAGACCGTAGCGGAACTGGGCACGCTGTTCGCCGTATGCCACTGTCATCTTGCCAAGCACGTCACTGACCAGGATTTTCTTCAGCTCGTCGATCTCCTTGGTGGAGTCGACGTCCGTGTTCTTGATCTCTTGCTCGATATCCTGCTCTTCGTTGGTCAGGTAATTGTAGGTATCTCCCACACGCTGCACATACGTGTCTTTTTCCAACTCTCCCAGAACATACTTGATGTTCCGTTCCAGTTCCATCACGTCCATGTCAAACTGGTCGGTCAGCAGAATGCGCAGGTTATGCGGTGTGGTGGGGAATCCGTCGACATGCTTGACCAGCAGCAGCACCTTCAGCAGGCGCACGCCCAGCTCCTTTGTATCGGAGCCGAGTCTCTTTTCGGCTTGGTTAATGCGGAAGTTCGAGGTTGATTGGATGGCGTCGGCAATACCGTCATATAGTTTGTCGAACGGCATCAGGGCCCCGACCATCTCATTCTGGCTGGACCGCAGCGTGCTGCTGATGGTGGAAAGCATGGACCGTTCACCCACAGATGCGTGGCGTCCGGAGAACATGTTGTACCGGCTCATTTCCCGCAGCACGTTCTGGAACAGCTCGAACTCATAGTTCACAAACGGGTACGATGCGATGAAATCGTCCTTGCTGTACGCCTTGTTATTACTGAATTTCGAAGTCTCACGAGTGAATTCGAACATGGTGCGCAGGTTCGCGTTCTGCTCATCCCACAGCTCGTTCATCACCGAATCATATTCCGGTTTCTTGGTCAGCAAGCGCTTCTGAATGACCTCCACCACGTCGGCGCTGTTGAGCTTCAGCTTGATAGAGAACCTGCCCTGGATCTTCGAAAAATCATAGCTTTGTTGCTTGGTCCGATCGCCAACAATGGTATCCATGTCTTCCTGGGAAGTGACCACCACCCATGCACGCCCATTGGTCTTGACGGCAAGATCCTCGGCGATGGATTGCAGTGACAGCATGAGCTCTCTGTTCTCACCGATGAACTGGCCTACCTCATCCACGAGGAACAGGATGCGGCGGTTCGGTTCCTGACGGAACAGCCACACGTTCACGTCGTCTGCGAAGTCGCCGACCGTCATCGTGTACGTATCCTCGTACCGTTGGATGATACTGTCTTGCTCCGGTTTGCCTGTCACCGCGGCATAGGCTTCGCAGATCTCATCATCCCATAGCACGGCCTCACCACGGCCTTCGCTCCATGGTTTGCCAGCCACCTGTTCGAACTCTTGTTTGAAATCCTCGAAATAACCATTGCTCGCCAAATCGCGTTCGAATTTCGCAACGTATGGATTCTTGCCGTAGAAACCACGCGCCTCATCGAATACGCGAACAAAAGCGTACAGCAGCATGTCGGAGGCATTGGATTTATCCGCCTTCTGATCGATGTTGAATAGAATCGACGTGGCTGGTATCGTCAACGTCTTCTCAAGCTGCCCCGCAAGCATCTGGTCATCCTGTGCTTCGGCCTTGCCCATGAAGGCGCGAACGATCTGCTCACGGCTCATGGTCGGCTTATTGCCCTTGTCAACGAGTTCAGCCGGAACCTCACCCAGAATGTGCGACAGCATCTTCAACAGGTGCGATTTACCGGAACCGAAGAAGCCTGAGATCCATGCGCCGTTCTGTTCGTGGTTCGACGGGTCGTTGTATGCATCGAGGAATTTGGCCAGATTGCGGCAGATCTCCTCCGTAAGCACATACTCGTTGACCTCATCGTTAAGATTTTTCTCATCATTGGCCTTGATCGCACCGTTGATATTGCGGTCAATGTCCTTGCTGAACAGCTCCTTGAAGCTGATGCCGCTTTCCCCGTTCATCTGCGTTCCCTTCTTCTTTGAACGAATACTTCGCAATCGTTACCCGCGTTCCGCCTGAATCGGCCAGACGCCCCGTGAACCGTCATTCCTGTCATTCCTCCAACCGCACGCTCATCTCACGCAGGTTTTGAGCACGATAATAATTGTCTCCAGGCAAACAGCCGAATAGCGACATGACCGACCCCGCAGAAGCGCTTCTCGTAAACGTGCCCGGGTAGAACAACACCAATGGGCGGTCATCGATACGCCCCTGCAACGCGTTGAGCAGTGTATGCGCACGAATATATGGGTAGACCTTGCCGATTCCCGTAATGAACACGATATCGGCTCCGCCTTCGCTCTTGGCCTGCTCGTAATGATCACGGATGGTATCAGGCAACTGAGCCGTATCCGCGCCCAACACGTTATCGAGCAGTCCTAAAAACTTATCCGTATGCGCGTCCGACGAGACTTTCCTGTGGCGTTTTTCTTCCCTGTTGAGCACACGATCCAGAATGCCACGCTTGCTAAGAATCTCCAGAACAACATCGTATAAATCCAGCGTGAGCACCTGCGGAGCATAATCGCCATCATATTTCGGCGTCATCGTCTGCAATTGACCTACCAATTGCTTGATATGTTCAGCAACCTCAAGCTCTTGCCTAGGCGGATAGTCATAAATGTAATAAGGCTGCTCACCAGCCAAGCCGCTATTGGTTCTGAACGAACGGGACTCCATAATCTCTCGCAAATGAGCGAAATCAGCATCAATGTCACGGCGCTCATCGGCAGCTTCAACGCTTGCGATGAAATCGGTCATGCTATCCCCCATTCATACTCACAAGGATGATTCACGCATCGGGAAAAACCCGAAGGAATCCGGTCTCTTCATAAGAATATCCGTCAAAGAGGGACTGGGCAGGAAGGAGACCACCGTGTCGGAATTTTTATCGAACAGATGGGCCTCAGCCATGGCCTTGAACAGATTGGATCGGAGCTTCTTCGCCGTTCCCTCGCTTATGGTCTCCAACTCGGGATGCCATGTGGCCTTGTTCGCAATGAAGCGGGCATAATCATCGAAATCAAGATGCAGGTTCCCTACAAGATAGTGCTTTTTGAGCACTTCGACAGCGAATTCCCCAACGATTGCGTAATACCGGCACATTGCGATCCACATAAGCGCCTCGCGGTCGGATGTGGAGGAATCCGGGCCTGCCAAATATGCAAGTTCCCTAACGGTGAGCGCACTGAGCCGCTTGGTGGTCTCCGCCACAACGCGCCTGTTCGCGGAATCCGTGCGAATCGCGAGAACGTTTTCCTCGATGGCCTGCTGGCGAATCGCGGCAATGGATTCGCCCACCTCGGTTTGGGAAGAACACTCAATGTTGCCGCCGACTGCATGGTTCAGATGATTCAGATACATTTCGGCAAGCACCCGGCCCTGCGAGGCAAGAAGTCCGCCGACAGTGAAGGAAAGCCGGTACCGCTCCCCTTGTGTCGCCTCCGTACCGTATGAGCCCGCCATGCGATTCTCCCTCTGCTAAGACATCAGTGTTAAGACACAAGAATATTTCAGAATATTCCTAGGTCTGGAATAAGTAGAGCATCCGAGGCACGACTGTGGAATCATCGCCGCATTATTTTGAAATCTCTTTCGGCGTGTACGTTTAAACAGCAAGTAATACAGTCTTACTGTGACAGGTAGTGCTTATTAATAGGAAGGTGAGATTATGAAAACAAAATATGAAATCCTTGTTAGTATGCTTGATGATTTATGCAAAGAAGCACCCGCGGAATATAAAAGATACCATCCTACGAATAAAGATGAGGTGCCGGAGGCGCGAGGACTGGCATACATACACTTGCTGTTGAAAATACGATTTGGACTACGTTCTTTTGGAGACCGTGAAGCTTTTATAACTGACGGAGCTAACGATGGCGGCATTGACGCATATTACATCAGTCATGCATCTCACACGATTTATTTCATCCAATCAAAGTTCCGTAACACGGAACAAAATTTTGACGGGGGAAAGAATATCAGCATCGAGGAACTTGCCTCGATGCATATCTGTGAAATTCTTGCCCCGAAGAAAACTGACCAGATAGAATTTAATGATAAAATTAAAAAGATGCAAAAAAAGTTGTCTGAGATAAGGGATCCTCAGTTATACACCAAAAAGGTCATTATTCTCGCCAATCTTTCAAAATCTAAATTCTCGCATTTTTCACCTGAAACGAAGAAAGGGAAAGAGGCCATCAATCGGCTCTTGCAGGGATTCGAATACGAGATCTTTAATTATCAAAAAACATATGAGGAATTATTGCTACCATCGATTTCCGGTACATGTTCACAACCAGATGAAGTGACAATTCCACTGACTCTTAAGGATAATGAAGTCCCGCAAGCTACAAATACAATCGAAACAATTGGTGGAAATTGCACTGTATCCATCATGTTTATTCCAGTCATGCAAATTGCCCAAATGATGCATAATTATCGCAATGCGCTGCTCACTTATAATCCTCGCTCATTTCTTGGTCTGCGCAGAGGAACTATCAATAACACGATTCGTAATACGATAGTGAACAAAGACACCAACGAGTTCGCCTTATTTAACAATGGTCTAACTATTGTAACCAGCGGTTCGTCTTTCAATAAGAGTTTAGGATCAGCAAGTAAAGCTCAGCTGATCTTGAAAGACCCTCAGATTATCAACGGTGGTCAAACCGCAGCCACTTTGGCGCAGATCTACGACAGTGATGACCGGGATAGTCTCGAAAGCAAAGAAGTTCTGGTTCGTGTTATCACTTTCGAAGCTGAAGACACGACGAGCAAAGCGAAACGCAAAGAAGTCATTCAGCAACTTTCCGAGGCAACCAATGGTCAAACTACGATTACTGATGGCGATCGACATGACAATGATCCTCTGCTAGATACATTCAAAAAGAGCATCTTTGAAGATTTTGCCATGCTATACGAGCATAAGATTGGCGAGTTCTACGAAGGCGTGGAAAAAAGGATATGTGAAAAAAGAGCAGATAGTAGATCGCGATAATTTCCTTCAAGTGGCGCTGGCCATGAACGGCGACCCCGGCATGGCACGTTCAGGAGGAAAAAAGAATCTATATGCACAATATTTCTTTAAAGATGAACATCAGATGAACGAGAGGGAACAGAAAATATCTGCCCGTAAGTATATGTACGGATATTTTGTACTCTGTTACCTTAAAACTAAAACTAAGCAGATGAAGGATTCAAGATAAGTATCATCATGATAAATACGGTTATGCTTTACGCTACGGAAACTACGCCGTGGTCTCCGTGTGCGCACGTTTCCGCCCAAATAATTTATCGGCCGAGTCGACACAAGCCAAAGCCGAGCAAGTCTGCGAGTCCGTGCTTTCTCATTGGAAAGAATTTGAAAATGAAGTTATCGAAAAACGAGGCACAGACCATGAATTCGATTTCGCCAATTACTATAAGACACAGACTGTGAAAGAGGACATCAATTCCACCCAGATAAAATGGCTTGATGAGTAGTATCTAATCCTTATCTAAAACTGATGAGTGGCATAAGATCCAAATTATGCCACTCATCACAAGGGTTCATGTCCAAACTCCATCTGGTGAATATTTGCAGCTTTCAAGGCCACTGATTATTCCCTTTCAAGGCCACCGTTAT
>OKRX01000063.1_pt1 | contig 66728 bp, 55 predicted proteins | sample 1601241 | NCBI WGS metagenome assembly OKRX01 (sample SAMEA3541500, study PRJEB24748) | human gut metagenome | biome: human gut; feature: human-associated habitat; material: faeces | place: China | collected 2012
ATAGGTAACAAAAAATGCCGTATTTATGCGGCTTGTGGCGTTTCGCAAACGCCTATTATAATATTTTCTGTGTGTTTTCTTCTCTGCTGACGTTTTACTTCCTGATTTGCTTTCTTCATTTTCTTTTATTTCGGAAGAAACAGCAGAAGTGGATTCTTCATTGTTGTTTGTCGAAGGGTCTTCTTTTGTACCACAGCCAGTGATTACACTCACCAATAGCGCGAGCATTAAAGCAATTGAAATGATTTGTTTTGTTTTCATATAAATCCTCCTGTGCCGAAAATAATCGACATTTATTTTGGTGATTATATTATACTTGCGACCTCGCACCATATTTGGTACATAACAAAACAGAGCCGCATTTTTTGCAGCTCTGTTCGTTATTTTTGTTCAGTTGAATAAATCTCCTACGCATTTTTTACAGTGGTAATGATCATCATATTCTACTATATAATTCCCAATATCAAATGCCTCTATGATCTGAGATAGAACAGTGTCACGATGTATACAAGGGTCAATGTAAATGATTGAGCGATTCTTTTGCTCGTCCCATAAAACCCTTCCACGAGGGTAATCAATGTACTCTCCGCTTTTGAAATGATCGTCATATAGCTGATCATGACCGTATGGGTTATCCAATTTTCCAGCTTGTTCCCGGCCTTCGACAAGGGAGCAAGCATTATAAATTAGCTTTCCTCGAATATAGAAGAATGGACCTATTTGTGTCATACTACCCTCATCTTATGGATTTATTGCCAATAATCTTGCTTCAACGTCATCAAACGCGATGTTACATTCTTCTGTTCCATCTGCCATCAGAAATCTAAAGCAGCAATCATCTTGATACATAACTTTTACAATAGGTTCATCTTCATTACCCAAGTAAAAATATGGCTGTTCAATATTAGTCTTTGCTCTTTGGTAGATTACTGAACCTAAAGCACCAAAAGTCTTTCCTTTAAGTTCATAATACTTACAAAGCGAAAATAGTTCTGCGTGATAGCCAGTGATTGCGGAACCTGGAATAAGATCAATTTCGTAGTTATCTTCGCTATCCTTTTTATGCGGATACTGCGTGGTTTCATTATTCCATCTTAAAAATCTGTCTTTTCCAAGAGCATTAACTTCAGTATTATTTAAGATATCGGCGCAGTCAATAATCAGTTTTCTCCACATTGGAATTGAACTATCACGAGCTTGCGCTATAGCTAACAAGCTACTTTTTGCGTTAGATTTGTCAAACAGAGGATCATCAATGACTGCTCTAAAATAGTCTCGCAAATCACATGAAACCATTCCATAAGGATGATAAGCGTTATTGTCACTTGCCTTTTCTTTAAGAAATCTTCGCCAGCTATTATCTCGATCGGCATTCTTAAGCAGCGTATTGTTACTATTGAAATACATTAAATAATCGCCTTTTGACAACATTGCTCTAATGAGTTCACTCTCGAATGGACACCCCGAAGCATTTATAAAAATAGATGCTATTTTTTCTACGTAATCGATAAAGAGAGCGATCTTCAGAATATCTGCAATATCGTTTTCGTCAACTCCACAACACTCAATCAGCGGGTATCTTAATCTTCCTTCGAAATATGACAAATCCTTTTCAGCATTATCAATGGCATTTCCCCACGAAGGATTTGAAGATAACTTCATTTTTAGTATTTCTTCTTCTATTTGAGGAATATCAAGCGTCGCTAACACTGACAAATCCTTTTGAGCAATCTCTGACACGATATCCTCACAACACAAATAATGCAAACCGGCAATAGAAGTGCAAAACGTATCAGTATAGTTCGCAAGGTTATAACTATTAGAACAAACATTGCAAACAAAATGCATCCATGCTTCCAAATGATCCGGATTGGGTGAGGGATTATTCGACAGATAGTCTATGTAGGCGAATGCTTTTGCCTTTTTTTCATACTCCATGCCAAACTTATAATCATTTGTTATGGAATAGAATGTCTCTTTCTCGGAAAAGAATGTAAATGACGCGGGTAAATAAGTTTTTAGTTTTCCGTCGTCATTAAAAATATTGAAGTAGTCTATTATCTTGAACAAAAATGCATAGTTATTTTCTTTTAGTAGCTCAATGAGTTTATCATACCTAACGGTGACACCTTTGTTCTTATCTTTAGCGCTCATCAATGAGTTTATTTCGCGTGTCAATTCATCTTTCCGAGCGAGAGATAGTTTGCCATCCAGTTTATATATGATGTGATCAAATATTCCCATAATGGTAATAAAACTCAACATCATATCATCAACATTGGGGACCTCGTCATGTTCAGCAGTGTTTAACCATTCGTTCCAAAAAACATCGGTCCACTTGGTATCAAGCATATAAGATACATAGTCTCGAAGGCTCTTAAAAGCAGAATGGTTTCCTTGGGCAGTCTGAATTTCCGAAAACTTTTTATTATACTCCTTTGGAACCTCCTTACTTGCATCATCATAGAGCTTTAAGATCTTTGATTTTAAGTTCTCGAATCTTGTTAATGCTCTTCCTCTGGAGTTCATTTTAATATATAATTCGTCTGCTAAATGGAAATCATCCAGATTTAGGAAATTAAATACAATCTGCCCGTCATTAATCAGTCTGCAATAATAGTCGCCACACTCTTCCGGAACAAAAAACTTTTTGATAGAATCCAGCATACTTAACATGCTATCTATTGTCGGATCATAATTCCAGTGAGGTAAGAACCACTTCTCGTGTCTGATTACTTCGGACAATTTAATAGAGTTATCATTAACGGCATCACAATACTTCTCTTCGTAATTAACACCTTTGAACTCTAATTTTACAATCGCATTGCAAAAATCAGTGGAAGAAAATCTTGTTTTATATGAAAACTTGGACTCTCCATTGGGCTGCATCATCATTTCTTTGAACTCAGAAAAATGACATGTGTTATTCTGATCTTTTACCAAAGCCAAATACCAATGAAGGAGAAATAATGTGGTAATTCTTTGCTGTCCATCTAAAAGTTTCAAATTATTATTGGAATCCACCGATCCATAAATAAAGTCCAACTCGTGTGGGTCGGAAGTCATAAAATAGGAGCGAAGATTACTCAAAAAGCTATCTCTTTTTTCACTTTCGTCTATTCGACCGTAGGCATAGTCTCGCTGCAGCATCGGAATTACCACAGCATAGCAATCATTTAATGTCTTAAAGCTGAGTTTTTCCATTGCTGATCACCCTTTCTATTTCTGCCAAATATGCTTCTGCGTCATCGTTATTCCAATTCATTAAATCGAAAATCATGCTACTATAATTTTTAGCAAACACATTTCTTGTGCAAGGTAAAATATATACACCTTCATGTTCGCGCCTATATATCCACTTTCTTTTTACCGGATAAAATGCGTTTTTGTAACCCCGGTTTGTTCCTTGATCTAACAATACGAGATTGCCGATATTATCCTCATATTTGAATGTGTCATCCTGTTTGAAGGCCTGGTTTAGCAACGCCTTATATACGCTTGACTCTGTTACGTCTGATTTTTCATTAAAGAGTTGAAGCAACTGATCACACACTTGACCAGCTTTTAGACCAGGTGCTATTTCAACGTCGCGGTTTGGGGCTTGTGTAATATCATTCTTAAACAGGTCAAAATCTTCTTGATACTTATATATTTTCTTTCCATCGGAATCACACTCACAATAATTATAGTCGATTCCGGAGAAATACTCTAAATTACAGACAATCCAATCCTGTCTTCCGGCACCATCAAGATTCTTCGGTGTTTGAGATCTTACATGTTCTATATCCCATGAATGCTTATAGAATTCATCAAATGAAAATCTTACATCATCTTTTTCGCATTCAACTATCGAAAGAATATTAAACAGCGTAAGAATGTCATATATTCTCGAATGGTCTTTGCTATCGTGGTAATTCAACTTGCTTATTTCAACATCGCAAACACTTCCAAGTGCCTTCTCTTTGAGAATCATATAGAACTCATTTATATCGGTCGTATTCGGATCGGCATAAATAGCCTCTATTGAATTAATATCATATTTCTTATATCTTAAATATCCGATAATATGGTATAACTTTTTATCGTCATACCAACCTCTGAATAAATAATACTTATCAGAGACATCTTTCCAAAGCCTTTTAACAATATCTTTTTTGTTGGTATGCTGTCCAGAAGTTTTGATTTCTTCTGAGTAGGCGTCGAAAGTGTAATACTCGTTTTGTTCCGTTGCAGATTTCGCCTTTATGATATCAAATAACAACTCTATACGCGTTGCATATTTGTTATCATCTTTTCCGTAAATAAAAGACCAGAAAGAATCATCTTGCAAAGCATGTTCAATGCTATCCCACTCTGATGCAATTCTTAAGGATTCGCTTTCATCATCACCAACATTATTCAAGAATAACGCTTTAATCAGTTCTGCATTAGTTAGTCCGATTTTTCCTATGTTCAAGTCGGAAAATTTCTCTTCAGGAGAAATGTGTTTTGACTCTATCTCTTCTGTAACATTATACCATATGAATTTTACTGATGGCCTTGATTCCATATTATTTGCATTTACTATTGCATCAACGAAACGCCAACCGCCCAATGTGGTTTTCTTTAGAAAGTCTGTAATAACGGCAGATGCGTTGAACATATGGTAATAGTCAATATTGCTGTTGCTTTTAGTGCTGTCAATATTTTCAAGATACTGTCTGCTGTCTGGTCTGCTTTGATAAGAGAGATTAAACAGTTTCATATCAGGATATATTTGTTCCAACAAACCTTTTTGCTGGTTTAGAATCAAATACATCGTTGTCAATCTTTGCTGACCGTCAATTACCTCCCATGCATCCTGTTCCTTATTAAAGAATACTACCAGCGGCTGCATACAGTAAAAGGTACTACCATCAGTATTCACATTATAAAAATCTTCTAAATCGCCAAGAAGCTTTTCTACTTCAAGACATGTCCACCTGTAGCCACGTTGATAGTCTGGGATATAAAAACTGTTATTCATTAAATCAAAAACAGTTACCGTATCCAGTTTTTGTTTCATATGTAAATCCATATTCAAAACTCCTAATCTTGAGGTTGCATTAATTGTATTTCTTTAATCCGGATAACAACGAATTGCGAATTCTTTCCCGCAAACAATCGGGAGATAACACTTCAACATAATTTGCATACTGCATTGCCCAATGTTCCATTGCATTTGGACTGGCTACAACTGACACTTTAACTTGATTTTCATTCTCGCTATTTGGGGCTATTCTAATGTCATTTCCAAACCAGTCTACAATCTGATCAACTATTCCGGCATCAGCCACAAAGTCAATCCGTTCCGGCTCATCCGAATACATGTAAGGCATTGCCGATGAAAGCTTTTTGTAATCAATTCCGTTTTTGTATCCTGGTATGGTCTGCAAATCAGTGGCCTTTTCTTCCATCAGCTTCATGTTTGTTATTCTATCAAGTCGATGGAATACCATATTGCCCCAATATTCACTGTATGCCATGAGATAATACCGCTGATTGTGAAGAATCAGCTGATAAGGACTAACCACCTGATAAGAAGATTTATGAAGTTTCTTATCAATTCCGATCTTATTGTAATCGTATGCAACACGGAGTTTCTGGTCAATAGCGGTATCAATCAATTCAATGTTAAAGAACAACGCTTGATTGTCTGTTTTACTCCAGTCATTAACTGAGTAAATATTTTTCACATGAGAGCGGAAATATTTATTGGAAAGCCCACATAGCCTGTCAATTAAGTCCTTTGAATGCTTTGCGGTAATATGTTTACTGCAAAGAACACCATCAATAAGCAACTTGAGTTCAGAGTCCTCAAAATCTCTTCCTTCGAGGTAACTACCAGCACGTCTCGATTCGATATCAATCCCTGCTTCTTTCAATAGCGATATGTTTCTGCTGATTGCCTTTCGCTCGATAACGATTCCATAGTCGTTTTCAAGATGTTGTGCAATATCATCTTGGGTAAGCGGATGATCGTAGTCACTATACTCTTTCAATATCTGCCAGATTCGTATCAGCGCCAGTTTTTTGGGTTCAAAGCTTTCCATAGGTTCTGCTCCTTTGTGAATATCTTGGTATTTCAGTCCAAAGTACTCAAATATAATTATACCACTGATGCGCGGGACATATTTGGTACATTACTTATTGCTCTTTAGATTTCTTTCAATTTTTCCCAAACCTTTACCATAGCAAAGGTATCAAGCCCACAGTATTTCAGCAACTGTCCTCTTGCTGTTTCGAGTTCTTTAGGTTGCATGGTTGGCATTTTTGCAAACATTTCTGAGACTTCACCGCCATTATGAACCCCGTCAAGATTATGATAATCAAGCGTAGGATCATCAGGAAACAGAGCAGGGAGAACGTATTTGATTGAATATGATCCCTGCATAGCACGGCAGTAATACCACTTTTTCTGGAACGGAATCATCAAATCCTGAATGTGGTCGTGAATGTTCATTAAATGTTCGCGTAAATCCGGATATAACTCGGCAAGACCACGTATCCTTCCTTTTTCAAAGCCCATGTTGTAATAAGAGATTGCCAGTTTGTCCTCCGGTGTCCTTCGGGCCCGGGGGCTTTTTATATACAGGAGGTACCATGGCAGATAAATCATACAAATCGTATCGGCAACAACTAAATATCCTACGTTCAAGAGGCATGGTGATTGGAAAGGGATCCCAGGGTTCACGTGTAATGCGCATACTTGAGCGCGAAAACTATTACAATGTCATCAACGGATATAAGGAATTGTTCCTTGCATCTAAAGCCACTGCTACCGCAGATGAAGCTTATAAAACAGGCACTACATTTGACGAAGTTTATGCTTTGTATAACTTTGATAGAGAGCTTCGGAACATATATTTGAAATATCTTCTCAAACTGGAAAATACTTTTAAGACGGTAATTGCGCATGAATTTTCTGCTAAATATGGTCATGACAACTATCTCAAAATAGAGAATTTTGATAACTCCACTGAGCGAAATATATCTTCCTCAATTAAGCTTATAGGAGATATCCAACAGGAAATTGCTCGACAAATGAGTAAACATCATCAGGTAGTAACCCATTACATGACCGAACATGGCTACATTCCTCTGTGGGTCCTTGTTAATGTACTTACCTTTGGTAAAATCGAAAATTTCTCCGTTTTAGGAATTGTACGTGCCGCAGACGGCTCCTATACTTATGGAACTAACGATGCATACGCCATAGCTATAATGTTCGCGCTATTACTAAGCAAATCTGACTTAAACGATTTTATCTCTTCTATGAGAACTGCTTTTGGCAAGCTTCAAAAACAGCTACATACCATTTCAGCCGCAGATATCATGTCCATAATGGGTTATGATACAAATTGGACGAACTTAGTAAACTTAATATGATATACATTTTTCCAGAGGCATTGTCCTCTGGCTTTTTTTATTAAAACACCAATAATCCTCTCTCATCATAAACACTTCCTTGTGGCTCACCCTGGTTTCTCAGGCATCTGTCCAGAGCCATAATGGAAGCAACAATTCCATCAATCTTTTTGCCAATGCATCCTTATGTCTTTTATAAGCATTTCCGTCTAGCGCATGAATTGCAGACACAGCATGATAGATTCCGTAGTATGCACGATTATTGGCACCACGAAACTCTTTCGCACCGAGAAGGATCTCTGCGGCTTTAATGTCACTTTGTGCCGTTTCAATTCTATACAGAACCAGATCCTTCTGTGTTCCTTTTTCATTAGGCTGCTTCAAATAGCTTTACCCCCTCTTTTTCCACGTTTGCATAAAATGGGTGCGCATCAACCCAATTTTGAAAATGCTGTTGACTTTTAGCTATGGGCTTTATATCAAGATCGTGATCCATATTAAAATCAAAGGTTTCATCAGATAATTCATGCCGATACTGTTTTATATCCATATCAGATAAATCCAGAAGAATCATAATATCTATATCTGAATCATCCCTGTAATCACCTCTTGCATAAGAACCATACAAAATCACCTTTTTTTAATGTTTTCCATATATTTTCTGCAAAATTTCTGTGTACTGGTCCAATAAATTTCGTGTTGTTATCGGCATAGTCCCACCTCATGCTGCTCATTACCAGTTTCAATGCCTCTCACGGCACCTTCTGTTCAAATATAGTAGATATCTTACTTTATTATAAGCGTACCACACTCGGTTATGCAATAAGTATTTTTCTCCAAATTTAGACAAACACCTCCCACTTAATAAGGAATAAAAGCAGCCACCCTATTATTTATAGAATAGCTGCTCAGTTAAAATTCCATATTCAGTTTTATTCTACAAATCTGACAGTGAAATTCGGTCGTATGCACCATTTTCTTATCTTCTGAGTGTGGCTCCAAACCGATAATTGTAATATCTTTCTGATCTGGACCATAAACCCAGTACATTCTCATTGCGCCACTGGTTTTATTTTCCAGATATGATTGCCACACTTTCATTCCATAACGTCTGGATAATGGCTCTATTTCATGGGTTTAAAGACTCGGACATCCCGGATCAGCCGACAACAGCTTTAAAGCCTTTCCCCATTTTTTATACAACTATTCTTCCTTCTTTTTTATGTTTCCAGAACGATATTTCTTCTGCAGATCTAACCAAAGTTCCTGCATTTCAGGAATTCCCATTCGTATATTAAAGTTCATATCTTATTCTTTTTAAAAATCTGACAGGTCGATAGCTGGAGAAACATCACCTTTCTTAAAGTTACTTACCGCACGATCCATATCTGCCAGAGTTCTGGCTGAAATGCTCTCTGGCACAGCCAGTTCCCGAGGTTCCAGAATAATGCAGCCATTTCCGTATTCTTTTACATTGTAATACTGATAAGAAGCTCCTCTGAGGGTAATCCTTTTTTTGTTATCAAGATGGGCAACATAATCCTTCATCGCTTCCATTACCAACACCTCCTATGCAAGCATTTGTGTGGGAAATCCCACCTTTTATTATTATAATAAAAGCTTTTCTATATTATCTGTCAATCTACTTTTACTTACTCCTGATACTTGAAAGTATTCATGGTTACTGTTCACTCCGTTCACAGTAACGTAGCCAAAATTCATTCCAGATTGCCTGCGGCAATGGAATTTTGGCTTGTATGTCTCGGGATTTTGGCATATTCATGCCAAAACACCTCGCGGGATAGTGGTGTGTGAACAGTAACAAAATTTCCAAATTATTTTTCATTTTCTCCGTTGACTAAATTCATTTTATCGCATATACTATAAGCAGGAAAACAGGCGACATCCTGTTGGTGTGGCTGACACCTAAAATCCGAAACGAAAGCCGAACGTGGATCGGAGAGTTGGCAGGCAACAGAAAAACCTGAAAGCAAAGCCAGACGTATGGGCTGGAGAGTTGGCGGACAACAGAAAAATCAGTCTATAAGGGAGATGCACAATGCTACGGCACTGTAATCTCCCTTTAAATATTTTTACAGATTTCAGAGGTCATAACATGGCAAAATATACCAAACAACAAGCTATTTCCATCATCACAGATTGCGCCGTTAAATATAAAGAGAATCTTGACGGATATCAGCTTTTATTCATTTTAAAAGATAAACATAAACATATTTCTTCTTTGGAAGTAAGTTTTAATCCGTATAATTTTCTTCACCTGACAGGCATAAAATTAGCAGATAAAACTACTGCTACTGATTTTTATGAGCGTTGTTTGAATCATAAGTTAAGTCCCGATGATTTTTCATTTGCCCCTGATGGAACTACACAATTAAAACTAGAAATTCTGCCACAACTTATGGTCCAAAATATTTCTGCAAAAATGGTTGGAGATTTCAATAGCTGCAACCCGAAATTATACACCGAAAAACTAGCTGGTGGCGTAAAAGCCTGTCTTGGCTTTGTAAAAACTCCTTATTCTGAATATGTACCAAATACGGTGTTAAATATAGATATTCGGACTGCTACCAGACTTCCATTACAGGTCATTGCTACATATCGCCGGAAAAGATCTGACTCCGTATATAACGAATTAGTTTACAAAGCGAAAAAAATAGACTGGGACAATATCACTTTTCCAAAAGATTATGATTACCTATCCAAACCAAACATGTAAAATTAGCAGTTCAATAAATAGAGGAAACCCAAATTATTCTTCTTATGTGTTCCCTTTATTTATTGAGCAACTACTTTTTATCTGTTTTTGCGTTATGAATTTCTCCTTTTTTCTTTTCGTACTTTATATTTTACTCCATATTTCTGAAAATATAGTTCACGTAATTCTCTATTTTTCATAACATCTTTAGCTACAGTCCATGTCAATTCTGCTTGTATTTGTTTATCATTTTTATCAATTTGAGGAAAACATTTTTTTATAGTTTCCACATCTCCAGCCCATATAGCTTCGTTTATTTTTTCAAATAATTTATCTTCTTCGCTTTCTTCCATATCTTCAAATGCTTCTGGATATTCTTTCAACACTTTTTCTCTGTCCTCTACTGTAAATAAGGACATATCCATTCCGGCGAGCAATTTATTGGACGGAATCAGGTCAACACCCTCTTCATGGTGCAGAATTGCTTCTTTCGGATCAAATTCCAGTCCCATGATGATATTTTCCATCATGCTCTTTAATGTTACCTTGAGATTTTTAGGGAATCCCAATCCCATTGTCAAATGCCCCTGTGGATCAGCATCTACCAGAACTACTTTTTTCCCTGACTTCACCAGTCCGGCTCCCAAATTGATTGTTGTCGTTGTTTTGGCTACTCCGCATTTCTGATTTGCAATAGCAATTACTTTACACATATATACTTTCCTCCGATTTATTCTTTTTCTTCTACTTCAACATAAACACGAAAATATTTGCTTGTTCCTTTATTCGCATAAGCCTCTGATACTTCCAGGACATCCAATTCTTTATGCTTTTCTAAAATACTGTGGAACCATTGAATATCCTTTAAAGTACCCTGTAATCTAATTTTCAGCATACATATCCTCCCAGTCTTTGTAAAAACAATACTCTGGATAACGGATTTTAATGGCTTCCCAGAAATACCGGGCATATCCGCAGCAAAACAGATCTTCTACGGTATAATACTGACACTCTTTTAACTGATCTTCCTCTGCCTCATAATCTCCGACACTTGCTGTTCCATTGCAGTAAAGATTAAATGCCATGCGGACGATCCGTAAACTTCCACTGGTCTGCCATCCTTCCTGCAGGCATTCCGTTTTTACACATCCAGTTTTAAAATTATAGATTTTATCCACATTATTTCTTGTATCTCTGTCGATGCCCAGGCAATAAACCAGAGCCTGATGGTAGACATCCTGATATCTGCATTTTTCCAGATATTCCATATAAAATTTTTCGTGTTCCTTGCTCTTGAAAGTAATTGTGCGAGAATTGCTATTCTCTGCTCTTAACGCTGTGCTTGTCATTGCTTCTTCTCCTTTAAACTGTTATTTTTTACTTTAATTTGGATTTCGACTACAACAAAAAAAGGACACTTCCCTAAAATTTCTCTTAGGAAAATGTCCTTGCGATACATTTATAAAGCTCAATTCATAAGCACAACAACGTAATATCAAGTGTTATCACGTATTATACAACAAAAATTTGTTGTACTTCTGTTGTAGTATGCAACTTTTACAAACACATTTTTTGATTTTTAGTATAACTTTGCACCAGCCGGAATATGGTCATCTACCATCAGAAGATGAAGTTTTTCTTCGCCCTCTTCCTCATGGATTGCACTAAGTAACATTCCACAAGATTCAATTCCCATCATTGCTCTAGGTGGCAGATTTGTGATAGCTATAAGTGTCTTGCCTACCAGTTCTTCTGGTTCGTAGAATGCGTGAATACCGCTTAAAATGGTACGTTCTACGCCTGTTCCATCATCCAGAGTAAACTGTAAAAGTTTCTTTGACTTCGGCACTGCGACACACTCTTTGACCTTTACTGCACGGAAATCAGATTTGCTGAAAGTCTCAAAATCTACCTCATCTTTGAACAATGGTTCGATTTCTACCTTTGAAAAATCAATCTTCTCAACTGGCTTTTCTGAAACTGTTTTAGCCTGCGCAACGTTGTTTGCTTCGTTCTTAGCAGCGCCCTGGGATTTCATTGTCGGGAACAGCAGTACGTCACGGATTGCCTGGCTGTCTGTAAGCAGCATAACCAGACGGTCGATTCCGTATCCGATACCACCTGTAGGCGGCATACCGATCTCCAGTGCATTCAGGAAGTCTTCATCTGTGTGGTTCGCTTCCTCATCTCCTGCGTCAGCAAGAGCATCCTGCGCTTTGAAACGCTCTCTCTGATCGATCGGGTCATTAAGCTCGGAATATGCGTTACACATTTCCCATGTATTAATGAACAGCTCGAAACGCTCTACCTTATTCGGATCAGAAGGTTTCTTCTTTGTCAGCGGAGAAATCTCAATCGGATGATCCATGATAAAGGTTGGCTGGATCAGTTCTTTTTCACAGTATTCCTCGAAGAACAGGTTGATGATATCACCCTTCTTATGACGTTCTTCATATTCAATATGATGCTCATCTGCAAGCTTCTTAGCTGCTTCATCATCTGCAACTTCATCAAAGTCAATTCCTGCATATTTCTTGATCGCATCATTCATGGTCAGACGTTCAAAAGGTTTGCTGAGGTCGATCTCGATACCATTGTAGGAAATCTTCGCAGAACCACAAACCTTCTCTGCCAGATAACGGAACATAGACTCAGTCAGTTCCATCATGCCTTCATAATCTGTATATGCCTGATAAAGCTCCATCAGAGTAAACTCCGGATTATGACGGGTATCTACACCTTCATTACGGAATACACGTCCGATCTCATAAACTCTCTCAAGACCACCAACGATCAGTCTCTTCAGATAAAGTTCAAGAGAAATACGAAGCTTAACATCTTCGTTCAGTGCATTATAATGAGTTTCAAACGGTCTTGCTGCAGCACCGCCTGCATTTGCAACCAGCATCGGAGTTTCCACTTCCATGAAGTCACGGTCTGCAAGGAAGTTACGGATTTCTTTCAGAATCTGGGAACGTTTGATAAATACGTTCTTGCTGTCCTGATTCATGATAAGGTCTACATATCTCTGACGATAACGCATATCTGTATCTGTCAGTCCATGGAATTTCTCAGGAAGAATCTGTAAGCTCTTGGAAAGAAGAGTCATGCTTTCTGCATGGATAGAAATCTCACCTGTTCTTGTTCTGAATGCAAAACCTTCCAGTCCGAAGATATCACCGATATCGGATTTCTTAAAATCTGCATAAGAATCTGCTCCGATCGCATCTCTTGCTACATATACCTGAATATTTCCCTGTAAATCCTGGATATTGCAGAAAGAAGCCTTACCCATAACTCTCTTGAACATCATACGGCCTGCGATCGCTACGTGGATCGGGCTTGCGTCCATGATTTCTCTTCTCTCTTCGTAATCTTTCTTAACAGCTTCCTTTGCCTGTTCTTCATCAAGACCTGTTACATCTACTTCTGCACGATCTTTGAGAAGTTCTGCCTCATGTGCTTCATAAAGACTCTTCACTTCCATTGAGTGATGAGTCTGATTAAACTTTGTGATCTGAAATGGGTCTTTTCCATTAGCCTGAAGATCTGCCAGTTTATCGCGACGTACCTTCAGTAACTGGTTTAAATCCTGTTCCTGCTTCTGCTGTGCCACCTTGGTTCCTCCTTATATACTTGTATAATTATTATTTGTTCTACATTTCTATGTGATATCAGATGTAACAGAAGATTCCATTCAACAGAATCCTGTATTTTCAAATATCAATTTATCAGATATACAGACAAAAATAAGAAATAACAAACTTCTTATTGTCTTCTTATTATCTGCTTATATAGTCAGAGAAAGGTGCGCGTTATGCCTTTGCATGATAAATCTCTACGCGCACCTCAGTCATCTGTCTCTTATACGTTTCTCTGGATCTCCAGAACTTTGTATTTCATGATTCCTGCCGGCATCTCTACTTCTACTACATCACCTGTATGCGCACCGATAAGTGCTTTTCCTACGGGAGATTCGTTGGAGATTTTGCCTTCAAGGCTGTTAGCCTCTGTGGAACCTACGATCTTCAGCTCGATGTCTTCTTCGAATTCAAAATCGTGTACTTTAACCTTACATCCAACGCTGATCTTGTCCAGATCTACTTCGTCCTCTACAACAACTTCAGCATTCTTTAAGATCTTCTCGATTTCTTCGATACGTGCTTCAATGTCTCTCTGTTCGTCTTTCGCTGCATCGTATTCCGCATTCTCAGATAAGTCGCCCTGTTCTCTGGCTTCCTTAATTTTCTCTGCTACTTCTTTTCTCTTTACTACCTTTAAATCATGCAGCTCTTCTTCTAATTTTTTAAGTCCTGCATAAGTTAGTAAGTTTTTCTTTTCTTCCATAATAACCTTACTCCCTTTCAACATCCGGTATAGTCTTCTGCGTTTCTTTTCGCCCCGGATCACTACATGGATTTATGTGCTTCCTGATACATCATACCTGAAAAAGGGCAGACTTATTCTAGGATATTCACAATTTCTGTATTATACAAAAAAGCACCCGGATTGTCAAGCATTCCGAGCGCCTTTGCTATTGTTTATATTTCTCATTTCACATGGTTTTAACTTTTATGCTAATCTTGATAAAAGCGCCTCCAGAGCTTCATAACTTTCTATGGTGTTTGACTCTCTTCTGAGCCCTGCGCTGTGACGCATACCTGCAGTATACCAGGCAACGTGTTTACGCATCTCACGGATTCCTACGAACTCCCCTTTTAATTCAATCTGTTTTCTGGCATGACGCAGGATCATTTCACGTATTTCCTCTACAGACGGGCGTTCCAACAGTTCCCCTGTCCGGAAATAATGGTTCAGTTCGCGGAACAACCAGGGATTTCCCCTTACTGCACGTCCCACCATAACAGCATCACATCCGGTCTGTTTTACCAGTGCTTCTGCTTTCAGCGGAGAATCTACATCTCCGTTTCCAATTACAGGAATGGTAATCGCTTCTTTTACCCTGCGGATCGTATCCCAGTCTGCAGTGCCGGAATAGTACTGCTGTCTGGTGCGCCCATGCACTGCAAGTGCTGCTGCTCCCGCATCCTCAATACGTTTCGCGATCTCAACAATATCTACCGGTTCATTCTCAAATCCGATTCGCACCTTGACAGTCAACGGTTTACTGATTGCAGATGATACTTTTCGAACGATCTCTTCAATCAGATTCGGGTTCTTCAATAATGCAGATCCCTCACCGTTATTGACAACCTTCGGCACAGGGCATCCCATATTGATGTCCAGGATATCGAAATCTCTGTCCTCAATGGATTTCGCAACCTCTGCCATAAGATCCGGTTCACTGCCAAAAAGCTGCATGGAAACCGGGTGCTCACATGGATCAATCTCCATCAGGGCAATGGTGTTCTTATTGTGAAAAGAAATCGCTTTTGCACTGATCATTTCCATACAGATCAGTCCGGCCCCCTGCTCTTTACAGAGCGTTCGAAATGGCAGGTCTGTGACACCTGCCATTGGTGCAAGAACAAACGGATTATCAATCTGTACGTTTCCTATTTTCCACTGCATCTCCATGAATAGTTCTCTTGCCCGTACCGGCTCATTCCTTGTCTGCATGGATTCAGTCCTCACTGCCCGATGTTTTCTTCAGTTCTTCTTCCGGGATGTCTCCGAGAAAGAATACTTTATAATACATTTCCAGAGATTCCAGAAGTTCTTTCTTGTCCTGCTGAAGCTGTTTGATCTTCAGTCCGCTTCCGATCTCATCGTAGCGGGCATCTGCTTCCAGAGCTTCTGTTTTAAACTGAAGTCTGCCGTTTTCGTCAAATTCCAGAGTCAGGATTCCTCCTACATCCTCTGTGTAAAGAACACACATGATCTGAAGTTCTTTCTTCACATGATCCGGAAGTGCATTGAAATCCTGATTAAAATAAAATTTCTTCTCATAGGCACTTGCGCCGCAGAGAGTAATGTTGTCCTGATACATAAATTACTGTTTCCCTCTTTCGAAATTATTCAGAATCTTTATACATAGCTGTAAAGTCCACGCACCGAAACCTCTCCTGCGCTGACTTTCACAACTTCTTTATTCTGCCTTTCCACAAGCAGTTCACCTTTTTCATCAATCCCCCTGCAGATTCCTTCGAAACTTCTGTCACCATCGATCACTCTGACCGGCTGGTTCAGATTTGCAAGGATTCTGTGGTAATCATCCAGCAGATGAGTAAAATCACAGGTCTGGATAAATTTCTCATAGTTGATCTCGAAATATTTCATCACCAGTGCAATCACCTGATTTCTGTCATATTCATGACCGCCCTCCAGAATCAGTGAAGTCGCTTTGTCCTGCATTTCTTCCGGAAATTCTTTCAGGTTTACATTGATTCCTACTCCGATGAGAACATAATTGATCTTCACACCATTTGTTCCCATCTCGGTCAGGATACCACAGATTTTCTTCTTAGAGATTACAATATCATTGGGCCATTTAATACTTACGTTAAACCCCAGTTCCTCTGCTGCCTGTGCCACTGCCATTCCCATAACCAGTGTCAGCATAGACGCATACTGCGGTGAAAATTCCGGACGTAGGAGCAGTGTCATCATAATAGAGCTGCCCTCCGGCGCTTCCCATCTTCTGTCAAAACGTCCTCTTCCCGCAGACTGGAATTCCGCAACTGCCAGAGTTCCATGCTCTGCACCATTTTTTGCCAGACGCTTGATCCATGAATTGGTAGAATCTGTTTCTTTTGCAAAATGGACGGTTTTGCCCGCCCATTTTGTGTTTATTGCCTGTGAAATTGTTTCTTCATTATACAGATGTGCCATTATTTGTTCTCCGGCTCTCCTAATGTTGCTACCATGACAGCTTTGATGGTATGCATACGGTTCTCTGCCTCATCAAATACTTTGGACTGCTCAGATTCAAATACTTCGTCTGTTACTTCCATGTCTGTCAGATTGAATCTCTCGCCCATTTCCTTGCCGATCTTTGTCTTAAGGTCATGGAATGCAGGCAGACAGTGAAGGAAGATTGCTTTCTCGCCTGCGTTCTTCATAACGTCCTTTGTTACTTTATAAGGTGTCAGATCATGGATTCTCTCTGTCCATACCTCATCCGGCTCACCCATGGATACCCATACGTCTGTATAGATAACGTCTGCATCCTTTGTTCCTTCCTGAACATCCTCTGTCAGAGTGATGCTTCCGCCGGATGCTTTTGCATATTCCTCGCACTGAGCAACTAACTCTGCATTCGGGAAATATTTCTTAGTTGTGCAGGCTACGAAATGCATGCCAAGTTTTGTGCAGGCAATCATCAGGGAATTACCCATATTGTAACGGGCATCACCCATGTATACAAGCTTACGTCCTTTTAAATCTCCGAAATGCTCACGGATTGTCAGCATATCAGCGATCATCTGTGTCGGATGATATTCGTTCGTAAGGCCATTCCATACCGGAACACCTGCATGTTTTGCAAGCTCTTCTACGACTTCCTGACCAAATCCACGATATTCGATACCATCATACATTCTTCCCAGAACTCTTGCTGTATCTGCAATGCTTTCTTTCTTACCGATCTGAGAACCTGTCGGATCCAGGTATGTGCTTCCCATTCCAAGATCATGGGCAGCTACCTCAAAAGAGCAGCGGGTTCTTGTACTTGTTTTTTCAAAAATAAGTGCAATATTTTTGCCTCTGTAATATTCGTGAAGCTCGCCGGCTTTCTTCTTTGCTTTAAGTTCTGCGGATAAATCAATAAGATATGTGATCTCCTCCGGTGTAAAGTCTTTCAGTGTCAGAAAGTTTCTTCCTTTTAAGTTCATAATAATTCTCTCCCCGATGTCATTTATTCTCTTTTGTTATTTGTCTGTCTCCGCTTTCGGATCAGTGACGATCTCTTTCAGCGAACTTGCCAGACCTGCAATTCCCTGAATATCCGACGGAATGATGATCTTGGTTGCCTTACCGTCTGCTGCCCTGGCAAATGCTTCCAGACTCTTCAGTGTCAGAACTGCCTCATCTGCTCCTGCCTCTCTGATCATGCGGATACCCTCTGCATTGGCATTCTGAACTTTCAGAACTGCCTCAGCCTGTCCTTCTGCCTCCTTGATCATACGCTCTTTCTGAGCCTCTGCGCGGAGGATTGCTGCCTGTTTCTCAGCTTCTGCATCCAGAATTGCAGACTGTTTCTTACCTTCTGCAACAAGGATCGTAGATTTCTTCTGACCTTCTGCGATCAGGATTGCTTCACGACGTTCACGCTCAGCTTTCATCTGTTTCTCCATTGCATCCTGAATAGCTGCCGGAGGAATAATGTTCTTCAGTTCCACACGATTGACCTTGATTCCCCATGGATCAGTAGCTTCATCAAGAGAAGCTCTCATCTTGGTATTGATCGTCTCACGTGATGTAAGTGTCTCATCCAGTTCCATGTCACCGATAATATTTCTCAAGGTTGTTGCAGACAGATTCTCGATTGCCATGATCGGATTCTCCACACCGTAAGTATAAAGCTTCGGATCTGTAATCTGAAAGAATACGACAGTATCGATCTGCATGGTTACGTTATCCTTTGTGATAACCGGCTGCGGTGGAAAATCCACTACCTGTTCCTTCAGATTTACCTTTCTGGCTACTCGTTCAATAAACGGAACCTTGAAGTGAATTCCTGTACTCCAGGTCGCCTGATAAGCTCCCAGACGCTCCAGGATTACTGCATATGCCTGTGGTACAATGCGGACGCAGGATGCAAGGACCCATACCGCAATAACGATAATAACTATCAGAAAAACCACGCCCATAACTAATCCTCCTTATTCTGTTTTACGATAAGTTTCACACCTCGGATCTCTTCGATCGTTACAACGGTGCCTTCGCCGATTTTTTCGTCATCAGCAGAACGTGCAGTCCATTCAATGTCATTGATACGAACCTGGCCTGTCTGCGCCAGATTGTCAATCTCCTGAATCACAACTGCTTTCTTTCCAATCAGACTGTTTGCATTGGTCTGTATGGTTTCTTTGTTGAAGTACTTCATTGCCAGTGGTCTGGTAAAGATGAGAAGTACCAATGAAACACACAGAAACAGCAATATCTGTACAGTGAGGTTCGCTCCTGCATAACATGCAATAGCAGCGACCAGTGCGCCGCCGGCAAACCAGATGGTGGTCAGTCCTGCCGTAATTGCCTCTACAACAAGCAATAACGCAAGAATCCCAAGCCAGATCAAAGGCTGCATGAAACTCCTCCTTTCGTCTGCTATCGTCTCTGACGAGCAGCTTCATACATGAGAATTCCGGATGCCATGGCAGCATTCAGAGATTCTACTTTTCCACACATAGGAATCCGTATCAGACAATCAGCACTGTCTGCCGCTTCATCTGTCAGTCCTTTTCCCTCATTGCCGATCAGGAAAGCAGTTCCTCCTGTGTAGGATTCCTGATCATAAGAGTTCTTACCATGCAGATGCGCCGCAAATGTGCGGATATTTCTGTCTTTCAGTTCCTGTGCTAATGATACCACACTTTCCACATATAGGAAAGGCATTCTGTAGACAGAACCCATGGTTGATCGTATAACCTTCGGGTTTGTGATATCCACGCAGGTCTTTGTCAGAAGAACTCCGCTTACTCCGGCACCCTCTCCTGTACGGAGAATAGTTCCCGCATTTCCCGGATCCTGCAGATCTTCCAGAATCATAACCAGCGGATTTTCCCCGCCGAGAATATCTTCCATTATATAGGAAGGTTTCTTAAGCACTGTCATAATTCCCTGCGGCGTCTGCGTATCGCTCATCTGTCGAAAAACAGAATCTGTTACTATTTCATATGGAAGTTTCTCCACCTGAGCCATCAGTTCTGCATCATCGCTGAGAGCTTCTGATACATACACCTTCGAAATCCAATCCCTAGGTGCTTCGCCGAACATTTTTCTTCCTTCTGCAACAAAAAGCCCTTGTTCTCTGCGGGCTTTTGTTTTCTGGTTCAGCTGTATGATATTTTTTACCTGTCCGTTATTTACACTGGTGATCATATCTTATCCTCAATTTTCCGAAACCTTATTCAGGTCACTGTTTGCTCCTGCTGCAACAACTGTGCAGTCTGCCGGAAACACTTCATCCGGCGCCACATTCATATTCATCTTATCGCCATGCTTCAGACCGATCAGATTGATGTTATACTTTTCCCTGACCTTCAGCTCCCGAAGTGTTTTTCCTATCCATTCCCGTGGGATCTTAAATTCTGCCATACTGAAATCAGAAGAAAGCTCAAACATATCGACAAATCCACTGGAAAGAAGATTTCTTGCAACTCTGATACCCATGGAATGTTCAGGATAAATCACCTTATCTGCCCCTATTTTCTCCAGTATCCTGCCATGAAGAGAATTCATTGCCTTCGCCATGACAAAAGGAACTCCAAGTTCTTTCACCTGCATCGTTGCTGTAATACTGGCCTCCATATTCTCGGCTACTGCGATGACCGCAACATCTACGTTCTGAACTCCAAGCGATTCCAGAATTCCCGGATCACGCACATCTGCCTTGACAGCATAGGAAACTTTCTCTGCGATATCCTGCACATTATCATCTTTATCGTCAATGGCAAGTACATCGCAGTTCGCCTCTGCCAGAGTAAGGGCTACCGTCATCCCGAACTGCCCAAGACCGATCACTGCATAAGATTTATTCTTCATTTTCTTCCTCATTTCTCTTTCTGAACATGTATTCGTTATCCTCTGCAAATATCCGCCTGACTGCCGAACCGTTACTATCCAATCATAATATCTTCTTCTGCCAGATGTGAATCTGCCGGCATTTTCTGTACACGTACAGTCACTGCAGTTCCCAGAGTCAGCGGACCGATTCTTCCCAGATACATAGTCAGGATCACGATCCATTTGCCTGCTGTATTCAGGCAGGATGTCAGCCCTCTGCTAAGTCCTACCGTTGCAACTGCAGATGTAATTTCATAAACAACATCTTCTATGGGTGCTTCCGGCATGGCTGCACACAACAGCATACTCATGAGAATAAGTACTGTAAGTACCATACCTGTCACTACAATCGCAGAACGGATGTAGCTGTCTCTGATTCTCCTGTGGTGTACTTCCACATCCCGTTTTCCCTGAAGATTGGATTTCAGACTCAGCAGAAGGACCGCAACTGTTGTTGTCTTAATTCCACCTGCTGTTCCCATAGGGGAACCGCCGATCAACATCAATATCAGGCACAGCATATAAGTTGCATTGGAAAATCTCTCCTGACTTACAGTGAAAAATCCGGCTGTTCTTGTGGTAACTGACTGGAACAAAGATGCCATCCACTTCGTTTCCGGCGAATATGTCCCAATACTTTCCGGATTTCCATGATCAAACAGAAAGATCAGTACTGTACCGCCCACAACAAGTATCAGCGTCATCATCAACACGATCTTACTGTGAAGACGGAGATTTTTAAATATACGTCCCACAGGAAGTTTCCCTCTGATGACTCGTTTAATCTTATCCCAGATATCCCACCAGACCACAAACCCAAGACCTGACATAATGATCAGTCCTACACTTGTAAAGTTTACGATCGGATCAGCAACATACTGAGCCATGCTGTCCTCTCCCAGCAGATCAATACCAGCATTACAGAATGCAGATACTGCCGTAAAAACAGAATATCCCAGACCTTTTGCCAGACCGAACTGCGGAATAAATCGAACTGCATAACACACTGCACCGATTCCTTCTGCTCCAAACACACAGATCAGAACTTTCTTCACCAGCCTGACCATCCCACCCATTCTGTCCATATTATAGGACTCCTGGATAACACGCCGGTTCCTCAGCGATATTTTCTTTCTCAGACTTATAAAAATAATACTGCCCAGGGAAATCAGTCCCACACCTCCGATCTGGATCAGGACAAGAATAATAATCTTGCCTGCCAGAGTCCAGTGAGTTGCCGTAACAACTGTCACAAGCCCTGTTACACATATACTTGTGGTTGCGGTAAACATGGCATCTGTAAAAGATGTGTGGTATCCGGGTGCCGTACAAAACGGCAGCCACAGAAGTAATCCCCCTAAGATAATCACCCCCGCAAAACCGAGGGTAATTATCTGAGCAGTATTTAATTTATGCAGTCTGTTATATAACTGCATCTTTTTATTCATTTGTTATTTGTTGTTTTTATCATAGTTATGAGAAAGTGACTGGCATACTTCCCACTGATAGTCAGAGATACCTTTCTGCATAGCAAGTGCTTCATTGATATCGAAGTCTACGAATTCACCGTGACGATATCCGACAACGCGGCATGTCTTGCCTGCAATAAGAAGGTCTACAGCCAGAGCACCCATCATAGATGCATATACACGGTCTTTACATGTCGGGCTTCCACCACGCTGCATGTGTCCAAGGATTGTAGCACGTGTTTCGATACCTGTGGCAGCTTCGATACGTTTTGCCATTGCTTCAGAATGACCGATACCTTCTGCATTGATGATGATGTGATGCTTTTTGCCTTTCTTACGACTCTCGATAATGTTATTGATCAGCTTCTGCTCATCATAGTCATATTTCTCAGGAACCAGAACGTCCTCAGCACCGTTGGCAATACCGCACCACAGAGCAATATATCCTGCACCACGTCCCATAACCTCGATGATACTGCATCTCTCATGAGAAGTGGAAGTATCACGTACTTTATCAATTGCTTCCATTGCTGTGTTTACAGCTGTATCAAATCCGATGGTATATTCTGTACATGCAATGTCAAGGTCGATTGTTCCGGGAAGACCGATTGTATTGATTCCGAGATTCGCAAGCTTCTGAGCACCTGCGAAAGATCCGTCACCACCAATGACAACAAGTCCGTCGATTCCATGTTTTCTGCAGATCTCTGCTCCACGTTTCTGGCCTTCTTCTGTACGGAATTCTGCACAACGTGCTGTATAAAGGATTGTACCTCCACGCTCGATTGTATCAGATACATCTTTTGCGCTCATGTCAATAATCTCTTCGTTTAACAGACCATTGTATCCTTTCAGAATACCTTTTACATTTAATCCATTGCTTAAACCTCTTCTGACAACTGCACGAATTGCAGCATTCATTCCAGGTGCGTCACCACCGCTGGTAAGGACACCAATGGTTTTTATCTTGTTTTCTGCCATCTTTTCTTCCTCCATCTTCTGAATCTATCTCATTTTTACTATACACATATTCGGGTATAGTTTAGCGCATTTCTATAAGTTTTTCAATCCTCTTTCTACAACTTTAACATTGGTTTTACCATATTTTTCGTACATATAGTTCAGCCATGAGTCCTGAATTTGTGCATGATATCCAACCGGAAGCTTCTTTATGGCCTTTACGTCTTTCAGGTAGATCACAACAGCACTGTCACCCGGTGAACGTCTGAGGTCTGCAAGCAATTCCTGAGATTGCTGTGTGTAGCTTTCTTTATTGTCAAACTGTATCCAGATTTCCCTTGGCATATTGTCAAAGGGACGGATTTTTTCAAGGATCAGTTTACTGGCGCGATCGTCCTCTGCAGATACTCTGCCCTGAATAAATACTCTGCCTTCTTCATTCAGGAACTGCTGACTTTTCTCATAATCTCTGGGGAACACAACTACCTCCACTGTTCCTACCAGATCCTCCACTGTGAGGAATGCCATAACCTTATTATTCTTTGTATATTTGATGGTTTTATCCGTAATCATTCCACCGATAATTACTTTCTGACCATCCATGACTTTCGGAAGATTTGTTTCTTCATCCTGCTGAAAATCAGAGGTTTTCGCAGAAATGGTTTTCTCCATCATTCCCCGGTAATTTTCCAGAGGATGACCACTGAGGTAGATTCCCAGAACTTCCTTCTCATATCCCAGAAGTTCCTCTTTTCCGAATTCCTCCACATCGGGCATACGGATTTCAAATTCTTTCTTGTCCTCCTCGCTTACCAGATCAAAAAGGCTCATCTGGCCTGCCAGTGAATTCTTCTTATCCTGACTGATACTGTCTGAAATCTTCTGATAAACCAGCATTTTCTGGCGGCGGTTACCATCCAGGCAATCCAGTGCACCTGCTTTGATAAAGTTTTCTACTGCACGCTTATTCATCTGCGGAGAGTTTCGTTCCATAAAATCCTTCAGGGAACGATATTGTCCGTTCTCTTCCCTCTCTTTTACCAGACTTTCAATAACCGGACGTCCCACACTCTTTATAGCGGACAGGCCATATCGGATTGCACCGTTATCTACAGAGAATCCATACATTCCACAGTTCACATCCGGCGGCAGGATCTTAATCCCCATCTGTCTGCAGACCAGAATATATTCTGCAACCTTATTTGGAAAATCAATAACCGATGTCATTAATGCGGCCATAAATTCCACAGGATAGTAATATTTCAGATATGCAGTCTGATAGGAAACAACTGCATAGGCTGCTGCATGGGACTTATTAAAAGCATATTTGGCGAAATCAATCATTTCATCATAGATTTTATTTGCCGTTGCCTCATCAATTCCATTTGCAATACAGCCTGGAACTCCCTCTGCTTCATTTCCGTAAACAAAGTTCTGGCGCTCCTTTTCCATGACAGAGGCCTTCTTTTTGGACATTGCTCGACGTACCAGGTCGCTTCGGCCCAGAGTATAACCTGCCAGGTTCCGAACAATCTGCATAACCTGCTCCTGATAGACAATACACCCATACGTAGGCTTCAGGATCGGCTCCAGCTGAGGACAGTCATAACGGATGGTATCCGGTCGGTTTTTGCCCCGGATATACTGGGGGATGAAGTCCATGGGGCCCGGACGATAAAGAGAGATTCCCGCGATCACATCTTCCAGACTCTGAGGCTTCAGTTCCTTCATGAAGTTTTTCATTCCCGCACTTTCAAGCTGAAATACACCATCAGAACGACCGGTGCCAAGGGAATCCAAAACCTTTTTATCATCATAATTAATCTTCTGCATATCCAGAGTCACTCCTGCATCCTTCTGGATCAGCTTTACTGCATTCTGGATCACAGTCAGAGTACGAAGTCCCAGGAAGTCCATTTTTAAAAGTCCCAATTCTTCCAGTGTTGTCATGGTAAACTGAGTGACAATAGACCCGTCTGATGCTCTGGAAAGCGGTACATATTCTGATACGTCCTTCTGGCTGATAACAACACCTGCCGCATGCATGGAGGTATGTCTGGGAAGTCCCTCCAGACGTCTTGCCATATCGATCAGATAATGAATTTCATCCTGCTCTTCATATGCTTTTTTCAGCTCAGGGTTCATAGTAAGGGCTTTATCTATAGTAATATTTAATTCCTGCGGGATCATTTTCGCAATGGAATCCACCTGTGCATAAGGCATATCCAGTACACGGCCCACATCCCGGATCACACCACGGGCTGCCAGCGTACCAAAAGTAACGATCTGAACCACACAATCATCCCCATATTTACGGCGGACATATTCAATAACCTCCTGCCTTCTTTCGAAGCAGAAGTCAACGTCAATATCAGGCATAGATACTCGTTCCGGATTCAGAAATCGCTCAAAGAGCAGATCATAGCGAATAGGATCAAGCTGTGTGATGCCCAAGGTATAAGCAACCAGACTTCCCGCTGCAGAGCCACGTCCCGGTCCTACCATAATGTCATGATCGCGGGCATATTTAATAAAATCCCATACTATAAGGAAGTAATCCACGTAGCCCATATTTTTTATAGTAGATAATTCGTAATTCAGACGAGCTTTTAATTCCTCTGTAACCGGCTGATAACGTTCCTCCAGTCCCTCGAAGCATAGCTTGTTCAGATATTCCCAGGATGTAAGACCATCCGGCACATCGAATCTTGGAAGCTTGGTCACGCCAAATTCAATCTCAACATGACATCTCTGTGCAATCTTATGAGTATTCTCCAGGGCCTCCAAAGCATATGGGAAAAGTTCTGCCATTTCTTCCGGGGATTTCACATAATACTGGCCGCCCTCATAACGCATTCTGTCCTCATCTGCCAGTTTCTTGTTTGTCTGCAGACAGAGAAGAATATCATGAGGATCAGCATCCTCCGCCCTTGTATAATGCACATCATTGGTTGTAACAAGGTCAATCCCTGTTTCTTCGTGCATACGGAGAAGTTCCTGATTTACCAGTCTCTGCGCAGGAATTCCATGATCCTGTAATTCCAGGAAGAAATTGCCTTTTCCAAAAATATCCTGATAACGAAGAGCTGCTGCCTTTGCATCCTCATACATGCCTCTCTGAAGATATCTGGCAACCTCACCTGCAAGGCAGGCACTTAAGGCAATAATCCCTTCATGGTACTCTTTTAATACCGCAAGATCTACTCGCGGTTTATAATAGAATCCTTCTGTAAAACCCTTGGACACAATTTTCATCAGATTTGCATAACCCTGATTATTCTCTGCCAGAAGAACCAGGTGGTAATATCTGTCTTCGCCGCTTCCTGCTTCACGGTCAAATCTGGAACCGGGAGCTACATATACCTCACATCCCAGAATCGGATTGATTCCCTCGGCTCTTGCTGCACGATAAAAATCAATCACACCATACATAACTCCATGATCTGTGATCGCCGCACTGTCCATGCCAAGTTCTTTGACACGGGCTACATATTCTTTTATCTTATTGGAACCATCCAGCAGACTGTATTCTGTATGGACATGTAAGTGGGTAAAATGTATTAAGTTTCCATTTTCCTTTTCTGTAATTTCTTCAATATTCACTGAATCCATTTTTCACCTTTTAATATATCACCGGAAACCTGCTGACTTACGCATAAGTCGCTGTTTCCTCATATTATCTGTTATTTTGCGTAGATTCTTTTATCCTTAATCTCTACTTTGCCTTCTTTCATCAGATGACCAATAGCACGTTTAAACGCTCCCTTACTCAGGCCGAATTCTCTCTGGATTACTTCCGGTGATGCCTTGTCATCAAATGGAAGAACACCTGCAAACTCATTGATCACTTCAAGGACATTCTCCGCATCCTCATTGATCTGCAGGTATGCCTTCTGGCGGTCTGTGACATTCATTTTTCCGTCTTCTTTTACTTCGCTGACACGCAGCTCCAGAATCTTGCCCGGACGGTATTTTCCCTTGGCTTCTCTTGCAGGGATCAATGCAGAATATTTATCATCAACTGCCACAAATACACCGAATCTGTCGCTGATCTCATAAACACGACCTTTCACCATATCTCCCACTACATAAGGAGTTCTGGTGGAAAGATAATGATAAACCTTCATAGTCGCGCAGAGACGACTGCTCTTGTCAATATAGAGTGCTACCAGCACATCTTCTCCCTCTCTTACTTTCAGAGTCTGTTCATGATATGGAAGCAGAAGGTCTTTCTCCAGTCCCCAGTCAAGGAATGCACCAATCCTTGTTACCTGAGAGACTTTCAGGACTGCTGTCTGACCTACCTGAAGCTTCGGTTCTTTTGTTGTTGCAATAAGACGATCCTGAGAATCCTTGTAGATAAATGCTTCAATGCTGTCGCCTTCTTTTGTTCCTTCCGGAACCTGTCTGGACGGAAGAAGGACACGGTTCTTTGCATCTGCCTGCATATCCTCACCCAGATATACACCGAAATCTACGGACTTCACTACTGTTAATTTCTGTTTTTTTCCTAACTCTATCATATAATCTCCATTTCTGTTGTGATAGTATCTTTTTAAAGAAAATTAAAAATATACTATACTTTCATCATCCTCTGACATTAGCTTTATATTTCAGTATAACATAAATAATAAAGGCGGCACAATGCCGCCTTATTATTTTTTATTATCTTATTTTACGTTACTGTTCACTATAGATCAGGATGTATTTTATTCCAACTCGATTTCACATACACTCAGACAGATTCTTTATCGTGTATTATATATTCTGCATCCACTTGCACGCCAGTTCTATCCAGGACTGGCACTCTTTCTGCACGCAGCCTCCGTCTTCATAGCTTGTCTCTTCATTTGCAAGACTCAGTCCATGTCCGCCAACCGGATAAAGATGCATCTCTACAGGTATTTCCAATTTACGCAGTGCGTTAAAAAACAACAGAGAATTCTCTACAGGAACACAGTCATCCGTCACTGTATGCCACAGGAATGTTGGCGGTGTATCTCTGGATACCTGGAATTCCAGGGACTGTTCTTTTCGTTTATCCAGATCATTATAATCCTCTCCAAGCAGACATTCAAAGGAACCTGTATGTGCAAACTCACCGGAAGTGATCACCGGATAACTTAAGATCATACCATTTGGTTTCACCATATCAGAAGTTACCCCAAGTGTCTGTGCAATAAAATCTTTCTTCCAGAAAACACCCAGACTTGCTGCCAGATGACCACCTGCGGAAAAGCCCTGCAGAACAATTTTATTCGTATCAATATGAAACTCTGCAGCATTTTTTCTTAAAAAAGCAACAGACTTCGCAAGCTGCAAGAGTGCCAGTGGATATCTGGCAGGTTCTACGCTATAGCGCAGGATCACTGCATGATATCCCCTTGCCAGATACTGCATGGCGATTGGTTCTGCTTCTCTGTCAGAAGTCATAGCATACCCGCCTCCCGGGCAGATCACAACTACCGGACGCTTTCTGTTGATATGCATTTCAATGGAATTATCCAGAAAATAAGTGTATAAATCTGCAGTTTCTTTATATCCGTCTACTGCAATTTCAATCTTCTTATAAATCATAAGTTCCTCCTGTATATTTCATCATTTTTTCCATTTCTACTCCCCATTCCGCTAATTTTTGGGGAATATTTACAGCTACTTTTCTCAGTTTTGTTTTGCCATCCTTTGCTGCCAGACGCTTATATAAATGTATATTTCCATCTGCATCAAGAACAATATAAAAACACTCTAAAATATGACCTGATCCTACAATTTCCCGTGTTGTATATATATATCCTGCTTTATTCTTTTTTCTTTTAGAAAAAACAATCCCTCTGCTTCTCCTGTCTCGGAAACTTGGAAAATAATCTTCACGTATAATTTCAAGTTCTTCCCATTTATACATTTTTTTGAAAAACAGATACGATATTTTGCAGCCTTCTTTACTTAATGTTACGACTTTTGAAGAGAAAAACAATAATGGTACATCAATCAAAAACTCAAGAATCAATATTGGAATTCTTTCTCCCTCTTCAGCAGACAGCCCTGTCCAAATAAGCAGTACCGTAATAAGTATTACCATGGTTATCTGCAAAAAATCTCTGATCTTTATTACTTCTTGCTGATATTCTTTTAAATTTGTACAGTCTGCTCCTTTGCTTTGAATTTTTTTTCTTTGTTGCCTCCTCAATTCTATCATTTCATCATATTGTCTTTGTTTTTCTTCTTCTTTTATTCCCTCTCCTTTTTCTGCCTCCACTCCCCATTCCTTCATTTTTTCACGAACATTTACGTACATTTTTCTAATAACTTGCTTTTTTCCTTTTTCTAATTTATAAGAAAAAACATTGCCATGTTCATCAAAAGTAATGTAAAAACAATCTGAAAGCGGAAACGCATCAACGATCATCCTGGTAGTATATTTCTTTTTCTTCTTATTTACTGCATATTTGGAAAATACAATCCCCTGATAACGTATGCTCCCTCCTTTACCATATGTATACCAGACATCCTCTCTGATAACAGCAAGCTCTTCCCATTTATAATTTCTCTTCCAAAACAGCCAGGATACCGTACAGCCTTCTCTGCTCAGCACAACAGTTCTCATATAATACAAGATTAACAGCAACATTAATATTTCCACACTAAAAATTATAAATTCATATCCCTCTGTTCTTATCTCCTTTCTTTCCAGGAAAATCATCAGAATTCCTATGCCGAATACAAACGCTGATATAAATAATATCAGTATTATATGTGGATCTAATACTCTTATTTTTTCCTGCTGCTCTTTCATATGCATTTCCTCCGGTTGTCTGAAATCCTTACTGTTACTATTCCGGTATATCAACCTAATTTCTTGCATTTTCTTATGAGTTCATTATAAGGTAAATATATGTAATTGTTAAGGTGCAAAATAAAATGTTGCTGTCCCGTTTACTGCAAATTAAACGAACCATACAATATTAAAGTTCAGCTGTTATTATCTTTCAAGGATCATGACATCTTTTGCATTCATGCTAACGGTCTGCCCTGAAACGTTCTCCTCCTTCGATAAAGTTGCAGAAAATTGCCCGGACTTTCTGCAATATGGCAGAAGAATTTTCCTTGTTTCTTCTGCTACAAAAAATCTCCCGGATAAGAGAAGCGCTTACTCTTATCCGGGAGATTTTTTATATCTTTAACAAGTTCATATCTTTTATTTTCAGATCAGCAATTATTTATTTCCCTGTCCATAATATGCATTTGCACCATGTTTTCTGAAGTAGTGCTTATCCTGCAGATCCTGTGGTGCAGGTTTTACCTGTGGATTGATCAGCTCACAGCGGGATGCCATCTTGGCAACTTCCTCAAGAACAACTGCATTATGTACTGCTTCATGAGCATCCTTACCCCATGCAAATGGTCCATGGTTTTTGCAAAGTACTGCAGGTACTGCTTCATAATCTTTATCCTTGAACAGGTCTACGATCAGAAGTCCTGTGTTTTTCTCATATTCTTCAAATTCCTTGCCTTCCAGGCAGCGTGCACATGGAACTTCACCATAAATATAATCTGCATGTGTGGTTCCATAACATGGGATTGATCTTCCGGCCTGTGCCCAGCTTGTTGCCCATGAAGAATGTGTATGTACAACTCCTCCGATATTCGGGAATGCTTTGTACAGTTCTACATGAGTTGCTGTATCAGAAGATGGATTGTATTTTCCTTCTACCTTATTTCCATTCAGGTCTACAACAACCATATCATCCGGTGTCAGCAGATCATAATCAACTCCACTTGGTTTGATGACAAAAAGTCCTGATTCTCTGTCGATTCCGCTTACATTTCCCCATGTAAATGTAACAAGTCCGTATTTTGGAAGATCCATGTTTGCTTTGTAAACTTCCTCTTTTAATTTCTCCAGCATGATTCGTACCTCTCCTTTTACTTTTCAGATATTCTTTTACAATAGCTTTCAGATATTCCGGCTTTTTGTGTATATCCCGCCCGGAAAATCTCTTAATATCTGTATTATAGCACTTGTACGGTACATGTACCAACTTGTATGTTGATTATTTTGTTACTGTTTCTCATACAGAAATTCTTCCGGCAGGCTTACTTTGAAATCTTTTGCAAGTGAACGGAAATTGTCCGGTGTAATAGTCTGAAGTTTATTTGGAGTCATAGAAAGAATCTTCACCAGGATCTCTGCAGATTTTTCTACCGTATGGAGCAGACCAAATGTCAGGTCAAAATCTTCACCTGAGCAGAACATTCCATGATGTGCCCAGATAACAACATCATATTTCTTCATTAATTCTGCTGTTTTTATGGCAATTTCTCTTCCACCCGGTACCATCCAGCCGACAACACCTACTCCGTCCGGGAATACAACCGGACACTCTGTAGCAGATTCCCATAACTCTCTTGTAAAGATCTTATCATCCAGTGGCAGAACAAATGTCAGAGCAATTGTATTTGTCGTATGTGCATGATAAATAACACGATGTTTTCCGTTTGTCAGTTTCTTCTTCACTTCATGATTCATCAGATGAGTAGGCAGTTCACTGGTAGGTCTGCCGCCCTCAACCAGGCCCCAACGGATTCTGTAATTTGTTCCTGTCTCATCCAGTTCAATGATCGCAAGACATACTTCGGGATCCACGATAATATTTCTGAAATATTTACCGCTTCCTGTTACAAGGAAAAACTCCCCTGCCAGACCAGGAACCTCTACCCCGATCGGTGTCCATTCTCCAGGTGTATTCAGACGGGGGCGGATCATCTCTACTTCCTCCGGTTTCAGACGATAGCTTAAGTTTCCGCCGTTTCTCTCATGCCATCCCTGAAGATAACCATCATTTGCCATTTTGATAAATCCCTGTACGAATTTAGATTCCAAAATTTTCATAATATATATTTCCTCCGCTCTTTGTGGTTTTATGTTGTTTATTTTTAGCAATACGTTGTTTCTTGTTGTTTACAAGTGCATTATATATTGTTTTATGTGGTTTGTAAACAATTTCTCAGAAAAATCTCTCACAAAACCACTTCTTGTTTCAGAAATATATTTGTCAATTCTGTCCTGCTATTCATCCTGTCCGGAGGATTTTTACCGTTATTTTTGCTGAAATTCTATAATTGCGTATGCTTTTCCGTCTGTATCATCAAGCGATACAATCACTTTTCCCGTTTCTGTTTTTGCTTTCGGACAGATTATATCCCCAAGCTTTGCCTGCATCTTATACTCTGCACGCATCTGGTATACTTTGAGATCTTCCGGCAGGAAATCTTCTGCCATACAGATATACTGACAGTTGTTTACATGATGATTGGTATCAAGATGATGCTTCTGCACTGTGAATGATTCCTGTGAAGTCATGTCATCCGGAAGTTTGATTTTCCTCGGTGCATAATCCATTTCCAGCTTTTCGCCGAGTATGTAATTGTCTGTATCTGCAGGTGTCAGTCTCGCCGGAATCCCTGTACTGATGGCCAGATGTGTCCAGTTGGAGTTCGCCCAGGCAAGCTTCTTCCCATCCATTGTTTCTATGGTGAAATTACGCATGCCCATGAATCCTTTGAAATCATAAGGTGCTGTCGTGATCCTGATTTCCGTTCCCATAGCAGGATATTCATCCACAATTACCTGCCAGGAAGAAAGAACCCACGCTCTGTCTCTTGCCTTCAGCACGTCTCCTCCAAGCCCGACCGACTCCGCATGAAATGTACAGCAATCCTGAAAATAATTCAAAACACCCGGTAATGTCAGTTTGCCGTTCTCACCTGTCTCACTGTATCTGACTCTGCTGTTAAAACTGTAATTCATTTTTTATGTCCTCTTTTCTTATGTCGCTATGATTTTTTAATATACTTCTTTTCTATTATTATAACAAGCCAAAAGTATAAGGCATAAAACAGTTTTTATAAACTGGCCTATGCCTTATCTTTGTTCTACGTTATATTATTTACTGTAATTCTTTGCTACAAATGTGATCATTACCTTAAACAGATCCCCATCCAGATACAGCTTAAACTCACCGCCCTGCAGCTCTGTCAGGCTCTTTGCGATAGATAATCCCAGTCCGCTTCCTTCTGTATTTCTCGCCACATCTCCTCTGATAAACCGTTCTGTCAGTTCATCCGCAGAGATATTCAAAGGCTGTGCTGAAATATTTTTCAGGGAAAAGGTTACTTTTTTATTTCTGTTGCTGATTTCTGCATAAACTCTGGTGCCTTCCATTGCATACTTCACAACATTACCGAATACATTTTCCAGAACACGCCACATTCTCTGGCCGTCTGCGTAGATAATGGACGGTTCGTCTGTGAAATGTACCATCATAGTCAGATTCTTCTCCTGGAATTTCTCTTCAAATTCTCCAATCACCTGCTGCACCATTTCCACAAAATCAATATCATTCATCTCCAGCTTGATGTTTCCGGTGCTTGCCTTGGATGCCTCTACCACATCCTCTGTGAGCACCTTCAGTCTCTGGGATTTCTCATCCAGGATGCGTAGATATTCCTGTATTTTCGGATCTGTCGGATTTTCACGTTTCATCAGATCTACATAATTGATAATGGAAGTCAGAGGTGTTTTCAGGTCATGGGAAACATTTGTGATCAGCTCTGTCTGCATTCTTTCTTTTTTCAGGCTGTTTTCCACAGCAGCATCCAGACCACCTCCAATATTGTTGATATATTCTGCCATCACCTTCTGTTTTCCGGTAAGTGTATCTGTTTTGATCTTATACTGCAGTTCTCCATCGCTTATTTTCTTCAGACCATCCATAATAAGATCCAGTCCGTCCGCTTTTCTGATGGCTAAAATCATAGTAGCCACATCTACAGCCATCAATGCCAGCAGGAATACTCCTGCACCACTGAATATGCAACCGATGATCAGAAACTGCAAGAATAAAAATGCACCTCCCACAAGCAGAACTTTTATTTTTTCTGCTGTATTTCTGGAAAAAGCTCTGGCAAAATCGGAAAGCTTCCCACTGCATTTTCCAATCCATTTCAGAACTGTTCTAATCAGACTGTTTTTCCATAAGGTTCCTGCTTTTATTCTTCTTACCAGACTGAGATATCCGATCAGGAACCATGCCATTGTATAAGTCCCACATATGAGACAGGTAACAATCACTGTCACCACTGCATGACTGTAACCCAATGATGAGTTGGCGATCAACGTTCCCGATATGATCGTTCCTGCCAGCCATATACCGATCACTGCTCCTGCCGCAATTTCTGTATACCATCTGTCAAATCCATTCAGATGGATTTCTTCATCCTTCGGTTTCCTTCCTGCTGTCACAGTCAGCCACACCATACCGATCAGCCAGAGCACACTTCCGAAGATTGCTCCTGCCAGCATCGGAAACATAAGCTTTGAATATGTCTCATAGTTCTCTGCCTCATCAGCCATGGAATCTGCCACAGAAAATTTCGTATCAACCGAAACTGCAAACACAAAATCCTTTGTGTCAAAGCTCTGATCAATGGTATGATTCCACACCTGCAGATCTGCATCCGGAATATTTGTAACACACTCACTTAATTCCGGGTAAACAACTGCATATGCTTTTTCCTTAAATATTTTCTCAAGGTTCTGCTCCAGCTGTGAATAGCTGCTGTATGCTTTTCTGTTTGTATAGATTGTCTTTTTCTCTTTATCTGCGAAAAGATATGTGAGATTGGTACTCCCTTCCTCATAGTCTCCGGACGTATGGTATACAGACGTAAGTGATATGGCACAGTCACTGACATTTATATCATCCTGAACAGTTCTGATACAGTCCAGAACCTTGGCCAGTTCACTATAGGCATCCTCAAGTTTTCCATTCCATTCCGTACTGGAATTGACTGCATCCGGAAGACTTTCCGCACCCTGAGGTTTAAATTCCTCTGTAAAACACCATATCTCCTGCAAATAAAATTCCGGATATTCTGTATTATGTTCTTTGTCTGTAATACTACCCAGACTTCGGCTATCCGAATCGCTCCAGTAGCCCAGTTCAATGGCCGCATCTATTTTCTGTTTCTCTGTTTTTTCTGCAAATTTTGTCTCATAGGAATCATCATACTCTTCCATGATATCCTGATCATAATTAACCTTTAACAACCCATCTGTCACCAGTTTTTTAAAATCATTTAAATTAAAATAATGACTGCTTCCATCCGAGGTCTTACACTGGATAAACTGTCCTATATCGCCAAAGCTTCCTCCATCATCATATCTCTCTCCAACTCCTGCCCAGTCCTGCGCCCACTCCAGCAGATCTTTTACCGAATATGCCACGCCAGATGTATTCTTAAAAGAAAGCTCCCTCAACGAATCACGGTTGATTTCCTTTTCCTTAAATTCTGCCAGATCAATCACTGCCGATGAACCTGCATTTGTAAGGTAATTTATATCCTCTTTTGCTGACAGACTTTCCAGAATATCCGTACCTCTGGAATTCAGACGCTCCCTGAATCCCTCTGACTGAATGTAACTTTTCCCTCTGTCATCCAGACGGATTCCCGTCTGATAAATCATTACAAAAAATGCTGCACATATCACAGCTGCCACAGCCGCCAGATGTACGATCACGATCCAGACCGCCTTGGCAACATTGCTCCTGTATCCTTTTCCCTTCATAATTTTGTCCCTTTCCTTTGCATTCGCTCCGTTACTTGATTTAGGTCAAGCAGATAAAATCATTCGCTTCGCTACTTGATTCGGTTAAATTTTTTCAATTTTATACCCAAGTCCCCACACAACCTTCAGGTATCTTGGCTCCCTTGGATTAATCTCAATTTTTTCTCTGATATGCCGGATATGCACTGCCACCGTATTATCTGCAGCAACTGCTTCCTCATTCCAGATGTTTTCGTAAATCTGATTAATGGAAAATACCCTTCCCTGATTCTTCATCAGCAGAAGCAGGATATTGTACTCAATGGGTGTCAGCTTCACCACATCACCGTCCACCCTGACTTCCTTCAGGTCATCATTTATACTCAGACCTCCTGTCTCGTAGATATGAGCATTCTCCACAGGTATTGCTGCTCCCAGCCTTGTATATCTTCGAAGCTGTGATTTCACCCTTGCCACCAGTTCCAGGGGATTAAAGGGCTTGGTTACATAATCATCTGCCCCTACATTTAATCCAAGGATCTTATCTGCATCCTCTGATTTCGCAGAAAGAATAATGATCGGAAGAGGATTCTCTTCCCTTATCTTCAAAGTAGCCCGGATGCCATCCAGCTTCGGCATCATAATATCTATGATCAGCAGATCCACCGGCTGACTGCGCAGTATATTGATCGCTTCCAAACCATCATATGCTTTAAAAATCACATACCCTTCCTGCTCCAGATAAATACTGATTGCCTCTACAATGTCTTTATCATCATCGCAGACCAGAATATTCGCCACTTTATACACCTCCCTCATCATCCGAAATGCCAGTCTGAAATCTCTCATGTACAGACACCCCGGCTTCTTATTTTGTATTTCTGATATTAGAATAATCGAAGCTTCTTAATATGAAAGGGACAAATTCTTAAGATTTTCTTATGATTATTCACTTTTCGCAGTCAAAATATCAGGCTGTTAATCTGTCACTTTTATCAGGCTCCTATTTTCATCCAATTCTTCTATTCGTTCTGCTGTATACATTTTTTATCTCATCTTTTCTCTTTTTCTGACAGTCAATAATAGACTGAAAATCATTATATCATTTCACATATATTACTTCTATAGAATATTCTCTTCTGTTTCCCATTTCCACACCCATCACTGTTTATTCCATTCTCCATAACTCACAACCAATCTATAGCAACCCTTGTAAATAATACTTCCATCAACGCACCAGGGGATCATCGTTATATGTTTTTTGGTATTTTATTAACAATCTTCATACATATCGCATAATTTTTTATTGATTTTGTACAATATTATTTATTTTTCGGCAAAACAATGCTACAATATTTTATAAGATTAGTGTACTGATTTATAACTGTTCAATGGTCTGCTAACCGCAAAGCTACTGAACAGTTACACGTTTTTTTCAACGAGGGAGGTATTCTTATGAATCTGGAAAACATGACAAAAATCTACGCCCGTGGTGACAGCCGCATTCAGCTGAAGGTAATTCCCGGACATTTCGTCACATCTCAGTCACATATCACTCACTATCTGGATCTTACAACTATGAAATCCAGAACTGCCGAAGCACAGAATATTGCTCACGAACTGGCTGCTAATTATGAAGTATCTACTCCTGTTGATACCATTATCTGTATGGACGGACTGGAAGTAATTGGCGCATATCTTTCTGAAGAACTTACCAAAGCCGGCATTTTTTCCCTGAATGCTCATCAGACGATCTACGTGATTACTCCTGAATCCAGCAATTCCGGACAGATTATCTTCCGTGATAATTTTCAGCCAATGATCAAGGGCAAAAATATACTGATCCTCAATGGTTCGATTACCACAGGCTCTACTTTGTCCAAAGCAATCGAGAGCATTCTGTATTACGGAGGCACTATCAGAGGTATCGCAGCCATATTCAGCAGAGTAGACAGCGTGGCTTCTCTCCCTGTATATTCTATTTTTAACACCAAAGATATACCGGACTATCATTCCTATTCATCTACAAAATGTCCAATGTGTCAGAGGCAGCAGAAAATCGATGCCATTGTCAGCAGCTACGGATATTCAGCTCTGTAAATCTTCGAAGTATTTTATAAAGAAATTGTTACCAGAATTGATGACTTTGTCTGGGGACCGGTGATGCTGATCCTGTTGGTCGGAACCGGTATCTTCCTGACTGTGCGCACCAGATTTCTTACATGGCGTAACCTTGGCTATGCACTGAAAAGCACACTCAGCAAGGAAGCCCGCACCAAGAGCCGCGGACAGGGAGATGTATCACCTTTTTCCGCACTGACAACCGCACTGGCAGCCACCATCGGTACCGGAAATATCGTCGGTGTTGCCACAGCCATGGTTTCCGGTGGTCCCGGAGCTCTGGTATGGAACTTCTCCGATATCGCCAACGCACTGATGGCTATCCCGAACCTGATCTGCATGCTCCTGTTAAGCGACGAGATTGCCAAAGATGTAAAAGAATTCCAGCCGGAGATTAAAAAATAGTTACCCACATCATTCTTTTTATCATCCTGAAGTAAAATGCAGCCAGAACCTTGTTCCGTCAGGTTCTGGCTGCATTTTACAGAAATCTTGTACGCCGGGTACAAATAAACACTTACTTTATTGATGGCATACTTCCATATACTGTTTTACATCTGAAGCAATTGATATATATGGTGTTCCATATGGGATCCAGGTTGACTGAAAAGCATGATATACATCTGATTTTCCCGGCCATACTGTTCCTATCACATTATTATTTTCATCTAACTGATGAAACCAGGAACCATTTTTATGATCCAATACCTTATCATCCAGGTATCTCATAAACTCTTCATAATCTTTTGCATATTTCTGCTTATGAGTTATATGCCATAAGACTGCTGATGTATTGATTGCCTCTGCCAATGTCCAATGCATTCTGTCATGAACAACAGGTTTTCCATCCCAGTCAGTCGTATACACAATTCCAGGATTTCCATCCACATTCCAGGAATCTTCAACTGCTCTGTTGTAGAGTTTCTCTGCAGCTTTTAAATATACTTCTGCAGAATCAGGGGTATCTTTATAAGAAGAATATGCCCACTGCACGATCAATCTGGCCCACTCAATTCCATGGCCCGGTGTTGCTCCATAAGGTTTAAAACGATCAGCAGGACATTCTTTATTGCAATCAAGATCAGCTTTCCATTCCTTTGTAAAATGTTCAGGTATTCTCCAGTCATTTGCGCTTGCCCATCCCATAACATGATCTATAATTCTTCCTGCACGTATTCTGTACTTTTCTTCTTTTATTGCATCTGCTACTGCCAGAAACGCTTCTACTGTATGCATATTTGCGTTAAGACCGCGATAATCATCAAGAACTGTAAATTCTGTATTCCAGGTATCATAAGTAAGTCCCTGTTTCTCATCCCAGAACCGTTTATCAAATAATTCCAATGCATCTTTAAGCAGAGTTTCTGCATCTTTTTCTCCTGCCAGCAAAGCAGAAGAAGCAGCCAGAAGAACAAATGCATGAGCATAACACTGTTTATCTGGCAGGAATTTATTATCCGGTGTAATTCCCGGATACCATCCTCCATTTTCACGATCTTTCAGTTCTTCCAGTAATCCATGTACAGCACCATGGACCAGTGCCGGACTTTCTTTATCCCCAAGCATGATTCCCATACTATATACATGGACCATACGGCATGTGATCCATGTTTCTCTGTTTCTGTCTTTCCATGGTGTTCCATCATCCCCAAGGAAATAAGCACTTCCTCCCGGTGATAAAAATCCTTTTCCAAAATTTAAAAGATTTTTCTGCAATTCACCTAAGAACATTTTATTTTCTTCTGTATCTATCTGATATTTTTTACCCGAATTTTCCATCTTAATCTTACCTTTCACTTCCAAAAAATTTCAGTTTCTCTTATAGCACAAAAAAGCACCTCATACCGAGGTGCCTCATGTAGCAGGGCTACAAGGATTCGAACCTTGAACTGACGGAGTCAGAGTCCGTTGCCTTACCGTTTGGCGATAGCCCTTTATGTTTTGTTTTCGCTACTTCGTTCGCGACAATTGGTATTATATAATAGTCTTTCAAAAAATGCAACCCCTTTTTTGAAATTTTTTTAATTTTTTTTATTTTTCTTCAAAAACATGAAAATACCGCCTATTTCCCGGAGTTTTTTTATGTACTCTGGGAAAAATTATGCTATAATCAATAAAAACTTATTGCTGCTTCTGATATACTCTTTCTTAAATATAACAATTCTCGTAACTGGTGTGCCGACAGGTTGACGCAAGATTGTTTCAAGAATCAACTTGTCGGCACACTAGAAACTTGCTATAGAGATCAAAGCAGCAGGAAATCTTAATAATAATTTCTCCAGACTATATATTATGATACTGAGGTCAAAAGCTATTCAGCCCTGGCCTGATATCTGTAAATTGCGATAAACAGTTACACCCGAGATATTATTATGAACCCAAAAGGAGAGCTATATATGAGAGCTAATAATCTTACTCTGCTCACAGACCTTTATGAACTTACTATGATGCAGGGCTATTTTAAGAACCCAACAAACCAGACTGTTATCTTCGATATGTTTTACCGTACCAATCCATGCGGAGGTGCATTTGCCATCACTGCCGGACTGGAACAGATGATTGAATATATTGAGAATCTTAAATTCACAGATGAAGATATCGAATATCTCAGAAGTCTGAATACTTTTGAAGAGGACTTCCTTGAATATTTAAGCAACTTCCGTTTCACAGGTGATATCTATGCAATTCCTGAGGGAACAGTTGTCTTCCCAAGAGAACCGCTTGTCAAAGTCGTAGCACCTATCATGGAAGCTCAGCTTGTAGAGACAGCAATCCTGAATATCATCAATCACCAGAGCCTCATTGCTACCAAAGCAGCCCGCGTTTGCTATGCTGCAAAGGGTGATGCGATCATGGAATTTGGTCTGCGTCGCGCCCAGGGACCGGATGCAGGTATCTTTGGCGCACGTGCCGCAATCATCGGTGGATGTGCCGGTACTTCCTGTGTTCTCACAGGCAAAATGTTCGACGTACCGGTCCTTGGAACTCACGCACACAGCTGGATCATGAGCTTCCCGGATGAATATACCGCATTCAAAACCTATGCCAAACTTTATCCGAATGCCTGCACCTTACTGGTAGATACCTATGATGTCCTGAAATCCGGTGTTCCAAATGCAATCCGTGTATTTGAGGAAATGCGCGAAGAAGGTATTCCGCTTACCAAATACGGTATCCGTATCGACAGTGGTGATCTTGCCTACCTTTCCAAAGAAGCATATAAGATGCTTGCTGCTGCCGGATTTGACGATGCAGTTATTTCCGCTTCCAGCGATCTGGACGAATATCTCATTGAGAGCCTGAAGGCTCAGGATGCCAAGATTAATTCCTGGGGTGTCGGAACACGACTGATCACCGCCAACGATAATCCTGCATTCGGCGGTGTATACAAACTTGCTGCTGTCAAAGATGCAGACAGTACCGAATTTACACCTAAGATCAAGCTTTCCGAAAACACAGAGAAAGTAACCAACCCTGGAAATAAAACCGTATATCGTCTCTATAATAAGAAAACCGGAAAAATCAGGGCAGATCTTATCTGCCTTGCTGATGAAAAGCTTGATGCAGACCAGAACATGGTTCTCTTTGATCCAATCGATACCTGGAAAAAGACAAAAGTTCTCGGCGGAACCTATGAAGTACGCGAACTTCTCGTTCCTGTCATCAGAGAAGGTAAACGGGTCTATGAATCTCCATCTGTTATGGAGCTTCGCGAATACTGCCAGAAAGAGCAGAATACTCTCTGGGATGAATCCAGACGTTTCGTAAATCCTCAGAAAGTATATGTAGACCTTTCTCAGAAACTCTGGGATCTGAAAAAAGACCTTCTGGAAGAAATAAGTGAGAAAGCTCTCGACTGAGCATAAACTCAGATTAAGAGTAACAAAACAGACAAGTCCCCGGCTCCAACCGCAAAAATCAACAGGCAGTTGAAGCCGGGGACTTACTTTTTGATTCAGTTAAAACATATGCTGACATCACAGATTTCGCTTTTAGTCCCAACTCTCATATTTGGTCCAAAAAGCCCTACACCGGATGTAACGATATTATGCATATTTCCTTTCTTCAGATAACCACAGGGATTTTCCCAGAAGAATCTGATCACAATATTTCCCGGAAATACCTGTCCGTCATGGGTATGTCCGCAGAGATCTACGTCCACACCTGTATCCGCCAGTTCCTGAAGTTCTCTCGGCTCATGATCGATAACCAACACTGGCAGTGACACATCCATACCCTCTGTGATTTCCTGCGGAGTCTTTCGTTTATCAATCCCCCGTCCGGGACGCTCATAATCCGGTCTGCCATACAGATAAAAGGAATCATCGATGAGCACATATTCATCTCTCAGAAGCGTAATCCCCGCTTTCTCCAGAAACTCATCCATCTCCGGGGTACTCTCTTTCTTTTCCTTACTGCCAAAGGTAAATCCCGCCAGAATCTTTTCCTGGATATCGTGGTTTCCGTAACATGCATACACGCCATACTTCGACCGAATCCCTCTCAATATCTCCGCCAGTTTTTCCGGATCATCCAGTGCCTCATATTCATTGTCAAAAATATCTCCTGCCACTACCACCAGATCCGGATTCTGCTCATTGATCTTCTCTGTCATCTGCTCCATCTGCTTGCATCCAATATTATATCCCAGATGAAGATCTGCGATCAGAACCACATTTAATTCCTTCATATTTCCTGCCTTTTTATCAACAGAAATATTGTACTTCGTTGTATGTATATTTCCGGCACTGAGCACTCCGTAAATACTGACTGTTGAAATGATCACCGCACAGACAGCTCCCACAACAGCAGTTCCCATATTGCTGAAAAGCAATTCTCGCCCCGGAAAGGCAAAATTTCTAAGAGGATATTTCAGTAACAGTCTCAATCCATCCGCGATTCCCAGAGTCATAAGTGTATACATCAAAACACCGAGCCAGTAATTACTCAGAAGCTTCATAAATCTCCTGAATCCTGATGCAGGTGCCATAAATGCGATCAGTATACTAAACACTACAAATAAATATACAAGTCCAATCCCCCTGCACACCCACACATTCCGAAAAACCGTATGCAATACCTGAAACCAGTGCAGGCTGCGAAGCAGGATATATACACACACCAACAGATAAAACGGTGCCAGATATATTGCAGCCATATAATATGTCTCCTTTCCACCTCTCATTGCCATAACAATTTTATTACTATAACAATTCCAGAAAATCATAACTGCTTCTTATTATACAAAAAAGAATCCTCAGCCGCCACTATAAGCTGCTGAAGATTCTATTAATTTTACTGTTCCATCTGTCTTCCCAGAAATCCGCTTGCCGTTCTGATGAGCATCTTCTCTGATTCACCCATCACATCCCTTTCATTCTTTCCCAGTAAAAGCACAGATCCTACTGTATCTCCTGCACTGATAATAGGCTGCATGATCTGGGAATACAAAGGTTCTCTCTGTTCCTGAGTCACAGGTATCCTGCTTCTGTCATTTCCGTTGGCAAACACAGAGCTTCTCTCCGTAATTGCATCTTCCAGAGCTTTGCTGATAGGTTTTCCCACATATTCCCTGCTTCCCTGTCCCGCAGCAGCCACCACCTGATCGTGATCTGTGATACACGCTACCATCCCGCTTGACTGCGCCAGCGCCTCTGCATATTCCTTTGCAAAAACATTCAGTTCTCCGATAGGGGAATACTTTTTCAGAATAATCTCCCCCTCCCGGTCAGTAAAAATCTCCAGTGGTGTCCCCTCTTTTATCCGCAGCGTTTTTCTGATCTCCTTAGGAATGACCACACGCCCCAGATCATCTATGCGCCGAACAATTCCTGTCGCTTTCATGCACTTTTCTTCCTCCTGTTTTTCCTTTTATCGAAGTTTACTGTCTTTGTACCCTTCAGTTTCCATATCATGTGTTGTATGGTTATTATGTGGAAAAACAGGGAGAATATACATTTCTGTATTTACAAAAAATGCCATTTAACTGCAATCAAGCGGTTATTTCCCGGAAAGTAATTCCATCAGTTCCTCTTTTGTGAAGCTGCCTCCGTTAAGCCCTTCGCCCTCCAGGATCTGATCTGCCAATTCACGTTTCTTTTCCTGCAGTTTCAAAATATTTTCTTCAATCGTATCCTTCACAATCAGCTTGTATACATTCACTACATTCTTCTGACCAATTCTGTGTGCTCTGTCCGTTGCCTGATTCTGCACTGCCAGATTCCACCATGGGTCAAAATGGATTACAATATCTGCTGCCGTCAGATTCAGACCGGTTCCTCCTGCCTTCAGAGAAATACAGAATACCTGTGTGTCATCTGTGTTAAAGTTCTCTACCATCTGTGCACGCTTCTCCTTACTTGTAGAACCAGTCAGCATATAGTAACTGATCTTCTCCTCTTCAAGGCGCTTCGCAAGATGGTCAAGCATTGTCGTAAACTGCGAAAACAACAGAATCTTATGTCCGCTCTCCACTGCATTACTGATCATATTCAGGCACATATCCACTTTTGCAGAATCAGCTTTATAATCTGCAAAAATAAGAGACGGATCACAACAGATCTGGCGCAATTTTGTCAGCTCTGCCAGAATTGTAATCTTTGAGGTCTTAAATTCTTCTTCGGACTGCTTATCCAGCATCAGCATCATCCGTTTCACATGTGCATCATAAAGCTTCTGCTGCTCTCCTGTTAGCTGTACAAACATATTCTCTTCCAGCTTATCCGGCAGATCTGTAAGCACTTCCTTCTTCAATCTTCGGAGTACAAACGGCCGGATCATTTTCTGCAGACGTTTCATTGCATCTTCATCTGAATTCTGAACTGCCGGAATTTCAACTTCTTCCCTGAACTTCTTATAACTGTAAAGGAAACCGGGCATCAGATAATCAAATATACTCCACAATTCACTCAGGCGGTTTTCCACCGGAGTTCCTGTAAGAGCCAGCCTGAAGTCTGCCTGAACCTCTTTTACTGCTTTCGCAGCCTGAGTATTTGCATTCTTGATATACTGAGCTTCATCAATAATCTCACATCTGAACTTATATCCTTCATATTCGCTGATATCCCTTTTCAGCAAATCATAGGAAGTCAGAAGAATATCCTCAGAATCTGCTTCTGCCAGGATCTGTCTTCTCTCTGCTGCAGTCCCGGTCACCATCTTTGCTGTAAGCTCCGGTGCAAAACGTTGAATTTCACTGCTCCAGTTATACACCAATGATGCAGGGGCTATAATTAATGTGTTTCTTTGCAGCTTTCCAGTTTGTCCATCTGCCTTCTTTCCATCAGCTTTCTGCGCCTCTGCTGCCTTGCACGCCTGTTCCACTATCTCAATTTCACTCTGCATATTTAACATTGCAGTTTCTTTTACTGCTATATTTTCAACAACAGTATTCCTTCTTTCCAGAAATTCTGACAGTAGAAATGCAATCACCTGCAACGTTTTTCCAAGTCCCATATCATCTGCAAGTATTCCGCCGAATCCATTATAATTCAATGTCTTAATCCACAGAAATCCCCGTTTCTGATACTCCCGCAGAACTTTATCCAGGCTCTCCGGCACCTCAAAATCATTATCCTCAATGGTCTTCATATTTCTTACCAGCGACTTAAAAGATTTATCCTTTACTGCCGAAACAACCGGATTCTCTTTCAACTGTGCATCCAAATACAACGCACGGTACTTCTGTACTTCAATCTTATCCTGCTTCATCTGCTTATCCGTCAGCTGAAGCCCTGCCCTGAGTTCTTCCACTGTATCCAGACCCGAGTCTGCTGCATTTACAAAAGCTCCGTTTTTCAGACGATAGAACTTTTTCTTCTTATTATATCTGGAAAGAATGTCAATCAGTTCTTCCTTTGAAATATCTCCTGCTGTCATACTCAGCTCCAGCAGATTTCCACTCAGGGAAACACCTACTGTAACCTTTGGCGAATTCCGGACTTCAATCCGTCTCAGCGCATCAGAAATAAATACTTCTCCCACTGCCTGCAGTGCCTGAATTCCTTCTGTCAGAAATTCATATTCCATCTCTTCATCATCCGCAATTACCGCACACTGTTCAAATGGATTAAAAGCATTCGAATATTTATGGATCACATTTCTGACAACTGTTTCTCTATTCATATCCCTTGCTGCAATATCGTCCGTTGTATATAAAGAAAATTCCCTGTCTCCATACTTAACAGTCGCCTTACATGTAACCATATTTTCCTGCGGCGCATCCAGATAAAACCGAAACTCCGGTTCAACCATTCCATAATTTTCCGGATGAAATTCAACCATTTTGCATTTAAAAAACTTCTGGATCACCGGTAAAAGTTCCTGACAGAATGCCGGTACATCTTTATTTTCTATAAACGCTTTCTCACCGGAGATCAAAGACAAACTGTCCAGAAAATCCTTAACAGGTAAAAGCTCTTCTAAATTCTCAATATAAATCTTTTTATCATAAAAGCAAATTTTATACCGTTCCGTATTTGCTGCACACGTAAATTTGCTTACCTTCAGTTCAATTCCCTGCTTTGCACCTGTTATGGTCATTTTTCTTGGAAGATGTTCTCTGGTTATTTCCCAGGTTGTGTTTCTGGTTCCTATAGATTCTCCCTGCAATGTCTTTCCTTCCATCAAAAGCAAAAATTCTGCCAGTTCATTTCCTGACAGCTCCAGATGCCTTACCTTTTCCAGAGTTCCCATATAGTATCCATAATAGGAAGAGGATCTGTGAAATTGCCTGTTGTTGTCTGCCCATTTACAGATAAATTTCACAAGCGGTCTGGATTCCTCGGCAAAGGATTCTATTGTATGAACAAACTGAAGATTTTTCCCGTATTTATAATCGTCCTGATTTGCTATATGATTATCAAAGGAAAATGCATCCTTCAGTACGTACATTTTATTGATTCCTATTTTAAACTCTACCGTAAATGATCTTCCGTCAAAATCAAAATATGGTTCCAGCTTTACTTTTCCATAAGTGCTTCCCTGAATCAAAGGAAGTGACTTCGCAACCGCCTGCTTCTGCAATAATGAAGCCAATTCCGGCGTGGTATGCATCTGCACTCCTTTTCTGATCGTATGGGTCAGACCACCTTTTACAATTTTTTCTACAGATTGTCCGTAATCATAACTATCCATATCATTTTCATAATCATTATATTGCAGAAGAACCGCTACACAATGTTTACAAAGTCCACCATATTCTGCATATGCCCGACATTCACAATAGCAGGTATTAACTTCATCATTCTCTGTATCGATTGATACATCTACTTCATAGATATTTCTTCCACTGCCTTTTACAGATGCAACAATTTCATCAGACGCACCCATATTTTTTACATCCATATCCAAAACTTTTCCTGTTGCATAAAGTTCTGCACCTTTACTGTATGATGAAGAATTTGCCATATATCTGATCTGAGTTTTTGAAATCATATTTCTATACCTTTCCTGATACAATTAAAAACTTTTTGTATCATTTTCCCGGTTAAACCTGAGTAAAAAAGAACCCCTTCACCAGGCAGTATCAATCTCTGCTTAAAGTGAAGGGATTTCCTCATCCATCGTTATTTATTTTACACGATAACCTTCGCAACTGCAAGACCATAAACTTTAAGTTTATCGCTGCCATTGCCATAAATCCAACTGATCTCGCCTTCCGGTACGGGAATGCTTACAGCTTCTGTTCCGAAATTCTGATAAATATAATATTTCTCATTTTCATTCTCTCTCACTGTGATCTCCAGTGCATCCGGGATTTCTTCTTTGATTCCGCAGGAAACGCCGCTGTCTTTGAGCACTTTTTCAAGGAAGTCTCCATAGAATTCTTTATCAGCATCTGCTGCCACATACCATGCCTTACCTTTGCCGTATTCATTCACTGTCAGGCAGGAATAGCCTTCATAGAAATCACTTCCGTAGGTCATTAAAGTACGTGCTCCGCGAAGCTCCACAAGGTCGCACAGATATTTACATGTATAAGTCTTATCCAGTCCAAGTTCATTGCCAGCCACAGGAACAAAAGAATTTTCTTCCCAGTCATAAAGGCCGTCAATTTCTGTGCTTCTGATTCCCAGTACATCCATCAGTCCATGTGGTGTTCCTTCCAGATAACACCTGTCTGTATCATCTGCAATTCCGGACCAGTAACTTGTGATCAATGTACCGCCGTTTTCCACGAACGCACGAATCTTTTTGGCAAAACCTTCCTTGAACATATAAACCATTGGAAGAGCCAGTACTTTATATTTGTCCAGTTCACAGGTCATATCGATCACATCCACATTGACGCCCTGCTTCCGGAAACCTCTGTAGAATTTCAACATTGCTTCCAGATAATGAAGCCCTTTATTTCTGGGTCCCTGGCTGTCCTCCATTGCCCACTGGCTGTCCCAGTCATAAAGCATGGCAACCGAGCTGTTCACAGTTGTTCCTGCCAGTTCTTTTAACTCTTTCAGAACTTCTCCAACCCTGGAAACTTCTTTAAACACTCTTGTATCATTTCCACCGTAATGATCGATCACTGCTCCGTGGAACTTCTCAGAAGCACCTCTGCTCTGGCGGATCTGGAAATAAAGAGCACCCTCTCCGCCATGTGCAATTGCCTGCATGGACTGTGCAAAAAGCATTCCCGGTTTCTTTAATTTGCTCACACTCTGCCAGTTTGTAGAAGTCGGGCAGGATTCCATCTGGAAAAACGGCTTTCCTTTCAGAGAACGCATCAGGTCATGGCACATTCCATTGTCATAAGCTGTATCGATCACAGCCTCTTTATGCCATGTAGGATAGGTATCCCAGGAAACCACATCTATCTCTTTCGCAATCTTAAAATAATCTAAACCTCCAAAATAATGCATCAGGTTAGCAGTAGTCGGAAGTGTGCTTCCTCCCTCTCTCAGTGCTGCAATCTCATGATGAATGAAATCAGCAGTCTGATGAGTGACAAAGCGTTTCCAGTCCAGATTCAGTGCATGAAGCTGTGTCTCACCAATCTTAGACGGACTCTCAATCTGGTCAAAGCTGTTATAGGTATGACTCCAGAAAGTGGTACACCACTGATCATTCAGGTTTTCAATAGTCTGGTATTTCTCTTTCAACCAGTTACGAAATGCTTCCTGACACAATGGGCAGTGACATTCTCCGCCATATTCATTGGAAATATGCCACAGGATCACACCCGGATGTGTGGCAACCTCCTGTGCCAGCTTTTTGTTAATAATATGTACCTTCTCTCTGTAAACAGGAGAAGTATAACAATGATTATGTCTGAATCCAAATAACGCTCTGTGACGCGTTTCATCTACACGAAGTACCTCCGGATACTTATCTGCCATCCATTTTGGTCTTGCACCTGACGGTGTAGCCAGGATTGTAGAAATTCCTCTTTTATAAAGCTTATCAATGATCTCCTGCAGCCATCCAAAATGAAATACACCTTCTTCCGGCTCCAGTGTGGACCAGGAAAAAATCCCAAGGCTTACTACATTACAGCCAGACTCCTCCAGCATATCAATATCTTTTTCCAGAATATCCGGTCTCTTTAACCACTGTTCCGGGTTGTAATCACCTCCATGGAGCAGCTTATCCGTTCTAAAGTCCATACTTGTTCTCCTCTTAATTCTCTATTCTCAGTCGTTTTCTTTTTCACTATCATATTTAATACTCTATCCAATTTCAAAACACACTATTCTCGCTGCTTATTACTTTTCTCAGTCAAAGCAGACGGGATTTGATTTCATTCTTCTTACAGGATATAGTTTGCAATTACTCCAAGCACCAGCAAATGCAAAGGATAAAAAGCATAATAGACATATTTATTGATGTGATCCTTTCTCTCTCCAGTGCAGCACCAGATTCCATAGAACGCAATCGGTCCGGTCACATACATCAGACTGATAATACAGCCCAGCACTGTTTTCAGCACATTTTTTGTCTCAAACACATAGAACACAAACACAAGCAGAACAATACAAAGTCCATACTCTGCCCGGAAAATGCTCACCCAGACAATAGCTGCGATCAGGATCAGTACCTTTAACATACCACCTGTAAATCCGGAAGTTTCTTTAAACAGATCTAAGCATTTCAGCATAATCAGGCAGATACACATCGTGATCATTGCGTTCTGACTGGAAAAGTCCCATACTTTTCCGCAGATTGACAGATCATATGGAATCTCACTGACCAGTGCAGTAACAGCCATCATGATCAGATACTTCTTATAATCCGATGTATTACGAAATCCCTCTACCAGCAGAAACGCAAATACTGGAATCGCCATCCCGCCTATAAGCTGCATAATGGATCCGACTCCCGCAAGTGTCATCAAACGGGAATCCTGAGACATCGCCTGGTTCAGACTCTCCTGAGTATACTGGTCTAAATGGATCAGGCCTTTTTCAATAATGGCAATTCCAACTGTCTGGATCAGCATAGTAATACATGCAAACATCTTCAGCCCATCAGCTGTGATATCCGGAGTTTTCCAGACGATTCCTCTTCTTCCCGTTGTCATATTCATAATATCAACCTTTTACAGCACCGCCTGTAATTCCTTCCACATAGAATTTCTGCATGATCATAAACAGAATAGAAATCGGTATGGATACCAGTACACCACCTGCGCAGAACTGAGTAAAATAAGAATTGATAAGGCTCTTATCCAGCATCTTGTACAGACCAATGGCAACTGTATATTTGGAAGAAATACCGGCATTCAGGATCATCTTTGCATATACGAAATCCATCCATGGCACCAGGAAACTGCTGATAACTGTATAAACAACAATCGGGCGGCTCATGGGCAGAACCATCTGGAAGAAGATTCTTGCCTCACTGCATCCATCAATTCTGGCAGCCTCGCAGAGTGCTCTCGGAACTGTATCAAAGAATCCTTTCGCAATCAAATAACCAAGACCTGAAGAAGCAGAGTAAACCATGATCAGACCGGCATAGCTGTTTGTCAGATTAAAAGATTTCAGTGTGAAGTAAACTGCAATCATTGCCAGCATACCAGGAAACAGATTCAGGATAACTGCCATGTTCATCAGCGGTTTTCTCATCTTGAATCTCATAACAGATGTTGCATATGCAACCATCAGTACGAACATAGTGGAAATCACACATGTAAAGCATGCAATGATAAATGTATTCAGAAACCACTGCGGAAACTGAGATACAGAATCTGAATGAAACAGCTTCATGTAATTGCTGATGCTCCATTCCTTCGGAAAAAATGTACTGGTATTCATTCCTGAATATGCACTGAAGGAAGTACATAACAGCCAGATGATCGGGATCAGCCAGATAAATGCCAGCACTGCGATCAATAAATTATGTAATACTATAGAAGAAGTACGACTGTCTTTCATCTTTTTCATTATTGATATGTTCCCTCCTTATCTCCCTTGATCATCCTGTTAAATGCAACCAGGGTGAATACTGCACAGATAATAAACACGATAATACCGATTGCTGATGCCATCTTATAGTTGTAGTAATCCTGAGTCAGACGGAACAGCCAGGTAACCAGAAGGTCAACCTCTTTTGCCTGTGAGCTTGCCATTGCCTGATTAGTTGTTGTATAAACATCCTGTGTGAGCAGATAAATAACATTAAAGTTATTAATATTTTTTACAAAGTCTGTGATCAGAGCAGGTCCTGTTACAAAGAGCAGATATGGCATTGTAATCTTTCTGAATATCTGGAAGTTTGTTGCACCGTCTACTCTTGCACTCTCAAGCTGGTCAGAAGGAAGGTTCATCAGAACACCTGTTGCGATCAGCATCTGATACGGAACACCAATCCAGATATTAATGAGAATGATCATTACATGTGCCCAGCCCGGAGCAGAAAGAAACGGAATATAGCTTGTGGACACAAGTCCTATGCTTCTTAAGAATCCGGTCAGTCCAATGCTGTGACAGATTGTGTTGACGATACCACCATTGGAGAAGAAATTACGCACCAGCAGAAGTGATACAAACTGCGGGACTGCAATCGTTACGATAAATAAAGTACGCCACATCTTCGACAGTCTTGTCTTCTTGCTGTTAAGAAGCAGTGAAAGCAGGATACCTCCGATATAAGTTGTAAATGTTGCGAAGAAAGCCCATACAAGTGTCCATCCCAGAACCCGCACAAATGCATATCCGAACGTAGATGTAAGACCGCCGCCGCCAAACAAACTGATAAAGTTACTGAAACCTACCCATGAGAACAACTCAGTAGGAGGCATATGCTGCTGATCATAATTTGTAAATGCTACAAAGATCAGAAGTAAGATTGGGATTAATGTGAAAATCACAACTCCAAGTACCGGAAGTGTCAGTAATGTAATATGAAACTTCTCTTCTGTCAGTGATCTGAGATCTTCTTTAAAAGTATTGATATGCTTTCCCGCTTCTTCCATTTTCTGAAGTGTATAAGCATTGATCACGTTCTTAAACCACACAACAGCTGCCGCAAACCATACAACAAAGCTGAACAATGAAAACAACAGGATCGTAAAGGAATTATCATAATCATTAAATTCACTTTTCATTGTTTTCATGTTAAAGACTTTTTCCATCTTTACAGTACCAAGGGTACTGAATTTTGGTACATACTGCATTGCAAATTTCACTGAAAAAACGATCACTGCGATCTCCAGCAATGTCATCAGTACTGCTTTCACATACTGTTTACGCTTTGCATAGCCTGCGCCCATCCAGATCAGGGACAGCTTTACAAAGGCATCACCTTTCACTACAGCAGTACCAAAGTCAGCAAAAAATCCACCGATGGATTTAAAGAATCCACTCACTGCCGCTGCAGCAGAATTATTGTCCTGTGCTGCCATATCTCTCCTCCTCGTCATTTCATTTTTGTTACTATCTTTTCTCAGACAGCATCTGCCGTTTCCTTAAAACAGCTCACATGCCGTTATGCATATGGGCCATTTTTTAAAATCTGTTATATAATTTTTTTATTTTACAATTATTCTACAGAAGCAGCAGCACCCTCTACCAGATTATCAAGTGCTTCCTGGATTGCATTATCATCATCTGCAGATAATGTTCCCTGTGCAATCAGTTCTCCGAATGTCTTTGCAGGATCCCAATATTTTCCGCCAACCTTCTGAGCCTGTGCATATTCAGACTGAGCTGCAAGTGCTGCAAGTGCTACATTTTCCTGAACAGAATCAGATGCTGCTACATTCTTGTTTGAAGGACCGCTTTCTCTCTGATCAAAGAACATCTGCTGGGATTCTTCGTTTGTAAGGTACTCAGCAAGAAGAACTGCCCATCCGGAATTCTCAGAATAGCCGTTTACACCAACATATTTGTAACCGGCAACAGATCCCTGCTGAACCTGTTTGTCACCAACTGTGAATGTAGGAAGCTTTGTTGCTGCATATCCGTCACCAAATATCTCCTTTGCTGTGATTGCATCCCATGTACCGGAAACGCATGCTGCCAGATTACCGGATGCAAGCTGATTAGACATATCACCATCAGCAACTGCCATAAATGCCGGATTAGATGTAATATCAAGCATTCCTTTTACTACATCAACACCTGTATATCCATCAGCACTTGTTCCGTTCCAGTCCATAGTTGTTGTTCCGTCATCATTAAGTCCTGTTGTAAATCCTGCTCCATAGAAGAAAGAAGCATTGTACCATCCGGAAGCAAGTGTCATACCAACTTTCTTTCCGGCCTTATCAGCTGCTTCAAGAAGGCTGTCCCAGCTTGCTGCATCTTCCTCGGAAATTACAGATGAATCATAGTAAAGAAAATATCCGTTGTCAGCTGCTCTTGGAAATGCATACAAACTGCCATCAATTGTTGCTGCATCAATAGCGCCTTCAACGTTTGCAGCTTTTACATCATCAAGTGTTGTATCTGCAAGCTGAAGTGCTTCTGCATAATCATCAAGTTTCAGAAGTGCTCCTGCTTTTACAAGATCCGGAAGCTGATCATCTGCGAATGCATATACATCTGCACCAGCCTCTACGTCTGTCAGAATAGTATCTTTTGCAGTAGACTCAGATTCTACGCCAATCTGAATATCAAATTTCTGATCTGCATACTTCTCCTGGAATTTATCTGTCAGTTCTTTTAATAAATTCTGGTCTTCTTCAGCTCCCCATACAGTCAGTTTAATTGTCTCATCCTCTGCTGCACTTACACATACTGTGCAGGAAAGTGCCATAGCTGCTGCTAGTAACGGTGCAATCACCTTTTTTACATTTTTTCTCATTTTCTCTTCCTCCTGTTTTTGATGGTTATGCCTAAACAGCCCGCATCCGATTTGCGTAATAAACGCCCTCAGTTTTGTTTGCGCAACCGTTTGTTCATGTTTTTAGTATATTCCTTTATATTTATAAAGTCAATTAGCCATTATTATCTAATTTTGAAACTATTTTTTTTGTCATATTGCACAATTCAATTTAATTCTTTCGTTTTTTCATACAATGATATACTTAATTTGTACAACCGTTTTCATTTTGATAAAATCAGACTGTCCAGAGAATTTCAACCGATTTTTTTTATACACAAAAAGTTCTCTGCTTATTGATTCTTACAATAAACACAGAGAACTTTCTAATCCTGCCATTCATTTTCAATTTTTATAATCTGATCGGATTTTATATCCATATACTACTGTGTCGACTCCCGCAACACTACCTGATAGTTCAGAGGCACTGTATCTTCCAGCGGCTTCTCCCCCAGGATGTTCAGTAATTTCGCACATGCCATCTTTCCCAGTCTTACCGTATCAAAACGTATGCTGGTAATCGGTGGATTATTATATTCCAGATTTTTACTGTCATACATACTGGCTATTTTTATTTCTTCAGGAACCGATATTTTCTTTTCCCTCAGACTGCTCAGACACATGCTGCAGATCACATCATCCATACAGACAATACCATCCGCGCCTTCTTCAAGCAGTCTCTTCACAGCATCAGATACTGCTGCCTGATTATCCGTATCCATGAAAATCAGATTTTCGTTAACAGAAACTCCCATTTCCTCATGTGCTTCCAGAAAACCCTGATATCTGCTTCCGGTAACGTTGTAGGACTGATTTCCACACAGAAGTGCCAGATTCCGAAAGCCTTTCATCAGCATAATACTTGTCAGCTCTTTTCCTGCTTCCCGATTCTTGTTATCTACAAATGGAACTTCCGGATCTGAAGACGGGCCGATCAATATATATGGTTCTTTACAGTTCTTCAGATATTTCTGCACCTTGGAACTTACCACTGCTCTGCTTACAATGATCCCATCGACTTTTCTATTTGCCTCCAGTCTCTGTATCTGCGATACATCTGATCCATCAATCATAGAAATAATAATATCATAATCATAGGAGGAGGCCACCTCACAGATTCCATTCATACAGTCTTTAAAAAAGAGAAACTCTGTGGCAACATAATCCTTCGGCATCAGCAGTGCAATATTATAAGTTTTACGCTGTGCCAGTCCCTTTGCCACAACATTTGGTCTGTAATCATGTTCTCTTATAAATGCCTGCACTCTTTCTCTGGTAGCCTGACTGATTCTTCCCTTTCCTGAGATAGCCCGTGATACCGTAGTCTTACTTACCCCAAGCTCCCGGGCAATATCTTCTATTGTATATACCTTCTTTTCTTCTGTTTCCATAAAATACCCCACCATTCTTACGCAACCGCTTGTTCATTTTCTATAACATAACAAAATAATCAAGCACTTACAAGTAAATTTTAAAGAAGATATACCGGCAGTTCCTCATTAATATGAACAGAACCTTTTGCTGTTTTTTTCTTTTCTTCTGCAACAGATATTGTTTCCGGTTTCTCTGCCTCTTTTGTGGATACAACGGGCTTCTTTACGGTTTTCCCGGCACCTGCATTTGCTGCACGCCGAATACTCTCCCTGCCTACTGACATAATTCCATGACCTCCTCTGCCAATCTCGTATATTCCCTGGCACTTCTGCTTGATTTTTTATATTCCACAACCGGAATACTGTTATCCTGTGACCATTCTACAGAGCTGTCCACTCTGATGATCTGCTCAAATACATGAATATCCTCAAGTTCATGCAGTGTTTCCATTGTCTGTTTATAATAACTCTTTCTTGTATCTACCTTTGTCACTGCAATTCCGGCAACTTCCAGTTCCGGAGTAATCTGCTTTACTTCATTAAGAAATTCAAACATATTCGCAAGTCCGAACATTCCCCATGGACTTGCCTCAACAGGAATAATTACCCGGTCTGATGCACAAAGGATATTCATCACCCAACCACCCAGCGTAGGAGGTGCATCAATCAGAATATAGTCATAATTTCCTGCATCCTTTATCTTTTGAATGCATTTTCGCAGGATAAATTCTCTCTGCCATTTTGTAAAAAGTTCATATTCTATAGAACTCATCAATGTAGACGATGGTATCAGATCCAGATTTTCGTAGGGAGTATGTACCACATAACCGCTGAGCTCTTCCTGTTTTCCGATTGCGCAATACAGATTCTTCTCTCCTTTCGCCTGCTCCAGCACCCAGTTCTCCGGAAAAAAAGCAAGAGAAAGATTTAACTGCATATCTCCATCGATCAGAAGAACCTTTTTCCCTGCCTGAGCCATCGCCGCTCCAAGGTTTGAACAGGTTGTGGTTTTTCCACTTCCACCCTTATTATTTGTAAAACATATCGTTATGGTTTTTCCCATGGAACTGTCTCCTTTACCACTTACTTTACTTGTATTATAGGAGATTTATCATATAGATTCAACTGTTTTCCTCATCTTCGCAACCCTGTAACTCATTTGCATTGCCGGACAAACATTTCTTTGATTTCCAAAATAAGCCCTTGATTTTTTGTTTTTTTGTGTTATAGTATTTATATACTTGATATATAGTTTTTAAAACTATGTTATATTGTTTTCATTGTATTTATCTGAATGAATGGAGGCGTTTTTATGAAATTTAAATTAAAAGATCCCGGAAGTGCGATCACTCATGGTATTGCCCTTCTTCTCGCTGCAGTCGGAGCAGTTCCTCTTATTATCAAGGCAGCGCGTTCTTATGATGTGCTCCATATTGTTGCTTTAAGTATTTTTATCCTTACCATGGTTCTGCTCTATGCAGCCAGTACCATTTACCATTCTGTAGATTCTACAGAGAAGGTCAATCGACGGCTGCGAAAAATGGATCACATGATGATTTTTGTGATGATCGCCGGAAGCTATACTCCTGTATGCCTGATCGTTCTTCATAACCGCATTGGATATATTCTGTGTGCGCTGGTATGGAGTATTGCAGTCCTCGGCATTATCTTAAAGGGCTGTTGGATTACCTGTCCCAAATGGTTGTCCTCTGTACTGTATATCGCCATGGGCTGGCTGTGTGTACTGGCATTTGTTCCAATCTTCCATGCACTCCCACGTGCAGGATTTGACTGGCTTCTTACAGGCGGAATCATTTATACCATCGGTGGTGTGATCTATGCATTAAAAGTTCCGCTTTTTAATTCCAGACATAAGAATTTTGGTTCCCATGAGATCTTTCACATCTTCGTTATGCTTGGAAGTGCCTGCCATTTCATTGTCATGTACTTTTTTGTTGCTCCACTACCTGTATAACCGTCAATTTGCCAATAAACAAAACAAGGGGTTGCAGCACTGGATTTTTTCCGGTGCTGCAACCCCTTAACAATACAATTTTCTCTGCTGCAGCATAATCCCTGCAGGAAAGCTTTTATATTACACAGCTACTCTTCTTTCCGGATACAATCCATAGGATCCATATCCCACGCCAAAATATCCATAATAGCTCTTCGCCTCTGCGAACAGCGGATCATATACTCTGCCTCCGATTTCAGCCCAGCAATGACCGCTTCCGTCAGTTGCCGTTGTATCTACGCAGACATAAACATTCTTATATCCAAGAGCCTTTGCAAGATAGGCAAACGAACAGGCATCTGAGAAACAGTCCCCGCCTTTTCCGCTCAGTATCAGATAATCGTTTGCATATAACGCAGGCCATGCAGTCTGATTATAAAATATTCTTCTGGTATCGTAATAATGCTGATACATTACCCATCTGAAACAGGTTTCAAATTTCTCACTTTTTGACATACTCGGTTTTGTGATCTTGCTGACAACATCCTTTGCTCTCTGCAAAGTCTCATACTCATACGCTTTGGTGGAATTCATTTTCTTTCCATTTGGATAATAAATCGTCTTTCCTTTTTTCCAGGCTTCCAGAATTCCCTTTTCTGTACAATAATAAATTGTATTTCCAACTTTAACTGTTTTCGTTCGCAGAACACCCTTGTCACTGAAATAGTAATATTTTCCGCTGATTTTCTTAACGCCACTGTAACGTATTCCATTGGAACCAAAATAATATTTCTTGTTATTGTATTTGATCCATCCGGTTTTCATAAATCCTTTTGGACTGAAATAATAAACTTCACCATGGATTTTACGCATTCCTGTAAGATACTGTCCATCTTTAAAATATTTCTTATTTTTTGTTCCATACTCATACCAGCCATTTTTCACCTCCGGTATGGGTGTTGGTGCAGGTGTCTCGATTGGTGTTACATCCGGAGCCGGTGTTTCAATCGGGATCGGTGTTACAGTAACATCCGGTACTTCTGCTGCCATGGCCGGAACACTGCCCATCACACATACTGCGCATACTGCAAGCCATTTTATCATCTTTTTCATTTTCTCTTATTCTCCTTATCTGACGGGTTCAGAAGCTCAGCAACTCCAGTTTTTTATTTCTGGTAAATTGTTTAATCTCATATTCACGTCTCATCGCTTCTTCTTTTGTTGAAAATCCTTCATAATATACAAGTGTAACCGGTCTTTTGGTCCTTGTATATTTCGCGCCGTTCTTTCCCTCGTTGTGTGCTTTCATACGTTTTTGTAGACAGTTTGTCCACCCTGTATAAAGAGTCCCATCTGCACATTTAACAATGTAAGTATAATTCATCATAATCACCCGACAGTCATATATTATAATCAAGCAACTGTCTTATTGTCTGGAATTGCATTATTTGAAATTTTTTATAATTTATGTAAAGGACAACTGCTATCTTTTGCGGTCGTCCCTGTTTCTATAATAAACAGTCGGTTTAAAACACGTATATCATCCGGACACATATTCTTTCCGACAGCCAGATCTCTCAGCACCAGAAATACCAATATGTCAAAAAAGCAGGCAGGGAAACCGACTGCGGATTTTCTTTCCCACCTGCTTTATTATACGTTTATTTTCTTATTTTGTGAATATCATTTTTCGAAGATTCCAGAGATTTCCCCTGAATTTTCCGCCTTTTACCTTTAGCTGCAGATCTTCACGATCCGGATAATATCTGGTTGAGAATACAATCTCTCCATCATTCAGATAAAGTTCCACTGCAGAAGTATCTGCAAGAATCCGGATATTGTTCAGTTCACTGACTTTCGCTTTCCGCTTATTTCTTCCTGCACCCGCAATTTCAGAAAATCCAATCTCCGCAATTTCATTTTCATATTTAAAGAGCATCTGTCCGCCCATACTGATCTGAAAACTTCTGTCTGTCACTGCAATATCTTCAATTAACAGATCAAAACCTTCATTTACTTCTACACGAACCTCAACAATTGATTTTTCATCATCAAGAATTGTTTTCTCTTTTCGGAGTCTCTCCAGTTCTTTTGCCGGATACTGGAATATTTTTCCATCCTTTACCCTCAGTTCCCGCGGTACGGTAAGACAATGCTGCCAGCCTTCATCAATGGTTTTATTGGTATATTCCTCCTCTGCATCCGGCATTCCCATCCATCCTATCAGAAGTCGCCTTCCGCTGTTATCTGTAAAGGTCTGTGGAGCATAAAAGTCAAATCCCATATCCCACTCACGAAAGTCTCTTTCATCTACAGAGCCATCCTCTTTTACCGAAAAATAGCCTGACTGATAGATATTCTGAAAACGAAATTCTTCCCTCTTCAAGCCCTGTGGTGATACAGACAGAAATTTCTTCCCGTCCAGTTCGAAATAGTCCGGGCATTCCCACATATAGCCAAAAGCTTCCGGTGTGGTTATTATATGTTTAAATTTCCATTCTTTCAGATTTTCTGATTCATAAACCAGAACTGCACCTTTATCTCCCTTAAGACGTCCGCCAAGAACCATTAAATACCTGTCGTTTTCTTTCCAGACTTTCGGGTCTCTGATATGACAGGTAAACTCTTCCGGATATTTTTCAAAAGAAATTATCTCTTCTTTATCTCCGAAATGAATTCCGTCCTCACTTTCTACATGAAGCGTACTGGTCTCACGTCCTTCATTAATATAATCATAATCACCGTCAATCTTTACATTCCCGGTGAAAAACAAATGAAGTTTTTCACTCTCTGCCAATGCAGATCCGGAATAGACACCATGACAGTCATAAGGAGAATCCGGATAAAGAGCTGTCCCTTCGTATTTCCAGTCTACCAGATCTTCGCTTGTATAATGTCCCCAGAATTTCAGTCCGCCTTCCACATCAAAGGGAGCGTATTGAAAAAACACATGATATCTGCCTTTATACCAGCATAGTCCATTTGGATCATTGAGCCATCCGACCGGCGGCATCAGATGATGTCCAAGCCGGAATCTTCCTTCTGTCAGATCTGCGTTCTTTTCAATTACTTTTATATTTCTTTCAAGAACTTTAGTTAGCGTACTCATTTCACAATCTCCAATACTTTATCTGATGGTGTTACCGAATCTTCCGACAGAATTTTCACATCTTTATAATCATCCGAATTCGTTACAATAAGAGGAGTCGTCACATCGTATCCTGCTGCCTTAACTTTCTCCATATCAAAGGAAACCAGAAGCTGGCCTTTCTTTACGTGATCTCCATTCTTTACATGAGATGTAAAATATTTTCCATTCAATTCCACTGTATTGATCCCGATATGGATCAGAAGCTCCATACCACTTTCCGTACTTAAACCAACTGCATGCTTTGTATCAAAAACAGTCTCAACCACAGCATCACATGGAGCAACAACTTCACCCTTCGATGGAATTACGGCAATTCCTTTTCCAAGTACTTCCGAAGCAAATGTAGCGTCATTTACCTGGGAAAGCAAAATCGCAGTTCCTTCTGATACACTATAAAGCACAGAATCATCTGCATTGCTTTTTTCTGTTGTTGATTTATCTCCCACAGCTTCAACACTTTCTGTCTTTTCAGAAACATTAGTGTCCTTATATCCAAACAACCAGGTAAGTACAAAGGCAGCACCAAATGCAATCACAAACATAAGAATATAAGAAACCGGATTATTCAGACAAAGAAGAATTCCAAAGATACCGGTTACGCCAGTTCCCGTAGCCCCCAGTCCTGTAACAGATGCAAACAGTGCACCAAATGCACCACCAATACATCCCATCACAAATGGTTTTCCAAAGCGAAGGTTAACACCAAAAATCGCAGGTTCAGTAATTCCCATACAGGCACTTAATGCAGACGGAACTGCCATTGATTTAATCTTCTGATCCTTTGTCTTAAGTGCTACTGCAAGAGTGGCTCCACCCTGTGCAATATTCGCTGCAGAAGCAAGAGGCAGCCAGTAAGTAACTCCAAATTTAGACAACTGTCCAAGATCAATGATCGTGTACATATGGTGAACACCGGCAACCACCGTCGGTGCATAAAACGCACCCATAATAAAACTTCCGATACCAAATGGCAATGCGATCAGCCACTGAATCCCATTCAGAAGTCCGTTCTCAACAGTAACAAAGATAGGTCCGATAATGGATAATGTCAGATATCCTGTTACAAAGACACTTACAAGCGGAGTAACAAACAGATCAAACATTGCCGGCACTACTTTGTGAAGTCTCTTCTCAATCTGAGCCAGTACCCATACTGCAATGATAACCGGAATTACATGCCCCTGATATCCGACCATATCAATAGAGTAAAGTCCAAACCATACTTTCTGAGTTGCTTTAACACCTTCTGTGGCAACTGTCCATGCATTCTGGAGATTTGGATGAATCATGATCATACCGATAACTGCACCCAGATACGGGTTTGCACCAAACACTTTAGCACCGCTGTATGCGATGAGGATTGGCAGGAACGTATATGCCGTATTACTGAAAAGCTGTGCAAATGTATAAATAGAACCGCTGGTATCAATATTCAAAAATCCATTGTTTACCATGAAGTTCAGTGCTTCCATAATTCCCATCAGGAAACCGCTTGCAACAATTGCAGGAATAATCGGCACAAAAATATCTCCAAGTGTCTTGATCAGTCTCTGTACCGGATTTGCCCTGGAAGCCGCAACTTTTTTCAGCTCTTCTTTACTGCTCTCAGAAACTCCTGCAATCCGGATGAACTCATCATATACTTTATTAACTACACCTGTTCCCAGAATGATCTGCATCTGTCCCTGTGCAAAGAAAACACCTTTTACACCTTCAATGTTCTCAACATATTCCTTATCAGCCTTTGAATTATCACTGATAACCAGGCGAAGACGTGTGGCACAATGAGCTGCGGAAATAATATTTTCTTTTTTACCGATATGGTCATATATCTCCTGTGCTGTTTTTCTGTAATCCATAATATCCTCCTTTTATGGAATCGTTCTCATATAAATGTACACTTTAAAATTCTCACATATTCAACAAATTTCACTTGTTAATCTTATAAAAATACCTTTTAACCTTAATATCATCTTATACCATTCCAAATTTACTCTGATATCTGATTATAACTCAGCAGATGTCTTGCACTCTCACGATATTTCTTATCTAATCACCAATATGTATTTCCTATGGATTGTATGTACTTTTTATGGAATCGTTCTCATATATGCTATTATATCTGGGCGTTTTTTATTTGTAAATATGTAACATATCACAAATATTATATCCATTTTTTATATATTATTTCCAAAACACTCCCTTTAATATATATGTAAATCCAATTATTCAGAAAAAAAGAACTCTGATGATTGCCTCAGAGTTCCTCTTTCATGTTCAGTCATATATTTCGGTGAGACTCTCTGAGTACCACCTTACATCCCATTTTTATTTCTTTATGTACAGATGATGTTTCCTTAGATTCTATCAAATCTACCAGCACTTTTGCTGATTCCATTCCACTTGTCTTGTAAAAAAAATGTACAGTAGTCAGCTTTGGTTCTATGATCTTTCCCAGAAAACTGTCTCCCATTCCGGCAATCTGAACCTGTTGAGGAATCTGATATCCGTTCTCCTTTAGCCAATTTGCCGCTCCAACTGCCATAGTATCTGTTGCACAGATCAATGTATCTACATCGGGATGCTCCGTAAAAAGTTCTTTCGCTTTCTCATATCCTGACTCTAATGTGAAATTTCCGCATTTTACACATCCACTTTCCAATGTGATCTGATTTTCTCCAAGAACCTTCTCCACACCTGATTTTCGCTGCCTGCCAACTGCCTCATCTTTATCCGTAACTGTAATATATCCAAACTTCTTTCCTGTCTTCACCATCTGTTCAGTAAGATTTACGGCAGCCTTATAATCGTCCTGAAAAATACATGGATAACCATCCAGCTGTTGTCCAAGTAAAACAATCGGAACTTTAAATCCCTTCATCATTTCTCTGTGCTGTTTTGTCAATATGGTGGCAATAAAAATAACACCATCGACCTGATTATCCCTGAACAGCGAAAGATATTTCAATTCTTCTTCAACACTGTTATTTGTATTTGCCAGTATCAGCTGATATCCTTTTTTGGTAAGTATGTCACTGATTCCGGCAACTTCCCGGCTGATCGTATTGGAATCTATCTTTGGCAGAATTACTCCGACCAGTTTTGTCTTCTTAGTACGCAGCCTCTGCGCCTGTGAAGAAGGCTGATACCCGGTTTCTTCAATAACTCTGCTGATATTTTTTTTCTTTTCCTCACTGACATAACCATTGTTCAGATACCTAGATACGGTAGCTCTGGAGACCCCTGCCAGTTTGGCAATCTCATTAATATTCATATAAAAAGCTCCTCTTTCATGCTGTCTGTATAATTTCCGAAAGTATTTTTATAACCAGCAGTATTTTATGATGCTAGTGTGCCCCTAACCTGATATCCACGAATTGTTAACTGCTGAATCACTACATATTTTGTATTATACTACACATATCATTTCTGTTGCAAATATCAAAGTACTGTTTATACGTTACTGTCTTGGCCCTATACCAAATTAAGGGCTGCCGATCTACGGCAGCCCTGTTTTTTTCTTCTATTTCATTATGGAAGATATTCAATCGGATCTATTGGTTTTCCATCCTTTTTCATTGCAAAATAAAGATTGGTTCCTTCTGTGCTGTAATATTTTGTAGGCTGTGCAATATATCCTATCGTCGTTCCCTTTTTAATTGTATCTCCTTCTGACACTGTCAGATCTGTAAGCTGTCCATAAACAGCCTGATATCCATTTCCAAGTTCCATTGTCAGTGTAGTACCCGTCTGCGCATTCTGCTCTATAGAATAAACCTTGCCATTAACAGCAGCTACCACAGGTGCTCCCTCTACTGCACCGACAGCAATAGCCGGACTCAATTTATACTGATCAAGCGTCGGAAAATAAGTAGTCTGATCCATACTGTAATCAAGGAGAACATTTCCATTCACCGGCCACTCCATTAATGTATCTTCCGAAAAATTTACTGTCGCAAGATTCAGGGCCGATGCCGAAACATCTGTTGCTTCATCTGCCTGATCTTCTGATATCGTCTGGGATTTCATATTTGCATTTACTGATGATTCTTCTGCTTGCTGAGAATTTACAGCACTGTCAGTCTTATCCACATCTGCAGTATTATCTGATTCATTATTATCCACAGTATTCTGAGCTGTTTCCCCATACATTCCTTGTTTTTGGAATGTAACCTTTGTATCATCCAAATCTTCCCCGTCATCGGATATCCACTGATTTTCTGACTCCACATGATTCGTTCCTGCATCTTCACTCAATTGTTCTTCCGTATCCTGTGTACTTTCACCGACATTTTCTGTTTTTTCTTCAGGAGTTTTCTCTTTGACCGGGGAGGTACCTAACTGATAAACTGTAATTCCCAATGCTGCTACAGCGGCCAGTCCAACGGAATTGGCAATGATTCTTGTCACTTTGTTATTCATCATATTCCTTTCACCTCTGTTTTCATCTTCATATCTATAGGGTGTCCAGAATATTCGTATCTATTCAGCAATTTACAGATTTTATGTTCAGCACATCCATCTCAGGAAAATAATATTGTAAGATCTCTTTTGCATTCGCAGACTCCTTTGCCATCTCATTCCCTCCATATTGTGAGAATCCTAATCCATGACCTTTTCCTCTACATAAAAATCGTACTTCCTTTCCAGACTTCTGAATTGTAAAATTTGAGGACGTGAGTCCCATTCCTTTTCTGAATGCCTCGCCTTCCAACACTTTCCCGTCAGCCAGAATTTCTGTAACATAACCGGCACTGTCCCTGGATTTTATTTCAATTCTTTCCGGAAGGATATTTTTATTTATGTATACACTATTCAAATAATCTTTTGCATTTTTATCCACAAGACTGTGTACGGATCTGAGATACGAATCATCTTCGTTGTGGAAAACTTCCATTCCATCTCTTGTCTGTCCTGCACTTAATTCATGATAGGGAACTAACTTTAATTCTTTATTCCATACAATGACTTTTCCTTCTGTTTCTGTTACTGCTTTTTCGTACTTATTCTGTAAAATTACACAAGCCAGGGATTTCCCCTCCATCTCTTCCTTTATCTGACATAAAGTTATTGCCAGATTTTTCTCCTCTTTCATTGTCCGGTAAAAATTTGATCTTGCTATGATTGTTTGTGCTTTTATAGTCTCAAGTTCATATTTGTCTTCAATCTGCGATGAAACGATCACCGGCAGAAGCATTTCCACATTAAATTTTTTATTGATCAATGTAGTGTTGGCACCATTAAAAATAATTGTAACTATATAGGGAACAAAAAACAGAGCAAAGATTCCCGTTGTTCCAGGGAAAAAAGACTTTCTCATATCAGACCATCATTATAAACTTCTTCTTTTTAGTATATACATATATATTTATCTGTATGTATATTATTTATAACACTTCTGTTATATAGCAATTCTCGTAAATAATGCATATTGATCCTGCTCATCAGAACATAAAATCCTGCTGAACTGTCTCAAATTCATTAATTGAGAGGACTGCGATAGTTTCTGCATACGGGGCTTCATTACCCCGTATTAAAATATACAGCCCTATTTATTCTATTCTGGATTCGTGGTTCATTCCAGTAAATGATTTTATTTTTTCTGTTGTTCTTTTTATCATCCGGACGCAAAACAGTTCTGTCTTTTTTAGAATCTGTATCTTTTATGCAGATTCTTTTCTTGTCTTCAATGACTCCCATTACAAAGCAAATAAGAGCAGTCATGATTAACTGAAAATATTTTTTCAGATTCTTTAAAGGACTCTTCATAAAAACTCCTCCTGTTCTGCATTACATCTACTGACTTCAAACAGCCTGTCCACCGTTAAGACTGCGCACTTCCTACGGTTAATGGTATCAGGTACTAATAATATATGAAAAAGCATAAAACTTTAGAACTTTTTTATTTCTCTATAGTAATTCCATAAAATGATGTTAGGGTTAAAAAAACACAAAAAAACTTCTGTGAAAATATCACAGAAGTTTTAAAGTGAAGCATCGGGGATTCGAACCCCGGACAACTTGATTAAAAGTCAAGTGCTCTAC
>OKRX01000067.1_pt1 | contig 66087 bp, 58 predicted proteins | sample 1601241 | NCBI WGS metagenome assembly OKRX01 (sample SAMEA3541500, study PRJEB24748) | human gut metagenome | biome: human gut; feature: human-associated habitat; material: faeces | place: China | collected 2012
GTTGTCAAGGCAAGCAAAAAAGGCAGAGGTAACGCAGAAATTTTACGAAATTGTTCTTGTGTATTTTACGAAACGATATCCCTTTTTCGACAGGCTGAGGCGGTGATTGTGCAGGGGAACATAGATCGTGCTCGTATGGTTATAAATCGGTTTCAGCACGTAAGATTCGACCGGTACACCATTTAAACTTTTCTCTGCGATATCGGCAATTTTACATACACCGTGCGCGCCATACCGTATTATATCATTTTTAAAAAACATTTTTTCACCAGCTTTAGCTCTTTTTGAATGGGATAAAAAGAAAAACGCATAGTTTGCTTCAACTGGACTTACGTTTCAGCAAACTACACGTTGATTTACATTTATAATAGTATATTTTTATAAAAACAAACTTTATGCATATTGCCCGATATAATGGCCATATTTTTATTAATATTAACCATTCTTTCAAAATTTCATTATCTTTTAAGCAGCGTGTAGCTTATCAGCGTAAAATCAGCCGGTAAGCTACACGCCTATTTTTTATCCTGGAAACCGCCCTATATACGCATTCTTAATGCATCAAAAGCGGAAGCCCTCTGTCCTGCGACAGCTTCCGCTTTATGTATAACAATATGATTGCCTGTTACAGCGTCAGTTCTGCATCAAATCGCTCTACGCCAGCCGTCCCGATCTCTCTGAGATGCGGCGCAAAATAAAGCCCAGGCGCGCGACCGGAGGGATACAGATCCATCATCGGCACCATGACAAACGCCCGTTCCAAAATCCGCGGATGGGGGAGCGTCAGCTCAAAGGAATCCGACCGCATTCCCTCGTAAAGCAGAAGGTCCAGATCCAGAATGCGCGGCCCATTTTTGACGGTGCGCTCCCGCCCGAACGCGGCCTCAATGCCAAGGCAGCCGCCCAGTAACGCCATTGGGGACAAATCCGTTTCCACCATCAGATTTGCATTCAAAAACGGCCCCTGCTCCAGATAACCCACCGGCTGCGTTTCATATAAATAGGAGGCCTGAGTGACCTTTGTACGGGGCAAAAGCCCAAGCGCCTTTACCGCGCGGTTCAGGTTGTCCAGACGGTCGCCTAAATTAGAGCCCATTCCAATAATTGCCGTATTCAATCTTGTTTCCTCCCCCTGGTCAGTTCGACTGCAACATAATCAAAGTCCGCCCGAATCGGCGCGTCGGGCTTTTTCAATACGATTTCGATGCGCTGAATCGGCGGATATTCCGCAAAAACAGCGTCTATGACCTGTTGCGCTGTAAATTCCAGCAAATCATTTTTTCTTGATTGCATGACACGGCGCACAGTTTTTATTATTTTAGCATAACTGACTGTACTTTCCAAGTTGTCGGCTTCACAAGCCTGTTGCAAGTCTAGATATGCCGTCAGGTCAATGATAAAAAGCTGCCCGGCCTCTTTTTCCTCCGGATTCACACCATGAAAAGCAAAAATACGCAGTCCGCGAACCAAAATTTTATCCATCCGCTTCAGTGTCTCCCTCTGCAGGCTGACGGAAAATGGCATCTGCCATTTTTGCACTCTCCACGCATTCTAATACATCATGCACGCGAAGAATGTCGCATCTACCCGCGATTGCAGCCACATTCGCGGCAACCGTCCCGATCACACGGTTTTCCGCTTTCTCCACACCTGTCGCCTGCCCAATGACACGCTTGCGCGACACACCCACCAACAGGGCATATCCCGGTAAACGCAGACTGCCTGTCTCACGAATCAGCGTCAGATTTTCCTCGTAGGATTTTCCAAAGCCGATTCCGGGATCGAGGCAGAGCGCGTGCTCTGAAATACCGAAGTGTACCGCTTTCTGCACCATCGTTTCAAAAAAGGATCGAACGTGAGAGACAACGCCCTCTGGATAGGCCTCCTGCGTGTCGGCCGTCCCGCCGCCTGTATGCATCACAATCCAACCCGCGCCGCTGTCCCGAATCACCTGCGCCATCTCCTCGTTGAAGATCCCGCTGACGTCATTGATGATCTGTGCGCCCAAAGCAAGTGTTTTGCGCGCTACCTGTGGAAAATAAGTATCAATGGAAACCGGAATGTGCAGGTTTCCTCTCAGCCTTTCCAATACAGGCGTTAACCGGGCAAGCTCTTCTTCCGGCGAGATTTCGATATGTCCCGGTCGCGTGGACTGCGCGCCGATATCCAGAAAATCCGCTCCCTGCGCCTGCATTTCAAGCGCATGGGAGGCCGCAGTATCCGGATCGATCCACTTGCCGCCATCTGAAAAGGAATCCGGCGTGACATTGAGAATTCCCATCGTATACGTGCGCTTGCCCAATGGAAGGCAAAACCCTTTTCCACAAAAAATATTCAATCTGAAAACTCCTCGCTGATTTTATTTAAAATGAACGCCCATCCCGCAAAAGGGAGAGGACCTCCGCGCGCGTTTTGGCATCGCTGCGCATCCGGCCGCGCAGGGCAGAGGTCTGCGTCAAAGCGCCCGCCGCCCTTGCACCCCGCATCGTCATACACAAATGCTCGGCTTCCATAATCACCGCCACCCCCTGCGGTGCAAGCTCCTCAAACAGAAAATCCGCCACCTGAGAAGTAAGCCGCTCCTGCAGCTGCGGCCTCTTTGCAAAGCAGTCCACGATCCGTGCGAGCTTCGAAAGCCCGATTACACGGCCGTCGCTGGGGATATATGCAATATGGGCACGCCCGATAAAGGGGAGCAGGTGATGCTCACACATCGAATACATCGGAATATCCCTCACGATGACCATTTCATCGTTGTGCCCTTCCTGAAACATCTTCAAATGCCTTTTCGGATCGTCCTGCAATCCGGAAAAGACCTCCTCATACATAGAGGCAACCCGGCGCGGCGTTTCCAAAAGACCTTCCCGGTCCGGATTCTCCCCGATTGCCAGTAGCAATTCGCGCACAGCTGCCTCTATCCTTTTCTGATCCATTTTGATCATCCTTTTTCAGCTTATCCACCCTTTTTTTCAAGGGTCAAATTCAATATGAGCATCTCATCGTCGCAATGATATTGTACCTTGTTGGTTTGTATCTGCCGCTTTCCAGACAGGTTCGCACGTTCCAGCAAACGGTAAATCCGTTCCCCGGAGAACAAATCCGCGACCGCTTTTTCATACTCCTCCTGAGAGGCAAAACAGAATTCCAAACTCCAGACATCCCGTGCAACCGTCTGCTCAATTGCCTCCACGATTTTAGTACGTGTATCCTCCTGATATTTTTGAAAAAAAAGTCCATTTTTCACGAAATAATTGGCCTTTATCGCACTGCACCCCGGCGGTTCCGGATCAAACGTTAAATGATTCACAGCAATCGCCTGATCCGTGAGATTGAAATAAACATGGCTGGGTGCCAGCTGCTCCATGCCGACCGGATCATCCCAGGTGACGTCCACATGATATTTCTCGCCATCAATGGTCACAAGATTCCACATATGACCGTCCACACGCGCGTCCTGATCCCGCGCGGAGCCGGTGATCAGATAATTTTCGATTCCCGCCAGATCTAAAAGCAGCTGGAATGCGCGGGAATATCCCTCGCATACCGCTTTCCCATCCAGTAGCGCGCCAGCCGCCGTATAGGATCTCCAGTTGCCCGTATCCTCATGGTAAACGCAGTGCTCCACGAGATAATCATGAAAAAACAGTTCTTTTTCATATGATGTTTTTCCCTGTACGCTCTCCTGTATTTGCCTAGCCTTCTCCAGGAGTTCTTCCGTCATCGCGGCACATTCCGCTACACTGCAATGATAAGAGGGGACGAAATAACTCTTTCCCGCCTGTGTCACCAGCTGGCAGGAGCCGCCCATACAGAGAAGCTCGGGATTGTCATAGGAAATCGCTTGAAACACCTTGAGCAGTGCTTCTTTTTCCAAAGGCGGGATTTCAATTTTCTCCGGATGGCTTTTGATCTGGCGAAAAATCCTGCTGTAAGCGTCCTGCTCCGTCTCCGAAAGCCGATGGTAATAATAATATGTCCGTCCTTTTATCTCCGTGGTGGAAAGGCGCATATCCATTGTTTCAACAGAAGGTTCGGTATGTGGGCTGCATCCGGGGAAAAAAATAATCAGCAGGCAAATCAAAAAGGGGAGAAGCCGATTTTTCAAAATTCTTGACTCGTTCATCCGCTGTTTTTCACGCTCCCTCTCCGGAAAGCGACGATACAGAGGATACCCGAACCGACGGTTTTCGCTGCCCTGAACGCGCTAAACTCTCCAGATAGACCCGTTGATTCGTATAGTCTAGCATGGAGATATCACTATCAACCTCATTGATGATTCTTTTAAAGAGCTTATCTGCATCCCGCATATTTTCAACGTTGATCAGCTGATCAAATGCGGCGCAGAGCATCTGCGCCTGCCGCTCCAGCTGCGCCTCCCGTCCGCCGCCACCATATTTGATCCATTTGAGCAGCGTGTCCGCATTGAGCGTTTGCTCTCCTGGCTGGAGACGCAGCGTAAAATCCTCTCCGCGATAATCGATTCTGGAGGGGACGTTCAAGACAACGCCGTTCCCAAGGGCACGAAGCACCGCTTTAAAGCCCTTCTCCGCCGCATAAATATAACGGTCCGCTTTGATGCCGGTGAGATCCGCCACCGCCTGCTTCAATGCTCCAATACCGCCCATTTGATAGTGCTCCTGTAAGGATACGCTGCGGGAGCCCTCCTTCGCCTGTGCATTCGGATCCAGCATATAAACGGAAAAAAGCTGCTGATCCATATCCGCGCCGACCAGGGCTGTCAGATACAGCGTTTTGCCGTCATCCGAGCCGCAGGCGAGCAAAAAGGTCGCCCGGCCGCTCATCTCCGGCAAGACAGACTCGACCAGATCGGATGTTCCCGTCTGCTCCGGATCATCCGGCTTTCCAATCATCTTATTTAGGTCAAACCCGGAGGTATATCCCAAAATGAAGAGAGAGAGCCCGCCGAACACGACCACAAACGAAAAAAAAGCGAGCAGAAAAAGCCTCACTCTCTTCCTTTTCTGATATTCTTCCGTTGTAAATTTTAATGATTTCTTTTTTTCACGGCGAAAACGGCCCATGCACGCACCTCCCGTCTGAATCCTTCTCATAATCTTTTTCATTATAACCCACTTACACAGGAAAAAACAAGCCATTGCCTGTGTTTCTCACAGAAAAAAGGGATGCACCGCGTCCAGCGCAGGCATCCCCCTCATGTGCATTTTCATACTATACCGGATCAGTCGCTCGTATACGGCAGCAAAGCTACGTGACGGGCGCGCTTGATAGCGATTGTCAGCTCACGCTGATGAGCGGCGCAGGTGCCGGTCACACGGCGCGGAAGGATCTTGGAGCGGTCAGAAATAAATTTGCGCAGCCGCGGCACATCTTTATAATCAATCGTCTCGATCTTATCGACACAGAAGGAGCAAACCTTCCTCCGGCCCTTGCGGCCGCCTCTTCTATCATTGCGGTCATATGCCATGAAAATAACCTCCTTTTCAAAACTCTCAGGTGTTCTGAATCCTGCAGAAGGACTCAGAAGGGAAGATCATCATCGTCCTGGATTTCCTCAAAATCACCCATATTACCTGTTGCATAAGACGGAGCGGGCGCTGCTGCCGGCGCTGCATAATCGTTGCGCACACCGGTGCCTGTTTCGCTCTTGGAGCCGCAGAAGCTGACATTGTCGGCAACAATCTCAACTGCCTTGCGCCTGATTCCCTGCTTGTCCTCATACGAACGCGCTTGGATGGAACCCTGCACGGCAATCATTGAACCCTTATGAAAGTAGCGGGACACAAATTCAGCCGTCTGCCTCCAGGCAACCACATCGAGAAAATCCGTTTGGCGTTCTGTGCCCGCCTTTTGGTAAGAGCGGTCAACAGCCACCGTAAAGGATGTAACAGAAATGCCGGACCCTGTGGTACGCAGCTCCGGATCTGCCACGAGCCTGCCCATAATGACTGCACAATTGAGCATTCGTTTACATCCTCCTTACTTTTTGATGATCAGGGAGCGGATAACGCCGTCGGTAATCTTCAGAATTCGGTCAAATTCTGCCGGAAACTCAGGCGCACAGGTGTAATTGAGCAGCAGGTAGTAACCTTCGGCCTCATCGTTGATGGGATACGCAAGCCTACGTTTGCCCCACTCCTCGACGCTGTCAAGAGTGCCATTCGCTTCAATGAGCGCCTTGAACTTTTCCACCAGTTCCGCGATACCCTCGTCACCCTTCGTCAGAGAGAAGATAAGCATGGTTTCATAGCTGTTCTGTGCTGACATTCTTTTGCACCTCCTTTTGGTCTTTGGCCCCGCATTCTATGCGGAGCAAGGATAAATCACCGTTTTATCATAGTAACGGCAATTTATGATTATATCAGTAAGGGCAGGAGAAGTCAAGAAACAAGCTGTAAAAAGATGTTTAAAATGCCGCAACACTATAATTGTATTGTCTTTCTCGATTAAAAAAGCCGGTCACCGTTTTCTTACGGCAACCGGCACGATCGCAAAAATATACGTTATCGAATGACGCGAACGCGGACGATCCCCTCAATTGCGCTGAGGGCCTCGAGCGTAGCGTCTTCAATCGAAGCGTTCGTATCGATCACGGTATAGGCAAATGCCTTTTTCGATTTATTGATCATATTGTCGATGTTCACATTCTTTTCCGTGAGTGTCGCTGTGATTTGATTGAGCATGCTCGGCACATTTTGATGGATCAGGCAGATGCGCGTGCTTGCGCTGCGGGGCAGGATCACATTCGGCAGATTGACGGAATTGCGGATAATGCCCTCTTCCAGATAATCCTTGAGCTCATCCGCCGCCATTGCCGCGCAGTTATCTTCGGATTCCGGTGTGGATGCGCCAAGATGGGGGATTGCAATCACACCGCTTTCTCCAATCAACTCATCTGATGGGAAGTCAGTCGCATAGGCGGCAACCTTCCCATTCTGAAGCGCCTCCAGAATATCCTTAGAATCCACCAGATCACCGCGCGCAAAATTGACGATACGCACGCCGTCCTTCATTTTTGCAATGGACGCTTGATTGACAAGGCCGCGGGTCTCATCCGTCAACGGAACGTGAACGGTGATATAATCGCTCTTCACAAAAATATCGTCTAGGCTCGTTGCATGATTGATATCGCGGGAAAGGCTCCATGCTGCGTCGACAGAAAGATACGGATCGTATCCATATACCCGCATACCCAGGCTCTTTGCCGCATTGGCGACGAGAATACCGATGGCGCCAAGGCCGATAACGCCCAGGGTTTTCCCCTTGATCTCCGGCCCGGTAAATGCAGATTTTCCTTTTTCTACAAGCTTTCCAACCGCGTCTCCCTCTCCCTTGAGTGTTTTACACCAGTCGATGGCAGGGACGATTTTACGGGAAGTGAGCAGCAGTGCACAAAGCACAAGCTCCTTGACGGCGTTTGCATTTGCACCCGGTGTATTGAATACCACGATGCCCTGCTCGCTGCAAGCGTCCACAGGGATATTATTGACACCGGCGCCGGCCCGCGCAATTGCAACCGTCTTTTCATCAAGCTTCATATCGTGCATAGACGCAGAACGCACCATGATGGCATCCGGCTGTGCGATTTCATTTCCATGGATATATTTGTCTGAAGGCAGACGGTTAAGACCAGTTGCTGAAATTTTATTTAAGGTTAAAATCTGATACATTTCTTTATCTCACTTTCTCATGATGTTCAGGATTTACGCGTTCTCTGCCTCAAATTTCTTCATGAAGGCAACCAACTTTTCAACGCCCTCAATCGGCATCGCATTATAAATGGAGGCGCGCATACCGCCGACCGTACGGTGGCCCTTTAGATTGACAAAGCCAGCAGCCGTCGCTTCCTTGATAAATTTCGCATTGAGCTCGTCGCTCTCCGTCACAAACGGAACGTTCATCAGGGAGCGGTCCTCTTTGACGACGGTGCCGCGGAACATCTTGCTCTCATCCAGAAAATCGTAGAGAATCTTCGCCTTCTTGATGTTACGCTCCTTCATGACCTCCAAGCCGCCGATGGACTTGATCCATTCAAGCACCAGCTTGCAGATATAAATCGTATAGCAGGGGGGCGTGTTGTACATGGAGCCATGATCCGCATGGATCTTATAGTCCAGCATTGTCGGCGTAATTTCGCGCGCTTTGCCGATCAAATCCTCGCGCACGATCACAATGGTCAGGCCGGCCGGAGCCACATTCTTCTGCGCGCCGCCATAGACCATGCCAAATTTTGTAACATCCAGCGGTTCAGAAAGGAAGCAGGAGGAGATATCTGCGACCAGCGGCACATCGCCAGTATCCGGCAGCTCATGATAAACCGTTCCGTAAATCGTATTGTTCATGCAGATATAAAAATAATCCGCGTCGGGCGTAAAGTCCGCCTTATTCAGCTTCGGGATGTAAGAAAAGGTTTTATCCTTTGAAGAAGCTACGATATGTGCATCGCCATATTTACAGGCTTCCTGATATGCCTTATTCGCCCATTGGCCGGTAATGACATAATCCGCTTTGCCGCTGCCATTCATCAAATTGAGCGGAATAGCGGCAAACTGTGTGGACGCACCGCCCTGTAAAAAGAGCACTTTATAATTGTCCGGAATCTTCATCAGCTCGCGCAGCAGGCTTTCAGCGCCGCGGATGATTCCCTCATATTCCTTTGAACGGTGGGACATCTCCATGACAGACTGTCCACAACCCTCATAATCGAGCATTTCGGCAGCTGCTTTGCGCAGTACTTCTTCTGGAAGCATGGACGGGCCGGCAGAAAAATTATAAACTCTGGACATTCTTTCATTACCTCCACTAATTTATATGCGTGTTTATTTTTTTATTATATAGATTTGGTTCCCCAAAAGTCAATAGATTGTTAATAATTTAACATCTATTTTTCAAAATAATTTTAAATTTCAATCTACTTGTCCAGCATTTTAACAAATAAAAATAGAGAAAATGCATCAAAAAGCCGAATGAATCCTGATTGCATTCGTCAGGAAACGATCACAAAATGATCCAGATAAAGTGGATTTTAGTCTACCATTAATGGTTTGGTAGAACATAAAATATTTTTCGTTTTTTATAAAATTTATAATTTGTCCATATTTATGTATCCGTCATATCATATTTCCATTTTATTGTATCTAGGAAAGGGAATCCCCCTCCCTTGGTTCATTTCTATTTTTCATTTTTCTCTCTTAAAATCCAGTGGTATGATCCCTCTGGTACAGAAAGAACCTGGTGCTTATGAAAGCACCAGGTTCTTTCTGTATCATAAATTGCGAAACGTCAATTATTCAGTTTTCGTTTCAATTTTTCCATAAAGAGGTGCGCTCCCTGCATCATGATGCGGCGTGCGGGAAGGCTCTTGCGGATTTTTCTCTCTAGAAACGCTGGAGGCATCTCTTCTAGGCCCTCTGGAATCACGCCCGCCAGAGCGGCCACGGCCACCGCGGCCCTTATGATATCCGCCGCCATGCGTCGGCTTGACGCCTTCCTCCAAGGAGATCACGACCCTACGGTCGCTGTCAGATCCGACGGAATGCGACTGGACGCCTTCCATTTCCTGAATCGTCGTGTGGATCACACGGCGTTCATAGGGATTCATCGGTTCCAGCGTGACATTCCGCCCATATTTCAAAACCTGATTCGCATTTTTTCTCGCCAGGCCGCGCAGCGTTTCATCCCGTTTTTCCCGATAATCGCCCACATTCAGAGAAATACGGATATATTCCTCAGCGCCGCGGTTAGCGACGAGGCTCGTCAGATATTGAAGCGCATCCAGCGTTTCGCCGCGGCGGCCGATGATCGCGCCATGGTTTTCGCCGCAATCCAGATCCAGCCTGTAATGGCCATCCTCGCAAATCTCTTTCACCGTCACATCGGGAATCCCCATTCCCTCGAGAACACGTTTGAGATAGTCGATTGCTTTTCCCGCCGGAGACTCCTCATAGGAGGCCCGTACCTTTGCGGGAGCGCCGCCGAAGAGCCCAAAGGTTTTCTTCACCGGCATCTCCAATACTTCTATCTTGACTTCAATGTCCTCCGGTGCAGCAAGCTCCGCGAGTGCTTTTTCCCGTGCCTCTTCAATCGTGGCGCCTGTGCAGATTGCCTCTTTTATCATGTTCTTCACCACCTTGTTATCATTATGAACTGCCGCGGTTTTTAAGCTTCCATGTTGCGTTCCGCAATCAGTTTCATATTTTCTTCCTTAGAACGGCGGTTAACCGTTTCTTCCACCATCAGTTTTGCAATGATCTTCTGGGGGCTGTGCGTATAATTGAGCAGAATCATCATCGCAAATGCAATGATATTTGACATAATCCAGTAAATACCCGCGCCCGCCGGGAATTGAAACGCAATAATCAGGGAAAACAGCGGCATACCGAAGGCCGTGCAGCCCATCATCGGATTTTTCGCCATTTCCGGATTGGTCTGCTTTTGCCGGATCCAGGTATAGATGCCGGAGAGCAAAGCCGACAGGCCGGAAAACAGCGGAACGAGCAGCAGGATCAGCTCTTGCTTGCTGGCGGAGCCGAGATGAGAGAGCGTTGCAAAACGAGGCGTTTCTGCAAGCGGAATGCCGAACATTGTGTAATCGAAGCTGCGCAGCTTATCGATAATCTCTGCGGAGAGATTCGGCATTTTGGCAATGACTTCATCCAGATGGTTGAATACCTGAAGCTCCAGCAAATTCTGTTTCACAGAGGTATCGCCCAAAAGGCCCTGGACGATCTTCGTCATTTCACCGACTGTATTGGAGTTTACGCCGAGCACATACTGGATCGGATAATAGATAACACCCAAAAGGCCGAAGATAATCGGCAACTGAATCAGCATCGGCAGGCATCCTGCGCTCATCGGATTGTAGCCCTCCCGGGAATAGAGGGCCTGCATTTCCTCATTGAGCTTGACCTGATTGCCTCTGTATTTTTCCTGCAGCTTTTTGATCTTGGGCTGCAGGCGCATTTGCTTCGCCGTACCCTTTTGCTGGCTGATGGAGGAGGGGAGAAGAACCAGACGAAATAAAAGAGTAAATAGAAACAAAGCAAGTCCATAATTGTTGACCAGATCATAAAATATCCGGAAGACAAATCCGAATGGGACATATAAAATACTCATGAAAGACCTCCGTAGTTTTCAATGAGGTAACAAAAGAGACGCTATTACAAACTAAAAATTTTCTTCACAAATAACACTTATAATAGAGCCTGATGTTTCTTGGAACAAAGCAGGAACTATAAAGTCAGGCTACTTTTTGGGAGGAACAGGATCATATCCTCCCGGAAAAAGCGGATTGCACCGCAAAAGCCTCCATAACGCCAATAATCCGCCCTTAAAAGCACCGAAGCGCTCGATTGCCTCCACAGCATACTGCGAACAAGTCGGATAAAACCGGCAGCGCGGCAAAAAAAGAGGGGAAATTTTTTTCTGGTAAAAACGGATCATGGAGAGAAAAAACTGTTTCATGGATCCCTTTTCTCCTGATTTTGGATCACGCCGGCCGCACTGAGCTGCTTTCTCATAATTTTCTGAAGCTCGGTGCTTTTGATCCGTTTTGTCCGGCTTCTGGCGACAAATACGATATCCCAATGGCCGGAGACCTCGCTGGATAAGGCATAAAACGCAGCGCGGATAACCCGCTTGGAGCGATTGCGCGCCACAGCGTTTCCAATTTTTTTACTCGTTGTGATCCCTAACCGGCAAATGCCCGCGCGGTTTCTCATTACATAGGTCACCAGCGCAGGATGGGTAAATGATTTCCCCCGCATATAAAGGCGACGAAAATCCGTATTCCGATTCATTGAAATATAGTCTGCCAAAACGATCCTTTCACTTTTCACTGCCATGCAGAAAATGTGCCGCTGCTTTTTGCCTCAAGCAGCAGCACAACTTAGAACTGCAATTAATAGGTCAGCTGCTTTCTGCCCTTAGCCCTGCGGCGGGCAAGAACCTTACGGCCATTTCTGTCGGCCATTCTTTTGCGGAAGCCGTGCTCCATCTTCCTGTGCCTTTTCTTCGGCTGATACGTTCTTTTCATGATTTTCTTACCTCCATTCCACGGGGAGTATCCTCATCATCTTCCGGCCAATTTAATAATGCCCTAGAAAATGACAACTATCCTGACGATGCAACCTTGCAGAGATTCATTATATATCACATCTCTTCGCCCTGTCAATCTTTTTTTGTAGAAAACCTCTTTGTTTCAGCTTTTCTTTTCCACGATACACTGGAAAGGATGTTGAAAACCACTCCATTTTATGATAGAATTAAAGAGATTGAGCAGGAATAGCAGATGAAAGAAATCCGGCGTTTTCAAAGCCGCCTGCACCCTTTTCATCCCATACTGCAAACTGCCGTAAAACACAGAGGAGCGGACAAAAATGAATTCCTTTATGGAGATCTGGAAATCGGTACAGGAGTATTGTAAAACACAGATTACAGAGGTCGCATTTAATGTGTGGATTGCGCCGCTGACGCTCGTCCGTATGGATGAGAGTACAGCTTTGCTTTCCATTGAAGACACCTTCAAAAAAGAAATTGTCGCTGTAAAATTCAACGATCTGCTGTGCGAAGCCTTCGAGCAGGTGCTCGGTTTTCCCATTCGTGTGGAAATCGTTGTAACAGACGAGATAAAAGACCCGGAGCCGGAAAAGGTCCAGAGTGAGGAATATGAATATACGTTTGAAACCTTTATCGTCGGTTCCTCCAATAAATTCGCCCATGCTGCCGCACAGGCGGTTGCAGCAAATCCAGGCGGCGCTTATAATCCGCTTTTTATTTATGGGAATTCCGGCCTCGGAAAAACCCATCTTCTCAATGCCATCTGCTATGAAATCCGCCGTTCCAATCCTGAGGCGGATATTCTTTATGTGAGAGGTGAGGATTTTACAAACGAACTGATCACCTCTATTGCAGAAAAAAAGATGATCGACTTCCATAATAAATATCGAAACGTCGATGTCCTGCTCGTCGACGACGTGCAGTTTATCTCCGGTAAAATCCAGACGCAGGAAGAATTTTTCCATACCTTTGAAAACCTTTCCCAGGCAGGAAAGCAGATTGTATTGACCTCTGACCGGCCGCCGAAGGAAATTTTGACCCTGGAGGACAGGCTGCGCACCCGTTTTGAATGGGGGCTGCTGGCGGATATCCAACCGCCGGACCTGGAAACGCGCATTGCTATCGTTAAGCGAAAGGCGCAGCTGCTCGATATCAATCTGCCGGACGATGTTACTGAATATATCGCTCAAAAATTGAAAACCAATATCCGCCAGTTGGAGGGTGCGGTCAAGCGAATGAAAGCTTATCATTCCATTGAGGGGCATCCGCCCACAATCCTTTTGGCGCAGCGGGCAATCAAGGATATCCTCAGTGATAGCCAGCCGGTTCCCGTCACTGTGGAAAAAATCATTCAGGAGGTCGCCAGAACCTATGGCATCACCGAGGAGGATATTCGCTCTAACAAACGGGATTCCACCACTTCCAAGGCGCGACAAGCCGCTATGTATATTGTTCGCGAGGTAACCGGCCTTCCCATGAAGGCAATTGGTGACGAATTCGGCGGGCGGGATCATTCCACCGTCCTCTATACCCTAACAAAAATAGAAAAGGAAATGGAAAAAAATCCATCCTTAAAGGCAACCATTTCAGATACGATTAAAAATATACAGGATCAGTAAGCGTAAAAAAGAAAATTTCTTTTCCACTGTTTTATCAACATTCAACACTGTCTTTTCCACATCATTGTGAAAAAGAGGATTCTCTTTTCATATTTCTGCACATCCATCCCAAGGTTTTCCCCAATGTCATCTTCCTCTCTTTTCCAATGAGGACAGGAAAATTTTCTCTTTTCCACCTTTTCCACTGCCTCTATTACTAAGACTATTTATAATAAATCAATATTCGATCTTTCTGTTCCATGAATCAAGAATTTCTTTGAATCGCAAAAAATTAGGAGGAACCCATATGAAAGTAATCTGCGATGCGCTCGCACTGGCCGATGCCTGCACCAACGTACAGAGAGCAGTCTCCACCAAAGCATCGATTCCGGCAATCGAAGGCATTTTAATGAAGGCGGAGGAAAACGAACTCACCTTGACCGGATATGATCTGGAGGTTGGGATTACCACTTCCATTGAGGCGCGTGTAGAGCAGGAGGGCAGCATCATTTTAAACGCCAGGCTTCTGTGTGATATTCTGCGTCGGCTCCCCGGTGAAAGTGTCTCCATTGAAGCGGACGAACGGCAGATGACAGTGATTCATAGCGGCGAAGCGGAATATAGCCTGATCGGCATTGCGGCAGATGAATATCCGGAGCTTCCTTCTGTGACAGGCGGTTATCCTGTGACGATCGAGGAAGAGCTCCTGAAAAATATGATCCGACAGACAATTTTTGCTGTAGCAGTCAACGATAGCAAGGAAGTCCATAAGGGCGTTAAATTTGAAGTGGAAAGCGGGGCCATCCGATTGATCGCGGTGGATGGTGTCCGGCTTGCAGTCCGTACGGAACAGATCGATTATACGGGTATGGAAATTTCATTTGTCGTCCCCTCCAAAACGCTGTCTGAGGTAACGAAGCTACTTGGAGACGAGGAAGGCGTTGTCTCCATGGGCGTTGGAAAGCGCCATATCGTGTTTGAAGCGGGCGGTTATCATATCATTTCCCGTTTGCTGGACGGGGATTTTCTCGATTATAAAAGTGCGATTCCTGCTAATAATGCAACGCATGTACGCGTAAATACCAAACTGTTTATCGACAGCATCGAGCGCACCTCCCTGCTGATTACAGACCGTTTGAAGAGCCCGGTGCGCTGTGTGTTTGATGAAAATACCATCCGCATTTCGAGCATCACCTCTCTTGGCAGCGCTAATGATAAAATAGACGCAGCCATCGAAGGTAACCGGGTGGAAATCGGATTTAACAACCGGTTTATGCTGGAGGCATTGAAGGTGGTCGATACAGACGAGGTCCGCATTGAATTAAACGGTGCTGTATCTCCGATTCTGATTCTTCCGCCGGATGGAGATAGTTTTTTATTCCTTGTGTTGCCGGTTCGCCTGAAAAATGAAAATTAAAGGATAACAGGAGCATATTTTTATGAAAGTAAAAGTCAGGGTGGTCAAAAAGGGGGCGCCTGTCCCACCTGAAAAAGTGAATATTTCTACAGAATTCATCCGCCTTGACGCTTTTTTAAAGCTGGCAAATGCGGTACAGACGGGCGGCCATGCCAAGATCGTTATCCAAAATGGCGAGGTGTCCGTCAATGGGGAAGTTTGCCTAATGCGGGGAAAGAAGCTGCGCCCGGGCGATATTGTTTCTTATGATGGAAAACAGTATGAGGTATCAGCCCTATGAAGGTGACAAGGCTTTCCGCGTCTCATTATAGAAATTTGAATGAGATCGAAATTTTTCCACAAGAAGGCGTTAATATTATCTATGGAGAAAACGCACAAGGAAAAACAAATCTACTGGAAAGCATTTGGATGTTCACGGGCTGTCGAAGCTTCCGCGGGGCAAAGGATGCAGAACTCATCTCTCTGCAGGATGAAGCTGCGCGGCTTGATATGGATTTTTATGCGGGCGGCAGGGATCAAAACGCTTCCCTCCTGCTGGATGAAAAAAGGCATGCCGTTTTGAATGGGGTTCAGCTTTCCTCCGCTACCAGGCTGATGGGGGAGTTTCGCGCAGTGGTATTTTCACCGGTTCATTTATCTTTGGTCAAGGAAGGTCCTGCACAGCGTAGGCGTTTTCTGGATTTGGCGCTGAGTCAGCTGAAGCCGCGTTACGCTTCTGTTTTAAGCCAGTATAACAGGGCGCTCGTCCAGCGGAATATTTTATTGAAGGATATTCCTTATCATGCCGAGTTGATGGATACGCTGGAGATCTGGGATGATAAGCTCTCCATGCTGGGAGCTCAGATTATTTATCAAAGGCGCTGCTACGTGGAGCGCATGCAGGAAAGCGCCGCATCCTTTTATCATGGATTATCCCGCGGCAGAGAAGTGCTGCATCTTGCATACGCATCTTCCATGGAGGGCCAGACAACAGCGCAGCTTTCTCAGGAACTGCGTGAAAAGTTGGCAAGAGCCCGCCGCGAGGATCTCAAAAATGGAAGAACCTCTATCGGCCCGCACAGAGATGATCTGGAGATTCTTGTGGATCAGATGTCTGCCCGGATTTATGGTTCCCAAGGGCAGCAGCGTTCTTGTGCGCTTTCAATGAAGCTCAGCGAGGCGGTATTGATCCGTGAAATCACAGGAGAGCAGCCGGTGGCGCTGCTGGATGATGTGATGAGCGAGCTGGATGCCGGCCGGCAGGATTATATTCTCAATCACATTGAGGGCTGGCAGGTGTTTATTACCTGCTGCGAGCCATCCTCCCTGCTTCGCCTATGCGCGGGAAAAACGTTTTCGCTGCGCAGCGGGCGTTTGGAGGATACGGCATAAATAGTATCGATACAGAAAAGGGGCCATTTCATTGTATCTGCATTTGGGACAGGATACGGTTGTTACGCTTGATGAAATCATTGGAATTTTTGATTTGGATACGACGACTGTATCTAAGGCGACAAGAAATTATCTGACAGACGCTGAAAAAGCAGGAGACGTTATCAACGTTTCTATGGAACTGCCAAAATCCTTCATCGTTTGTGTAAGTTCGGCAAGGCCCAGCGGACGGGTGATTTATATTTCCCAGATTTCTTCCGCAACGCTGTTAAAGCGAACGGAATTTATGGATAAATTAGCAAATATATGACAAAAATTTTGAATTAGGGAATGTCTGCAGCTGAATACATCCCAAAAAGATGGAAATAGCGGAAATTGGAGGGCTTCAGGTTGGATATACAGGAAAAAAACGAATTCGCTGAACAGGACAGGGAGCGAGCCCTGGAAGAGCAGGGAGAGGAAAGAATGGATACGACTGTATCAGAGAAATACGATGCAGATCAGATCCAGGTTCTGGAGGGCCTTGAAGCAGTCCGTAAACGCCCTGGTATGTATATCGGTTCCACTGGTCCGAGGGGACTGCATCATCTGGTTTATGAGATCGTCGATAATTCCATCGATGAAGCGCTTGCCGGTTTCTGTACGCATATCGAAGTGGAAATTTTACCGGACGATGTGATCAGCGTACGGGATAACGGACGCGGCATTCCTGTCGGAATCAATGAGAAATCCGGTATTCCTGCAGTGACTCTGGTTCTGACAGTGCTGCATGCAGGCGGTAAATTCGGCGGCAGCGGCTATAAGGTTTCCGGCGGCCTGCATGGCGTGGGTTCCTCTGTGGTAAACGCTTTGTCGGAATGGATGGAGATTGAGGTCTCCCAGGATGGCCATATTCATCACCAGCGCTTCGAGCGCGGCAATATCGCCACGGATCTTACCGTGATTGGAGATACAGAGGAAACCGGTACCTTTATCAAATTCAAGGCGGATCCAGAAATCTTTCAGGAGACAACGGTCTATGAATATGAAATTCTCCAGCGCAGGCTTCGCGAGCAGGCGTTTCTGAATGCCGGCCTTTCGATTACGCTGACGGATAGCCGTGATCCGGAAAATATCATCAGTGAAAAATTCTGTTACGTAGGCGGTATCTCATCCTTTGTGGAATATATCAATGAGAGCCGGAAGCTGACGCCACTGCATGAAACACCAATCCACCTAACCACCGTGGTGGGAGACCGTTCTGCAGAAGTCGCCATGAAGTATAACGATAGCTATAACGAGACGATTTTAAGCTTTGCCAATAATGTGCATACAGTGGACGGCGGTACTCATGAGACCGGCTTTAAAACAGCGCTGACCCGTGTTTTCAACGATTATGGCCGGAAATATGGCATTCTCAAGGATAACGATAAAAATCTCTCCGGCGACGACGTAAGGGAGGGCCTTGTTGCGGTGATCAGCGTCAAGCTGACAGATGCGCAGTTTGAGGGCCAGACAAAGGGAAAGCTCGGTAATACGGATATAGGCCAGCTGGTATCCCAGATGGTCTATGAAAAGCTGATGACGTATTATGAGGAAAATCCGGCAATCGTCAAGGCAATTTATGCAAAAGCGTTGGATGCCGCACGCGCCCGTGAAGCGGCGCGAAAGGCGCGCGATATGGCGCGGCGCAAATCTGCCCTGGAGGGAAATTCCCTGCCTGGAAAGCTTGCGGACTGCACAGATCGGAATCCGGAACATACGGAAATTTATATCGTTGAGGGAGATTCCGCAGGTGGGTCCGCCAAGGAAGGACGGGATCGTACCTTCCAGGCGATTTTGCCGCTTTGGGGCAAGATGCTCAACGTGGAAAAGGCGCGGCTTGACAAGGTCATTGGCAATGATAAGCTGATGCCGGTTGTCACTGCGCTCGGTACGGGAATCGGAGACGAATTTGACATTACCAAGCTGAGGTATCACAAGGTCGTCATCATGGCGGATGCCGATGTCGACGGTGCCCATATCCGGACGCTGATGCTTACATTCTTTTTCCGTTACATGCGCCCCCTGATCGATAACGGCTTTATTTATATTGCCCAGCCTCCGCTGTTTAAAATCAGCAAAGGCAAAAATGTGAAATATGCTTTCTCAGATGATGAGCGTGATGAGTATATCGCGGAGTTAGGTGGAAACTGCGATATTCAGCGCTACAAAGGCCTTGGCGAAATGGACCCGCACCAGCTCTGGGAAACGACGATGGATCCAGAATTCCGTACGATGCTTCGGGTGACGTTGGAAGATGCGATGCAGGCGGACGAAACCTTTTCCATTTTGATGGGCGATAAGGTGGAGCCGCGGCGTGAATTTATCGAAAAGAATGCAAGATACGTCCAGAATCTTGACATATAAGCTTTTTCAAAGAATTCGGAGCAAAAAGCAAAATATGCTGCAACAAAACCCGGCTGCGGCAGCTCTATAATAAAGGATGGACTTACATGAATTACGAAGACCAAAAGATTATCAATGTCGACCTGAACAAGGAGATGCGCAAATCCTTTCTGGACTATTCCATGTCCGTCATTGTCTCGCGCGCCCTGCCGGATGTAAGAGATGGTCTCAAGCCGGTGCACCGCAGAATTCTCTATACAATGTATGAGAGAAATCTCACGCCAGACAGGCCCTATCATAAGTGTGCGGCAACCGTTGGCGCTGTGCTGGGGGATTATCATCCGCATGGGGATATGTCGGTTTATGACGCAATGGTGCGTCTAGCGCAAACCTTCTCAATGCGCTATATGCTCATCGACGGCCATGGAAATTTTGGCTCCGTGGACGGTGACCCGCCGGCGGCCTACCGTTATACGGAATCGCGTATGAGCAAGATCGCCATGTCCATGCTGACGGATATCGAAAAGGAAACCGTCGACTTCATGCCGAACTACGACGATAACAAAAAGGAACCCACAGTACTTCCATCCCGGTTTCCAAATCTTTTGGTCAATGGTTCTACAGGAATCGCAGTTGGCATGGCTACCAATATTCCTCCGCACAATATGCGCGAGGTGATCGACGGTATGTGCTGCCTGATCGACAATCCGGATGCCGGGCTTGAAGAACTGATGGAGTATATCAAGGGGCCGGATTTTCCGACTGCCGGCATCATTATGGGCCGCTCTGGAATTCGTGCAGCCTATGGAACGGGCCGCGGTAAAATCATCGTGCGCGCCCGCGCGGAAATTCAGGAGACGAAAAACGGCAGATTTTCTATCGTTGTCTCCGAGCTTCCTTATCAGGTTAATAAGGCGAGGCTGATTGAAAGCATCGCAGACCTTGTGAAGGAGAAGCGGATCGAAGGTATTTCTGATATCAACGACTATACCTCCCGCGAGGGAATGCATATGGTGATTGATTTGAAACGGGATGCCAATCCGCAAGTGGTCCTTAATCAGCTGTATACCTATACGCAGATGCAGACGACATTTGGCGTGATCATGCTCGCGCTTGTCAATGGAGAACCGCGTATTCTGACCCTGAAGGAGGTGCTGCAGAATTATATCGATTTCCAGTGCGAGGTTATCACCAGGCGTACACGGTATGATCTGCGTAAAGCACAGGAACGGGCGCATATTTTAGAAGGTTTGCTGATTGCGCTTGATTTTATCGATGAAGTGATTGCAATCCTGCGTTCTTCCAAGGATCAGCCGGAGGGCCGTGAGCGGTTGATGGAACGCTTTGGCCTTGATGAGCTGCAAGCGCAGGCAATCGTTCAGATGCGTCTCGGCCAGCTGACCGGCCTGGAACGGCATAAGATTGAAGAGGAAATGGCGCAGCTGAAAGAAAAAATTGCGGAATATATGGAGACTCTTTCTTCTGAAACCCGTGTTTTGGAGATTGTAAAGGAAGAGGCGCTTGTTCTACGCGATAAATACGGCGATGATCGCCGCACGGAAATTGCGAATATCAGCGGTGAGGTGGATATTGAGGATCTGATCCCGGAGGAAACCTGTGTTTTCACCATGACAATGCTTGGCTATATCAAACGCCAGCCGGTGGATACCTATCGGATTCAGAAGCGCGGCGGGCGCGGCGTCATCGGAATGGCACGTAGAGAAGAGGACGTGGTAGATACCATGTTCACCTGTTCAACACATGATTATGTGATGTTCTTCACCTCAGATGGGCGTGCCTTCCGGCTGAAGGGATATGAGATTCCAGAAGGAAGCCGCACGAGTAAGGGAATGAATATTGTCAATCTGCTTCCAATCACAACGGATGTCAAAATTAATGCAATGATTCGTATTCCCGAGTTTTCAGAAGGACAGTATCTCTGCATGGTAACACGCAAGGGTATCATCAAACGCACAGAGCTGGAGGCCTATCGCAATGTTCGAAAGAATGGCGTTATTGCGGTCAATCTCGATGAGGATGACGAACTGGCCTGGGTCCATTTGACCAGCGGTAACGATGATCTGCTGGTGGCCACAAAGAAAGGCATGTCCATTCGTTTTAACGAGACGGACGCCCGTCCGCTTGGCAGGACGGCCCGCGGCGTAAAGGCAATTGAGCTGACAGAGGGCGATGAGGTGGTTGGAATGGCGGTCTTGAAGGAAAGCGGAACGGTTTTAACCGTTAGTGAGACTGGATATGGCCGCCGTAGCGAGGTAACGGATTACCGTTTACAGTCGCGTGCTGGCAAGGGAACGATCAATTATCATACAGAGAAGTATGGAGATATTGCCGCTGTTCGTATGATCCGGGAGGATGAAGATGTGATTCTGATTTCCTCGGATGGCATTATTATACGGATTCCAACAGATGAAATTCGTCTGTGCGCGCGGCCTTCCAAAGGTGTTCGCGTTATGCGTGTGAATGAAGGGGAAAAAGTTGTCACGCTGACAAGCGCAGAGCATGACGAAGGGGAAAAGGAGCCCAGTTTAGAGCATGCCATTGGGGATGAGCAAGCAGAGGACCAGACGAAGGCCGTTTCAGAGGAGACGGAGTGAAGATAAAATGGATACGGTCGGATTTCTTTTTCTCCCGTATCGTTCCCGATTTAAGATCCTTTTTATGAGAAACGGTCGCCGGAAGGAAATTTTTGCGTATTAATGATTTATCCTTGCAGATTACGGCAGCTTTCGATATAATGATAGCTATTCTCTCAATTTCTCAAAGAAAACAGGATGTTATAAGGGAGTGTGACACACGTGAAAGACAATAAAGAGTTTAAGGACAAAAAAGAAGATGCCGCACCGATGCAGGGGGATTCTCAAAAGGCTTCCCAGGGCGGAAAAGCGGACGGAATGCAAACAACGGATGAGCCAAAACAGAAGCCGTCCTTTTGGAGAGATCGGTTTCTCCCATTTTGGACGCGAAATAAAAAGCGTAACTTGAAGATTTTTCTTGGTATTTTGGCAGCTGTGATCGTAGTTGCTGTGATTGTAGCGCTTCTCTATGTCAACAATCTGCTTAATCTGATTGGCCCTGAAGATTCCAATGAACAGAAAAATGGTTTGGAAGATCAGATCTATGATGAAAAAGAGTTTGCTGAAATTGACGGGATCAAGGATGCAGCTTCTTTGAAGGAGCTTCTCAAAAAATGGGCAACCAATGGCGGCGAAAAGTATTCAAGCCGCAACGTCATTAATGTTCTTCTGATCGGGCAGGACGATGGGCGTTCTGATTCCATGATTCTTGCTTCTATTAATAAGAAAACGGATCAGATTACCTTAGCATCGTTTTTCCGCGATAGTTATTCGTATATCAACTATAATGGGGAAGACCGTTATACAAAGATCAATGCTGCCTATAGATGGGGCGGTCCGGATTTATTGATTGAAACGCTGGAAAACAATTTTAAGATTGAGATCGACTATTATGTAACGATTAATTTCGAAAATTTCTCCAAGGCGATTGATGCAATCGGCGGTGTTTATGTGGATGTTCAGCCCTATGAGTCTGAATATATTCGCAGGACGAGCAGATTTAAAAATTTCCCGGTAGGAGAAAATGTGCTGCTCAATGGCGATGAGGCGCTCGTCTTCAGCCGAATTCGGAAAAGCGATGCAGACAGTGATATCAGCCGTACGCGTCGGCAGCGTCAGGTCATTGAAGCCCTGATTAAGCAGACGAAAAGCGCTTCCATTGGTCAGTTGAATAATCTTGCAAATAAGATTTTGCCCTATGTGAATACGAATATTCCAAAATCAGAAATCCTTTCAATTGGTACACAGGCTATTTTACAGGGATGGATGAATTACCCTATTCATCAGATTACGGTGCCAAGCGATGAGTATCGCCGGGGCCAGTATATCAATAAAATCTCCTTTATCATTATCGATTATCAGGCTGCGGCATATGAGCTTCAGATGGCGCTCTATGGGAAAAGTAATATTCCAATGGACGACCATATCTCTCCCTTTGATTTGGATTTAAGTTCCTCCAGCGGTTCAAACAGTAATTCGGGAAAGGGAAATGCTGCTTCTTCCAGCAACGCGAGCCCTTCTTCTAAGCAGAAGGTAACAAAGCCTTCCCATGGAGAGCAGATAACGAAACCGGAAGTCAGCGATAAGATGACCACACAGCCAAAAACGGAAAATGCACCTGTGACGACGGAGAAATCCTCTAATCAAGGGAACGAAACCAATGCGCAGGAGGAAAGCACAAAGGGAAAGAGTGTATTCAAATTTTAATTATATAGTAATAGATAGTAGATATTTACAATTATTTCTTTGCTTTAGAGCGCATACATTTAAAAAAAATGAACCGGAGATCGATGGACAATTTATGATGGTCTCCAGAGGAGCGAATTTGCCGTCATGGGATGCCGAAAAAAGGCATTCCATGGCGGCCTTTTTATGATGGAGTGAGGCAATATAGGAAGAAAAGTAAATGAAGTGCTTTTGATATTCGGATTTGAAACAATGCTGCTTTTCAGATAACATGAGATTCACTGAGAAAAATTTTAACTTCCTATTTTCTTATGAAAAACCAGAAGGCCGCAGCTTTCATACTGTGGCCTTCTGGTTTAAAATGCTATTTCATTTTCCTTGCGAGGTCGTAAGCATCATGCGTCGCCTGAGCAATCCGCCCAATCTTCTTTGCGTCGCCGATCAGGAAAACACGCTCGAACTGATTTTTGATTTTCTCATAGAGACCATTGTTGCTGCGGACGCCAACGGACATCACAACCTGCTGAGCGGGTTTTTGAATTTGCGCGCCGCCGCAGGAGGGCTCCAGCGTGATGTCTTTCTGCCCAACACATGCAAGCTTCCAGCCGGTGAGAATTTCCACACCGAGGGATTGTAAACGGGGGAGAATATCGTCCGTATGTTGATGATAGGTGCCGGGCGCGATTTCATCCGCCATTTCCACAATGGTCACTTGATTTCCTTGCTCCGCAAGAAGATCGGCCGTTTCCAGACCTGTCATGCCAGAGCCAATAACAGCAACCGCTTTCCCCTCAAGCTTTACACTACCGTTGAGAATCTCTGTGACGGTGCAGACATGCGGCTGGTCTGCGCCGGGAATACTGGGATGAACTGCATCCCCACCTGTTGCAACAATCACCGCGTAAGGCTGTAGCTCCTTGAGGGAAGCGGCATCCGCCTCTGTGTTCAGGCGGATTTCCGCACCAGCCTTGCGCGCCGCATGTTCTAGATCCTCGAAGCACCAGTCGATCTTTTCTTTTCTCGGCGGCTTATCCGCAAGCTGAAGCTGGCCGCCGGTAAACGGCATCTTTTCAAAGACGATTGGCTGGAAGCCGCGCTTTCCAAGCATCTCTGCTGCGGTAAGGCCCGCCGGACCTGCTCCGACAATTGCTACAATGCGTCCGTCGCCATCCTTTTTCGGTTCCTTGGGAATCCCGACCTCACGGCAGGTGCGTGGATTGACTGCACATTGACCGGGCTTATTCTGTACGGCACCGTTGAGCATGCTTTCAAAGCACCACAGGCAGCAGATACAGCGCCGAATATCCTCCGGATGACCGGACTTTGCCTTATTGGCCCAGTCTGGATCGGCAAGAAGCGGGCGGCCCAGGCTGATAAAATCCTGAATACCCTCTTCCAGCTGCTGCTCCGCCTGTCCCGGGGAGCGGATCAGGTTGGCTGCCAATACGGGAATCGATACATTTTCCTTCACAGCTTTTGCAAGATAGCTGCGCCAGCCGGTCTGGAAGCTGGTCGGCTCCAACCAATAATTCATGGTCTCGTAGGAGGCACTGGAAACGTCGATTGCGTCGATGCCGCATTCCTCTAGTCTTTTCGCGATTCGGATTCCTTCATCCAACGTAATCCCTTCGTCGGCAGGGTCGCCGATCTCACGATAGAACTCATCTACGGAGATGCGGGCGATGATTGGAAAATCCTTTCCGCACTGGCGGCGGATTTCTGCAATGATTTCCGTGATAAAACGCATTCGGTTATCAAAAGAACCGCCATATTCATCTGTTCTGCGATTGGTATAGGGGCTTAAAAATTCCTGGATCAGATAGCCATGTGCGCCGTGCAGCTCCACGCCGTCCGCGCCTGCCAGCTGGACGCGCCTGGCAGCTGCGCCGAATTCAATTACCAGCTCCTTGATTTCTTCTGTTTTCAGCGCCCGCGTTTTTTGTTTCTGCAAACGGCAGGGCATAGGGGAGGGGGCTGTGACCGGAGGAAGTATTCCAGTTTTCTCAACAAGCTCGGCGTGCTGTGCAACCTGAAAGAAGATATTCCAATATCCGTGCCAATGGCGGCCAATTGCTTCGCTCATGCGCCAGGTCGCGACCAGCAGGGAGAGATTCTGGCGGCCTGGATGATGCAATTGACAGAAAATTTTTGTGCCATGGCGGTGGACTCGCTTTACCATTCTTGCAAATGGCTCAATATGGCGGTCTTTACTCATCGCGAGCTGACGGGGAGCAAGGGGACCATGCTTTTCATCCACACGCGTTGCTTCCGTGATGATAAGCCCCACGCCGCCCCTGGCACGCTCCTCATAATACTGCATCATCTGCTCCCCGGGCGTACCGTCAAGGCCGCCGGTTCCCAAAACCATTGGGGACATGACGATACGGTTTTTCAGGGTTACGTTTCCAATTTTTCCCTCAGAAAATAACTTGGTATATTGTTGCAAAAATGATCCTTCCCTTCTCTCTCTATGTTATCAAACGGTTTGACCATATGCTGTTTATTCATTTTCCGGGTCCAAAAGTCTGGAAATATCTAACAAATCTTTTTGATCAAAAAACTCAATCTCAATGGTGCCTCGGTTTTCCTTCTTATTAACATTGACCTTGATTCTGCGGCCAAGTGAATTGGTCAGCGCCAATTCTACTTCATCATAAAAGGTATCCCGGCGGGGAATGGGCTTTTCCTGCTGTGCTTTTTCCTTGGCTGCTGCTTTGGCGAGGCGTTCCACCTCGCGCACAGAAATTTCCTTTTTTAGGATTAAATCTGCGATCTCTACCATTTTCTCTTCGTCACCCAAGGAGAGCAGCGCGCGGGCATGACCGGCGGAAATTTTCCCCTCGCGCGTCAATTCGAGGATCGGAGCAGGTAGAGAGAGCAGGCGAAGCGCATTTGCAATGGCAGGGCGGGAACGTCCCACCCGCGCGGCGGCTGTTTCCTGCGTCAGTCCATAGGTATCGATCAGCTGCTGCAGGCCCTCTGCCTCTTCAATCGGGTTTAAATCTTCCCTTTGCAGATTTTCGATCAACGCCAGCTCCATCATTTCGCTGTCGCTCATCTCACGGATGACAACGGGAACCTCAGACAGACCTGCTCTGCGGGCAGCCCGCCAACGGCGTTCGCCCGCTACGAGCTGGTAACTGCCGTCAGGCATCGGGCGGACCAATAGGGGCTGGATGACGCCGTGCTGCGCAATGCTGTCCGCAAGCTCGGCGAGCGCTTTTTCATCAAATGTTTTTCGTGGTTGATCCTTATTTGGTTCAATTTCGTTGAGACTCAGTTTCACAGCGCTGGCGGAACTGCTTTCCTCAACAGAGTTATCTGCAAAAAGAGCATCTAGGCCGCGTCCGAGGCCTCCTTTTTTTGCTGCCATAATGATTTCATCCCTTTCCGTTCAGACGTAAAAATTCGCTTGCAAAATCTTCATAGGCGGAACTACCGCGGGAAGAACGGTCGTAGTACATAACCGGCTGTCCAAAACTGGGGGCCTCTGAAAGACGGACATTACGGGGAATCACGCTCGTATATACCTTTTGTGGAAAGAAGCGTTTTACCTCATCGACTACCTGTTGAGTCAGGTTTAGTCTTCCGTCATACATGGTAAGCAGAACGCCTTCAATTTCCAGATGCGGGTTATAGAGACGCTTGACCTGGCGGATCGTAGACATCAGCTGGGAAAGCCCCTCCAGCGCGTAATATTCACATTGGATCGGAACCATTAGGGAATCCGCGGCACACAGCGCATTGAGCGTAATGAGGCCCAAAGATGGAGGACAGTCCAGAAAAAGAAAATCGTAAAGTGGAACGAGTTCAGCAAGCGCAGTGCGGAGTCGAGATTCCCGGTGTTTTGATTCGACGAGCTCAAGCTCCGCGCCGGCCAAACTCATATTGGCCGGGAGGATATCAACATTGGTATACTGGGTGGAAACGATGGTTTCCAGCGCGCTTACTCCATTGATTAGGATGTCGTAAGTAGATTTTTCGATGGAACGCTTGTTGAGGCCCATGCCGCTGGTGGAATTCCCCTGCGGGTCGATGTCTACAAGAAGCGCCTTATAGCCGTGTTCCCCAATTGCGGCGCAGAGATTGACGGCAGTCGTCGTTTTTCCGACGCCACCTTTCTGATTGACGATAGCGATCGTTTTTCCCATTCTGATGCTCATGCCTTTCCTTGAGAATGTCCATTTTAAAATGAGTTTTGATACGAATCCTTTGAAATTATAACACAAAGCAGGGGAGAAGGGAAGGCTTCCTGATCGTTTCGATAATAATTCGTTTCACGTGAAACATCCAAAAATTTATTGTTGTGAAACAGAGAATTACAGGATATGGTATATCATAAAAATAGTCCGATACAATAAATTGTATTGGTGTGCCGTCTTTTTAAAAAGTTTCACGTGAAACATATCAAAAAAACTGCTAGCTCCTTTATATGATAGAACTATGTGAATCCCTTTAATTGATGTGGGGGCAATAGGTTTTGCTTTGTTACTCGCTGCGCTCGTAATAAAAAATAGCCGTCAGCTCCTTTATATGATAGAACTATGTGAATCCCTTTAATTGATGTGGGGGCAATAGGTTTTGCTTTGTTACTCGCTGCGCTCGTAATAAAAACGACAACGGGACAGGTATCATACCTGTCCCGTTATCGTGGATGTGGGGTGTGAAAGAGAAAAGATATGGTCAGTATTTTGCGCTGTTCCTCAGCGCGGAGCATCTATTCCAAAACGCAAAATTGCGTTATTGGTGAAAGTTAGGCGCTATCTGAGCAGGAACGAATGACGGTCTCGCCGTTTTTGGGAATCCGAACGATATATTCAATATACTCGTCTGTTTCATTGCGGGAAGAGGCAGCTGAAATTCCGGCTCGTTTCATCGTATCGACTGCGTGATTCAGCGTATTAACAAAAAGACGCACATCTTTGAAAAGCTTGATTGGCGCTTTCTTGCCCTTTTTTTCCGAAACCGGCTTTTGCAAAAGTTGATCGATCAACTTTTCGCTTTGTGCAACATTCAGCTTTTCATCAATAATCCGGGAGAGAGCCTCTTCCATCTGCGCTGCTGTCTCCAATCGGAGCAGGGTGCGTGCATGGCGTTCCGTCAGCTGTTCCCGCTCCAGCGTAAGCCGGATGCTCTCCGGGAGCCTTAACAGACGAAGCTTATTGGACAGAGTAGACTGTGCCATTCCAAGCTTCCGAGCGGCTTCCTCCTGGCTGAGGCCATAAACACGCATCAATTTTTGAATGGCGTCGGCTTCTTCAAAAAAGCTGAGATCCTGGCGCTGCAGATTTTCCAGCAGAGAGAAGAGCGCTGTTTTTCGGTCATCTGCGTTGATCAGGATACAGGGAATATGCGTCAGGCCTGCCAAACGAGCTGCACGCAGGCGCCGTTCTCCGGCAATTAATTCATAACCACCGGGAATGGTTCTGACCGTGACCGGCTGGAGGATTCCGTTTGCCCGGATGCTCTGCGCCAGATTTGCGAGCTCTTGACGATCAAAATGGCGGCGTGGCTGCGTGGGATTCGGCATGATCTCCTGTTCCGGGATCATGAGAATATTGCCTCCAGATTTCGGTTTCGGTGGGGACTTCTTTAAAAGGGGCATGAAAAAACCTCCTTCCTGATTGGGCTTGTCCGTCTTTACAAGTTAAGCTTATCAGGGAGGAGGGAAAAAGTCCAGTTTTTTCGATCGTGGAAAACTTTCTAAATCTTTCCCTTTTCGTTTTTATACCAGCGGCTTTTTTACGATCTGAGCAGAAGGGCGAGGATATTTTGGCGAAGTATGCGATATTTTTCTGATGATGGGAAGGCTGCGTCCACCGCCGGCTTCAATTTCATAGCGTTCCAGACACTCCAGCTTTCCGCCTAAAAGCGAGATTGCAGTTTGCGCGCAGGCCAACTCTGGATCAATCTCCGCCGACTTCAAAGGCGTAAACAATCCGCCGAGTTTTGCAAACGGCAGGCAATATTCGCTCAGATCGCGCAAGTTGGAAACAGCTCGCGCCGTGACAAGATCAAATTGCTCACGATAGGCAGATCGCTGCCCTGCCTCCTCGGCACGCATATGGAGCGTTTCCGCCTGCAGGCCAAGCGAAGAGAGGACATCTTCCAAAAAAAGAAGCTTTTTTTTGGTACTATCCAAAAGCGTCAGCTGCAGATCTGGCCGCGCGATCAGAAGCGCAACGCCAGGAAAACCCGCACCGGTGCCAACATCGATCACCTTCGCTTCTTGTTGAGGCGAGACGAAAGAAAGAAGCGCAAGGCTATCGATAAAATGCTTGGTCACAATACCGTCCGGATCCTTGATTGCCGTTAGATTGATCTTCTGGTTCCATTCAATGAGAAGGGAGGCATAGGAATCAAAGCGGGAAAGCGCCGTCTCATCCAAAATAATATTCCATTTAGCAGCACCGGTCCGTAATTTCTCGGTATCGATTGTCATATCGGATCGCATTCCTTTCCTGTTAGTGCTGAATCCCTCTCTCTGCGCTTTTGTGCTGCGGCCAGATAGATCAAAAGCACAGAGATGTCTGCGGGGCTGACGCCGGAGATGCGGGAGGCCTGCCCGACATTTTCCGGGCGGATTTTTTGGAGCTTTTCCTGCGCTTCTTTCCGTAGGCCGGTAATGGCTGGATAATCGATTCCCTCAGGGAGCTTTTTTCCCTCCAAGCGGCGCATCTCATCGATCTGTGCCTGCTGCCGCTTGATATAACCCTCATATTTCAAATCGATTTCAACCTGCTCAAAAATCTCATCCGGAAGAGGGGGGCGGGAGGAATCAAAGGGTTTGAGCAGTGCATAACTGAGCTGCGGCCGTTTCAAAAGCTCGCTCAAACGAATACCAGTTTGCAGGGGAGATGTTTCACGTGAAACAAGAAGTTCGTTGAGCGCAGTAGAAGGCGAAAAAATCGTTTCCATTGCGCGTTTCCGCTCCGACTCAATCAAAGCGCGCTTTTGTAGAAAGCTTTGCCAGCGATCCTCATCGATTAGGCCGAGCTCATGCCCGAGCGGCGTGAGACGCAGGTCGGCATTATCCTGCCGCAGAATCAAGCGGTATTCGGAACGGGAGGTCATCATGCGGTAGGGATCCGAGCAGCCCTTTGTGACAAGATCGTCGATTAATGTGCCAATATAGGAGGAAGCGCGATCCAGCGTAAAAGGTGATTTCCCCTGTACCTTACGCGCGGCGTTGATGCCCGCAACCAGCCCCTGCGCTGCTGCCTCCTCGTATCCGCTCGAGCCGTTGAACTGTCCGGCGCCGTAAAGCCCTTCCAGATCAAGAAATTCCAGTGTCGGCCGTAGAGCAAGCGGATCCACACAGTCGTATTCGATTGCATAGGCGCTACGCATCACCTCACAATGAGTCAATCCTGGGATACTGTGCAAAAATTTTAGCTGGACGTCCTCTGGAAGGGAAGAGGACAGCCCCTGTAGATAGAGCTCTTCCGTTTCTGCGCCGCAGGGCTCAATGAAAATCTGATGGCGTTCTTTATCGGCAAAGCGGACGATTTTGTCCTCAATACTGGGACAATAGCGTGGACCGACACCTTCGATCTTTCCGCCGTATAAGGGGGAGCGATGCAGATTATCCAGGATGATCTGCTTTGTCTGAAGATTTGTATAGGTGATATAGCAGAGCTCCCGATTTTCAATGGGCTGCTCTGTAGTAAAGGAAAAGGGGACTGTATGTTCATCGCCCGGCTGGGGCTCCAAATGATCAAAATCGACGCTCCTGCGGTTGACGCGGGCTGGAGTACCGGTTTTAAAGCGCCGGGTTGGAATGCCAAGTTCTTTTAATGATTTGGCCAGTTCCGTTGCGGGGAACATCCCGTCCGGTCCGCTTTCATAGGAGCAGTCACCCACATAGACACGCCCAGCCAGAAAGGTTCCCGTTGCCAGAATGACGGTTTTGGCGTGATAGACGGCTTCCAGCCGTGTTTTGAGCTCCCAGATCGCGGGCTTTCCCACATGAGGAGTGGCTCTGGCCAGGGAAACGATCTCCGCCTGCTTTAAAAATAAATTCTCCTGCTGTTCCAGACGGTGCTTCATATAAGCGGTATAGGCGCGCCGGTCAATCTGTGCGCGCAGGCTGTGAACGGCAGGCCCTTTTCCAACGTTGAGCATCCGGCTCTGCAGGGTATTCGCATCCGCCGCACGCCCCATTTCGCCGCCCAGCGCATCGATCTCGCGCACCAGATGACCTTTTGAGGTGCCGCCGATGGAGGGGTTACAGGCCATATTACCCACCCAATCCAGATTGATGGTAAAGACCACGGTCCGGCATCCAAGCCTTGCTGCGGCGAGGCCCGCCTCGATTCCGGCGTGGCCGGCGCCGATAATGGCGACATCAAAGGTATCTGCAAAATATTCCAAACTAATTCCTCCATAAAAGGAAAATTATAATATATCATTTGCCGACGCAAAAAGTGGAGAAAACCTCGTCGACAATCGCCTCGTTTGCCTTTTCCCCGGTCAGCTCCAGAAGAGCGGAAAGTGCGCTGTCTATACAGACGGTAACGGCATCGAGTGTCATTCCCATTTGGACCGCCTCGAGAGCCTGATCCAGGCCATCAAGGGCCTGACGGCAGCAATCCCGCTGGCGTTCCGTGGCGAGTAGGGGAGCGGCGGGATCGAAATCCTGCGTCCCCAGCACGCACGCAGCAGCTTCGCAGAGCGCGCCGTATCCTTCGCCCTGCGCGGCGGAGAGGAAGACGGTTTGCGCAACAGCGGCCTCTACTTGCCGTGCATCTAATCGCTGCGTAAGATCTGATTTATTGATGATTGCTATACAGGGCCGGTTTTGACAGGCCTCCAGCAGCCGAAAATCCTCTTCATCCAAGGGCTCGCTGGCATCAAACACAGCGAGAATCAGCTGGGCGCGCTCCAGACGCTCCCGCGCACGGGAAACGCCGATGCGCTCCACCGGATCGTCCGTTTCCCGCAGGCCAGCCGTGTCGGCCAGATGCAGGACAAGGTCACCTAGGCGGACTGTCTCCTCTACAATATCGCGGGTCGTGCCAGCTTGGGAGGTAACGATGGAACGGTCGCCCCCAGTGAGCAGATTCATCAGGGTCGATTTTCCCACATTGGGACGGCCGGCGATCACGGTATCGATGCCCTGTATCACCGCTCGTCCCGTATCAAAGCGGGAAAGCAGAGCGGCCAGCTTCTGCCTCGCGCCCGTAAAATCCTGTGTTAAAGCAGCCATATCCAGCTCTGGAAGCTCCTCCTCCGGATAGTCCGCCCAGGCCGCCATATGCGCCGCATCCCTTAAAAGAGATTGGGAAATACCCTTGATCTCGCGGCTCAGAGCACCGTCATGTGCGCTTAGGGCGGCTCGGGCCGCTTGGCCTCCCTGCGCCGCGATCAGGCCCATAACGGATTCTGCCTGCGTCAAGTCCATCTTTCCATTCAGAAATGCTCTGCGTGTAAATTCGCCGGCAGAGGCAGGTATTGCTCCTGCATGGAAAACAGCGCGCAGTGTCTGCTGCAGGAGAAAAAGGCCGCCGTGGCAGGAGAATTCCACAACATCTTCGCCCGTGTAACTGTGCGGTGCACGAAAGACAAGGGCAATTGCTTCATCGATCGGCCCGTCCTCATTGAAAACCCTGCCGAAATGTGCGCGGTAGCCCTTTGATTCCGTCAGAGCCTGCCCGCTTGCAGCATCGAAGACTGCGTCTGCAATCTCAATGGCCCCTGGCCCGGAAATCCGGATCACGCCGATCCCTCCCGCGGCCTGCGGTGTAGCGATGGCGGCGATGGTATGATTCAAGGAAGATCCCTCCGATTGCTTCCTGATCTATCTAATTGAAAAAATGTTCAAAAATAGTATGATCAAGGAGACTGATCTTTTTCTGATTTAGTATAGCACGAATCGGAAAACACGTCGAGTGGCGGCGAAAGGGAAGTTTTTCATGAGGCAACCGCCTTTTCCATAAGGAGCTGGTTGGACTTTAAAAACATCCGTGTTAGAGGGATGGACTGTATGCGCAGCTGTACCTCTATCAGTTTCGAGAATGTAAAAGAAAAGAATTGTAAAGATTTCGTAAGAATTTCCCCGCCTGAAATGTAACAATCTCCTGCTATTCTTATGAAAAGGGAGGCAGGTGATTATTTGCTTTTCATGGGGGCTTTGGTATACTAAAAGGGAAAGCTCAAACGAGGTTTCTAAATGAAGAATACCAAAAGAAAACGGGAGGAAAGGTTTTATGTATAATATTCTGGTCTGCGACGACGATAAGGCGATTCTGGATTCTGTGGAAATTTATCTGAATCTGGAGGGCTATCATACCATACGCGCAATGAATGGGCAGGAGGCGCTCAAGGCCGTGGAAAATACGGAGATTCACTGTGCGATCCTGGATATCATGATGCCGAATATCGACGGCCTGACCGCAACGCTGAAAATGCGAGAAAAGCATAATTTCCCGATCATCCTGCTCTCCGCGAAAAGTGAAGATACCGATAAAATTACAGGTTTGAGCTTCGGCGCGGACGATTATGTGACAAAGCCCTTTAATCCGCTGGAGCTGATGGCACGCGTGAAATCCCAGATTAGGCGGTATGTGCGGCTGGGAAGCATTGAATCAAAGGAGGGCGTAATTGTCACGGGAGGGCTGGCGCTCGACACCGTGGCAAAGGAGCTGACCCTCGACGGAGAGCCGGTCCGGCTGACCGCGCGGGAATATGGCATTGTGGAATATCTGATGCGCAACCTTGGGCATGTGCTTTCGACGCAGCAGATTTATGAGGCCGTCTGGAACGAGCCCTCGTACTCAAGTGAAAAAACGGTCACGGTGCATATTAGACGCATTCGTGAAAAAATTGAAATCAATCCGAAAGAGCCGAAATATTTAAAGGTGGTGTGGGGCATTGGGTATAAAATCGAAAAGCTTCCTTAAGGCGAAATGGGTTAAGGTTTGTGCAGTATTGCTTGCCATAGCTACAGCGGGCGGAATTGCCGTGTCGATCTATCAGGCAGTCACGTTAACGAAGGATTTGGGTGGCTCGTTGGATTCCCTGCTTTTTGAGGAGCAAAGCGATTTTACCGCGAGCAATGCGTTTCAGGAACAGCTGGCCTGGGAGCTCTATTATATCAAACAGATGCTGTTCGTCTATGGCTCTGAAGCAGAGATGCGTAGCGGAGAATCGCTGAAGAAACAAGAGGCGCTTTTAAAGGAGCAATATGAAGCAAATCTTCAGGAGGAACTGGAAGACGCCCGTCAAGAAAAAGAGCAAGAGATTCTGGAAAGTCTGCCAGATCGTGATGAAAACGGCGAAAAGGTGGAGCTGCCCGAAACGGCGGTGCTCCCAACGCAGACGAATACGCCGGACGCAACCACAGAGCCTCAGATTACACTGAGCGCGGAGAAAGAGAAGGAAATCCGTGATCAGTGCCTGCAGGAATATGAAGCACAGTTGAGTTCCCTGCGCGGGAGCTTTGAGGAGAATTACCGAAAGGCAAAGGAAGAGTTGGCCGGCCTTTCCAACCTACACTATGCATTGGTGAATCGCGAGACGGGTGAGGTTTTCACAAATTTTCAAAAAATTGATCCAAAAAGTACGGACTTCCGAAAGCTTGTGGAGCAATATAAATGGAATGAAACCTACACCAACGATGCTGGCTATCACAGCGGCGAGCGCGTAGTGAATCAGACCCAGTGGATGAGCAGCTATTATTATGATATGACTATCCGTATCAGCGATTGGTTTGGTCAATACAACGACCGGATCACGCTTTATGAAAAGGAATTCGTCAAAAATGGATGGGATGTTTATATTGCCTTGAATGACGAGCTTTTGCCCAAAGGATTGAATGGAGAATTCGATATTTATTATAAGCTTGATCAAAATTTTCAGTATGCAAAAAACAATCTGCCCGTCGAATTAGCAATGACCGCAATCTGCCTGCTGGTTTATGTGCTATGCGCCATCTACCTAACCGTTGCGAGCGGGCATCGTGCAGAGGCAGAAGAGATCACCCTGTTGTGGACGGATCAGATTCCCAACGATCTCCATCTGCTGCTTTCAGGATCGCTGGTGATTTTAGGCCTTGCCGCGGCGGCTGGCATTCCGGCCCAGATATTAGATGCCACACAGGGATTTCAGAAGCTGCTCATGCTGGCTGGAGTCGGCTGTGCAATGGGGGCAGGCGGCGTTTTACTCGAATGGTTGACAAGCGTCGCGCGAAATGTGAAACGCAGGCAGTTCTGGCGCAACACGCTGATCGTGAAATTCTTCCGCTTTCTGAAGAAAAGTTGGAAACGCTTTCGAACAGCGCTTCACAATATCAAAGAGGATATCAAAGCGCATGCAATCCCGAATCACCGGATGGAAAACCTGCGCACGTCGATTCTGTTTTTATTTGTGGGTTATCTGTTGCTAAACGTTATACTAATCGGTCTTACAATTCTTTGCATGGCTGATGGCCCCAGTTTCGCTTGGCTTTTTTTCACGGTGTTAACGATTTTGTTTAATCTTATTGTCCTGATATTGTTCTGGAAAACCGTCATCGCACTTGACGAAATCATGACTGCTGTTTCCAAAATGCGGCAGGGTGATTTGAACTATCCCCTAAAAACAGAAAAAATGCCGCGGATGCTGCGCAAATTCGGCGAAGACGTTGTCGGCATGCAGGACGGGATGCGTACAGCGGTCGACGAGGCGATTAAGGGCGAGCATATGAAGACGGAATTGATCACCAATGTTTCACACGATCTCAAAACGCCGCTGACCGCAATCGTTAATTATGTTGATTTGCTCAAAAAATGTGATATCTCTGACGCAACGGCGCAGGAATATATCGGCGTGCTGGAGGAGAAGAGCGAACGGCTCAAGCATCTCATCGAGGATCTGGTAGAGGCATCGAAGGCGACAACCGGTAACCTCAAGTTCAACTTTATCAAGGTGAATCTCTATGAGCTGGCGATGCAGGCCGTTGGGGAAAACGAGGATGCGTTGGAGGCCGCCGGGTTGGACGTCCGTTTGAATACGCCGGAAAAGGAGCCGATTCTCTATGCGGACAGCCAGAAAACCTGGCGGATCATCGACAATCTCATTAGCAATGTAAAAAAATATGCACTGGCCGGCACCAGGGTTTATATCGAGGTTAGCGAAGATAACGGATACGGCGTGTTTTCCATCAAAAATGTCTCGCGGGATCCGCTCGATGTTCCGGTTGAACAGCTGACGCAGCGGTTTGTGCGGGGAGACGCCTCCCGGAGCACGGAGGGTAGCGGGCTGGGGCTGTCGATCGCACAGAGCCTATGTGAATTGCAGAAGGGTACGCTTGCAGTTTCCATGGATGGCGATCTGTTTAAGGTCACGGTACATCTTCCACTGGCTGAGTAAAAGAACCGGAACCTTCGAATGCGGGGTTATCGTAAACCGTTTAGTGAAAAACTGCTGCAGCCCTTCAAAGGCTGTGGCAGTTTTTATAGATTAGATAAGATAAATAAATTAAATAATTGAAATAATTAATTTTATGATTGACAATCTAAATCCAGTGTGCTATTTTTAAATTACAAGGGAGCAATCATGAAAGGAGTGAGAACACTGCCGCATGAAATAATCGGCATTTGCCCGGTCTGTGGGGAAAAGCTTAGCGTGACGCAATTGTCCTGCCGCCAGTGCGGGACGCAGATCAGTGGGGATTTCGTGCTCTCCAAATTCAATGCGCTCAATCGGGAAGAGCTTGCCTTTGCAGAGACTTTTTTGCGCGTGCAGGGTAGCATTCGTGAAATGGAGAAAGAGCTCGGGATTTCCTATCCAACGGTGAAGAAAAATTTGGAGACGATTATCCAGAAGATGGGTTTTGAGGTCAAAAAGAAATCGGCGCAGCAGGAGATGCTGGAAAAAATTCGCAACGGCGAGCTAACGGTAGATGAGGCAATTGACCAAATCAAAATGGAACAGGGGGGACAGGAATGAATACCCGTGCGGAAATTTTGCAAATGGTAAAGGACGGTGTGATTACACAGGAAGAAGCACAGCGCCTGATTGAGGCGCTCAGTACATCGGAAACGCAGGAATCCGGTAAGGCGGAGGAGACGGTGCGCCCACCTGAGGGCAGGTTTGAAGGCGTTTCGCCCGAAACGGAGAAGCCAAGAAGGAATGTCCGGATCGAGGTAGACGTCGGCGGCCTGCAGCTTCTGCCCTCATGGGATGAAAAGCTGCGCTCAGAGGTGAAAATGCATTCCATCGGAGATCGCTTGACCAACTATAGCTACGGCACGGAAGACCGTGACGGTGAAACGTATCTCTATCTCAAGCGCAAGATGTTCCGGCCCTGGGGGAAAAACGGCGGTGCGACGTTGGTCGTCTATGTGCCGCGGGATATCATAGCGCTCAGTTGCAAAGTGAATGTTGGCGGCTGCCAGGTGGAAAATATCTGCGTAGAAGTATTGAAAATCCGGACGGATACCGGCGGCGCGAAGCTAAACAAAGTAAAGACAAAGGAGACAGAGGTTAGATTATCGACCGGCGGGATCGATTATGGCCGCGGCAACCGGGCCTCTAACCGTCTCAAGCTAAAAACAGATGTGGGCGCGGTAACGGCATTTCTACCTTTGGACCAAGGCTTTCATCTGTTTTATCGAACCAACGTGGGAAAGCTGATCGATAAGCTACCCTCCCACATCCGGATTATGAAAACAGGCGGTCAGTCTATTGTCGGTGACAGCGGCGAGATCCTTTATGGAAACGGCGCATGTGAAATTCAGATTGAAGCGGCGACAGGCACGATCCAGCTCAAGGAAGACAAAGGCTAATGTAAAAGAAATACCAAAGGGATACTACAGCATTACGCTGCAGCATCCCTTTTTACTGTTTGATGGTTTGTCAGGCCCTGGATCGAGACGACTAGGTCCGCGAGGAGGAAAAATGTTTTTCATAGATTTTGAGCGCAATCAAAACGATCGTAAAGCTAATTGCGCCTCCTACGGCAACATCGCTGAGATAATGGGCGCCCATAATGAGGCGTGAAAAGGCAACCAGAGAGGTGTAGGCAAAGGAAAGGAGAAAACAAAGCCTCTCTTTTCCCTTAAAGCGGTCTGTGCAGAACGGCAGAAGCATCATCAAATAACTCATCCCGGCCCCTGCGGTGTGCCCACTTGGGAAGGATTTGTTTCCATTGATCCCGTTGGGATGAAACCAGGGGGTAAAGGCGTCGTAATTCCCGGCGGCAAGCAAATCGCGGAAGCGGACGCGCCCCCACAAATATTTGATACACTCCACGCAGAGAAGCTGGGCAAACATGGCGATAATGCCGATCCAAGCGGCTGCCTTCAGCTTTATCATGAGCTGCTGCGGAATCATACTGCCGATAAGGAGCGCGACGACGCCGAAGCCGATTCCCCACAGAATGCTGAAGAGCATCCGGTTTTCCTCCAGGAAGAAGTACTTTCCGAAATAATAGCCCAGATAGGCCGACCCGCCGAGCGCAAAGAGAAAGCCGGCGGCCTTCTCCCACCGATTGGCAGCGGCAAAGAAAAGGACCGTGCCCGCCAGAGGACAGATCAGCCGAGAGGGGACCTCTCCCGTATTGCGCAGCCAGAGGGCGAAGAGATTTTCGGGATTGTTTAGCCGGATATCGAGCGCCAGATCATAAAAGGTGGCGAGGATTAGGGCCGCCGCCGTCAGAACATAAAAGCAGATAATCGATCCTTTGTATCGCTTCAGCATAAGCATCTCCCCTTCGATATTTATAATAGATTTACTAACTTACTATAAATAAATTGATATAAATACGTCGAGAAAAGATTCCTAGAACGCATCCGGTTAATGATCGATCTTTTTGCGCTCCGGCTCAACCGCGTAGATGCGCAGCGCCTCCTGCAGCGTGTCCACCGGCGTTTGCCCGGCAGCCATTTTCACAGAGATATATGGCTTTGCACCCGCACTGACCAGAATCCGCCCGCGCAAAAGGGCGGCGAGGCGGGAGACCTTCTGCATATCGATGGAATTGGAATAGAGCAGCAGGCAGTTGCCGCGCTGGCAGATCTCATAGATTCCCTGTGCCGAAGCCGAATTGCGCAGGAGGGAGACGTTGACCAAGCCCTGTACGCTCGGCGGTGGATCTCCAAAGCGGTCGATGAGCTCGTCGTAGACGTCCTCCGCATCGTCCGGCGTGCGGATATCCGCGATCCGGCGGTAGATGGCGAGCCGCTGCGGGATGCTCTCAATGTATTCTTCGGGGATATGCGCTTCGATCTGCAGGTCGATCAGGCATTCCTCCTCCTGCTTCTCCGGCTTTTCGCCCCGTTCTTCCGCAATGGCCTCGGAGAGCATCTGGATATACATATCGTATCCGACCGCCTCCATATGGCCGTGCTGCTGCGCGCCGAGGATGTTGCCCGCGCCGCGGATCTCCAGGTCGCGCATCGCAATCTGGAAACCGGAGCCGAATTCCGTATATTCCCGGATGGCGCTCAGGCGGCGGGTGGCGATCTCGCTTAATTCCTTGCCGCGGGTAAAGGTGAGGTAGGCATAGGCCCGGCGGGCAGAGCGGCCCACGCGCCCGCGAATCTGGTGCAGCTGCGCAAGGCCCAGACGGTCCGCGTTTTCGATGATCAGCGTATTGACATTTGGCACGTCAACGCCGGTTTCAATGATTGTGGTGCAGACGAGGATATCAATCTCGCCGTTGAGGAGGTTGCTCCAGATTTCGCTGAGCTCCTCCTCCTCCATCTTGCCGTGGGCGACGCCGATGCGCGCATCCGGCAGGAATTCATGGATGCGCGCCGCCGCGCGCGTGATCGTATCGACCCGGTTATGCAGATAATAAACCTGGCCGCCACGCCGGAGTTCCTTCTGCATGGCCTCCGCCAGAATGCCCATATCGTGCTCGAGCACATAGGTCTGCACCGGATGCCGGTCCTGCGGCGCCTCCTCAAGCATGGACATATCGCGGATGCCGGTCATCGCCATATTGAGCGTGCGGGGGATGGGCGTTGCAGAGAGAGTGAGGACGTCGACAGTGGGAAACAGCTCCTTGAGATGCTCCTTCTGCGCAACGCCGAAGCGCTGCTCCTCGTCGATAATAACGAGGCCCAAGTCCTTGAATTTGATATCCTTGGAGATTAAGCGATGCGTGCCGACGACCATATCCACGCTTCCCTGCCGCAGGCCGCGCAAGATTCTCGTTTGCTCCTGCGGGGTACGGAAGCGAGAGATCATCTCGACCTCGACGGGGAAGCCCTCAAACCGCTTGAGGATCGTCTGGTAGTGCTGGAAGGCGAGGATCGTCGTGGGGACGAGCATCGCGCACTGCTTTCCCTCTGCGATGCATTTGAAGGCGGCGCGCAGCGCAACCTCCGTTTTGCCGAAGCCCACGTCGCCGCAGAGCAGGCGGTCCATCGGATAATTTTTCTCCATGTCGCCCTTGATCTCGTCAATGCAGCGCAGCTGGTCGTCCGTTTCCTCAAATTCGAAGCGCCGCTCGAAATCATTCTGCATGTCCGTATCGGGGGAGAAGGCGTAGCCGGGCGCTTTCATGCGCTCCGCATAGAGCTTGGTAAGCTGCTCCGCCATATCCTTGACAGCGGCGCGCACGCGCGAGCGAGTCTTCTGCCACTCCTTGCCGCCGAGGCGGTTGATTTTGAGATTTTTGCCATCCTCATGCGGGCCGATATATTTCGAGACGAGGTCAAGCTGGGTAACAGGGACGTATAAAACATCCTCCTTTGCATATTTGATCTTGATATAATCCTTGGTCACGCCGCTGACCTCGAGCTTATTGATGCCGTCAAAAATGCCGATGCCGTGCACGGCGTGGACGATATAGTCGCCGCGGTGCAGCTCGTCGAGTGAATGAATGCCCGCGCGGGGGTTTTTGTTTTTCTTCACCGTCCGGCGGGAGGAGCCCGCCGCGCGCCCGTGGGTGAAGAGCATGAATTTCAGCAGCGGGTATTCGATGCCTGCGGTCAGCCCGCCCGGAAGGACGCTGATCCGGCTGCCTGGAAATTCAGAGGGCGGAATGTTGAAGAAGACGCTGGGGAGGCCTTCCGCCTCCAGATCCTGCGCGAGTGTTTTTGCAGCCTTATCTGTGCCGGCCATTACGACGCAGGTATACCCCTGCTCCCGCGCCGGACGAAGCTCCTGCAAGAGGATATCGAGCGCGCCGCCCCAGACGGGCAGCTGCTGGGCGTTCAGATTGGTCAGCGCTTTAACGGGCGTATCAAAGCTGCCACGCGCAAAGGTATCGAGATAGATCGCGCCATGATCCTCATATGCCTTGACCAGATCGCCCCAGCCCAGTGTAAAAGTATCGAGCCCCCGGCAGAGGATGCCGTCCTCAAACAGCTCCTTAAGCTCTTCGTTCAAAAGCGATGCGGCGGAGGCTGCGCGCTCCTTGACCTTGCCCGAATCGCTGATAAATAAAAGCGCATCCTCCGCATAATTGAGGATTGTCGCAGGGGATTCATAAGCTAGGTTGAGGTAGCGGTCCAGAGAGGAGAGGTGCGCACCCGCTCGAAGGCTGTCCGCGTCCGCAAGCAGGGAAGCCTTTGCCTTGACTGCCTTTCCGCGCAGCGAAGCGCAGTGCGCTTCGATTTTATCCGCGAGCAGCTCCGGGCTGTCGAACAGGATTTCGAGCGCAGGCGTAATTTTGGCAACCTGCAGCTGGTCTGTCCGACGCTGGGATTCGATCTCAAAATGCGCGACCGTATCGATCGAATCGCCCCAGAATTCCACGCGCAGGGGAAGCGCGCCGTCGGGCGGGAAAAAATCGATAATCCCGCCGCGCCGGGCAAACTGCCCTGTGCCATCAACGGTTTCCGTCCGGACATAGCCCGCCGCGAGCAGCGCTTCTACAACGGAGTCCGGCGTCCGGTCTTCACCGGCCTTCAGCGTCACAGTGCGGGTATAGAGCTCCTCCGGCGGAAGGGTCAGCTGCATGGCAGCCTCAACGGAGCAGACCACCACGCGGTATTCGCCCTCCAGCATATGGCCGAGCACGCCGAGCCTTTGCTGCTCATATTCGCGGGATTGGCTCTGTGCAGGGCGAAGATGAAAATCCCTGGCAGGATAGAGCAGCGCGCCGCCCTTCATCGCGTTCAAATTTTCTACCAGACGGCTGCCCTCGGCCTCGTCCGCAACGATGATCACGGCCCGGCAGCCCTCGGCCTCGCAAAGAGAGTGAACGAGATGGGCCTTGTGAATCAGGGAAACCCCCGTCACGCCGGCGGGAAGCCGATTTTCACGGATTGCATTTTCGATCGATTTGTATTCTGCGCTTGTGTGCAGTACTTTTGAAAAACAGGACATGGTTGTGATGCTCCGCTTCCGCACGCGGTTTATGCGTGCTGTCAGGATTCATTGGCAGGGTTGTATTGGCGCTCGGTTATTTGGTAGGCTGCTCGGAAAGGATGCCATAAAGCTCTTCCAGCCGTGCGATCTCATAGGTACACACGGCGTCTGTCGTGGTATTGGCGGCACCCCCCGGATTCAGCCAGCAGGTGTCGATGCCGGCATTGTTGCCGCCCCGGATATCCGAGGTGAGCGAGTCGCCGATGATCAGCATCCGCGCGCGGTCTTTCTCCGGGATATGGGAGAAGACATAGTCGAAGTAGCCCTTCTGCGGCTTTTGATAGCCCATTTCGTCGGAGATAAAGACCCCGTCGAAGAAGTGCGCGAGCGGGGAACGCTCCAGCCTCCGGTACTGTGTACGCTTGATCCCGTTGGTGACAAGGTAGAGAGAAACCTTACCTTGCAGGGAATCGATCAGCTCCTTCGCGCCGGGCAGGAGGTAGGCCCCTTCGCCGAGCAGGCTGATGTAGGATTGGTTGGCCTCGGCAGGGGATACGCCGGTGATCCCGGCCTCCTCGAAAAACTGGGAGAAGCGCCGCAGCTCCAGCTCGCTTTTGGTGACCTTTCCCTCCTCATAGAGTTCCCACAGCGCCATGTTTTTATCTTGGTACAGGGCAAACAGCGCCTCAGAAAAGGGAGCGGAGAAGCGGCCCATCGTGTGCTTCATCGCCTCCCAGGAAGCCCTTCGGTAGTCGAAGAGTGTGCCGTCGGCATCAAATAGCAGCGTTGTATAGCGGTATGTAGGGTTAGACATCTCTGCACATCCTTTCTCAGAGCAACCGCCAAAGAAATTCACGGTTTCTAGGAATTATAAAGATTCATCGCGTGGTCCATATCATCCTGAACAATCAGGCGGATCGCCTCACAGGCTTTTTCCATTGCTTCCTTCATCCGGGGAAGCTCGTCTTTTTGGAAAGGGGATAGCACCCAGTCGGCCAGATCATAATCCGGATGCGGCTTTGCGCCCACCCCAAGCTTCACGCGGGGAAACTGGTCGCTGTTCAGGAGATAGATGATGCTTTTGATGCCGTTGTGGCCGCCATCCGACCCCTTGCGGCGGATGCGCAGCTTTCCGGGCGGCAGGGAGATGTCATCAAACAGTATAATGACATGCTCCGGCGGGATTTTGTAGAAATTGGCCGCGTCGCGGACAGCCTCGCCGCTGTTGTTCATAAAGGTCTGCGGCTTCATCAGAAGGCAGCGCCGGCCTTCTATTGCAACGTCGGCCACGATGGATTTGAATTTGATCCGGTCGATTTTCACGCCGAGCTGCTGTGCGAGCAGGTCGATGCATAAAAAGCCCGCGTTGTGACGGGTATATTCGTATTTCGGGCCGGGATTTCCGAGCCCCGCGATCAGATATTCCGGAGCGCCGGATGGGGTTGTGGCGCGTCGGTTTTTCCACTTTTCAAACATAAAAATTGCCAGCCTTTGCTAAATAAAATTTTTCTTTTTAATGGCCAATGGCACGCGCAAACGGGGCTGTGGAAGCACCCACAGCCCTTGCCAAGTGAATTTTGCTGTTATTTCATGCCTTTGTAGGGCTTCTTGCGCAGCACCCAGCCCTCTTTGTTGACCTGCCGCGCGCGCGCGATGCCCAGGGCATTGGCCGGGACGTCGTCCGTGATGGTGGAGCCTGCGGCCGTGTAGCCGTAATCGCCCACCTTCACGGGGGCGACCAGGTTGGAGTTGCAGCCGATGAAGGCATGATCGCCGATCACCGTGCGATGTTTTTCTTTGCCCGTGTAATTTACCGTTACGCAGCCGCAGCCAAAGTTTACATTTTTCCCGACGTCCGCGTCGCCGACATAGGTGAGGTGGGAGACCTTCGTCCCCTCGCCGATCTGGGTGTTTTTCACTTCGACAAAATTGCCCAGATGCGTATGCGGGCCGATTTTTGCATTGGGGCGCAGGTGGACGAAGGGGCCGATATCCGCGCCGTCCTGAATTTCCGCCTGCTCGCTCAATACATTGTCGAGCTTTACGCCGTCTCCGACGAGCGTGTCGATCAGCTGGGTATTGGGGCCGATGACGCAGTCTTCTCCAATCGCGGTCTTTCCGCGCAGGATCGTACCCGGCAGAAGGCGGGTATCCGCCCCGATCGTGACGTCCGGCCCGATGAATATGCCGTCGGCGCAGGGAATATCCACTCCCTCCAGGAGCCAGTGCGTCAGCATCCGCTGGCGGGCACGGGTATTCAGGTCGAGCAGCTGGAGCCGGTCGTTGGCGGCGAGCACTACGTCGGGGTCTGCCGCCGCAAAGGCACCGGCCCTCTGGCCATTTGCGAGAAGAATCCGCACCGCGTCCGTCAGGTAATATTCATCGCGGGCGTTTTCATTGGTGATTAGGCCCAATACCTCGAGCAGCCTGTCGCACTGGAACCAGCATGCGCCGGAGTTGATCTCATGAATCTGCCGGATCGTCTCGTTGGCATCACAGTTTTCGATAATGCGGGTAAAGGCCCCGTCCGCAGCGCGGACAATTCGCCCGTAGCCACTGGGATTCTCCACGCAGGCGGAGATGACGGTGATCGCGTTCCCGGCACGTTTGTGCTCCTCAAACGCCGCACGGATCGTTTTGCTGTCCATCAGCGGCGTGTCTCCATTGACGATCAAAACGTCGCCGCCGCGAAATCGCTCCAGAAAGGAGCGCGCCTGTAAAACAGCGTGTCCGGTGCCGAGCAGCTCGCGCTGGAGGACGGTTTCACTCCTTGCTCCAAGATGGGCACTCAGGGTTTCCCCACAGTGCCCGGTAACGGTGCAGATATCTCGGATGCCGGCGCCCTCCACGGCGTCGAGCACCCAGTCGATCATCGGCTTGAAAAGAACTTCCGCCATGACGGCTGGCCGGGCGGATTTCATCCCTCTCCCCTCGCCCGCGGCAAGGATGACGGCGCAGCAGTTATTTTGCATGAGAACGGCCCCTTTCCTGAAACAATGCATTTCGATTACCCTATATTATGCCAAGATTGCGCCTGTTTTTCAAGTCTTTCGTTATTCCGCAATTGTAAGTGTGAAAAGATAGATCGGTGAACAGGGGATTTGAAGGGCGATGCCCAGGGCTTCTACCAGCGCTATCCTCTTAGCCTTCGCCGCCAGCCGAGGCCGAGAAGGAGGCAAACGTGGCCTTGCGGAGGCCGGGCGGCGCTGGTTTCCCTTGTTTACTGATGCTATCTATAATATACAAAACAAGGGAACGTCAAAAAGATGAATTTATCTCAATCATGCATGGAAAAATTTGTGCGTATCTGTTATAATGCAGGATGACGTAAAACGGCCCCGTTTTTTATCGGATTGGCCGTGGTCGTGATTATTTCGCTGATATTAAAATTGGAGGATGATTTGGAATGAGCCACAAGTACGTTTACCTGTTCTCTGAGGGCGACGAGAACATGCGCGAGCTCCTCGGTGGCAAGGGTGCGAACCTTGCGCAGATGACCAGGCTCGGCATGCCCGTGCCGCAGGGCTTCACGATTTCCACGGAGGCCTGCACCCGTTATTATGACGACGGTAAAAAGATTGCGCCTGAGATCGAGGCGGAAATCTATGAATACCTTGCCAAAATGGAAGAGATCAACGGCAAGAAGTTCGGCGATCCCAAGAATCCGTTGCTTGTCTCCGTCCGCAGCGGCGCGCGCGCTTCCATGCCCGGCATGATGGACACCATTCTGAACCTCGGCCTGAACGACGAGGTTGCCGCCGGCATGATCGCGGGGAATCCCGACCCGAAGTTTGAGCGATTCGTCTATGACTCTTACCGCCGTTTCATCCAGATGTTCTCCGACGTTGTGATGGAGATTTCCAAAAAGACGTTTGAAGTGATCATTGATGAGATTAAGGATAAAAAGGGCGTCAAGAACGATATCGACCTCGACGTCAACGATATGAAGGAGCTCGTCAAGCGCTTCAAGGAATATTACAAACAGCAGAAAGGCACCGACTTCCCGACCGATCCGAAGGAGCAGATGATGGAGGCGGTCAAGGCTGTTTTCCGTTCCTGGGACAATCCCCGTGCCAATGTTTACCGCCGTATGAACGATATCCCTTATTCCTGGGGTACCGCCGTCAACGTGCAGCCGATGGTATTCGGCAACCTCAATGAGAATTCCGGCACCGGCGTTGCCTTCACGCGTGACCCTGCTACTGGTGAAAAGGCTCTCTTCGGCGAGTACCTGATCAATGCACAGGGCGAGGACGTCGTCGCAGGCGTGCGCACCCCCAGCAAGATCGACCAGCTCAAGCAGGATATGCCCGAGGTTTACAATCAATTCGCCACCATCGCGCAGAATCTTGAAAACCATTATAAAGACATGCAGGATATGGAGTTCACCATTGAAAACGGTAAGCTTTACATGCTGCAGACGAGAAACGGCAAGCGCACCGCTGCTGCCGCTCTGAAGATCGCCGTCGATCTGGTTGACGAGGGCATGATCACAGAGGATGAGGCGGTTCTCCGTGTGGACCCGAAGCAGCTTGACGCGCTTCTGCACCCGCAGTTCGACGCGAAGGCCCTCAAGGCTGCCACACCGGTCGGCGCAGGCCTTGCGGCTTCCCCTGGAGCTGCCTGCGGTAAGGTCGTATTCACGGCGGAGGACGCAAAAGAGTGGGCGGACAAGGGCGAGAAAGTCGTTCTGGTCCGTCTGGAGACTTCCCCCGAGGATATCGAGGGTATGGCTGCGGCACAGGGCATCCTCACCGTCCGCGGCGGCATGACTTCCCACGCGGCTGTTGTTGCGCGCGGTATGGGCACCTGCTGTGTTTCCGGCTGCGGCGAGATTAAAATGCACGCGGAGAACAAATATTTCGAGCTTGGCGGCAAACAGTATCATGAGGGCGATTATATCTCTCTTGACGGCTCTACCGGCAAGATTTACGGCGAAGCGGTGCCGACCGTGGAAGCGACCATCTCCGGCGATTTCGACCGCTTCATGAAGTGGGCGGACGCTGCCCGTACCCTGAAGGTCCGCACGAATGCGGACACGCCGCGCGACACTGTGCAGGCCGTCAAATTTGGCGCTGAGGGCATCGGCCTCTGCCGTACGGAGCATATGTTCTTCGAGGGCGAGCGCATCAAGGCAATGCGCGAGATGATCGTTGCGAAGGACGTTGAAACCCGTAAGAAAGCGCTCGCGAAGATCCTTCCCTATCAGCAGGGCGACTTCGAAGAGATGTACCGCGTGCTGGAAGGCCGCCCGATGACGGTTCGATTCCTCGATCCGCCGCTGCATGAGTTCCTCCCCACCAAGGAAGAGGATATCGCAGAAATCGCCGGCGAGCTGAACATCACGGTTGACGAGCTCAAGGCTGTCATTGCCTCCCTGCATGAATTCAACCCAATGATGGGCCATCGCGGCTGTCGGTTGGCTGTCACGTATCCAGAAATCGCCGAGATGCAGACGACTGCTGTCATCAATGCGGCAATCAAGGTGAATAAGGAGCATCCGGAATACAAGATCGTCCCCGAGATCATGATCCCGCTGGTCGGCGAGGTCAAGGAGCTCAAGTATGTCAAGGATTTCGTCACCGCTACGGCCGATAAGCTGATTGCGGACGCTGGCGTTGAGATGACCTACAAGGTTGGTACAATGATTGAGATCCCGCGTGCGGCGCTGACGGCGGACGAGGTCGCGAAGGAGGCGGAGTTCTTCTCCTTTGGCACGAATGACCTCACCCAGATGACCTTCGGCTTCAGCCGTGACGACGCAGGCAAGTTCCTCGATGCGTACTATGACGCGAAGATCTACGAGTCCGATCCATTTGCCAAGCTTGATCAGATCGGTGTTGGCAGGCTGGTGAAGATGGCTGCCGACCTTGGCCGCCAGACCCGCCCCGACATCAAGCTGGGCATCTGCGGCGAGCACGGCGGCGATCCGAGCTCCGTTGAGTTCTGCCATAATATTGGCCTGAACTATGTGTCCTGCTCTCCGTTCCGCGTGCCGATTGCGCGCCTTGCGGCAGCACAGGCTGCGATTAAGAGCAAGTAAGCAGCTAAACTCTGAAATAAAGACAAAGGAATCGCCGGAGAGGTTTATCCTCTCCGGCGATCTTTTATTTCGTTGGGACCGTCACATAAAGTCGGGCCGGGTAAGCAAACTGACGATATTTTTACGATACATGGCGGAAACACTAACGGCCCCGATGGGGATGCATAGGCCCAAAATAACAGCCAGAGCCGCGGCGGAAAGGCCCCAAGGGAAGAATTGCATGACCTGTATGCCGCTGCCGTAATAAAGGCCATAACAAATGATGACGGACAAAAGGTTTCCGAGCATCCAGGCAATCAGAATGATCGACATGAGTTCAAAGATTTGATAACAGACAGCCTGCCTTCTCTCAATGCCGGAAGCGCGAAGCATTCCCCAAACGCGCGTCTGGCGCTTCATCTTCAGAAAAACCGTATTGATCATTTGAAACAGGCCGAGCAGGGAAATCAGAATCACCGCGAGGGTACAAGCCCAGGTGATTCCCTCCATCTGTTTTTGGGCAGCTTCAGCATTCTGGGGCTGCGCATAGATCATGCTGTCTGGATACAGCGTTTTCAGTTCCTCCAGCAGCAGTTCGGTCCGCTCATACAGCGCCGGGTCTTCCAATTCAATATACAAGTAGTTGGTTTTCACAGGAAGCTGATGTGCGGCAAACGCGTCCTGATGCCAAAGGAAACTGAAGGCATTCTGGCCCAGCATTTCATAATAGGGGTTTTTACTGTCTTCTATTTTCAGAATGGCCCCGACTGTAACGGGAAAGTCAATTCGTTGCGCGCTCAAATCCTCCGGATTGCTCCGGTTGCCGCGAATGACCTGGGTGAAATGTAGCTGTTCACCAACATGGAAAGAATTGGGCACCGTACCGTTGGAAAGCAGGATAATCTGCTTTCCTGTTTTTAAAGCGCCGACATCAATCGTACCTGCCTCCAGGTAGGGTTTCAGCGCTTCCAGTGTTCCGTCGTCGAGGCCGTTGATATATTCAGGGTATAATGTGTCCTCCATCGTATATTGGTAGGCCGCCAAATCCTTGCGAAGCGTCTCAGGCTCGAAGGCGCCGGATTCCTGCAGACTGGAGGTGCGCAGATCCTTATAGGCCGCATTGCCGGGAACATTGTTTTTCAGCAGCAGTTTTACAGGGAAGGAGGAAAACTGCCAGGTATGTTTTGCTTCGGAATTGCGCTCAAAACGTTGCAGATCTCTGCTGTCCATTCCCTGAAACGGGTCGTACTGTATTTGCGCCAGTGTATAATAGTTACCGTCCGCAAGCGAAACGGAATAATCGACTGTTGTCATCCGGACGGAATCTTGCAATACGCGTGTCAATGTGACGCCGGACAACAGGGCAATGAAACAAAGGGAAAAAGAGAGGATGATATTGGCGGTTGTATTGCTGTGATAAAATGTGGATTTTAGCCCCCAGGAAAAAAGCGGAAATCTCTTCAGAATCGGAAGCCTGCTGCCGCCCTGCTGGCTGCCGTTTGAAACCATCATCATGGGCCTTTGCTGTAATTCCTGCCGCACAGAGAGCATGCTCCAAAGGTAGAACAGAAGGGCCGCTCCGATCAGCGCCGGAAGAATAACAGACAAATGATAATGAAAAGGCGCGGAAAATTGCAGTGCGGAAACGATTCGCTGAAACAGGTAGCGGCTTGATAAAAGGCCGAGGATTAGGCCGGCCGGAAGCGCGAGCAACAGACAGAGGCTGTTCTGCACAAAGAAATGAAACAGGAAATAGCGGTTTCCCGCGCCGAGGCATTTCAACTTCATGACGGTTTCTCCCCAGGAGGCCCGGCCGGCCTTTGTGTTGGTGTATAAACCCAGGATACAGATCAGAAACAGAAAGAGGATCAATGCAAAAAAGATCAGATTGACGATGGGATTCTCCGATAAAAGGAGTTGGAGCGTATTTTGCGGATAGACGGATTCATTGAAGATAAGCCTTTCCGACCCGGAGGATGTGGCCTTTTCCAGGGCTTCCCCCGGAGCCGCGTTGAGATAGAGATGCGTAACGGCGATCCCGTTTTTGCAAATGGGGTGATCCGGCGAGAGGAAGGCGTTGGGCAGGGCGGATGCGTCGGTTAAGCTGGAAGACGAGTTGCCCTGTAGCTCAGAATAATTTTTAACGACGCCTACAATTGTAAACGTGTAGCGGCGTTCTGCGGGATCAGATATGGGATTCAACTCGATGGCAGAAAGCGTAATCTGTGCGCCAATAGGGTTTTCGATGCCCAGCCGGATGATTGTTGCCTTTTCGAATGCGATTTCCCCGGCCTTTTCCGGCATGCGTCCGGATATCGTCCGAAGGCTTGCCTGTTCGGCGGCATTCCGGTCCATGCAGCCGAAATAAATTTTATTCTGCAAGACGGAATTCGGAATCATTCCGGAGGCAAAAACACTTACTGCCCCAATTTGTTGAACAGCGGGGTCCGTTTGCAGTCTCCCGGTTTCCTCATCTGAAGCATTCAGCAAAATGGCAGATTGGGTACCGTACAGGTCCCTTTTTTGAGCAACGTTGAGTTGTATGTAATTGCTGATCAAAAGCCCTCCGCCAATCAGACCCGCCGCGCAAATGGCAACGCCGAGGATTCCAAACAGCGCCTCTCTTTTTTTGCGGAAATAAGTTTTCAGAATATAGCTGTATAGCCGTCTGTTCATACGCGTTCTCCTGATACAGGCATACCGTCCCGAAGCGCGATCACGCGGTCGGCAGTAGCTGCGATCTCCCTGTCATGCGTAACCATCACCATTGTTTTTCCGAATTCCTGCTGGAGTTCCTTTAATATAGAGAGAACAGAATTGGAGGTCTCTTCGTCCAGATTGCCGGTAGGCTCATCCAAAAGCAGGATTTTGGGTTGATTGATCAGCGCTCTGGCAATCGCGACACGCTGCTGTTCCCCGCCGGAAAGCTGATTCGGGAAATGATTTTGCCGACTCTCCAGATGCAAGGCATGAATCAGCTTTTCGTAATACGGGGAGGCAACCTTATGCCGGTCTAAAATGGCGGGGAACTGTATGTTTTCTTTCACCGTCAGCTCTGGAATCAGGTTAAAAAACTGAAAGACGAACCCAATCTGTTTTCTTCTGAAAACACTTAATTCTTTTTCCTTCATTGTGCTGATGTCGGTGCCGAAAAGGAGAACCTGGCCGGATGTCGGCTGGTCCAGCCCACCCATCAGATGAAGCAGCGTTGATTTACCGGAGCCGCTTTTACCAATGACAGCCGTAAACGAATCTGATTCTATCACAATATCAACATCCTTCAGGGCGTTTACGACGGTTTCACCCAACCGGTATTCTTTGCTTAAATGAATTGTCTGAATCGCTGTGTCCATATCCGTTTCCCATCCTTATGAAAGCCTCGGTTCTTTACAAAGAGACCTTAATTTTGTCTTTTGATCCAGTATGGAAAAGAGCAGAAATCCCGCGCCCCACGCGATCGGCTGGAGAATAAACACGGAGGTGTCCAATAATTTATAGCTGCTGTTCATTTGCGCCAGAATGATGCAGGCGCTCTCCACGGGGATCAGAAAAAGCTCCGCAGTCAGAAAAGCGGTAAGCCAGCTTTTCTTTCGCAGGAGGATCGGAATCGAGAAGCCCAAAAATCCGGCGATTGCAATCAGCGCCAAAAATCGCTGCAGCACCAGCCCGTCGGCGGCAGGCGCTCCCGACAGGGCAGAGGAGAGCACGGAAAAGGGAACCAGAGAGGCTGCATTCTGATACGGCGATTCTCCGATCATCAGCGGGAAGATGCAGAGTTTGATCAAGGAGACAATACTGGCGTAGGAAAGGAAAAAAATAACCATCTGGAAAATCTTATATTTCTTCCGGATGAGCTGCATGAAAAAAAGCATGACATAGAGCACGATGGCAAAATAATATAGCGTCTCGTTTGGGACCATCATTGCAAAGACCCTCCTGAAAAAATTTTCTGCCACACAGTTTATTATATGTGGCAGAAAAGTGAGTTCATTAGTTATGAGAGTAGATATTTGCACACCCATCTGGGATAACAATCATTTCATGGCTGCCATCGGCTTTCACATTATTCCTGGCACTAAAATACCAATAGGCCTTTTTATTACCCGGAGATGCATTCTGAATTGCATTGCCCCACCATACATCAGTGGCCTTGCTTTCACTGCTGGCGACACTCCCCTGTGCACCATTTAACTGCCCTACTTTTTTATAAAAAAGAGTTTGTTGCACATATAATTCCTTGTCTACAACTGCTCCAGTAAAACCATTACAATAGGCGCGTTTAAAATCAAAGCCAATATGCTGGTAAGTAAAATCTCTTGTCTGACCTTGGTGGTAATAGTTAACCTTCAGGCTTGAATAATAATTTTGTCTTGCCGCGGAAGCAACTATGGTAATCGTACCGCATAAAACAAGAACACACAAAAGCATGGAGACGATTTTTTTCATAAATTATTCCTTCCTTTCTTTCATAAACTATAACAATTCTGAATTTTTAAGTCATGGTAATCACGGCCCTTTTAGTTAAGGATACATTTTGCCATCAATACCTTAATAAATATTATGAGTTTATCATATAAATCTAAACAAGTCAATATAGTTGTTTATGATTTTTTGTAACATATTGGAACCTTGGATATTTCTTTGGTTTATGGTAAAATGGATTCAGTCACAGGGAAACTGTTTTTGGAAAGCCAAGGGCGGTGTGGAATATGAATAACCAGAAAAAAATCGGCGCTTTTATCGCGCAGGCGCGGGAGCGCCAAGGAATTTCCAGAGAGGAGCTGGCCCGTGACCTGCATGTAGATGAAGCGGAAATTGCCGCCTGGGAGGATGGCAGCGGATATCCAGCGCTGGCCCAGGCCCCTGCGCTGGCGCGGGAGCTGTCCGTCTCTCTGGACGAGCTGTTTAATGCAAGATATCATACGGTGGCGGAGGAGTATCAGGCGCCGGAGGAAATTTTTCTGCCCGAAAGCTGCTCGTTGCCGGAGACGGAGCCGGAATCGAGAGTTCCCGAGGAAATTCCTTCTCAGGAGGAAACTACGCCGGCGCCTGAAGAGCGGGCGGCCCAACCCAAACTGCCGCGGTGGGCGAAAATTTTCTTCGGCGTGTGTTTGGCGTTGGAGGGCGCTGCGGGCTGCCTTTTGATTCTTTGCAATTTGGTCAGCACCGCCGTTGCTGTCTTAACCGGTATTGCTGTGGCCGCTGCCGCAGCAATGATCTTCGCCGCCGCCTATTTATATGGAAAACAGCCGAAGATGCGGAAATTGGAGCTTTTGCTGCCCACCTTCGGCATTGCTCTCCTGCTTTTCTTGTTGCTGTTTCGCCTGTTTACCTAAGGGGGAAGTTTTTGTATAAATTTCATGTCAACCAAACCTGATCGGTTCATTCGTTCAGCAGGAGTTTCGGGCTTCGGACATCCAACTCGATTTAAATCCGGACCGTTTCTTTTTCCGCAACCGGCTCATGGCTGCGTAGTTCAATGCGGAGCCAGACGGTGTTTATGATGCATCGCACACCACCCAGGCAATGGAACCGATCAAAACCGAAATATCTCTTATTTATACCGTGACTATCATTATGCCGGGAAGATGGGCATTCATTGAGATCCCCACATTTGCAGGAAAAGGAATGGCCGAAAAAATGAGACAAAATGGGCCTTTTATCAGGAAAAATCACTTGACCGCTTGATAAAAGTGTGGTATAGTGGGTGTACCTCTAAGAGGGTTCTTTTTTTGTGCCCATTTTTAGAGGGAGGCTGGAACCTGGAAAAATCCTGCTGGTAAGCGATTTATGGGCTTTTTTACAAAGCAATGCCCTCATCATGCTTTTTGGAAAAGCGCGGAATCTGCGCGGGGGATCAACGGGTTCTGAAAATATCCGGAAAACTGGAGGTGCCGTCATGAGAGTAAAAGTTACTTTATCCTGCACGGAGTGCAAGCAGCGCAACTACAATACGATGAAAAACAAGAAGAACAACCCCGACAGGCTGGAGATGAATAAGTATTGCAGATTCTGCAAGAAACACACGCTCCACAGAGAGACCAAATAAGAGCGGAGGGAAGATGAATGGCTGACGAAAAGAAAAAGGACGCTGTAGAAAAGGCTGAAAAGAAAGCCTCAAAAGCGGACAAGGCCGATAAGGCAAACAAACCGAAAAAGCCAAATATCTTTGTGCGCGCAGGCAAGGCGATCGCCCGCTTCTTTAAGGATTTCAGGGGCGAAATCAAGAAGATCACCTGGCCCGATGCAAAGACCGTTCTCAAGAGCACAGGCGTTGTTATCGCCGTGATTTTGATTATTGGAATCGGCATCTGGATCGTGGATTTCGGCCTTTCTAGGGGACTGAGCCTGATTGAGGGCCTGGCGCAGGATCCCACGACGACGGCCGCTGCGGTCGAATCGACGACAGGCGCCGTGACGGAAGCCGTCACCGGTGCCGCGACGACAGCGAAAGCGGGTGTCATCCAGCTGTTTGGCGGACTGCTCGGTTAAGCGGTTCCAGGCGAAAGGGTGGTCTAACATGGCTGACAGCGCAAAGTGGTATGTGATCCATACCTATTCCGGCTACGAAAACAAGGTAGCCAATAATATCGAAACGGTTGTGGAAAACCGTCAGATGCAGGACCAGATCCTTGAGGTGAAAATCCCCATGGAGACGGTCACAGAGATCAAAGATAATAAAAAGCGCGATGTTGAGCGCAAGGTCTTTCCGGGCTATGTTCTGGTCAAGCTTGCGGTCGATGTGGAGGACGGGGAGTACGTCATGTCGGACGACACCTGGTACGTCATCCGCAATACGCGCGGCGTGACGGGCTTTGTGGGCCCTGAAAGCAAGCCTATCCCGCTCAGCGATGAGGAAGTGCTCGCGCTCGGCGTGGAGAAAAGGCAGGTCGAGGTGGCCTATCAGGTCGGCGATCTCGTCAATATCATTGACGGCCCGTTCGGAGATTTTTCCGGCGTCGTCGAGGAGATCGATCCGGATAAGGATCTTGTCCGCGTGACGATTTCCATGTTTGGCCGTGAAACGCCGGTTGAGTTTGCGCTCGACCAGGTGGAGCCGGCAGTCGATTAATCACATTATGGTAATTAGCGGCTTTGTCGCTTATTATGCGCCTGTGCGGCTTTGCCGTCTGGCGCGGGGGCTCGCCCCCTGTGGGAGGAGTAAGAATTCGCACTTGCTCCGCCAATTACCACGTATATTTGGAGGTGCAAAAAATGGCTCAAAAGGTTGTAGGTTTCATTAAGCTGCAGATCCCCGCCGGAAAAGCAACCCCGGCACCCCCGGTCGGTCCTGCGCTGGGTCAGCACGGTGTAAATATCATGGCGTTCACAAAGGAATTCAATGAGCGCACCAAGAATGATATCGGCCTGGTGATCCCGGTCGTCATCACCGTTTATGCGGACCGTTCGTTCACGTTCATTACCAAGACGCCGCCTGCCGCTGTTCTCCTGAAAAAGGCTTGCGGAATCGATAAGGCGTCCGGTGTGCCGAACAAGAACAAGGTCGCAACGATCACCGGTGAGCAGATTAGAAAAATCGCCGAGCAGAAGATGCCCGATCTGAATGCAGCGAGCGTAGAAGCAGCCGCCAGCATGATTGCCGGTACTGCGCGCAGCATGGGCATCGTTGTCTCCGATTAATGCTCCCGGGTGGGAGGAACAATCCGATTAACCACTCTTTAGGGAGGTCAGACGAATGAAACATGGTAAAAAATATGTCGAAAGCGCGAAGCTTGTCGACAAAGCAAAGCTTTATGACCCGGCGGAAGCGCTGGAGGTCGCGGTGAAAACCGCAACGGCTAAATTCGATGAAACAGTGGAGGCGCATATCCGCTTGGGCGTTGACTCCCGCCATGCGGACCAGCAGGTCCGCGGCGCGGTTGTGCTGCCCAACGGCACCGGTAAATCCGTGCGCGTCGCCGTGTTCGCCAAGGGCGACGATGCAAAGGCCGCAGAAGAGGCAGGCGCGGAATTCGTCGGTGCGGAGGAGCTGGTCGCCAAGATCCAGGGCGAGGGCTGGATGGATTTTGACGTTGCCATTGCAGCGCCTAACATGATGGGCCTGGTCGGCCGCCTTGGTAAAGTGCTTGGCCCGCGCGGCCTGATGCCGAGCCCGAAGGCCGGCACGGTAACGCCCGATGTTGCGAAGGCCGTTACGGAAGCCAAGGCTGGTAAGATTGAGTACCGTCTTGATAAGACCAATATCATCCACTGCCCGATCGGCAAGGTGTCCTTCGGCGCAGAAAAGCTGAATGAGAACTTCTCCACTCTGATGGAGGCTGTTATCAAGGCGAAACCCGCTGCGACAAAGGGCCAGTATATCCGTTCCTGCGTGGTTGCAACCACGATGGGCCCCGGCGTGCGCGTCAATTTCAACCGCATCGGCGGCGCGGAATAAGCTTTTGAAAATACTTGACACAGGGAATTTTGTGTGCTAGTATAATAGTCACTGTTCTTACACCAAAGACAGCAGGTGCGCGTTGCGCATAATGGCTTTTTGCCGCCTGCCGAGGAATGGAGAGCATACAAAAGCCGGAGTGTTTCGGCGCGAATTTGTATGTCATACCCTTCCTGCGGTGCGCGGGAAGGGTATTTCTTTTCCCGTAAAGGATCTCCTTCGGGAGGGTCCGAATATCGGCCTTCTGCAGAGCTTGCGGAAGAGCCGGTAAATTTAGAGGAGGTGAAATCCATTGCCGAGTGAAAAAGTTTTGGAACTCAAGAAGCAAAAGGTCGCGGACCTCACGGAACAGCTGAAAAACGCCTGCGCAGGTGTGGTCGTCGATTACAAGGGCATCAATGTTGCAGACGATACAAAGCTTCGTAAGGAACTGCGTGAAGCCGGTGTCCATTACGCCGTCGTCAAGAATACGCTTCTGCACCTCGCCGTGCAGGATGCGGGCCTGAAGGAGCTTGACAATGTGCTTTCCGGCACAACCGCAATTGCCCTGAGCGAGGATGATTATGTCGCACCCGCGCGCATTCTATGCAAGTTTGCCGATGCGAACAAGAATTTTACTGTGAAGAGCGGTTTTTTGGATAACGACGTTATCAGCCTCGAAAAGATCAGCAGCCTTGCAAAGCTGCCGTCCCGCGAGGTCTTGCTCGCCACGGTTTGCAATGTGTTCAACGCACCCATCGCTTCGTTTGCACGCGCGATTCAGGCGATCGTCGACAAGTCCGGCGAAGCCGTTCCCGCGCAGGTAGAGGCTCCGGCAGAGGCGTAATTCGTCCTGCGGCTACAAAATGAAATAATTGGAGGTTAACAACAATGGCATCTGATAAAATTAATGCGATCATTGAAGAAATCAAGGTCCTCTCCGTGCTTGAGCTCTCTGAGCTGGTACATGCAGTTGAGGAAGAATTTGGCGTATCCGCTGCTGCTGCGGTAGCGGTTGCGGCTCCTGCCGAGGGCGGCGCTGCTGCTGCTGAGGAAGAGAAGACCGAGTTCGACGTGATCCTTGCGGAAGTCGGCGCGGAAAAGATCAAGGTCATCAAGGCGGTGCGCGAGATCACCGGCCTGGGCCTTGCCGACGCGAAGGCTGTTGTCGACGGCGCTCCCAAGGCTGTCAAGGAAGGCATCTCGAAGGAAGACGCGGAAGCCGCGAAGGAGAAGCTGGAGGCTGCCGGCGCGAAGGTCGAGCTCAAATAAGCTTGTCTTATCAAAAAGCAGGCGGTTTTTAGAGCTGCCTGAAAAGAGGGATTTGGAAGCGCTGCCTTTCGAATCCTTCTTTTTTGTTTGTGGGGAGCGGCAGCTTGCGCCTGCGTGGCGGGAGGAGGCCGAGGCATATCTTCGCGAGATTACTTGACCGAATTCCAAAAACCGTGTATAAATAAAGGCGGGGATGGCAATACAAATCTTGGACAGCATTCGTCCCACTTGAGAAAGGTATGTGATGGATATGATCTCAGAAAATAGAAAAGTGGTACTCATCGGCACCGGTATGGTAGGCATGAGCTATGCATATGCGCTGCTGAATCAGAATGTCTGCGATGAGCTGGTGCTGGTCGACGTAGACCGCAAGCGCGCCGAGGGCGAGGCGATGGATTTGAACCACGGCCTGGCCTTTTCCGGCTCGAATATGAAAATTTATGCTGGCAGCTATGATGACTGCGGCGACGCGGATATCGTCACGATCTGCGCGGGCGTTGCCCAGAAGCCGGGCGAATCCCGCCTTGACCTGCTACAGCGGAATACGGCGGTCTTCCGGTCGATTATCGACCCGGTGACGGAATCCGGCTTTAACGGCATCTTCCTGGTGGCGACCAATCCGGTTGATATTATGACGCGGATTACCGCTGTCCTCTCCGGCTTCAACCCCCGCCGCGTGCTCGGCACGGGTACGGCGCTGGATACTGCCCGGTTGCGTTATTTGCTCGGCGAATACTTCCATGTAGACCCGCGCAATATGCATGCCTATGTAATGGGCGAGCATGGCGACAGCGAGTTTGTCCCATGGTCGCAGGCGATGATGGCCACGAAGCCGGTCCTCTCCATTTGCGAGGAGTCCAATGGGAAATATTGCTGCGAGGAGATGGAAAGAATCACGGAGGAGGTGCGCGGCGCGGCCCAGAAAATCATCGAGGCCAAGCGGGCGACCTATTATGGCATCGGGATGGCACTCGTGCGCATCACGCGCGCAATCTTCGGCAATGAAAACAGCGTGCTGACGGTATCCGCCATGATGCGCGGGGAATACGGGGAGACAGGTGTATTCGTAGGCGCACCCTGCATCGTCAACCGAAACGGCGTTCAGCGTATTTTGCAGCTGTCTTTGAGCGATGACGAAATGGCAAAATTCAAGGCGTCGTGCAAGACGCTGCGCACCCATTTTGATGAACTGGGGCTGCAATAGATTCATTAAAAATAAAATGGCGGGGCTGCCAATCGCCCCGCCGTTGTATTTCTAAAAACAGAGAGGATGTGGATGGATGCAATACCGGATTGATCCCAAAACCGGAAATCGTCTGTCTGTGCTCGGTTTTGGCTGCATGCGCCTGCCAGGCAAACGCGGCGCGATTGACCAGGATAAGAGTACGGCGCTAATCCGGAGGGCAATCGAGGATGGCGTTAACTATTTTGATACGGCATATATGTATGCAGGCAGCGAGGAGGCGCTTGGCAGGGCTTTACAGGGGGGTCTGAGGGAACAGATATACATAGCGGATAAAATGCCGCCTCCATTGTGCAGGAGCGCCTCAGATTTCGATAAGCTGCTCCATAAAATGCTCGGTCGACTGGGCACGGACTATATCGATTATTTTCTGATCCACATGCTTACAGATGTAGAGACTTGGAAGCGCCTATGCTGGCTGGGGATCGAAGAATGGATTCAGGTGCAGAAACAGGCGGGGCGGATTCGGTCGATTGGATTTTCCTATCATGGCGGAAGAGAGGAATTCCCCAAATTATTGGATGCTTACGATTGGGACTTCTGCCAGATTCAATATAATTATATTGATGAAAACAACCAGGCAGGGAGAAGCGGACTGCAGAAGGCGAGCGAAAAAGGGCTGCCCGTCATGATTATGGAGCCGCTGCTGGGCGGCAGGCTGGCAGATTCCCTTCCGCCGGCCGCGGAAGAAATTTTTCAGGCGGCAAATCCATCTATAACGCCTGCCGAATGGGGATTACGGTGGATCTGGGATCAGCCGCAGGCAACAGTAGTGCTCAGCGGGATGAGTACGCAGGAGCAGCTTTTGGAAAACACCGCTGCGGCAGAGGCTGCTTTGCCGGGCTCCATTGGGGAAGATGAGCGGAGGGCATATGAGGAAGTAGCGAAAGCGTTCCGCTCCGCCTTTAAAATACGCTGCACCGCCTGCGGCTACTGCATGCCCTGCCCCTATGAAGTGGATATCCCCTCCTGTTTTGCCGCATACAATACGGCGGCCAGCATGGGGAAGAAGGTGGGACGCAGCCAGTATATGAATATAACGGGCGCATTCCGGCCCAGCCATCACTATGCCAGCCTTTGCAGGGAATGCGGCGGATGCGAGAAACGCTGCCCGCAAAAGATCCAAATTCGTGCAGAACTCAAGAAGGTGGCAGGGAAGATGGAGCCGTTTTGGTTCCGCCCGGCGATGGCTTTTACAAGGGCGTTCTCCAAAAAGGGCGCGTCTCGCCGCTCTCAATAATATAGAAATCCGGGAGCAGATATAGAAAGAGGCAGGCGTTCTGATCAAAAGGACGCCTGCCTTTCATTACATACGAATCTAAATGGTGGATTCCCCATACCCCCAATCCTGGAAGCACCGGTCAAACAGCTCTGCACATTGAAGCGTCGCACTGTGGGGGACGACGCTACTCTCCAGTTTGCCCGCGCGGATACAGCGCATCGTTTCACGCACTTCAAAAACGAAGCCGTTTCCATAGTTTTTATGAAACCGTTTGGCTAAAAGGCCATTTTTATGATAAAGATAGCAGGAATGCGAGCAGTGCGCCCGTGGAATACGGATATATCCTTCAGAGCCATAGATACAGAGCTCTTGCCGGATCGTGGCGGCAGTCGTCGCCTGCAGGTTTGCAATGCAGCTGGGAAAGCGGAGCATAATATTATCCACCTTATCCACACCAGTTTCCGAGCGGGCAAGCATGGACTGCATTTCGAGGACCGGCTCGTCGATCAGATAGGTCATCAACTCGATCGCATAGACACCGATATCATAAGCCGCGCCGCCGCCAAGCGCGGGAGCGTTGATCCTGTGCGACGGATCTCGGCTTGCAGAGAAGCCGATGGAGCAAGAGGCCATTTCAAGGTGGCCGATGCGCCCTTCCTGAATCCATTGGCGCGCCTGATTGATATGCGGCAGAAAGCGGGACCACATCGCCTCCATCACAAAGAGATTTTTCTCCTTTGCGTAGTCAAAGATTTCTCTGGCCTGTGCCGCGGTAGGTACCATGCTTTTTTCACACAGCACAGGTTTATTGTGCTCCAGGCAGCACATAATGTTTTCATAGTGGAAATTATGCGTTGTCGCGATATAGATCGCATCCAGGTCGTCCCGCGAGAGCAGCTGATCATAATTGTCGTAGAAATCCTCGATTTTGTGCCGCTTGGCAAAGTGCCAGGCACGTCTTTGATCCTTGCTGGCCACAGCCGCCACGCATGCGCCATCAACCTTTCGAACCGCATCGCAGAATTTATGCGCAATGTCCCCGGCACCGAGGATACCAAACTGAAATTGCTTCATCAGAAGCGCTCCCTTTCTCTGAATGTACTGCTTGCATCGATCGTTTTTCTTATTATAATACAAAACCGCGCCCTTTACAATTTTCTCTTTGACGGAAACCTTGCCAAGGGCAATAAATGCGGGTATAATGGGCAGGAACGGGAAGGTATGCCTTACCGTTTGCTGCGATTGTATGCCGCCTTGGGACGGCGGTACGGAAAAGAGGTTAATAAAAATGCTAGAATTACAAAATATTGCCTTTCAAGTGGATTCAGAGGGCGCTCAGCATGAGATCCTGGAAGATGTGAGCCTGACGCTTGCAGAGGGTAAATTTTTAGTTATAACCGGTCCGAACGGTGGGGGAAAATCCACACTTGCGCGGATTATTATGGGGATTGAAAAGCCAACGTCCGGGCGGATTTTATTTAACGGACAGGATATTACAGCGTTGGGAATTACCGAGCGGGCCAAGCTTGGCATCGGCTATGCGTTTCAGCAGCCACCGCGATTCAAGGGGCTGACGGTGCGCCGGCTTCTGAGCCTTGCCCACGGCAGCGAGCTGCCCGAGGATGCCTGCTGCGCCTATTTGACGAACGTAGGACTCTGCTCAAAGGACTATCTCAACCGCGAGGTAGATGCATCCCTCTCCGGCGGGGAGGTCAAACGCATTGAAATTGCCACGCTCATGGCGCGTGATTTAAAACTCGCCATTTATGATGAGCCGGAGGCAGGAATCGATTTATGGAGCTTCACGATGCTCGTTGATAGCTTCCGCGCCATCAGCGCCCGGCGTCATGAGAGTGTGATCATCATTTCGCATCAGGAGCGGATCATGAAGCTGGCGGATGAAATCGCCGTGATCGCAGATGGAAGGATTCGCAGCAAGGGGAGCCGGGAGGAGATGCTTCCGAAGCTACTGGGTGAATTCGATGAAAACTGCGCATTTCGGAGAGGAACAGAAGAGACGCAGAAAATCTGACGCTACTTTTCTGGAAAGGATGGTATCGATATGAACCGAATTGATGAACAGTTGCTGGAATCCATTGCCGACCTGCACGGGACGCCGGCGGGAGCATATAATATCCGGAAAAACGGGGCGGGCGTTGCGCGCCAGTCCACAGCTAACATTGAGATTGTTCCCAAGCAGGGCAAGCCAGGCATCGATATTTACGTGAAGCCGTATACCAAAAATGAGAGTGTACACATCCCGGTCATCGTAACCGACACGGGAATTAACGATATGGTCTACAACCATTTTGAGATTGGAGAGGGTGCGGACGTCTTGATCGTGGCGGGCTGCGGCATCCACAATGACGGAAGCGCAAGGAGCGAGCACGATGGGATTCATACCTTCCATATCGGAAAAAATGCGCGTGTGCGCTATGTGGAAAAGCACTATGGTGAAGGGGATGGCAGCGGCGAGCGCGTATTGAACCCTACGACGGAGGTCGAGCTCGAGGAAGGCGCCTACTGTGAAATGGAAATGGTGCAGATCAAGGGCGTGGATTCCACCATCCGTGAGACGACTGCCCATCTTGCGGCTGGATCAAAGCTCGTTCTGCTTGAGAAACTGATGACGCACGGCAGGCAGTCTGCACGCTCCAATATGGAAGTCAATCTCGACGGGGACGGCTCGAGTGCGCAGATCATTTCCCGTTCTGTTGCCAAGGACTCCTCTGAGCAGGTATTTTTCCCGCGCGCTGTGGGCAATGCGGAATGTCGCGCGCATGTGCAGTGTGATTCCATCATCATGGATCATGCAAAAATCCGCTCGATTCCGGAGATCGCTGCGAACCACGCGGATGCGCAGGTAATCCATGAGGCGGCCATCGGGCGGATCAATAACGATCAGCTGCTCAAGCTGCAAACCTTTGGGATGACGCAGGAGGAAGCAGAGGCGGTGATTATTCAGGGCTTTCTGAAATAAAGATGAAGAATTGGTCTAGATGACGGAAAATCAGGGGTTCAGCTGTTAAGATTTTATAAATTTCTCCTGTGGGTGTTGAACTCCATTCGAAAACCGTTTATAATAAATGACATCTATTTTGCCGTAATTATATGCTTTTCAAACAAGCGGACGGCCTATCTATGAAGGAGCTGAAGGAATGGATCCCATTAAAGTGGATTTTACGAAAAAAAAGGACGATGAGATCATCATCAAGCCGGCAAAAGCAGGGCTGAAAATTTTTCTCAATATCCTGATCACGCTTGTGGGCGCGGGCATTGCCTACTATATCATGCTGCCGCCCATGAATTTCAAGTCGACTGATATGTACATCTTTTTTGCCATTGTCGCGGTGATTTATTGCGTGACAGCTGCGATTACATCGGGGGCGCTTCGAAAGGGCGAATATATCCCCTATGTGAAAAAGCAATCCATTGTGCCGATCATTATCGTCGGTGTGTTGGCCGTTATTTTTGTCATCGGTCTGCTGATTTCCTCGGTCATCTTCCGCGCGAATTCCTATAAGGATATCATTCAGGTGCAGGAAGGCGACTTCGCCAAGGAAGTAGATACGATTGACTTCGCCAGCGTTCCCCGGATCGACCGCGATGCGGCTCTCAACATCGCCAACCGCAGCCTCGGCGTCTTGAGCGACCTTGTCTCCCAATTCAAGGTCAATATGGTGCCGAATGCGGGCAAGGATACACAGATTAACTATAAAAATACGCCGGTGCGCGTGGTCCCGCTGGAGTATGCCAACCTTATCAAATGGTTTACCAACCGTTCCGACGGATTGCCGGGATATATCGTTGTGAACCTGGTCACGCAGTCCGCTGAGGTGAAACGCGTGGAGGGCGGTATTAAATACACGACCGCGGAGCATTTCAACCGCTATCTGATGCGCCATCTGCGCTTCCAGTATCCGACTTTCATGTTTGCAGAGCCGAATTTTGAGATCAATGAAGAGGGCGAGCCCTACTGGATTTGCCCGGTCGAGGATAAGACCATCGGCCTGTTCGGCGGTACGGATATCAAAGGCGCGGTGCTTGTCAACGCCGTCACCGGTGAGAGCAGTTACCACACGATGGATGAGCTGAAAAACGACGCGGCTCTTCAGTGGATCGACCGCGTGTATTCCGATTCCCTGCTCGTCGAGCAATTTGATTACTATGCGCAGTATCAGAAGGGATTCTTTAACTCCGTGCTCGGCCAGGAAGGCGTGCGCAAGACGACGGAAGGCACTAATTTCCTCGCCATGCATGACGACGTTTATATGTATACAGGCGTTACGTCCGTAACTGCCGACCAGTCGATCGTCGGCTTCACGCTGATTAACCAGCGCACGAAGGAAGCAAAGTTCTACCCGGTCGAGGGCGGCGCAACGGAAGCTTCCGCACAGATTTCCGCACAGGATATGGTGCAGGATCTTGGCTATAAGGCTACCTGGCCGCTTCTGCTGAATATCAGTGGCCAACCGACCTACTTTATGTCCCTCAAGGGTGATTCCTCGCTGGTGAAGATGTATGCAATGGTTGATGTGTACGATTACAGCAACGCCGCAAAGGGCAATACCGTTAAGGAATGCATGGATAATTACGCCGCGCTTATTGAGCAGCGAAAGGGCATTGATCTCGACGTCGACATGAGCGGCGTCAATGCGGGCGAAAACAGCGACAATCCCCAGCAGCAGGAAAAGCCGAAGACGCAGGCCGTCACTGGAACGATTGCGGATATCCGCACGGCAGTCAAGGGCGGCGAGAGCTACTATTATCTGAAGCTCGACAAGGGAGCCGCCTATTATGCCATCAAGGCTTCCGACGCGGAAACGGTCGTTGTCCTGAATAAGGGCGATACTGTCACCATCACGATTCCCATGGATGCAAAGGGAGATATCATCTCAGCATCTGCAATTACGAAGGGCTCGCCGCAAAAAGGCGACGCGGCATAACAAAAAATTATAAATTCTGGTCGATGGACGTGTCGCAGAAAGGCAAAATCTGCGGCACGTCCATTACATTTTTGCAATTATCTTTAGACATTGTACCATCTAACCCGGCATATATATCTGAAAAAAGGAGGGATTCCATGCAACAGATCACAGTAAAAGCCCCGGAGCCTTATCCCCCGGTACGTGTTTCCGGGCAAAACCATTCCTATGCACTGTTTTTGATGCAGGATATGGCATCCTCCAGAGGAGAAATGACGGCGATTTATCAGTATTTATATGGAAATTGGATTTTTCAATCGTCCCATGCGTCCATTGCCGACACGATGAAACGGATTGCGCAGGTGGAGATGCATCATCTTGACCTTCTGGGTCAGATGATCGTGCTGCTCGGTGGGGAGCCGATGTGTGCGGCCTCTCCAGACCGCTGTGCGACGGCGTGGAATGGGGATCAGGTCCGATATGATAGAGAGATTCGTCAGGTGCTCAGATGGAACATTCAATTGGAGCGGGAGGCAGTGGAGACCTATACCATTCAGGCCCGCCAAATCAAGGATCCCTATGTGTCTGCGCTTCTCGCACGGTTGGCGCTCGACGAGCGGCTGCACGAGAAAATATTGAAAAACTTTTTGGCTCAATGCATGTGATGATAGGAAAAGAAAGGGGCCGCCGAATCCATCTCACGCGATGATTC
>OKRX01000071.1_pt1 | contig 65777 bp, 86 predicted proteins | sample 1601241 | NCBI WGS metagenome assembly OKRX01 (sample SAMEA3541500, study PRJEB24748) | human gut metagenome | biome: human gut; feature: human-associated habitat; material: faeces | place: China | collected 2012
TATTAAAAAAATATTCTTTTTTTATTTTTATCTTTTTTTAGTATGGACATATTTTCTTTTTTATGCAATGATTATGCTATCCGAACAATTATCATAAAAAGCGAGGTGATATAATAATGAAGAAACGATTTACAAAAAAGCAACTGGATGTTATGAAGGTTCTGTGGGAAAGCGATACGCCAATGGTTGCATCCGATATTGTCAGGAAAGACGATACATTGAATATCAATACCGTACAGGCATGTCTCCGCTCACTGATTGCGAACCATTCTATTAAAGTGGCAGATATCGTCTACAGCGGTACGGTGCTTACCAGAAGCTATGCGCCAGTCATTTCCCGTGATGAGTATTTTGGCAATACTTGTACAGATATACTCGGAGACGGGCAGAAATCTGCGTTAATTGCTTCATTGATCGATACTGAAACAGACCTGGATGAATTAGAGCATCTGGAAGAGATGATAGCCCAGCGCAAACACATTCTTATCAACGGAGGAAATTAAATATGGCGCTTTCATTTGGACCTTTTTTTACTTGCTTTATTATAACGCTTTTTCTCACGGTGTACCTGCATATCATCATGCACCACACATCCGTTTTCCACAAACGCACGATACAATTTTCGTTAATCGGTATACTTGTTATTTTAATCCGCATGAGTATACCTTTCAATTTTCCTTTTACCTATTCGTTTCAGTCTTATCAGGTCCTGCCAAGGATATTAGACTTTACAACACAAAATATTGCTGACTGCCGTCTACGGGTGGATACGCTGATATTTTCAATCTGGTTTACGGTCGCTTTTATCCTGCTGTTGCGGCTCCTGGTTCAGTATATACGGCTGCACCATGCGCTCTCTGCATTTTTTGTTGAAAAAGAAGGCGCATATGCATATCTGTACGAGTTTTTACAGGAATACCTTGCCAAACCGATACGGATTGCCCTTATCCCGGAGCCAATCTCTCCGGCCATCACTGGATTATTACATCCGATTTTGATAATGCCCGATGAGCAAAGCTTTTCCGAAACGGAGCTTAAGTACATCTGCCTGCATGAGATTGCGCACTATAAAGAGCATCACCTATGGCTTGGATTTCTGATGGAAATTATCTGCCGCATACACTGGTGGAATCCTTTTGTACAGCATTTAAAAAAAGAATTTATGCTCTTTCTGGAGCTTTCCAACGACTTTTTCCTGATACAATCCAACCCGAAATTCAGTGTCACCGATTACGCTGAACTGATTGTAAAAACCGCAAAAAGAATACAAAGCGCCAGGCTCGCAGAGCCCAGCCGCATGATGCACTTTGCCGTAAATGATACCTCTGTACTAAGTACACGAATCTACTTTATCTTAAATAATCAGGAAAATACTTCCCGTTTTAAGCGTGTACACGGGTATCTGTGCCATACGGCCATATTTGCTGTGGTCATATTCTCTGTTTTCTGCGTCCCTGAACCTAATTTTCGGGAGCTGTATCCGGTGACAGACGGCGCAGTAGAGCTCCGTGAAAATAACGCTTATATCATTGATCACGGAACCAAACAATATACCATTTATTACGAAGGAAGGTTCTTTGCCAACATCGACCACCTCTCTGAAGACTTAAAAAGATTGCCACGCTACAAGGAAGGGGAACCAATTCATGAAAACGACTAAAACACTATTTATCACTTTAATCTGCAGCTTTATTTTTAGTCTGACAACGCCATCATCTATAGCTTTTGCTAATCATACGCTTATTACTTCAAATGTTTATGCTGCTTCGACGGATGCTACGCCTCCAGAAATCAGTCCGGCTTCGCACACTATTGTTTGGAAATATAAAACCTTAAATGGCGTCTTGTATAAACGTAGATATAATCAAACAACAAGGAAATGGATTGGCAAATGGATTAAAGCTTAATTTTTCTAATATAAGGAAAAGACATGTGAATAATCACCAGATGATGAGAGAGATAATGGAAAACTGCATTTTAAAGATTATTTTATTGTCATTGACATCTCAACTCCCCTGCTCCCATTTTAAGTAGCAGGGGAGTTTTCTATAATCGCTGCTTGTCTCTACACGTTCTTATCTGACGCTTATGTTATAGCGATAAATGTTTTATCCCGTGTTTTTATAGGTTTCTCTCTCTGTATGAATCAAAATAGTATCCCGTGTTTTTTGTGATAAGGTTAAATTTATAACGTGTTTATACGGAATTCAAGATAAGGTATTTATCGCTATAACGCTTTATTTGAGTTCTCAAATAAAGCGCAAGATTCGCCTGAGTTACTCAAAACCCACTTTGTGGATTTTGAGCACCTGGCAATCTTGATGAGGATTCCGCTCCCCATGCCCTCGGTTATTGCATATTTTTCAAATATACAGTTCTGGCTCCTGTTAAAAACAGTAGCAGCGTGATTGTACCAATCACGGAAAATGCAGGCATTTCTACAAAAAATCTTTTTCATTTCCCATTATCCCTCTCCAATCGGCTTATATTATAGAACCCTTTATAAACGAGAAAGCATATCACGAACACCGCTCAGAAAGGAATTATAAAACGGCAAGACCGAAGAAAGAAAAAGAATTACGACGTAAACATCAGATTATGCTCCGCCTCACCGACACAGAATACGAAATCGTCTCTGAAAACGCAAAAGCCGCACATCTCCCGTTGGCAGAATATGCCCGAAAACAAATTATGAAACAAAAGCTAACTGCAAAGTATGAGATTGTAGCAGACCTGCCAGAGTTAAAGAAACTAATTGCAGAGTTTGGGAAAATCGGAAGCAACTTAAACCAGATTGCAAGGCATTTCAACAGCGGCGGCATCCATTCACAGGAAATGCGTAAGAAAATCGACCAAAGTGTAACCAGAATCTATGAAATGAAATACGAAGTGTTAAAGATGGCGGGGGATTTCCACTCGATTGCCGGAGGGCATTTTCATGGCGATACTGAAACACATAGCGAGTAAAAATGCCGATTATGGAGAAGCGCAGCGTTATCTCATGTTCCAGTATGATGAACTTACGGGCAAACCGATACTTGATGAAAACGGCGAGTTGATTCCCCGTAAAGAATATTACATGGACGGCTTAAACTGCGATCCGTTTACTTTTGATATGGAATGCCGGGAACTGAATGCCCTTTATCATAAAAACGAATCCTATGATGAAATCAAATCCCATCATTACATTATTAGCTTTGACCCGAAAGACAAGGAAGAGAACAGACTGACCGGAGAACAGGCACAGCAGATCGGTTTAGAGTATGCCCGTAAAAATTTCCCCGGTCATCAGGATTTAGTCTGTACACACATGGACGGACACAACGAGAGCGGCAACATTCATGTGCATATTGTCATCAATAGCCTGCGAAAACACAATGTAGCACGGCAGGATTTTATGGAACGTACCTGTGATTCCCGTGCCGGGTATAAGCACCATGTATCCAAAGATTACCTGATTCACCAAACGCAGTCCCTTATGGCTCTATGCCGCCGGGAGCATCTGCACCAGGTAGATCTGCTTGCACCTGCTGAGAAGAAAATCACTGACCGGGAATACCATGTAAAGCATAACGGACAACAAAAACTGGATGAACGTAACAGACAGATCCTGGAAGACGGCCTTACTCCACGTAACACCACTTTCCAGACACATATGTAGTAGAAAGGGTCAGGCACTGTTAACAAATTGTTAACAGTGCCTGACCGAGCCTGTGAAAAAAACTCTGTAAATTAAACAATACAACAGTCTTCTATGATAAAATATTAAAATCATAGGAGACCTTTTATTATGGCAAACAGAAAAAAGAAGTTTACAAACCAAAACCAATGACCGAGGGAAAAAGAAATCTTATTCAGGGACTACTCCAGGAATACGATATCCAATCAGCTGAGGATATTTAGGAGGCACTTAAAGATCTGCTTTCCGGAACCCTTCAAGATATGCTTGAAACAGAAATGGACAATCATCTTGGATACGATCGTTATGAAAGATCTGGTGAGCTTAATTACCGTAATGGAACAAAGTCTAAAACTGTTCGTAGTAAATACGGTGAATTCGAAGTAGATGTACCTCAGGATCGCCAAAGTTCTTTTGAACCGCAAGTGCTCCCAAAACGTCAAAAGGATATTTCTGCGATTGATGATAAGATTATTGCAATGTATGCCAAGGGGATGACTACACGGTAGATTTCAGAAACCATAGAGGATATTTATGGGTTTGAAGTCAGTGAATGAATGGTATCCGATATCACAGATAAGCTCCTTCCAAAAATCGAGGAATGGCAGAATCGTCCCTTGTCGCCTGTGTATCCAATCGTTTTTATTGATGCGGTACACTTTTCTGTACGAGATGATGGTGTAATCAGGAAGCTGGCAGCATATGTAGAATCCCGAAGAATAAAAGAGAAGCATCAACCATTATTGCAGTCAATGCCTCTTCAAATTACTCTTCACTTATGAAAAAGATTTCAATATGCTTTTTATTACTTTTCGTAATTTTAACCCATCTCTCAGTCCCAAACGATAAAAGAATTCCTCCGTATCTGCCCCGCTGTTAAATATTGCATCACAATATTTTGTAATAATTTCTTCTTGCTCTGACGGAAGTGTCTCAATCACTTTCTTATACGCTTTCTCAATTTCATCTGGTTCTGTCACAGATGACTGACTCAACTTCCAATCTGCATATGATTTTCCCATGTGTTCCGTTATTATCAGATTGATAAATTCTTCAATCTCTTTTGTCATTTTCATTTATGAACTTCATTCCTTTCTCCGGTATCCTACTCCATCAATGTGTCCAGTATAGTTTGGATAGCTTTCCTCAGCTTTAGCCCATCTCTCAATCCCATACGGTAATAGAACTCATTCAAATCACTGTTGTTATTTGAGATTTCTGTCATATAGTCAAAAATGACTTTTCCCTGTTTTGGTGGTAACTTCCGAATTACTTTTTGCACTTTCAGTTCCAGTTCTTCATTGAATGGATCATACTGCTCTCCATCTTTTTCCTGATAAACCTGTTCCATTCTTTTTCCGATCAGATCATTCAGGAACTCTTCCATATTTCCGTTAATTCCATCTTTTTAATCTCCCATCAATCTGATTTTGATTGTTTCCAGCCACATCACCGCCCAGCCAAAAAGTACAGGCAGGATATAAAGTATAAAACCTACCAAAAGCATTCTGCTCGCTTCTGTGCCTGTTTCCTGTCCGAATCCATAGCCTAAGACTGCTGTAATGCAGATGATTCCCGACAGGGCATGAAATACAGTTGCAGACAGCCATGTGCTGAACATAAGCATCAGTTGTATCAACGTCAGGCATATCCGCACTGGCAATAACAAAATCCTTATAATAATTTTTACAACTACCATGACTGCCTACCCCTTCACTGTTTTAAATATCTTCGGTAACTATCCAGAACTGAATCTGTAACACCGCTTTTATAGATTTTACGGATATCAACAATCTGTTCATCTTTCAGAAGTTTCAACCAATCCAGTAAATCTTTTCTGCTGTTTGCGAAATTGCAACATCTTCCATCAGCATATTCAATCCTGTATCTCATACGCTCCTCCTATACATATACCAATTCACTCAATACAATTTCCTGCACACGATTCCTGATATTATTACACTGTCGCACCCACCCCATAGGATTTCGTGCTTTTAATGCCTCTGTAACACCTTCCACACTTCTCATTTGTGCTTCAATCAGCTCATACCGTTCCTGTTCGTTAAGATCTGCCAGATAGCTGTCCAGTTTTCCGGTCAACAAAAGATAAGAATACATTCCCGATTTATGTTTTTTCAGATATTCTTTCCGAAGCATTCCCCGGTACCCAATCGGTCTGGTTTCTTCCGGTAATGATAGCACTGGCAGGTAATAATCTCCTACCAACACATAATCTAATCCATTCTTGTCATCATGTAGTATTTTTCTCTGATTGCTCATGTTCTTCTCCTCCATCAAATCTTTCTCTTCTCTCTCAGATATGCTTCAAATATACTTCTTCGAATCAACACCTTTTTCCCGATTTTATATATTGCCCCTGCTTCATGCGCCATACGGACAACGGGTTTGATTCCCCGTCTGTAGTATTCGCACGCCATGCTATAGGTCACATAGTCATGACTCATAAATTCCATATCTTCGTCGTCAATTTCATCTGAAAACATCCATACATTACCGCTCATCTTTTATCTCCTCCTTACCCTTTTCTGTCGCTGGTTCATGGAATCGTTCCAGATAGGCGTCAAAAATATCCCGGTTGATCAATACGGTTCCATCTATTCTGTAAATCGCACCTGCATCACTGGCGAGTTCAAAAAGTTTCTTATGAGAAATGCTGTAAATAATCTCTGCCTGTTGATAACGCAGATACTGTCGGCGCAATTTTCTAAGCTGCTCTGGTACTTCTTTCATACTTTTGATTGGTTTATAATTTTTATCCATGATACTTTCCTCCAAAATTAGATTTACTGTTTTACAGAAGCTGACTACCGGGATATAACTTTCCAGGGACGAATCATCAGACGCGCCACTGGCGCCTCTTTGATATGCAACGCAAAAAAGCACCTCTTAGATTAACTCTAAGAAGTGCTCTTACTTCATTGCCAAACCTATGTCCTTTCACCTGAAATTCGTCATGCTTCATAACGATTCATTATTATCCCAAATTTTGTTGTCAAATTGTTGTCAACTATGGTCTGACATCATGGTTTTAGAGATTTTGTATTTAATTTTAGTACAGCTTTGCACCTGCCGGAATGTGGTCATCTACCATCAGAAGATGAAGTTTTTCTTCGCCCTCTTCCTCATGAATTGCACTGAGAAGCATTCCACAAGATTCAATTCCCATCATGGCTCTCGGTGGCAGGTTGGTGATTGCAATTAAGGTCTTTCCAACCAGTTCTTCCGGCTCGTAATAAGCATGAATACCGCTTAAAATCGTACGATCTGTGCCTGTTCCGTCATCCAGAGTGAACTGTAACAGCTTCTTGGATTTCTTAACTGCTTCACATGCTTTTACCTTTACAGCTCTGAAATCAGACTTGCTGAAAGTATCGAAATCAACCATTTCTTCAAATAATGGCTCAACTTTTACTTTGGAAAAATCAATCTTCTCAACTATTTTTTCAGCCTCTGCCGGTGCTGCTTCGGAAGTCTTGGAAGCTTTCTTGTCAGCATCCAGGGACTTCATCGTCAGAAATGTCAATCCTTTTCTTCACACTGTTTATCCATTGTTTGTCTACCATTCTTCCTGTTCATCAACGATATCGTAGCTCATATCAAGCATATCTAAAACTTTCGAATCACTGACAGTCCCATCTACTGGAACTGCCAGCCAGTATTTCTGATTCATATACTTTGCCGGAGCAAGGTGATACATTTCAATATAATTGCTTATCATATCTGACTCTGCCTGAACTTCCATGATTGACATTACAGATTCGTCTGATTGATAAAAAATAGCATAGGGAATGTTGTTTCTCTGGTTTTTAAAGATTGTGATCTGCTTTCCACTTTGTATGATTCTCTCCGGGTTGGCTGGATATTGCTTTTTGATGTATTCGAATATTTCTTGTTGATTCATGAGAGGATTCCTTCTTTTTCACTAGTTCTTCTTTTTATTTTGTCGCAATTTTCCCCAGATTACAAGTATAATTTTTTATCTCTCCAATTCCATCAATTTATCACCCCATATCCCATGATGGAGGCATAATCCATCGCATAGTTTCTCTGCCGTACCTGATCACTGGAGTTTCCTTCCACTGTGTAGACTCTTCCACCTTCACATTTCTCTACAATTCCTACATGGTCCGAGTTTCCATCATGATCCCAGTCAAAAAAAATGATCATTCCGGCTGTCGGGGTTGTTCCGCCACTCTGCCACTTATTCTTTCCCTGAAACCAGGACACTCCATCACGGCACAATGAGAACTTTGGAACATTCCCACTTGCTATCAGACCGCTTTGATCTGCACACCAGCTCACAAAACAGGCACACCATTCTACCCGGCTGTCAAATCCATACCAGCTCCAGAACTTCTGACCGCCACTGTTTCCAAGCTGCCCCATCGCAACCGATACGATCTGCTGATTTCCAAACAAACCAGCAAACAGGCTGCCACCGGAATAATACCGCATCACATGGGGAACGTATTGGGGATCTCCGTAACTGCTCCATCCATGCGAAGCTGCCTGTTGCTGTGAAAACTGCAGGGCATTGGCTTCGGTGTAACCGCCTCTTTGCAATGCCCATCCTATGTATCCATTTCCATAGTTATATCCCTGCCATGCAAGTTTTAACTTGTCCATATCCTGTGGGCTGCTGCATCCTGCCTGACTGATACAGTCCGCAAAGGTTTGCACTCCAACCTCTATCGAATAATCCGGATCAGTAATAGAACCAGGAGTGTGTGGGAATCTTGTATTATATGGACTTTCCGAACACTGCATCGGGTCTGTTCCCCTGCCTCCAGATTCCTGCATCATGATGGCCTGAATCGCAGATACATATTCCGGGATACCGTACTGGGAGGCATACCGCTGGATGACAGAAGTATACGCAAGCACTTCTTCACTTAAGGATTCGGAGCTTTCTGAACCACTGCTAAACGCTGCCCCTGCAATGATTCCAGCGATCAGGATAAATACTACAAGAAATGCCATACCTCCGATAGCAATCCCTTTCCGCCCTCAATATAAAAAAGTGAATGTAAAATAAAGGAGGTCTTTCTATGATTTTGTGCTTTGAATTGTCAATGCCGTATGCGGCAAGTTGGAACGGTAAATGGTCCGGAGCGGATCAGGGACACTACATTTTCAAAACGTCCCAGGCTGCTTCTATGGTGAAGCTGTTCTCTAAGCTGGACGGTGGTTCCTGGAGTTATCGCTGGGATGATGGCTGGTGTGCTATGATCTCTGCTCGCGTCGTTGATGCAAAGGAAGCCAGGAAGCTCCGAAAATTAAACGCAGGCTTCTGCGGGTACGACTGGATGGTGCAGGACATCCTCGCCTTCGGTGAAATCAAAAAACGATAGGAGGTGATTCAGCGTGGCTTGTAAAATTAAAACGCTCCTGCAGTGCAAGCACTGCAGCCATGATCTTGAGTTTGCGACAGTGTGTGGTGATCGTCGTATGCCACTTCTCTGGTGTCCCGACTGCGATATTTTGTATCAATATCTCGGACCAGAAGAGGTGACCGTTGATCGTTCAGTGAGCGTTGAACGTGTGCGCGCGCTTGCGAATGAATTTCTGGTTGAAATGTCATAATTACCACCAAAAACCGGCCGAGATCTTTGTGCAGTTTACGGTTATAAATAACTTGAATAGTACCGGTATCAGAGCTAATATACAGACAACCTAAAGGAAAGCAAATAAATGAATCGGAGGTCTTGGCTATGTATGAACAATCTTTACTTTGTGGAATTATGAATGATTGGTATGGCAGCATGGAGGATCTGTTCCAGGATCTGAAGCATTACGGATTTGAGATCCTGGAGTCCAACCGTGAAAGCATCACGATATCCTGCGACGATGATGGCGATTATGTTCAGATCGAGCTGGTTCTTGGCGGAACCGAGCGGACGATCGTTGTTGAAGATTTTGAAGAAATTTATCGCGAGGAGGCTTAGGCCTCCGGTATTAAACCGCCGATGGCAGGTCCGAAGCCCTGCAGGAAGAAGCGCGACGGATACCGTGGATTGATGTTCGACAAGTTTCCCTGGTTTTTAATGTGAAAGCCTGAAGGTCTGGCAGCCCCGCTGGACGTCCTCGTAAACCTTGCACCCGGCCACCGGCCAGAAAGGCGTCGCCTATGATTGTATAAATTTTATCCTGGGTTTTCTGCAGCTTCCCCGCGCAGCTTAATCGAAGCGCTCCACGGTAATCCTTTCAGAAAGGAATGAATCAAAATGTTTGACAAAGAAAAATTGAAACAAGCCATGGATGATCATGGCGATACAAATAAGGCGCTTGCGTTCTTCCTGGGCATGACTGCATCCAATTTCTCGACGATTTGGAACGGGCGGCAGCCATTCCAGCGCAAGCACATAGTCCGGATCGCGGTCCGGTATCAACTCTCCCCACAGGACGTGTGGGATATATTCTTCCTGGCCGATGCTGAGGCCATCAAAAAAGAAGCCAGAGAGGCTTGACCTCCCTGGCTTCTGTCTATGTTTCCGGCATTGATGTCGGGATCATGCTTTGTGTCCGTATGCTGTGTTGAGGCTGATCCAGCCTGCTCCGGACTTTAATCTTCCCCATCCATTTTTCTGCTCTACGATCGTGAATGTTCCCTTGCCGGTGTACGCTCCGGTCCAGTCATAGTTTGTGCCTGGTCCTTTTCTGATGTGCAGATCTGAAATTGTGACGGTCCATTTCAGCTTTGATGGAGCTGCAGCAGGTGCGGTGGATCCACTACTTACCTTGTGGCCATATTTGCTGTTGAGGCTGATCCAACCTGCTCCGGATTTGAGTTTGCCCCAGCCGCCCTTTTCTGCCACGATTGTGAATACTCCCTTGCCGGTGTATCCAGCCGAGTCATAGTTTGTGCCTGGTCCTTTTCTGATGTTCAAATCTGAGACCGTGACCTTATACGCATAGTTGACTGTCGTTGCTCCGGACGGAGCTGGTGCTGGAGCAGGTGCCGGTGTGTTATCCTCTGCTTCTGCAGACAGCTGCGCCTTGAATGTCTGCCACTTCTTATCATCGGATCCGTTCTCCAGGTTCCATCCTTTAATGCCGGGGCAGAGTTTTCCGGTAACGTCATAGTGACGGATTACTCTGCTGGCAGGGATTCCGTATACTTCCATGAGGTATCGACCTAGCTTGGCTGCATTGGCGAGCGCAGCGTCTGTGAAGTACCAGTTGTCGTCGTTCGGGTTTGTCACGCGGCCGGTCTTATTGGTGCTGCAGATCTCGATGGATATGCAGTTGTGGTTCGTAGCGACTCCGTGGAGCTTGCCGCCCTTGTTTCCGTATGCGCTGCCGCCGACGGCCCAGCAGGAGTATTTCTCCGGATCCGGATTGTACTGTACGATTTCCTCATCGTCTACAATGAAGTCCGCAGTTCCTCCAGCTTTTGGATTTGCAAACCAGGACGCTGTCGCTCTGGCCGATCCTTTTTTGCTCGTTACTCCGGCTGTGTAATGGTATACCAGGTACTTGTCTTTTCCTCTGCCGGTTGAATACAGGCCGTGTGTCCCGGTCTGCTTGATGATGTTGATTTTCATGTTGGTTCCTCCTTCCACGTCGTACTCTGTAAGTTCGTACTGGGTGATCAGTTGGTATGTACTCTCGACGTAGTTGCTGGCAGTCGCATAGCCATCTGCCTTGATAAGCTGCAGGTATTTCTTTGCGTCCGTGACGCCTTTCAGATTTTTGTACCTTGGTTTCTGAATGAATTCGAAGTAACCTTTTACGCCTTCCTCCATGCTGTCATATACTCTGAAATTGTCCTTGATCGTTGTCAGAGTCCCTGGCGTATATTCCTCCTTCGTCTCCATGTTCACGCTCTTGCCTGTCCAGGTTGTCCCACATTTCATTCCGAAGTAGTTATGATACTTGGATGCCAGCTTGCTCTCTCCCCATCCGGATTCCAGGATTGCCTGGGCGATGATGGGACTGTGTACCAGGATTCCGTATGCTCTCGCGTACTTCTGCACGTGCTTAGCTATGTCTTCGATGAATCTCTGCTGTTTCTCTGTGATTGCCATCTTTGCATACCTCCTAAATAAAAAAGGGCAGCCTGGTGGCCGCCCTGGGTGCTTTGTGCTTCTTATTCCTCTGAATCGTCGGATCCAATGTTTGCGGAGTCGGTGAGTCCTTCTCCGATGATATATGCCACGACGGATGCTCCGGCCATGATGAGTGCCGTTACCTGTGTGGCTGTGTTCTCGGCGCCTCCTGTGGCTACGATCATCATTGATACGAATGATGCCACTGCTGTCCAGAGCTTTCTGCTTGTCAGTTTTCTTTTCCAGTTAATGTTTTTCATGATGCTTGTTCTCCTTCCTCGATGATATGTTTCAGTGCTTGCTCGTTCAGAAAGTTCTTTTGCTCATGCTTGACCTTCTGAGCGTAGTCCAGGGCTGCGTGCATGTCTCCGTTGCAGTGCGCATCCGGGATTCTCTGCACAGCTCTGGCTGTGGCCTCTCCAAGCGCTATGGCTGCGTTTACGCTGTTGATGATGCAGAGCTCATTCTTCTCTCTGATCTGTTCGCGTTCGTCCAGCTGGCGCTGGCGTTCCTCGCGTTCCTCTTTCTCATTGTCCGCACGCTTCTTGAGATTCTGCTCAATGAGCCAGAAACAGAAGCCTGTGAACGCGGACGGAATGCTGGCGGCCACGACGATTGTTGTCATGTCCATTGGTTCCTACCTCCCTCCTGCATTTAATTTGCTGCAGCTTCTGCATGGCTGCTGGCCTGCCGGGATAAAATAAGCCACGCACTCGCCGCAGGTACCGAAGTGCCGACAGCTTTCCGTGCATGGCTCGTATGTCCTTCTGCAGGTGTTATCTGGATTCCGGTGTAGACACTGGAATCTCTGGCTCTTTCTTTGAGGCGATGATCTCCTGCATTTCTTCATCTGTGATCCATCCTCTCTTGACTGCGTTCTTCAGCATTGCTTCGGACGCGCGTCCTTCCTGGTATAATCTTTTCAGTCTTTCATACATCTTACTCACCTCCAAGAATCGCGAGCGTGATGTCGTCGACGCTCTGGTTGATTGACTCGATCTGTGCCTGCTGCTTTGTGACGGTCTTTGTCAGGATTTCCAGCTCTGACGGCTGTTCTCCGGATGCTTCCGCCTCTTTGGCATTCTGGATCCAGGTCTCTGTGTCTGCTGCGACTGCTGCAGCGAGGCCTTCTCTGTAGATCGTGTCTACTGTGTAGCGGTCAAATGTGAAGTATTCCTGTGGCTCCTGGTCTTCTCCTGAAGCCTGGCGTGTGAATGGTCCCTGGATATTGTCATATAAAATGACGGTGCAGGATCTTCCTTCGATTGGCGGGAGCGCCTCAATTTCAAACTGCGACGCAGGCCTGATGTTGCTTTCTGTCTTCATCAGCGATAACTCCTTTCAGTTGTGCTATATTAACAAACGGCCGCACCCACTTCTCGTAGAAGCGCTGGCTGTCTGAATTCACGATGTATCCGACGTATGAGACCATGGCGTGCGCGTTCCGGATGGACGCGTATGCAGCTCTTGCGATCGTCCTGGCTTTCCGGCTGATTCTCAGCATGATTGACTTCCGGATGGTTGTCTTATTCGTGTGGAATTTGAAACCTAAGAAGTCAAGCGGGCGCTTGCTCAATATAAAGACCTGCCAGTTGTCCTTGACGGTCTGCTTCGTGGCTTTTACTTCGGCTTCGATGAATTCGAGAGCTTTGTGCAGTCGTCGTTTGCTTGAGTCAAACAAGACCATGTCATCCACGTATCTCACGTTGTGTGCGGTTCCGGTTTTCTCGGCGACCTTGTGGTCGATGTCCTGAAAGAAAAAGTTGCAGAACCATGGCGAGGTAAAAAGCCCGACCGGGATGCCTACCGCATCGGTCTCCGGCAGCAGTCTTTCGTGCGTGGCCATCGGTTGTTGAAAGCTCGCGATGATCCGGTCTGCCAGGCGCAGGAACTTCTTATCTTTTATCCTGCGTTGCAGCTTCTTCCGGAGTTCTTCGTGGTTCATGGTTGGATAGCATTTTCGGACGTCCAGCTTCAGGACGTACTTGGTATGCTTCGGATCCTTCCTGATCCACTTCTCGATCGCGGTCTTTGCTCCGTGCGTTCCTTTTCCCGGTACGCATCCGCAGCTGAACGGATAGGCACTATGCAGAACGATCTGTTTGAAAATGCGAACGAATGCGTGATGTACGCACTGATCTGGCCAGAATCGCGGGATTGCGATGTCTCTGGTCTTCTTCTGAATGCCATCGTTGATTCGTCGCATTGTGTACTTGGCCGGTATGAAGGTTTCCTCATCCAGCATCCTCTGCAGCTCCAGCGCGTGTCCATCGATGTCCTCCAGGACCTTCTGGACTTCTTTGCGCTTCCGCTTATGTCTCGCCGCGTCCTTGATCGCTTCCTTCAGGTTGTCGAGGTCTCGGACGTGTTCGAATAAGTGGCCGACTCGCTTCGTGTATTTGATTGGTGGTAGCTTGTCTTGCTTTTGTGTATCTTCCATGAATGGCTATCTCCTTTCAGACTCTCTTTGTTAGCCTCGCTGACTTTCCAGCTCCATTCCTGGCGTACTAACCAGCGCCATTCGCGGCCTATTTTTACCAAGGGGTAAGGAAGCGCACCTGCGGCATTATCTATTCAAATATTTAGGATAATGTCGTAAAAATCGAGAATCTAACAAAGTGGGCGACCGCCGATGTTCCAGTTCGTATTACCAGCACCGTTGTTGCAGTTCCGGTAGAAAGGCCCGGCATTCGTACCGTTGTTCACGTTACCGCCAGAGATCACCAGCCGCGCGCAGTTGCGCTCCCTGTATTCAGTTTATTGGCAGCAGGCGCCTTCGTCTTTGCGCCTGCCTAAGTTTTCATTGTTGGCTCCGGTAGCTCCGGGGGATAGGTCCCCCGGTCCCCCTTAAATGGCAGCCTTGCGGCATTGAGGGCGACCGCCGAAGGACCAGGACGTAATACCAGCACCGCTGTGGCAGTACCGGTAGAAAGGCCCGGCAAACGTACCGCTGTTCACGTAACCGCCAGAGATCACCAGCGTTCCTCCTTCGGAGGAATAATAATAGTCTCCGACGTAGCTGTCTGCTCCGCCTCCTACTTCTACTGGCAGCTCGTATTCTGGATGCAGGCTGTCGAATCCCATCTTTTTGATGTAGCCTTCGTTTGTCGGGCATACATATCCGATTTTCTCGAAGTCTCCGGTGTATGTGGTGTCTGCGTAGCTCGCTCTCTTGTTGCAGCAGTAATGCTGGCGGTTCTGGATGTTGACTCCGTCGCGGAACTGCCACATGTTTCCGAACCAGTCCTCGATCCATAAGAAACGGACCGCACGTCTGGATCCGAGCTTTGTTCCTGTCGGCCCTTCGGGATCCTCCAGGCATCCGTTCGGACTTCTCATGGCTGTGGTCTCACCGGTGTTCTGAACGCATGACCAGATCACGTTGCCTTCTGCGATATCCACCGGAGGTCCGTCGAAGTAGATTTCTGTCGCTGCCTCCACCTCTGTGGAAGTTTTAAATTCTGTGATTGTTCTGCCCCATACGATGCTATGGTTCCAGAGGGCTGTTCCGATGGCGATCTGCTGGCCTGCGAAGAACTGCGCAGCTCTGTCGCTCGCGATCGTGATGCAGTTGGTTGCCTTCTTTGCTTTCAGAGCCTTGTCGTCTCCATTCTCTCTGAATCCGGTACGTCCTGCGCCGAGGATTCTCTGCGCCTGGGTTCCTGCGAACATGATTATAAATAAATGGTCGAGCAGGAACATGTTCCATACGTCGTCAAGCTGCCAGCCCTCGCCTTTGTTGCGGCTACGGGTTCTGAAGGTTGCCCTGGTTACCTCTGTGAGCGGTGTCGCTCCGGCAATCGAACGGATGACGTCCTTAGCTCCTGTGGCTGCATCTTTTCCTGCGGATCCGTTGAAGATCGGGATGTAGATCTTGTCGCTGATGCTGCTTCCGTCTGTGAATGCAGGGTTGACGTGCAGGCCATCTACCGGTGCGGATGATACCCAGCGGTATTCCCACTCTACTCCGTCGCTGTCTGTTTCAAAGTAGCGGGATGTGTAGCAGAGCGGCATTTCCAGCATGACGTCTCCGTTATCTCCGGTCCAGGAGAAGTTGGCGTCTCCCAGGTATGCGGTGACTTTTCTGTCTTCTGAAAGGTTACACGGTCTGCAGGCGTTGTATGGATATACCGACTTCATGAAGTCGTTCTGGACGTCTCCGGTTCCGACTGCTGCCTTGGCTGTAAGGCCGACAGCTCCACCGAGTCTTTCCCAGCTCTCTGCACCGCAGCTCTGCTGGCCGACTTTCTTTCTGGCTCCGTATTTCTTCACGGCCGCCTGCTCGATGATGGTTACTCTGTCTGCCAGTGCTTCCAGGTCGCTCTGAAGTGCCAGGCCTCCTGCGGTCACGATTGTGACGCTTGATGCGTTGGCTACCTCCAGGTAGTAACTCATGGAAATGACGGACGGGATCACGCCATTGTATGCTGGCATGTAGTCGCTGGTGCTTGCGGTTGCGATGCTGTATAAGATTTCGCCATCGTCCGGATCCTGTGCAAAGATACCGAACTCGCGGATTTCATATCCTGATTTCAGGACGTCCGTGTCGCTGGTCTTATTTGTGATCGCTACCTTCAGAACGAGTGTACTTCCGTTCTGGATCTCTTTGCTGTGGATTGGCAGTGTCTGCACCGGTGCCTTGAGTGACGTTCTGGTGTCTGTTGCCTCTCCGGAGCTGTACTGGCCGGATCCGGTCTGCGCCTTCGTGATTTTGATTGTGCATCTGCCCGCCTGGGCTTTTGCCAGGAGCGCTTTTCCTTTTGTGGTCAGTTTACTTGGATTCCAAATAAGCATTGATTTATTCCTCCTTTATGACTGTTGTTGTCTGATAGTCGATGTTTGCTCTCATGGCTGCTCTTTCGCTTTGTGAGAGGCCCGCTTTGCCGGTTTCTGCGTTCAGCGCGTGGGTGCTTTCCTCTGATGCATTGGCTGGCCCGACATCGATGGTGCCGGATGCCTCCGTGGCTCCCTGATTATCATTCAGGACGTATGTGCTTCCTTCGGTGCCGGTTGCACTTGCGATAAATGCTCCGGCCGTAGCCTGGATGTCTCCTGCTGTGGTATTCAGAGCGTAGGTCTCTGTAACCGGTGCGGCGACTGCTGCCACGTTCATTCCTTCGGTTGCGTCTGTATCTGATATCTCGTGATTGCTCACGGTGCATTCACTTATTGCTGTGATGTGGGCGGCCATGGCTGCTGCAGAGTGAAGTTCTCGCAGCACGGTCACCCTTCGGATGTGGGACTTTGAATTCTTGACCTTTTTAATGACCGAGGTCAGCTCGTTGATGATGTCTTTTGTCATCAGCGCCTCTGTTTCCACATCGAATGTATTAGCTTCGATCGGCGGCTCGGTAAAGTCGAACCACTCGATCAGTCTCGCATCGCCTCCGAACACCGAGGCGATCAGTTCCTCTGTTGCTTTGACTGTTCCGGCTTGTGTGTACCACTTGAGCGTGTTCTTTATGATTGAGCGCTTTGTCTCGATGTCCGCGCCCTGGTCGTAGTACATGGCTCGCATTTCCACGGCCAGGTAGTCCAGCGTGGATTCTGCCAGGTGGTCAATATCGCAGGAGCTGCCTACGCCTGCAGCTTTTTCCAGCATTCTAATAATTGCCATGTGCAGCGCGTAGCTTATGCTCTTAAATTCCGGACTTGTCTCATCCGGCCAGAGGTCTGCGAGCTCTCCGTTTCTAATATCAATCATCCTCAACACCTCCGTATGTCACGTTCTTGCTTGTGCAGTACGCGATGGAAGTGCCGCCGATCTTCTGAAAGACCGGACTCTTAATCTCTACCCTCTTGGCTCCTGCTGCAGTCACTCTCTTGATCAGCTCCGAGCTGTTGATGTCTCGGCCGATCTTGGACTGCTGCCAGGTTACGAAGTCATCCACTGCCTTGGCGACCTCGCTCTGGATCGTTTCCACGGATCCTGAATCTGAAGAATTGATATAATAGGTCAGGCTGATGCTGTAATTCACCGCCGTTGGTGCCTTCACGACGACCTTGTCAGTCAGCGGCCGGATGTTCGGATCCGTGATGTACTTCGTCAGCCCTGTGATCATCTCCTGGCTTGGGATTCCGTCATCCATCAGGAATACGATATCTACCTCGCCTGGGTTGTCACTTGAAACCTTGACGTCTGCGATAGTGCTGTTGTAAGTCTTTACCCAGTAGATATATGCTTCCTCGGTTCCTGCTGTTGAATAGCGGGACGGTGCGATGTAGATTCTGTCCTTCAGGGATTCGTCGCTCTCCGGATCCGCGCCGCCATCTGTTTCCGTGATGTTGGTCACGCTCTCTATGTACGGGATCGGATCCACGAGTGTCTGGATGGCTCCCTCATGGATTCCATTCAGATCTACGCCGGTCTCGATAGAAGTGCAGGCCACGTCGACTGTGGTCTCTCCTGCTTTAATCTCCGCATACTTATCGGTCGTGAAGTATGCCTCGCCATCCGTGACTCTGGTTCCGGCCGGGATTGCTATTGCTCCGGTCTGCGCCTCTGAAAGCGTGAAGCGCATCGTCACGGTCGCTGGCTTGGCAGCAGTTCTCTCGATGCCCTTGAGCGCTGCCAAGTTGTCCAGGAAGGCTCCGAATGCGTACTTGAGAAGGTTCTGCTTTCCGGCTCTATCAACGTACATGTACATCTGGTAAATCTGCACGCTGCAGGCGTATAAGATCAGGGCGATTGGTTCGCCTCTGTCCAGCACGGTTTCTTCTCCGGTTTCCTCCATGTATTTGTCCTGGTAGTCCTGGAGCATCTGCTTCTGGATTCCATCCAGGTTGATGTCGTCATCGATGAAGCTGACGTCCGGGAGTCTCTCGATCTGTTCGATTGCCATGCTCTTTTTACCTCCTTCCTAAGTAAATATCTAGCTCCAGCACGCCTTCTTCGTCCTGGGTTCCTTTTATGTCCTGAAGCTCCAGGCTTGGTATGTATTCGTCCATCGCCTCTGCGAGCTCCACTGTGATCATGTTGATTGCGTCCGGTCCTGGCATGTCAATGAAGATCTGTGTCAGACCGTATCCCCGGCTTCCGGGGATAGATCCTTTTCTTGTGATCATCATCGCTTCGATGATGTCGTTGGCCAGTTCCAATTCATCCGGTTCGATGGAACCGTCCGCGTCTTTGATCTGATTAATTCTTATAAAAGCCACTTAGATTCCCTCCCTTATGAATATTCCATGAATGTGACGTCGATCTTAGCTTTCACAAGCTCGCCCTTGTTGTAGATCGCGTTCCAGGCCTCCGATGTCGCCGTGATTGCCATTTTATTAGAGCCCATGATTTTGCCTCCAATAACCAGGTATTCCACCTGTCCGCTCCGGTTGGCTTTCCGGATCTTCTCGACCATGCTTCTCGGCTTCACGCCATGCTCTGCAGATAGCGTGATGGTAAGAGTGACGCCCATTGTATCCGGACCGCTAAATTCTCCGCGCGGCACGTTCTGAAGGATGTTGTGCTTCGTCCATCTGGAGTCCTGCGATACCTTGATATCTTTAGCTGTCAGGATCTTCTTGCTATTGACCTCGAATATCAGATCTGTGCCCCAGCAGCCGAGTGTTCCTTTTGCTTTTGCACGGTTCTTTGATTCATCGGTCTTCTTCTTGGTGTCTGTTTTCTTTTTGCTGTTAGCTTTTTTCGTCTTGGGCTTTTTGGCCGGTTTCTTCTTGGCCGCGATGCTGGCCACGGTCTTCTTTTTCTCTGCGACCGTTTTCAGGTATTGGCCATAAGACCAGCCCCATCTTCCTTTGTATTTTACGTGGTACCATCCGCCTTGCTTTTTCCCATCTCCGGATACCGTGGTTCCGTATGGCATTGCTGTCATGATGGTTCCGTTCGGTTTGCTTCTCACGCGGAGCCCTGACCTCGCTGTGACTTTGTATGTCGCCATCTGAATACCTCCTATCCTTTGATGTGGTTGATGATTTCGGCCACGGTGATGCTTCCGCTCTTTGTAGCCAGCGTGATCCTTGAAGCGTCGAGAGTGATTGCTGGTGCGTGAATCTGCAGCGAGCTTCCTGAATACTGCAGGAAGGCTTCACCGATTGCCTGCGCCAGGTCTTTTCTGTATACGCCTTTGCCGCTGACCGGTGGTCTGTGGCTGCTGTTCCAGTACGTTCCGGCCACGATTCCCATCGCGGATCCGTTGGAAAGATGAACGACCAGCACGCTGGCTCCGACCTTCGGCATCTTGTATTCATCGTTGAATGTTAAATAAGGGATGTCGTCGGTCACGGAATTGTCGAGATCCGGATATGTGACCTTGATCATTCCGCTTCCGTAATCAACGGACGAGACCTTCCCGATTCTGATGGTTCTGTCTGCCATGATTTACCTCCTAGTCAAATGTTCCCTCGTCTACCCATCCGTAAACGTTCGACGAGCTGTCTACGTGTATCAGGTGCCATGGATGCGCATGGCCGTTTCCTCTGCAGTTAGGTCCGAGCGTTATCTTTGCCCTGCCTGCTCTTGCGCTGTAGCCTCGCGCTCCTGGATATGAACTGTAGTAGTGTGTTCCGCCATGGAAGTTTACAATGTCGCCGACCTTGTATGTCTTCTTTGCCGGTGCCGGTGGTGCTGGTGGCGCTGGTGGCGGATCTCCTTTGAGCTGCTTCTGACACTTGTGCAGCTGAATCTCTTGTGTGGTTCCGCTGTCTGATGTCTTGGTCTTCACTTCGTCCACGAAGTATTTTCCATCCGCTTTGCCGAGGTCTTTCACTTTCACGCAAATTCCGGCCACGATTTCTGGCCTTGCGAATATCGTTCCTGTGAGTACGGTTGCTTTTTCGTTCTCCAGGTTGACCTTGGCAGCAGCTTTGTATCTGGCATCGTTCTCGCTGTCACTCTGCTCGCTGATTTTCAGTGTCCGGGCTCCTTTAGCATTCTCTCCTACCAGTCCGACGTAGATGCTGATTTCTTTGCTGTCATTGCCCTTTTTATATGACGTTCGGGCTCCAGTGTACGTGCCTTCCAGCGTGTCCTTGTAGTCCCAATCGTCCCCGATGAAGTCTGCACGCTTTATGGTTGCCGTGGCTTTTTTGCCTTCGTACTTGCTTTTTCCCCATATCACGATTTTGCTCTTGTAGACCTTCATTCCGAGACCGTAATCCTTGCACAAATCATATAAAAATGAGCTGTCGCTTTTGTCTGTCTGCTCTATGGATTTGATGGTGTAGTTCGGTCCATCAAAGATGAGCTTCAGACCGTATCTCTTTGCGATCTCCTGGGAGATCTGTTTAATGCTGACTTTCTTCCAGGTCTTTGTTCTTCCTGTTGACTTAATAGCCGAGTTTGTCGGGATTGATATTCCTTCAAGTGTGGCCACGAGCGGGCCTCCGGTCATCGTCATTCCGTCCAGAAGAAAGTCTCCGCATGATAACTTCTTATCTGCTCCCTCTTTGGTCCAATTCTTAAAGGTGAGGCTGGCCGTGATCCGGTCTCCCTTCTTCGGCAGCCAGCCTTTTAAGAATTTCATGTCTTCGTTGAAGACCTTAATGGAAAGCGTGTCGCTGGCTCCGGATGCCACGTCGTCGTATTCGATCTGTTCTGTGAGACCGTCCAGCGACTTCTTTGCGCTTTTCCCATTGAAGTCTATATCCGGGATCACGCGTCTTGCTTCTGCCATTACTCCACCTCCGATTCGTCTTCATCTGCCGCCGGTATTCCATCGTCTCTGTCTGAATCAGATCTCCATACCGGTGTGTCGTCGAGTTCATCGTCGGGGATATCTGGGAGGATGATTTCCTCCCCGTCGGAGAATACAAGCACGTCCAGTTTGTCCCAGTTGGCAAGGATCAGTTGCTGCATGAATTTTTCGGATCCATACTGGTCGTATGCGATCTTGTCCCATGTGTCTCCTGCTTCTGTGTAGTAAACGTTCGCCACTTATATCCTCCTTTCTATGCGAATGCCCGGCGGCCTTCCGTCCGCAGGTATTCTTTCATCATTTTCTTAAATTCTGCCTGGCTCATTCTGTTCGCCTCTACCATGTCCTCCTTGGACGGTGTGCCCGCCTCGAATCGGTACGTTGGACTGAATACGAACTGCTGGCTTGCAGATTCATTGCTGTTACCATTCCCGGACTGCTTCTGTCCAGTAAATGCGCTCACGGTGTCTCCGATCACGCTCGACCGGTTCTCGAACTGTGGAGCCTCCAGCGTCTTGGAGCCCGCGTTCATTACCGGCTGCGCGAGTGATTCGTTGGCTGCCTTCTGAACGAGTGCTCCGGTCTTCTGGATACCTCCTGCGAGACCTTGGCCTGCGTACTGTCCTGATTGATCCAGGACTCTTGATGGAGAGTGAATCTTCAAAGCGCTGTTGACGGTTGCTGCTACCTGGTTGGCTATGCTTCTCGCCTGGGCGATCGCTGCAGCTCCACCGGCTGCGATACCGTTCCTAAGTCCGGCCATCGCGAATGATCCGGCGCTGTACATGCTTCCTGAAAGTCCGGAGAAAGCTCCGACCATCTGGCTGCTTGTGCTTCTGCATGCTGCCACTGCCTGGCTTCCGCCTGTTCTGACCGCCACCACGAACATGGTCATGCCGTTTCTGGTCACGGCCACGATGGTTGTCATTCCGGTCTGCGTTGTTGTCCGCATCACGGTGATTCCGGTTACCACGGCCTGGTTCGACTGTGTCATGGAGTTTCTGATGGCCACTGTGACCATATTCATGGCTACTGTGGTTAAAGCTCCGAGCGTTCCAAGTGTTGCCATTGTCGACCGCAGTGATACGGCCAGCGCGGTTGCTGAAGCTGCCGCTACTGTGATGCCTCCTGCAAATACGACCATGGATGCTGATGTTACCATCATCGGTCCGGCCAGCGCTGTGATCGCTGCGGTGAACGGTGCCACTGCCGCTGCCATCCTTGTGAATGCTGCAGCTGTTGGCGTTGCCACTGCGTTGATTCCTGCCGCGCTTGCCTTGAATGCTGTTATCGATGCGCTGCAAAGCGTCAGCGCTCCGGCTGTCATTGTGATTCCTGCTGCCAGGAGCATGATTGCAGCTGCTGCCGCTGTACTTCCTGCCGCTAAGGCCAGGACTGCCGCTGCCGCTGCTGCCGCTGCGACCGCGAGTGGTGCCAGGGCTGCCGCGAGTGGTGCGGCTCCTGCAGCTATGATTGCCATCTTGGCCGCGGTTCCTGTTGCACCTTTGGCCATTGATTTAAGCGCCGATCCAGCTGCCTTTGCACTGGCTCCGATGATTTCCACCGATGCTGCTGCAAGTGCCAGGGCTGCTGCGAGTGGTACCATGCCGACTGATGCGGCTAGTGCTCCGGCTGCCAGTATCAGAAGGGCTGCGCCTCCTGCCGTTGCTCCGGCTGCCATTGCAAGTGCGGCCGCCGCGAATGGCAGCATTGCCGCTGTGAGTGCTAGGATTGGCGCTGTTGCTGATAGTGCTGCGGTTCCGAATAAACGGACCATCGTTGCTAAAAGCATGAATGAGGCCATGCTGGCTGTTGCTCCTGCTGCGATCATTGCGATTGCTGCAGCAAGTACCACGGCTCCAGCTCCAACCATTAAAACGCCCGCTCCGGCCGCCAAGGCTCCGGCTGCCATTGCGAGAAGTCCTGCGGCTGCCACTAATGCTCCGGCTCCGCATACTGCTGCAGATGCTGCGAATGCTGTTAGTGCTCCGCTAAGTGTCAGGATTGCCGATGCTCCGGTCGCTCCGTATGTTGATAAAAGCGGAAGCGATACCGATATAATGGCCAGCGCTGCTGCTCCCAGCATGGCCGCTGTTGCCACTAATGTGAGCGCTGCTCCCAGTGCTGCGATCGCTGCAGCTCCTGCCAGGAGTATTGGCGCCAAGGCTCCGGCTATTGCTCCGAATGCGATCAGTCCCGCCGCTAAGAGTGCAAGGGCGATCTGCGCTGCCGGTCCTGCGCTTGCGATCTGCGTCGCCGCCTGGACCATGATCAGGCATCCTGTTGCCGCCAGAACGATAGAAGCTCCGAATGCAATCAGTCCGACTGATGCTGCTGTGAGTGCAGGTCCGAGCGCTCCGGCTACTGCCATCATTGCGATCATTCCTACTTCCATGATTGTGAGTGCTGCGATTGCCATCGGTCCGGCTGCCGCTACCTGTGTTGCTGCCATCGCCATGAGGCTCATTCCGGCCGCTGCCATCAGAACTGCTCCGCCAAATGCGAGAAGTCCCGCAGATGCTCCGGCGAGCTGTGGTCCCATTGCTCCGGCTACTGCCAATAGTGCAATGATGCCGCCTTCCATGAGTGCCAGGCTTGCAAATGCCATCGGTCCTGCGGCTGCCACCTGTGTTGCTGCCATTGCCATCAAACTCATACCGGCTCCGGCCATTAAGATTGCACCTCCGAATGCCAGGAGACCTTGTGTGCCTGCCTGCAGCTTCGGTGCGAGCTGTGCTGCTACTGCCATCAATGCGATAATGCCTCCGGCCATCAGGACGGTTACTATCTGCGCTCCTGGCCCCGCTGCAGCGAGTTCCTTGGCTGCTTTTACTAATATCCACACGCCTGCGGCTGCGGCTGCGAATCCGATTCCGAATCCGAGCGCATTCTTGGCTGCTGCGGACATTACACTGCTTCCCTCTTTGAGCGGTGCGCTCATGCCTTTAGTTTTCTTTCCGATGCTTCCGATCGCTTTTCCAACCTTGCCGAATGTTCCCACCAGGGATCCGGCCATTTTGAACAGTCGACCGCCGATCAGCAGAACTGGTCCCGCTGCGGCTGCAATGCCTACCCACTTCACGATGTTCTTCTGCATCGACGGATCCAGGTTGTTGAATTTGTCAATCAGCCCGGTCAAATTATCCACGAAAGGCTTCAGGACTTCGCTGGCGATTCCTCCGACCGTATATTTCATAACGTCAAAGGATGAATTCAGTTTTTCCAGGGATCCACCCATTCCGGATAGGAGTGCGTCTGCCATCTTCTGCGAGCTTCCGGCCGCTCCTTCCAGCGAGCTTGCGTATTTCTGTACCTGATCCGGTGATGCATTGATCAGTGTCATCCACTTGGCCATCTGGTTCTTTCCGAAGATTGCGGCCGCCGCACTCATCTGTTCCTGGCTGGTTAAGCCCTGAAAGCTATCATGCAGCTGCTTCTGCACGTCGACCATGCTTTTCATGGATCCATCTGAATTGAATATCTCCAAGCCTAGTTTTTTAATCCAGGTAGCTCCGTCTTTGGCTGGACTTGCTAATCTGGCCAGACCTGTTTTCAGTGCCGTGGCTCCTTCAGCACCACTGATTCCGGCATCGCCGAAGATATCAGTAATTGCGGCCAGATCGGACATTGACCATCCGACTGAGCTGCAGATCGGTCCTGCTGTTGCCATGGCGTCGAATAAATCCGTGACAGTCGTGTTGGCCTGCGCCTGGGCTGTCGATAGGATATCTGCTGCTGTCGCTGCGTAGTTTGAGTCCTTGCCGAACATCTTCAGGGCGTTTCCGAGGCCGCCGGTTACGACTGATAAATCCGTCGCCGTTCCTGCTGCCAGGTTCAGCGCGGGCGTCAGCATGTCTCCTGCCTGCTTTGCATTGAAACCCTGGCGTGCGAAGTTCAGCGTTGCGTCTGCTGCGTCCTGCATTCCGAATACGGAATTTGCCGCTGCTTTTTTCATTGTCGATTCGAGCTGTTTGGCCTGGGCGTCTGTTGATCCCATGGTTGCCTGGACGAGCTTCATGGACTTATCTACGGATCCGAACTCCTTCACGGATGTGGCACCGAGCGCGATTACCGGCATCGTGACTCCTGTGGTGAGCGCTTTTCCGGTACTTTCCATTACATTTCCGATACCGGTTAATGCGGAAGACAGGCCGCCTTTTCCAAGGCTGCCGAGCATCTTCTGTGCGCTGCTGACTGACGTCTGCAGCGATTTATCTAATTTTCCGGCGATCTTAATCGCTACTTCGAATTCGCTCATTTCTTAGGTGTCACCTCCTTCAAATCGGCGCATAAATCAATAAGGTCAAAGATGTTCATTTGCAAAAAATAATCTAACCCTGTGCTGAGGTTCAGCGACAGGGTTAGACAGCATTTCCGCAACTCTGAGAAGTCCGCAGGATTTATTCCTCGCCGAATAAAAAAGATGTCACTCTGTTCTTGAGCGCCAGGGCGTCCTTTGGCTTCAGCTGCTTAAAGAACTCGATCGGCATCTTCAAAGCTCCGGCTGCGATGATGAGGTCGTATTCCAGGGTTGTCTCTGGAAGAACCGACACGGTTCCGTTGTTTGTGAGGACCTTGTTGGCCTGGATCATATCTGCAGCAGTCAAATTGTCGAGCCCGCTGAGGTCGATCTCGCAGATCTTCTGTCCTTCGAAGTCATACTCTCTACTGAGCTTGAGCTTCATCTCGTTGTCTTCTGGCTTGTTGATTTCTGTGACTTTTTCACTCATTTTGCGTTCCTCCTGTTATCTAGCACTGGCTTCTGATCTGCGCCAGCATGTCTTTTCCGTTTAATACGAATACGAAGTTCAGTTTGTCGAGCTCCAAAACGACGGCGTTGTTGATCTCTACTTTGATGTATAAAATCTCAAGCTCGACCTCTGATTCCATCTTCTTTCCTTTGGCTACCTTGCCGAGTGTGGTTGTCTTGGCTTTGCCTCGTACCACGACTCTGATCGGGTAGTATCCGGTTGCTCCGGTCTTTGGATCCGTGCACTGCATAGATCCTCTGAGTGTCAGGAGCGGCGGCTCTGTGGTGTTTACGATGGAGAACATATCGCTGTATAAAACTGCGAATGGGATCTTGATTGTGGCGCTGGAGAACTGTCCAGTTACCGGATCCTCGATCTCGCCGAGCACTCCGGTGCCTTCCACGGTATCCGTGATGGCTTCAAGCTCCGGAAGCTCCACCTCGCCGGATACTCCGACGAGGGCATTGGCGCCGTTATAAATGTTGAAGTGGTTTAATACTTCAGGAATAATGCTTGCCATAATTAGTTACCTCCTACTGCTGCTGCCAGTGTGTCTGTGTCGTAGTCGATGATGTCCACGATTTCCTGCGCTGGTGTGTACGGTGCAATGTGCTGTCTGAACTTCATCGTTCCGGCCAGGATGGCGGTCTTTGGATTGTCATCTGACTTGTATTCGATGGAAGCTCCGGCCCAGTATTTAGGTGCGTATGCGCTGCAGCGGATGTTCTCGCTGTCTACTACGCTCTGAACCAGGACGTTGTTCATCGGATCGTCGACTTCATCGAAGTATGTCTGAATGAAGTTATTTCCCTGCCAGCTGAACATGCGGCGAACTGCGAACCAGATGTCTTTCGCGTCTGAGCTCGCTGGATACGCTCCGGTGTAGTTACCCCATAAGCGATAGCCGTTCTGGTTGATCGCTGTGGTTACGCCGTAGCCGTTGACCGTGTTTGCCTGGTCCTGGTCGAGATATACTTCCGTTCCATCTTCGAGGCACTGGCCTCCGACTCCGAGTAAATGGTTGGACGGTGACTGGTTTGGTACGTCCTCGTTATCTGATGCCATGTACTGGATCATGGCTCCTGCCACTGCAGATTTTGCGAGAATGTACTCGCCGACTCTGTCGCATGGCCAGAGCGGATAGCAGAATGGGCTTGTGTATCCGGATTCCTCTTTCACGCTCTTGGTGTCTGTGTATTTCTTTGCCTTGGCTGTATCAAGGTCAAGAAGTGCCATTGCGCTGTATACGCCATTGATCTTGGCCGCCTTGGCTGCAAGTGCAAGACCGACCTCCGGAATCTGCGACCATCCTGGTGCGAGAATGAGTCCCGGAACGATGCCGAGTCTTGGGTATACCTGTCTAATGACCTGCGCTCCTGTCTCAGCTCCTGTGGATGGATCCACGGCTCCGATGACGTCCTCTTTCGTAACCTTGGACGGATCGATGACTTTTCCGCTTACCTTGATGGCTGTTGCTGCTGCGCCTTTTCCGCCTGCGAGCATTGTGATTGTGAGGAATCCAGTTGTGCTGTCAAATGCAGCACTGTAATCCTCACCGGCCTTGAGCTCTGTATCGCCAGTTGAATTCTTGACGGTGAGCCCTTCGAGGATGATGCCTTCTTTCTCGATCACTGCCTGCTTCTGGTTTACCTGGTACTCTGCCTCTGCGAGTTCCTTGTTGTGCTTTGCCGGATCCAGGACGTTGATGTAAACGACCGGACTAACCTGGAACAGGTTAGATGTTGCGAACATCGTCTGGCAAAGCGTGAAATTCTTAAAGTCTACGGAATATCCGAGTGCTGCCATGGCTTCAGTTCCTGAATTCGCAAGAATTGGAACGTTCACGGCTTCGCTTGGATTCTCGGCCATATTGACCGGAGCTGTTCCGACGACTACCTGGACGGAGCTGTTGCCGGTCTTTGGTACCTGAACGGCTGTAGCTTCTTCCTGGATATAAACTCCATGTCTGATGCTCATTAGTTCTTACCTCCTCTTTCAAGTTTGAATTTCTGCGCTTCTGCGTAAGCGCTGTATACGTATCCTCTCTTTTCTCTGATCATTCTCTCGGCATCGCCGTATTCTCTGATTGGAATGAAAAGGTTCAGGATCATTGGTGCATCCGCTTTGGCTGCTTTTGCTGCCTCCGGGATTGTCGTGTAGACTGTGCCGGTGATGGCGATTCCACTGATTGTTGGTCCTACGTAGAGGACTGCTTCAGTCTTTGCCTCCGTCACTGCCTGTGTCTTTTTTGCCGGTGCTTTTGTCTCCGGCGCCTTTACTGATTCGCTCATGACCAGTCATCGCTCCTTCCTATTTTTGGTACGTAGAATTTGATATCTATGGCTCCGAAGTAAAACGGATACGTGTCCTCATCCTGAAGTGCAAAGCTCACGTTCTGGTTTGCTCTGAATTTGCTATCCAGGAGCGGTTTTTCCAGGAACCGGTTTGTAATCTTTGTGATCATCTCCAGGATGGTTCTGTGTCCGTTCGTTTCTTTGTCGTAGTCACAAATTCCGAATAATACCGTGGTTCCGACGAGCCATGGCTCATCGTCCGTCGGTGTGTTGCCTTCTTCGATTCTCACGATGAAGTAAGGGAAGAACTGCGACTGGTCTTCCTCATCGTCTGTAATCTCCGGCAGTCTCTGTTCGTAGCCTTTTACTCCGAACACGTCCTCTCCTGCAGCATTTTTCAGCTGCATCTGCGCCAGGAGTTCCTCGATTTCAGCGATTAGCGATTTCTGAAGGTCCCATGGTGTCATTGTCTTCCTCCTACTTTGTGAGTAATTCTATTTGCTGCTCCACGTAATGCTGCAGGTTCCGGTCGATGGATGGTTTCACGACTCCGTATACCTTTTCCTCGTTGCCGATCATCTTCGGGATCGAGTTGGAGCTCAGCTTCTTAATTGGCAGCCTGGCGGTGCTTCGTCTTTGATAGATCTGGCCGTTTGGTCCTTTGAAGGCTTTAATATTGCCATATATAAGCTGCTTCAGGCCGCCGCCTTTGATGATGTTTGCTTTCGCTCCGGTTTTCTTCGGTGCAGTCGTGTGAAACTTAGTGATTGAGAGCGGCTTGCCTTGTGAATGGATCACCGCTTCCAGTCTTCCTGCGGACGCTTTCCGGATCGTCATGTCCTTCTTAAAGCCTCCGGATTTTACCGTGTAGGTCGCCTGCGCTTTATTTGCGAGATCTACTCTCGCTGTGACTGCTACTTTATTCAGGGCCCGCGATATTACCGTTGGCGCTTTTCGGCTCATTTCTCCGAGCTTCGCCTGCACTTCCTCCAGCATCTGTTCGTCTACCTGGTATTCGATCATGCTCTGTTCGCCTCCAGTGTGATTGAATAGATACCGTCCTCTGAAATAGCATCAGCCACCTTGTATGGCCTCTTGTCGAATTGAATCAGGGATCCCTGCTTCGGCATTGGACCATAGTCGGTGGCTGCTACGTAGATCAGTTTTTGGTTTTTATAAATTCCATCCATGTGCTGGTTGAATCTCTTTTCACGCTCGATCTGTTCGTTGGAGTCTACCTGAACCGGCATCATCTTTCCATTGAGATCATGCATGTCCGAGAACTCATCCGCGTTCATGAATGTGTCGTGCACGTCCGACGCGATTACGTCTTTGAAACTCATTTTTTTCGGCTCCGGGTTGGTTTCTTTACCGGATCAGTGGCTCTTTCGATGCTCTTTGGGATTCTTCCAGCGAGGTCATCTTCGTTGCCACTATTGCTGATTCCGATCTGTCCTGGCTGAGCTGTCAGCATCTGCGCTCTTGGAGCCGGTGCCTCTGGCTCATCCTCTACCAGGGTGGCGGTTCCGGCATCCAGCCAGGTCTGCTTCATCTCTGAATCAGGAAGCTCATCTCCGACCTCATACTGACGTGCTCCGTATAAGATCGGATAAACTGCCACGAGCTTCATTTAGGCGTTGATCTTAATTGATACGACCGCGTCCGCTGCGGCTGCGTCTGCGATAGCGTAGCCTGCGAGGATGTTGGACTCGGCTGTTGCGGTGATCACTCCGTTTGTGTTGTCCCAGTAAACATCGGCGCCTGCAGTGATTGCCTCGCTTGCCTTCTTTGGGAAGCTGTAAACGCCTACCACATTGACGCTGTATTTCTGTCCCGGTGCTGCTTCCATCGCTACGACTCCGATTCTCTTACCGATAGCCTGGATGGTATTGGCCGGGATGGTTTTTGCTGTGTCATTGATGCGATCGATAGTCTCGCCTCTCTGCCAGAATGTTGCTGTTGCCATGATTTATTCCTCCTTCCTCTTAGACGAGCTTCAGCTTCGTGTCGACCTTGATTCCTGGGTTCTTTACGGCTCCACGGTAGTCCATTACGGAGATACCCCAGTCGAGGTAAATATCCCAGATAAATCCAAGCTGTCCAGGAGCTTCCATTCTTCTGATGTTCGGGATCTCCTGACCGTTAAGGTAGTCGACCTCGATGAAGTCTGTGTCTCCAGGATCGCCAATCAGGAACCATGGCATCACGTTTCCAAGGCCGCCGCACAATGCGTTGATTGTCGGATCCTCGACTACCTCGATGCTGTCTCTGTACTGGTAGAGTGGGTTCACTGCCTGGGTGTTGTCGCTTGTGTTAATTGTCTGACTGAAGAAGAGCGTGTACATGTCGAACTTCATTCCTGAAGGTACGACGATGGTTGCCGGATTGATGATGATGCTCTCTCCGAACTGATCCTTCTGGTTTGCCAGTGCCATGATCATGGTCTGCATTGCTTCCTGTGTTACTCCGGTACCGGATGCGAGGAGGTTCTTGTGCTCCTTGCCAAAGAGTGCAGCTCCGTCGTAAATATTGGAGTTGTTGATCAGGATCTGGTATACCTGCTTGTTGATGGTCTTTCTGGCTGCGGCTGCATATCTCGCCGGGAGGCTTGTCACGAGACCGATGTCGTCATCGATGAATGCCTTTCTGGAAAGAGTGAACTGGCGGCCGTAAGTCTTCAGCTGTCTCTGAGGGAGCTTGTCATCTTTGAAGATGTCATGCTTGAGCTCTCCGTTCTCCGGTACCTCGTAGAACTCGCCGACTGGTCCAGCTACGTAGTAGTTGTCATGCTTCTTGAAGTCCTTCAGGGATCCCTTCTTTGTGAACTTATCAAAGGTCACGGCTACCTTGCGGTATCCTTCCTTGTATGCCTTCTCGATTGTCTGATCGAGGATTGCTGGGAAGGATGCCTCTGGATTGTAGAAACCTCTGGCCATCATTGTGTAAAGCTCATCAGAGCTTCTACGGTTCAGATTGCTCTCGCTGGATCCGTCTCTCTGCAGACACTCGATGGCGAGGTCTCTGATTGACATTCCCATGAGGCTTCTGGCGCCATCTTCTGGACGCTCTAATGTCATGCCGCTTCTCATGAGGAGGGAATCAGCAGCGGCACGTCTGAACTTATCCTCCTGTGTATCTGTTACCTGGATGCCGGTCGCTACTGGTGAGTGCTGGCTTCTCAAGTGCTCAAGGACTGCGGCTCTTACCTGTTCCTCGGTAGATCCGTTGTCGATGTAAGATCTGGCCTCAAGACCGAACTCTGTACAGAGGTCCTCAATGCTGCGGATTCTCTGTCTTTCTGCCTCGATGGCTCTCTGTGCGTTCTGTGGATCCTGTCCACCGTTTCCACCTTCGCCCGCAGCAGGTGTCTGCTGTCTCTGGCCTTCCGGCGTGTTGTTTGCTGGTGCAGCAGGAGTGGAACTCTGGCCGCCATGGGCGATGCCAGCACCAGCTGCTCTAGCTGCGTCGATGCTTCTCTGCAGGGAGTCAAATTCTGCGGCTTCCTCGCGTGTCATGTTGCGACCTGCGGATCTGGCAGCGTTTAATAATTCCTGCTGACGTGCGATCATCTGTTCAATCGTCATTTTCTTTTACCTCCATTCGGTTTTTGTTTATTTGAAGTTGCCGCTCATAGATATCGAGTGGGATGTCCTGTGTTCCGGGTTCGGATTTTTCTTCCATTTCCCTTCCCACACCTACGGTTGGATCTGCTGGGACACTAACGATGCTTATCTCGTAAGGCGCCCACTTCTTAGCGATCGAGCATGGTCCCATGAATCTGCCATCCGTCGAGGTCTTGTTTGGCATTACTTCCTCCCAGTCGTCTACCAGGTATCCTACGGATACGCCTTTGAGGGTTCCGCCTTTTACTTTCTGGTAGATCACTTCGGACGCTTCGTCTGAATCAAATTCGATTGTAGCCATTCCGCGTCCGTTATCTATCCACGCTTTGGTGATCTTGCCGATCACTTCGTCGCGGTCATGGTTGAAAAGCACGCATCCGATCTCATTCAGTCTGGTCAGATCGACGCAGCCTTCTGAATGGTCGAGGATCTCCTGTCCGAACCATCTTGTATATGGTTCTTCAGATGAGAAGCTCAGCTCGAATGTTCGCTCGTTGCCATCTCCTTCGAGTGCTCTGATTGAACCTCTCAGTTCTCTCAGGCCTCTATTCCTGTCCTTCGTCTGATGCTGACTGGCCTTCTTTTCCGTCTCCGGACTGTGTGCCCTTGTCATCATCGTTGGTTTCTTCTTCCTGGCCGTCTCCGGTTTGATCATCCGGTTTTGGCGGCTCTGGCTTCGGTTCTTCTTTTTCTGATCCGAGTTTGCCATCGAATATCACACCTCCTAAGTCATAGCCTTTCTTTTTCGCATACTCGATTACTTCCAGGTTGTCATCGATCTGCTGCTTCCAGTCGCGGCCGTTCTCGGCAGCGATCTCTTTGTACGTCTTCTGGCCGGTATTCAGCGCGGTCTTGTTTGCGCTGGATTCCTTCAGTGGATCGATCCACTTCTTAGGGCTCTTGATCCATCCGTGCTCCAGGTAGTCATCCTTCTTTGTCCAGAAGTCTCCGTTTACCTTGATCAGTCCTGCCAGATAGCAGCTGATCACGAATGTCTCATAAATCTCATCGAGAATGGCCAGAATTGCTTCGACTTCCTCCTGGTAGGTCATCTCATCCTCGATCGCTCCCTGTCTTGCGGATGCGTAGTTAGTCTCGCTCATGTCGCGGGATGTCGCCTCATATGAGAGTCCCTGACCGGCTCCGATCATGCGCTGCTGCAGCTTCGTGAACGATGTAGCGTCACTTCCTTGGCCGGTCGGATTTACGACCTGGACTTCATCTCCGGCATTGAGCTCTTTGATCATTCCAGGTGTCAGCGTCTTTCCATCGTACTCATGCTTTCCGACGTTTTCCGTCGCTGCATTTCTTCCGATGCCGACTGTCGGCAGCTGCTTCTTTATGAAAACAGACAGGCAGGCTGCGATTCGCTCTTTGACGGATACCGCAGTCATGAATTCGTTCGTGTCACGGATTCTGGTTGCTGTCTGGCTCATATCGGACATCTCTCTGATCTGAGAAGGGCGGCGTTTTGTGTAATAAAAAATCACATCGTTTGCATCGATTCTTCTTGGCTTCTCCAGTGAGAATCCGTCGATGCCGTACTGCCTGATCCAATATGCGACCGGTCTGTTGTACTTGTTGTACTCAATACCTCCGACGATTCGGTTTCCTCCGGCTGTCTCTCCAACCTGGAGAGTGTCGAGCTCATCAACCTCGATCATCTGAAGTTTGAACGGGATCATTCCGTCGTTGGTGTAAACCTTCACGAATAGAATTCCTCCATCCACCTTCTTCCTGGTCACTGCCATTCGGAGTATCTGGTTCAAGGTCTGCGTTCCGGTCACGTCGCAGTTCCTTGCCTTGCACCATTTTTTCCAGAGCTTCTCGATGTCTGCATTCAGCTTTGCGTTCTTCGTCTTGGCCTGCAGGTTATATCCTGCGCCGATGACGTTTCGCTTGTATGCCGATATCAGTGAATTCGCGATGTCGGAGTTTCTCTCCAGGTCTCGCGCTCTGGCTCTGATGGTGTCTCTGGACGTTCTGTCCGTCATTTCTGCGGAGTAGTTTGCCGCTCTCCATCCTGCATTCAGTCTGGAGTTGTTGCCTGCGTCATAGTTACGCAGTTCGTTGTACGTTGCGCGCCATGCCGCACGCTTTGCTCCCGCTTCCGGGCTGATCCATGCGACGACGTTATCTAGCCAGCTCATTTGGTCCATCACCTCCCATCAAAAAAGGCGACGTATGTGTTGTCCAGGAGACTGGTGTCGCCCTCTGCGGCTATCTCTGCCTCCAGTTCCTCTTTCAGCTTCCTGAGCTGGTAGAGGTCGGCTCTTGTCAGCTTACGGCTACCGATCTGATAAGACTGGCCGCCGATCAGAATTTTTCGGATTGCTGTTTTGACTTCTCCGAGCAGCTCGACGGTGCTGACGTTACCGTCGAGCTCTTTGCTTTCTTCACTCATGTCGTTCCTCCTATATCCAGTTCTCGTTTTGCTTGATCCATGTTTCTTCCGGAGCGTATGCTTCCTCCGGACGCTCCGCCTTGGCTTTGGCCTCAGCTTCGTCTTGCAGGTGTAGCGTTCTGACTCCGGAGATATCAGCTGCTGCCAGCGCATATACCTCTGCATCCAGGTAGTGGTTGTCGATGTGACTGCGCTTTGGTACCCATCTCTGAACGGTTCGATTTCCGGATTTGACATTGACCTTGTGCTCTGCAGTTACCTGCTCGGCGTATTCTCTGTCGCATCCTTCAAAGACCATCCAGCTTCCGCGGCCGTTCGGCTTCTTCATTCGACCGGCGATCATGTCTTTGTACTTGTCGCCATCAACCAGCACCAGGTTCATTCCGTATGCCTGGCTTCCTTGCTTGTTGATCTTCGATAGCTTGAAGTGTGACAGCATCGGGTTGTTGGAACCCTTGACCGGCAGCGCCCATTCTGAATTCAGGGCGCAGAAGTCATACGTACTGTCTGCGTCGTATCCGGAGTCGATCAGACACAATGCCACGATCAGTTGGTCTCCGTCTTCTGTGAAGTACGGCGTATTCATGATCTGCTCGATGTCCTGGAAGGATAGCGCCTGGCCGTGTGCGATGTTCTGGCTCGTGATGTAGCTGCCCCATGCTCGGATGGTCCAGTAGAGTGACGTCTCCTGAACGTCCACTCCTGCAGTCAGAAACTTCGTCCAGCTTGGTGCCGTGAATTCCGGCCGCTCTGTCTGGCGTTCCAGGACGGTGTCGGCCGATGTCTTCAGCTTGGTGTCTTCCCATGGTTCTGCGAGCCATGAGTTCGTGAAGTTCTGCAGCTTGTCCGGATCGTCCTTGCTATCCAGGAATTCTTTCACGATTTCTGAAAATCGGACGAACGGACTATAAAGCGTGTTGATCCAGAATCCTACCTTGCGGTTGTACTTTGAATTCTCGCGCACGGTCTTCCATTCTCCGTACCGGAGCATCTGTTCCTTGTCCTGGTCTGTGATGTCTCCACCGCATTCCTGGCACCGGTAGACCGCCATGTCGGCTCTGTCCTGGTTGCTCAGATCGTCCCCGGATGGGAACTTCAAATTCTGAAACGTGAGCTCTATCATGGATCCGCAGTGTGGGCACGGTATGAAGTAATGTTTTTCGATATCCGCATCCATGAGTGCCTTCCAAATATGGCCGGTAGCCAGAGTTGGTGTTGACGTCATGTAGATCTTCCTGTTTCGGAAGGTCTTGGTTCTCTCCATCGCCAGTGAGATTGGATCCGACTCTTTCTTGGATGATCCTGGGTATTTGTCCACCTCATCCAGGAACAGGTACTTGATCGCCTTCGATGCCAGGGACGATGGCGAGTTGGATCCGGCCAGCGACAGGTACATTCCATCAAATTGCAGCTCCAGCTGCGATGATTCGTTTTTGTTGTAAAGCGATTTCAGCGTCCTGGTTGCCATGATCATTGGTTCCAGTCGGTTCTCGCTGATACTCTTGGCCAGGATGTCTGTTGGGTAGACGATCATGGTCGGGGATGGATCCTGCTGGATAACGTATCCGAGCATGTTCTGAAGGGCTTCGGTTCCTCCGACCTGTGTCGGTTTTACGAAGATAATTCTTTCCGTGTCGTAATTGATGAGCTCATCCATGATCTCCTTCAGGTACGGCGTCTTGTCATTTCGCCATGGTCCTGGGAGGGCGGATGTCTTGGAGTCTAGGACTCTGTAGTTTTCTGCCCACTCTGAAACGGTTATGTTCTCAGGCGGGCAGAGCTGCTTGAGTGCGTCTGCCTGGTATTGTGTGACTGGAAATTTACGAATCTGTATTCTTTTCTTCTTTAAGGGTGCCATCTTTCTTCACATCCTCTGGTCCCACTATTCCGGCAATGACAAACGCTCCGAGCAGTCTGTTTACTTCCGCGGCTATCTCCTTTTCGCATCGCCTCAGTTCAGATGGTTCCATCTGTCCTGAAAGCATCCCGGTTACCCTGGCCGGTATGCTCATAGCGAATTTTTTAAATACAACAAAAAATTTAGCGTAGTCGAGTTTTACTTCTTCTACGCTGATGTACTGACCGGCTGCTATCTCGGTCTTCAATCTATGCAGTTCTCCTTGGCTCTCCTTCAGGGCGATGTCGGCCTGCATCTTCTGTTCCCTGAGCTCGATCTCCTTATCGGTACGGTGCTGCTTTCCGTAGGCCTTGTCCGATAGGTATTTGACGTATGCCTGGATCGTAGGCACGAGGTCGTATCTTCGGACGCTCTTTCCATCTTCCAGGATCTTGGTGGTGGATATGATGCCTTCCTGGGTGAGCTGCTGCACGCGGCGGACGGTCACTCCGAAAAGCTGCGCGATGATCTCTGTCCGATAAAAGCTGCCTTTTACTTCTCCATCACTCATCTGAGCGTACCCCCCCCCGCAAAATTTCGGCCATGATTTCATATTGGTTCATCATAGGCTCACCTCCAGCTTCCCGGCTCTTACAGCCTTCTTTCCTGTGAATTCTTCCCATCGGTGGACGATTACGTCGCAGAACTTCTCATCAAGCTCCATCAGAAACGCCCGGCGGCCGATCTGCTCTGCTGCCATGAGTGTGGATCCGCTGCCTCCGAATAAATCGAGGACGTTCCATCCTGGCTTGCTGGAGTTCCGCATCAGTCTTCCGACCAGGTTTACCGGCTTCATTGTTGGATGCACGTCGTTCTTTGTCGGCTTCTTCTCAAAGAGGACGGTCGTCTGGTCTTTGTACTGGGCGATGATCTGATTGATGTATGTGATCAGGTCTTCCTTTTTCATGGATTCCAGGTCGAGTTCATCCTCCAGGAGGATTGTGTCCTGGCTTCGGTCGTCGATGAAGTAATGCGCAGCGCCTTCTTTCCATCCGTAGAGGATTGGTTCGTGGCGCCATTGGTAATCCTGGCGGCCGAGCACGAAGGAGTTCTTCTCCCATATCAGACACTCTGCCAGCTTGAATCCGGCATCTCTGAATGCGCGCCTGAATGCCAGGCCTTCACTGTCTGCGTGGAATATGTACGCTGCGGCTCCTAGTCTCATGTTCTCGAACATGGCCAGGAATGCATTCTGAAGGAAATCCTCAAAGGATCCCTCGTCCATGTTGTCGTTTTTGATGGATCCGTCCTTGTAGTTGACGTTGTACGGCGGATCCGTGATCACGAGGTCTGCTTCCTCGCCGCCCATCAGGGTGTTGACGTCGCCGAGGTCGGTGGAATCTCCGCACATGAGTCTGTGGTCTCCCAGGATCCAGATGTCTCCGCGCTGGGTGACCGGCTCCTCGATGGATTCATAGTCTGCGTCGGCATCGAAGTCGTCATCTTCGGCTTCCACGTCCTTGTCGAGTCGGATCACGAGGTCTTCGACCTCTTTGGAACTGAAACCGGTCGCTGTCAGATCGTAATCATTGAGATCGAGGTCGAGCAGCAGGTCTTTCAGCTTGATCTCATCCCATTCTCCTGTGATTTTGTTCAGCGCAATATTGAGCGCCTTTTCATTATTCTTGTCCAGATCGACCACGACGACCTGCGCTTCGGTATATCCGAGGTCCTTCATGACGTTGTAGCGCTGATGTCCTCCGATGATGGTTCCGTCCTGGTTTACGATGATCGGATCCACGTATCCGAAGGTTTCAATGCTGCGCTTGATGTTCTGATATTCTGGATCGGCTGGCTGCAGCTGGACTCTTGGGTTGTATTCCGCCGGGCGCAAGCTGGCCAGGCTTCGTGTCTCCATTTTCATTTCTGTTGTCATCCGGTCTGCCTCCAATCTGTTATAAATTCCTTGATGTACCGGGCTGGGCGTAACGAAATGCGAAAAAAAATTGAGGTCATATCCGGGAAAGCATCGGGCCTTCCTCGCCCCGCTGGAAAAAATAAACAAAAGTAGTACCTACGATTTGTGCATTACTGACAAAACAAAAGAGACCAGCTCTTGTGCTGATCTCTTTCGATGTGATGCTGCTTCTGTTTGTTTAGATTGCAGAATGTTCGCTCTGCGCCTTGGTGCGTCTGTCTCTCTCATCCGCCTGCCTCGATGCTACTACTATACCACATGCAAGTGGTGCATGGTGTCGCATCTTTCATCTGATGCAGGTGTGCTGCTTGCCTTGGTGCCCTGGCTGCCCCGTGCTGTGCGTGCTGCGAGCGTGGCTGCTGGGTGTGTGCGTGAGCCTGGCCTTGCTGTGTGCCCTGCTCTCCTGGCCTGCCTGTGTCCCTGTGGCCTGGTACTGTGGGGCTGTGCTCTGCCCTGCTCCCTGGTGTGTGGGCCTGCTATGCCTGCCCTGTGGACTGGGCTTGTGCGTGGGCCTTGTGTATAGGCCTCTTATAAGCCCCTGCTATATGGGCCTATTTTGCGGCCTTGTATTTCGGGCCTTATATGGGCCTCTGAAAAAGTGCTTTATTTTCGCCTGGTTTTTCGGCTATGTATTTCCAGGCTTTTTTCGGGCTTTGTTTTCGCCTTAAAATTTCCGGCCAGATTTTCCGGGCCTCAAAGGCTGGATTTTTTTCTCCGGATTTTTTCGCGTAGATTTTTCCGGAGAAAATTTCCCGGATATTTTTTCCGGGCTTTATTTTCCGGCATTTTTCCTGGCCTGATTTTCGCGTCGATATCTGGCTTCCTCTTTTTTCTCGATGTAATATTCGTAAGATTCCCGGTTTTCCGTGACGAGCTCTTTCACGTAGTTAAATTCCAGGAGCTCGTACATGGCAGCCTTGTGGATTCTGTGGCACTGACTTTTTGACATCGGGATTCCCTCTGCGATCTCTCCCCATTCATGGCCATCAAGATGGCGGAGCTCGCAGATCTCGCGCTCCATTGATTCCTCCGGTAAAAAGTTCAGGATCGTCGCCACGTTGACCATGGACTTATCGGCCTTTGCTTTCTGCTCGTAGATTCTGTCTTCGATATCGGCCAGCTTCATAAGGATTCCGGCTGCGCCTTCGTTGTTGCCTCCACTTCGTGGCAGTGGATCGTATCCCTGCCCTCCGATCGGAGAGTCACGTTCAGCGTTGATCTCAAGAAGCCGGACCTCTAGCTGCTTTTTTCGGCGCTTCGCTCGGACATACTGGCCGAGCATCCATTCTAATACTGATCTATCGTTCTCCAATTCTTCATTGATTTCCTGCATCGCATTTCTCTCCTTTTCTTTGATTTCCGAGCTTGTTACCGGGGAGATTCCCTGGCTTTTATGCGCTCGATGATTTTTAGCGTCTGCTTTGCCGACAGGTATCCTTGAATCGATCCATCGGCCCATATCTCCAATAAGTTCATGATGCTTCCGTAGCTGCACTGGTGCTCTATGATGGATATTTCCTTCGTTGGTTCCGGCAGCGGGACTATGATCTGATATCCGTCGTATAAGTCGTGCTGCTCATGCTCGATCTTTCTCTCCTGGAGCATCTGCCCCAGGAGAATGATTTCACTGTATTTTTCCGACTTATTCATCGTCGTCGCTCTCGATCTCGCTGCCTTCTGGATGGTCTTCCTCTTGCTGGTTCTTCGCTGCTTGCTGCATCATGGCTCCAAAAAGTGCCGCCATTGGATTGATCTGCGGCTGCGCTGGCTGCTTCGGTTCGTTCTGCGCATCGATCGTTCTTAAAACCATAGTAACGCCCATCGCTGTCTGAATGGCCAGATCTGGATTGTGTGTCTTGTCCAGCGCTCTCAGGTAGCTTTCCAGGTATGCATCTGTGTAGTCGTGAATTTTATCGTTCTCCATTTCTTTTCCTCCTTATCCTGCAAATATTGACCAGATCAGCATGATTGCTCCGCCGATCACGATGATTGGAACCATGGCTATCATTGCTAAGACTGTGATCAGCCCGATCGCCGTTGCGATGGCTTCTCCGACTCTGGTTTCGTCGCAGATCTCGACGCTTGGGCACATTCCGGTGCTCCAGTAGCATCTTCCGTCGCATCCGTACTTCTTGGCTCTTTCCTGCTGTTTCTTCAGTTCTCTACTCTGTCTGCTCATCTTCTGCCTCCCAGTTCCATAATCCCTGCCTTCCCCTTGCCGGTATTGGTTTTTCAAATAGCACCGGATTTTCAAACACCCACGCGTATCTTCCTATCCGGTAGTCTCCGAACGCATACTCTGCGGGATTGCTTCTTTTCAGGTGATCTCTGAACTCCTTATTGATGTGGATGCAATTTACGAGGGTTGCTTTTCCGATGATTGATCCTCTTGGCAGCTCCTCGAAGTTATTCGGTGTGATTCCGGCTTCCTGGAAATGTCGGCCATCCGGATCGTCAATGTAGCATCCGCTTGTATAGTCCTTCGGGTTCTTCCCTGCGTGGATTAAAACTTCCCCGCGATAGTTGGTTTTCCAGGATCTCGTTTCGTTCATTTTGTGACCACTTGCGATCAGTGTCGCCCATGGCTGTATAATGGTTAGTGCTTTCATGACTGCTCCTTTCTGAAAAGCTCGGCCAGACGTTCCTTGATTCTGTTCCACACGACCGGCCCGATGCCCTTGACATCCTGCAGCGCTTTTTCCACGTCCTGAAGCTCTACTCCGGGCACGGATTCTTTTCCGTCTGCGTATCCGTTCTTGTAGACATCTGTCAGAAAGTCCTCCATCTGCTTGTGGTCATATCTCTTGATGTCTTTGTATTTGGTGCGGTTGATCATGTATTTATCTTTGGCTCTTTTCATATTCTTCCACCTCTCTGATTGCTTCCTCTGGCCAGCAGACGAACGCTGCGGTTCCGCCTGCGGCCTGGATCATCCTGGCTGTCTGCTCCTGCAGCTTGGATCTGATTCCGACGACTGGACGCTTGACCTCAAATCCGAAGTAGTGACCGTCCTTTATGAACATGACGTCCGGGATGCCTGCCTGGCTGTATGCTCCCTGGGAGATCTTAGCCACGAAGGCGTCCGGATATCGTTTCTTCAGGGCTTCTTTGATTTTCGTCTGATAGTATCCTTCCTTCTTGATCAGCTTCCGAAGCTCAGCCAGCGCCTGCTTCTTAGTACTTATCTGCTTTCTTTCCATGAAGGAGCGCATGAATTCGTTTTCGTCGAAGTTCTTTTCGTATTTCTCTAGCACGCTTCTTTTCCTCCTTTTCGGCCATCATCTTTCTGATGGCCTCGATCTGCTCTCTGTCGTCTCTTTCTGTGTTCATGGCTGCCCTCCTGTTAGATAGGCTCCGCCTCTGCGAATTCTTCCGGATCCTGCGCTGCCGGTTCCGTTCCGAGGTAGATGTCTTCCGGTTTCTTGTTTCCGGTGTTGGTCTCCAGGTAGCTTGTGGCCATCTGGTCTGCCATGTGTGTGAATAATACCAGCGGGTATTTCTCTGCGGCCTGGCAGTATGTCTGGATGATATTGGCTTCACTCATTCCCATGTGCCATCTGATTGCGTATCGTTCCTCCATGGTCAGGTGGATAAACTCTGATGCCATCATGACTGATTTTTCTCCGTGGCCGTATGGGTTTCTGTCGTTGACCGCGTATACTGGGTACTGCTCCCACTTGTTATTGGCATCCTTGCGCCAGCGCATCTCTGTGGCGCAAAAGTTCACCTTGCAGAGGTCATGGAGCAGCGCCACGATGATGATGGATTCCTGCGGGATGGAGTCTAATCTCATGCCTGCAGTCTGGAATTCCTGAACATCTCCGGTCGTGGTTCCAAGGCCAGCCAGGCAGTCGTAAACATTGAGCGAATGCTGCAGCAGTCCTCCTTCGTAGCTGGAGTGGAATCTGGTTGATGCCGGTGCTGTGAAGAAGTCGGTCTTCTCCAGGAAGTCGATGAGCTTCTCGATTCCTTCTCTCTTGGTGCTTCTTAATAATTCGATAAATCTTTCCTTGTTGGTCATCTGAATATTTCCTCCGTTTCTTTGTCTTTAAATGTGATTCTGTTCTCGATCGTCAGTCCGTATGCTCCGGCGATTGCTCTGATTGCTTTCATGGCTGCTCTGATGTCATACTCCCTGGTTGCCCGCTTCTTTGCTTTCGCAGCTTCCTTTTCTTCCCTGGATACGATTCCTACTGCCTGGTTGGCTGTCGGATCCGGATATCCTTCCGGGTTGTTTCCCTGGTAGCTCATTCCTGCCTCACCTCTTTCAAATATTTTTTGAATCTCTCCGTGTCTTCCTTATGCTGCGCATCGATTCCTGCCTGGGTGGGCGGCATCATCAAAGTGAACGATGGCTCTGAAAAGGAAACCCACACGCCCGCTTCCGGGTGCCATGTCATGCCTGGCAGCAGGTCGCTTGTCACTTTTCCGTCCGGTTCCTGGTGGATGTGCTCTAGCCAGTATGGCGCGTATATTTCATACTTGACTCGGTCTGTGTAATATCCGCAGGCCAGGTTCTCTGCTTTTGCCAGATTGAATTCTTCAAATACTGCACGCGTGACTTCCTTCTGGTGCCCTGTTGCCTTTTCCTCATCGATGATTTTCTGAATCTGATCGACCATGCTTTTGGCTTTCGCTCCGGTTAGATCCGGACCGGTTTTCAAAATTCCGAGCACGATGATGTGTTTCATGTAAATCTCAAATTGTGCACGGATTTCCTCTTTCAATTTTGCATAAGGCTTTTTGTATTTGGTTTTCAGGAGTTCCAGCGGCACGTTTTCCCTGTTTTTACGCAGGGTTGCGATGTCCTGGTTCAGTTTTTTTAGGTCTAATTCCACCGTTCCCACTCCTTCCTGTTCCCACTTCTGCATTTTGTGAGTGGGAACGCGACAAACCCTTATTTTACGCGGGTTGCGCTGGGTGTTCCCACTGTTCCCACTTTTTTGAAATACACACCATGTTTTTATAGAATTTTGCATGTGATGCATGAAATTCGTGCATCGTGTGCAAAATTTTCCACGAAACAATAAATAAGTGGGAATTAGTGGGAACAGTGGGAACATATCTATTAAAAGCCGCGCGGTTGCTGGGTTTCTTGCGTTCCCACTCGCGTTCCCACTCGCGTTCCCACTTTTTTGAGTGGGAACATTTTCAGGCGATTTTTGCACCTGTTATTTGAATGGTAATTCTTCTTCCATTCCTTCCGGTATGCTCATGAACCCATCTGAATCCGTGAATGATTCCTGCTCGTATTTATCAGCTTCAGATTCGATGTCGTCATCCTTTTCACTGAACTGTCCGATCTTGAATTCCACGAACCTGCAGCTTCTTCCGTCAAATCGTCGCTTCACTGAGTATCGCTGCTTCGAGTCGGATCCTTCGCTTGCCGTGGCGATCAGTCCATTGTCTGCCATATATTTGAGCGTCTTCCTTGGACTGTACCCTGCTTTGGTCAGCGCCTGGTTCAGTGTTGATGGGAAGATGTACGCCACGTTTCCGGACTCGCTCATGGTACCGAGGCATGTTCCGATGGCTTTCTCTCCGAAGTATGCCTTGTTTGAGATTACCCAGTCGGTGATGAACTGCACGGCGTTTTCGTTTACGTCTCCGGATGCTGCTGCGATCTGTTCCTGAAGGATGGACGCTGCCATCCTCTTGGCTCTGTCCCAGGACTCCTGGTTGATTGTTATCTGTTTTTCATCGTCTTTCCCTTCTTCCTTTTTCGGATCCGCTTCGGGCTCCGGTGCATCCTGGCTATCAAAGAACCAGGTATCTATCATGGCATCGGCCAGGGCGACCGCGCTGATTCCGGCCACATGGCTCCCGCTCTTTCCCTTTGCTATGCTCATCACGTATCGCAGCATCTCATCGTATTTATCGCAAATGCTTTTCTCTGAAATCTTCAGGACGCGTTCGATGAATTCCGGGCCCGCCCATCCGAAGTTCTGCGTTGATTCCTGGTGCATGAGGCTGGCCTGTTCTTCTGTCTCAAATGGTCCGCCGTAGATTTCCAGCACACGGGTGCTGACACCTGTCTGTGATGTATCTGTGGAGAGTGGTTCCTCGCCGGTTGCCATGGCTACGGTTCTCCATTGCCTCATCGTCTGCAGACCGCCGCCCTTTGCGCCTCTGATCTTTCCGGTACCGGATGCGATCATGTAGATTGTCTTCTCCAGTCCTTCCTGATTCTTTCCGGCCAGCTGTCTCTCATCGATGCCGAGTGGCAGGTCGCAGTAAAACGCAGCGGTTCGCTCCAGGCCGACCTGGGTAGCGTTAAAGTTTACCATGAGTCGTTCCGGATCTCCCCAAGCTGACAGTGCTGCTTTTAATCCGGCGGTCTTTCCTCCTTTACTGGATCCCCAGTTGTATACGAAGAATATTCTTTGCTTAATGATCCGCAGCAGGGGAGCTGCGAACGCTGCGGCCAGTATGAACCGGAACTTGTCGCGTTCTCGGTGCGGCTGCATGGTGTCTTTCCATTTATCAAAGGATCCGGTCTGGCAGTATGCCGCGGCCATTCCCTTCTGTGATGGATCAATGTCCAGAACGATGTCTTTGTCGTGTCCTGGGATGAATCGCTTCCCTGGCTGCCATCCGAAGCTGGACGTTGCATCTGCTTTCGTGATGATGTCGATGTTCTCTGCCTCCAGGGCAGACAAAAACCGGACGACTTGCTTTGCGTTTTCTGATGTTACCGTGCATCCAAGGTCTGCCAGGACTGTGATACCTCTGGCTGTGAAGATCGTTGATCGTGGGTAGATTGCTCTGTGCCACTCATCGTCTCTCTTAAATGCGATCTCTATTTTTTCCTCACCGGTTTCCAGGCTTCGGAGTCGCTGCGTCAGGATGATCGGTGTTCTGCAGACCATGACCGGTCCGTATGTCTTCTCATCGATGTGGCTGATTCCTTTGTCTGAATAGATCCAGCCTTCCGGCTGGCGGAGATTGACCGGTGCTCCTTTGATGGATTCCGGTATTACGTCTGGTTCTGCCAGGTCTATTTCTTCTGCCCGCTCCAGGAGCTTCTGGATCTTGGCCGCGCCTTCCTCTTTTCCGAATTTGATGAAGACGTCACTCGGATCCTTGATTCCGCCCAGTGCGCTGCAGCTGAATTTGTAAACCTTGCCAATGAATCCACCGTCCCGGAGTCCCTGGATGACTTTCCGCATGAACGTTTCGCCACCCTGGTCCGGTTCCTGGTGGATGTATAACTTTAAGTCCTGGAGCTGGTCGCTCATGTTCGACTTGAACATGGAGGCTCCCGGTACTCCGAGGGTGCTGATTCCCATGTACCACATGCTCTGCGTGTCGGACTCTCCTTCGACCAGGCAGGCGTATCCGCTCTGTCTCATCTGTGGGAGCCTCCATTCGCCATAAAGGCATATCTTTCCGCTGCTTCCGTATCTCCATCTGAATTCCTTACCTGCAAACCTCTTTCTGTAGGTTGCCTCGGTTCCGTCCTCCTTCAGGTACGGGATCTTCATGTATGTGGTCTGGTCTTTTCTTTCTTTGTCGTTGCTGATGTGGCATGTGTCCCGGAGGAATTCCACCGGGAGCCTTTTTTCGAAGGCGTACTGCTCCATTGAATAGCTCCGGCGGGATGCTGCAGGTTTTTCTTTTTCCGGCATCTCCACATGGTAGTCTTCCATGATTCGCTTGTATGCGTCCTTCGTGCTGACGCCATTCATCTTGGCCACAAAGTCCACGTAGTTGCCGCCGATGTCCTCGCTAAAGCAGTGCCATCTTCCTGTCTTCAGATCTACTGAGAAGCTGTTTTTTGAATCGTCATGGAACGGGCAGAGTCCTATCATATGATCTCCGGTAACCTGCGCCCTTTTGACGACGCTTCTGTATTCTCTTTCATAATCGACCAAACGGTCGAGATCGACTTCTGCCGTGTTCATGGTGTTACCTCTTTTCTTTGCCTATGTATATGAACCGTGGCTCGATTCCCATCTTTGCCGCAGCGGTTATTTCAGCCTGCATTCCCTGACTGATCCATTCATCTTCCGATCCTTCCTGTCTGATGATTACGACCATCTGGTCGCATCGCTTCAGAGCTTCCATTCCTGCCTGCAGTCCGTAGTCTCTGTCTTCCGGATTTCCTTCGTCCAGGAATCTTGGCCAGTAAAGGTGCGGCGCTACCGGGATGTCTCCGCGTTCATGCACTGCTCTGCACGCCTCCATCGCATCCATGATGTGCTGCTGCATCTCCACTTCGTTTTTGGCTCTGTATTTGCTGCAGACGTATGTCATCTTGGCGTGGATCGGCGCGAGGTTCTTATCCATTCCTGCCTTGCACAGTCCGACGTATGTCCACGGATGGTCCGGACTTTCTCGCCAGATTGTCTCGTAGACGCCCTCGCCTCCGATGATGTCCTCGACGATCCTGCTCTGCGTGATCTCAAATTCTTCATCCAGGCATCCATCTTCATCTCCTGCGCAGATGAGTTCTCTGGCTAGTTCTTCTGTGATGGTGTCTCCGTTCTTTAAGTAGGCCGGATCTCTACCGGTCTTTAGGTAGTCCTGTAAATTTTTAACCATCTGTTCCTCCAATTCTGCAGGGCGACTGGTTTGCCGCCCTGCTTTGTGGTTTAGTCAAATGGCAGCTCTCCGTCCTGGATGTCGCCTGCCTGCATGAATCCGTCATGGCCGACTTCCGGAGTTGCTTCCATTGGTGCTGCTTCCTTGTAGTCGTCTGTTGTGATCGCTACGCTCTCATAGCTCTGCTTCATTGCCTTGCGGAGCTCTGCGGTCTTTGCGTAAACGTCCGACGGGAGCACTCCCTTCTTTTCCAGGGTGACTTTGCTGAATTTGATACCGTCACCGTTCTCTGATGTTGTGAGCTTGAAAGTCACGACCATGTGGCTGTATGGGATGTGCTGCTGTCCCATGATTTTTTTCAAAGCCTTATTGATATCCCTGATCGATGTTGGCGGCACTGTCAGGAGATAAATGTCCGGACGCCCATCCATCATGATGTAAAGGCGGCGAGTATTTTTGCACGCCTTGCCTTTTCCCTTGCTATCAGTTCCGAACTGGTTATACGGGCAGGTGTCGCAGGTTCTGATTTCTCCAGTAATTCTGTTGAGTCCCTGCTTTCCGTCCATGGAACTGCAGTCCGGGATCTTACTTGTATCTCCATCATCTCCTGCTTCTCCGAGCTTCTGTGACCAGTAGGCATTCATGCGGTGTGTGAAAATGATCACGCCACTAACTTCTTTCATTACCTCCGGATCGTCTGGATCATCCATCTCAACCTCGAAGGCTTTTCCTCCGCCAGATGGGATTTTGATTCTCTTGGCGTCAATGCCACCATCATCGTCCAGGTCTCCGAGCTCATCTTCCAGCTCTGCTCTGAGATCCTCATCCATCGCCTCCATGCCGGTTACGATCTTGAAGCTCTCCATTGTTGCGAGTTCGTTCTTTGCTGCTGCCATGTCTTATTCCTCCTTATTCTCTGCATCCTGGGATGCTGCTTTTACCACTTTGGATTTTTTGATGCTCTTTACACGGTACCGGTTCTCGATTCCGTCGTCGCATGTCTTGGTGATGAAGTATCCACTCTTGATGCCTTCAAAGACGCAGAGGATGTCCTCTGTATCGATTCTCAGGACGATTGTGTCGCCCTGGTGCATTGCATTGCCTTCTGAATCGGATACCTCGATGCGTGTTACCTCGTTAACTGTGAGCCCTGCCATTATTCAGCGTCCTCCTGTTCTTCCTCTGCTTCAGCTTCCGGATCCGCTTCCGCGTCCTCGAACTGTCCCTCCAGATAATCTTCCACCGGTGTGGTGTAGTTGCTGACTTCTTCGTATAAGTCGTGCATGATTCTGTCTGCCTGCGCTGCGAGCTTAGTCGCCTGGAGTACCAGGCCGGTTGCTGCATTCTTCAGGCTGCTGGCTGCCTCGACTGCCTTGGCATCATCCTCTGTTGGAAGGATGCGCAGGAAGTCTTTCATGCTCTCATCTACCTTCTTCTGGTCGAGCTTCATGCCTGCGTAGAATTCTGAAGCGATACCGTATCCGTCGTGGCGGTTCGATACCTTCGACTTGCTGGTTTCCTTGACCTGCTTGCATGCAAATTCCAGGGCGATGTTTACGTTTTCCTCAAGCTCGCGCTCTGATTCGAGGCGACAATCAAATTCTAACTGTTCCATGGTTTATTCTCCTTTCGCTCTTTTGAGTGCTTTGTTGGTTGATTTGCGTCTGGCGATGTCGGTCATCTCGTAGCTGCTTACGACCTCATCCAGCTCCGGCGGCAGCTCTCCGTCGTTTTCTTCGGCGATTTCTTTCATCGCACTCTGCAGGGATCCTGCATTGACGGTTTCTTTAATGAGTTCGCCGAGGCCCTGTTCTCTGAGTACCTCGAAGAAGTCCAGGCCGCGTTCCTGCAGGTAGGCTTCTCCACGCTTGGAGTATTTGACCTTATCCTGGAGGCTGTAGATGTAGTCGCCGTATCCCTGGGACGGGATATCTTCGTCGATCATCATTTCTGCGATCTCTGCCTTCAGCTTATCGATGGCTGCATTGTTGTCCTTGGTGTCTTTGGCCAGCTGATCCTTCTTGTCGAGAAGTTCCTCGTACTGGCCGAGCATTTCAGTGAGTTTCATGGTTGGTTCCTCCTACTTTCTATTTTGAGTCCGCACTCTGTGCAGGCTGCTTGCATTTTCTTCTTCCGGATCTCCTGTCTTGACATTGGTCTCCAGCATTCCTGTCCGCAGATCGGACATTTTACCAGACTCCATTCCGGATGCCCTTTTGGAATGTTTTTCTTCATGGGCATCAGCAGGATGCCTCCGGTTTCGTTTTGGCCTCGCGGCCAGATCTTAACTTCTGCCATTGCTTTTCTCCCTTCCGTAGAGTTTGTATTTGATACTTGATTCTGACCGGTTCATCTTCTCTGCGATCTCTCTGATTGTGAATCCCTGCTTCCGGAGCATCTTCATCTGGCTTACTTCGGTCTGCGTCCAGTTGTATTTGTGTGATATGTCATTCTTCCTTTTTTCTTTAAACCAGGGGTACTGCATGAACAGTGTGTCATCGGTTACTCTGGCCGCATTCCAATCTTCCGGATGTTCTTTCATGTATCTGATGATGTCCTGCTGCCGGTACATCACGTATGGCTTCTTCCGGACGCTTTTCAGTCCTTTGCGCTCCCAGTATTGGATCGTCCGGTTCTCAACTCCCAGGATCCGCGAGAGGGTGTTCCTGGTCAGCATGTCTGTGTTCGCCATGAATCCTCCGATACCGGTCCGCTGCCTTTTAAGAAAGACCGCATTTTCTGAGCGGTTCAGAATTCTTGCTACTGTGGCGAGCGGATATTTTTCTGTTAATTCTTCGAGCCGGATCAGTTCCTCCTGGCTCCATGCCCTTCCGCCCATCTGTATCTACCTCCTGCGCTGCTTCGGCATCTTACGTCTCATCGGCAAGCCGTGCATCTTGCGCCAGTTATTGCTTTGTAGCTTCGGTTTCAGGCTTTCTGCGAATCTCCGGAGCGCATATGTGGCGGCTGCTGCACTGAATCCAACCTGCGCCAGTGATGCGTGTGCTTCCAGTAAAGGATCCGGTTCCGGATGTTCTGGTTCGAAGCGCTTTTCGTATTCCTTTATTTGCTCCGCCTTGGCATCCAGCGCCGCAGCTATGCTGGACGCTACCTTCTCGTCCGCGGCCCTTGCTAATCTGAATGCCTGAGCTATCTTGCGGCCGATTTCTTTTAATATCATGACTGAGCTCCTTTCGTGAAGCGATTGTTCGGCTCATATTTCAGCTCTATGGATCTCACTTCTCCATCGTCGTCTGTGTGAACCTTCATGTCCGTGAGGTTCAGTTCCTCTACGACGTCTTTCAGTGGCTTTGTGTATACGTCATTCAGTTTCATCTCTTTACCTCCTATTCAAAGTACGCGCGCCAGTCATCCACGACCGTCTTGGCCATATCTTCTTTTCTGGCCAGCGCCTTGCCGATCATCTCATCCACGGTTCCTTCAGTCTCCAGGTCGATGTATGTGCATGTGTTTCTCTGGCCGATTCGGTGGATCCTGGAGAGGCTCTGTTCGTATGTGGCGTAGTTGAAGTTCTTCGAATAGTAGACGCATGTATCTGCAGCTGTCAGGGTAACTCCGACGCCGAGGGTGTCGATCTGTCCGACGATGATCACGGTGTCCGGATCTTCCTGAAACTGTTTGATGATCGGTCCACGGTCTTCCTTCTTAATTGCTCCATAGATGGCCACCTGCTTCTTTCCTGTCTTCTGGAAGGTCTTATCTATCATTTTCATGATGGCGGTTACTTCCGGAATGAATCTTGCGAAGATTACCAGTTTCTTTCCTGCGCCTAGTACGTAGTCCTCGATGATATCCTGGAGCGCATCCAGCTTCGCTGTGTTGACGAGCTCCGGCTTGTCACTGTCGTCTGTGACAAGGAATCCTCCGGCCAGCTGCTGCAGTCTCAGGAGCCTTGTCAGTACGGTCGTGGCCGTGATCTTGTCTCCGTTGGATAGTTCCGCATAGCTGCTTCGTTTGATCTGGTTGTATAGGTCTTTTTCCTTCTTGCCGAGTTGGACCTTCCTCTTGATGAACGTCTGCTCCGGCAGGTCGATTGCTTCTTCCTTCGTGATTCTGAATGCGATCGAGTGCTCCTTTCGGATCAGTCCGTCCAGGTCTTTGTACCCGACGATCTGCTTCCGGTTGAAGCCTCCCATGATCGCGTACCGGTTTCTGAATTGATAGAAGTTGCGGCCGAAGATCGAAGCGTCCAGGAACCGGTACTGACTCCAGATGTCGATTGCATCATTCTGTACCGGTGTTCCGGAGAGGATGAGTTTGTACCTCGCCTGGTCTCCTAGCTTATGTATTGCTTTGCTCTGCTCTGCGTCGTGTGTCTTGATTCGCTGGCTCTCATCGCATATAATCAGGTCAGCGTCGTACTCCTGGAGCTTCTCAAACAGTCCATCTCTCCAGGTCGATTCGTAGTTGATCACGGCGACCTTGAGTGCTTTGAACGGGAACGCCTGCAGGTCTTCAATCATTCGGATTCTCTGCTGTTTCGTTCCCAGGAGCGCCTTGCAGGTCACCTTGAAGTCTGCGACCTCTGCGATCTCTTTTGGCCAGACCGACACGACCGACGTTGGTGCGATTACCAGGACTCTCTGGATCGCACCTTTTTGGTATGCGGCTCCTGCGATAGCGATTGCTGTCCTGGTCTTGCCGCATCCCATTTCAAATAAAAGGCCGAAGCCTTTATTCGTGGTGGCTGCCATTATCATTCCTCCTTCATTGATTTGTTGCTGGCTGCAGTTCCTGGAACTCTACGCCATCCATCAGCTTTCTGTCTTTCAGGATGCCTTTTCCGCTTATGCTTCTGATTCCCTGGTATTCATAGTCCCGGTTCTGGCCGCGATTGTAGCACTTGTTGTACTCCGGGTTCTGCAGTCTTTCGAATTTACCGCGTGTGGCCAGTGCTGTGCGGTTCAGTTTTTCTGCGATCAAAGTGAAGTCGTATCCTGCATCTACCATGCTGCACAAAGTTTCCACTTCTTCCTCTGTCCATTTTCGGGGGGGGGCACCGAACTGGCCGAGTCTCGATTCCAAGGTCCAGGATCCGGCGCTTGATGGCTCCTTCTGAATGTCTGAGCTCCTGCGCCAGCTCGCTGTATGTATACCGGTTCTTCTCCAGCAGGTACCGGAGCCTGTCGTCTTCCGTCTTCGTCCATGCTGCGTTGTGCTGGCCGTGAAGCTGCAGCTTTTTATAATCTGCCTTGCGCTTCACATCCACCCAGTCCGGTTCAGCTCCGAGACCGTATTTCTCAAACCGGGAGAAGTCCAGGATGCTCTTGTTATCCTCGGCCCATTTCCAGAATGCATCGATGTCGATCACCCTGAACCGGTTCTTCTTCACTACGTGCCATTTGACCGGCAGTCCGTATCGGATCAGCTTGTCGCTGGTGTAGCCGAGCATGTTCTTTCCGTAGATTGCAAGCATGAGCTGGTTCAGGGATATCCTTGTGTCTCCGGCCAGGTGAGCGCCGCATCCGAGCCGCTGCGCTCTGACGATGATTGCATTCTCCGATCGGCCGAGAGCCTTGGACAGCCCTTTGATGGAGACCGTGCCCCATTTATCCTGCAGGTAGGCTTCCTCTTTCTCGGTCCACTGCTTCTTTTTCCTGGGTGCATCAACGAGTTTTCTCATAGTCCAGGCACCTCGATTCTTTGAACGCGCGCGCCATCATCTGAGCTGTTTCGCCTTCGTAATTGCCGCACATTCCTTCGTTATCAATATCCGCATAGACTCTCCTGAAGAAGTCATCAAATCTATTGTTTGCGTAGTCTTTTGCGAATTCCTTTGGAATCTCTAACTGTATGATCATCGTCTCCTGCCTCCCTTCGTGCTCATATGTGGGTAGTCGCGGTCTGCGTATGCTTCTCTGTCCCAGGAGAGCTTCTTTCCGCACCAGTGACAGTGCGTGTGGCCGACCTGTGTTCTCTTGCCGCAAAGCGGGCAGGTATAAAGCCCTGCTGCACGTCTGACCGCCATTGCTGGCTGTTCGTACTTCTGGCTCATCTCTGATGCCTGAGCTTGTTGCTTTGCTGTAGTCTGCGACGATGTCCGCTGCTTCTGTCAGCGCATCCAGGTCGTCGTTCCATGACTCTCCACCATATTCGTTCCGGGCGATCTCTTTGATTTTGCTCTTGGTGATCTCCAGCTGTTCGATGATTTCATCGTATGTCATAGTTGCCTCCTATTCTGATTTCAGTACCTCTTTTGGATCCGCGAGGCCGAACGTCAGGAGTGCCATGTTGGCTGCTCTTACCTGATGCTCGTAAAGGCTGCCCTGCACCGGGTATTTGACCAGGGCCTCCGGTTCCTTCTCGACTCGCATCTTATCTACGGCTCGCTGTGTTTCATCCAATCGCTGCCTGTAACTTTCTATGGCCGGTGGCAGTCTCACAATTTTGGAGAGCTTGTCCAGCAGTTCCTTGCTGCAGTCTCCGATCATCATGTTTTTGCGCCGGTCGTACTTCATTGAGTTCCAGGACTTTATGATTGCCATCTGTGTATTGTCCACCTCGATCAGCATGATCTTTCCGTCCTTCATTGCCATTTTCAATCTTCGTTACCTCTTTTCTGCTTCCGATCTGAGCCAGGCACGCACTTGTGAAGCGCTGCTGGTACCCATCCGTCAGCTTGACTTCCATTCTGATTCCCATTGTCCTCACTCTTTCTCTGTGTAGAAGGTGTGCGCTCCGTGTGTGAATAACTTCTGCAGGTTCCTGCTATGCCAGGTGCTTTCGTCGCTGGCCTTTTCAAAGTAGAGGGCTCCTTGGCTTTCATCCCAGTGCTCTACTGTGATCAGCTCCATTGCCTTCATGCAGTCGGCATCCGGCTCCACCTTGCCATATCTGCCATTGCTCACCGGTGTAAATGCTCCGTCCTGCATGATCACTTCTTCGATCGTGTCCGGGAATCTTGCATCCCATACCCGGTTCAGAACTACCAGCATGACCAGCGCCTTGCCTTCGGTGTCCTCTGATTCAGCTTCGGCCATTGCGATCTTCTCCAGCAGGTAGGCGTCGCTTGCATCAAAGTCCATGCTATGTATCAGCCCTGTCCGCGTTTGCTCCTGGTAGAGCTTCCATTCTGCTTCCTGGTCCTTCTGGTATTGTTCCTGGTAGTCTCTGATCATCTGAGCTTCCTTCTCTGCTTCCTCACGCTCCCGCTGATGGTATGCATCTCTTTCTCGGCTCATCTGTTCGTATTCTTCCTGGGTGTACCATTGACCGTTCTCTGCCTGGAATCGGTAGGGCTCATAGTCGTCTGGATCCGGGAGTGGAGTTGCTATGCACCAGGCTCCCATGCCTGCGATAAATACTCCGATGCAGATTCCTGGCACTGCCTTCTTCAATCTTCGGATGATTCGTTTCCGGCGTCTTCCTCTCTTTATCGTTCTGTTGATCTTAGCTCTCATTGCTTTCCGGTGTTCATCCTCTGTCTGATACCTCTGCATCTTACTCACTTCCTTCTTACAAATTCTTTTATTTAGTACTTGACTTCCGGAGCTGTTTATATTGCTCTCTAGGCTTGGCTGGGCCCGGCAGTCTGTGACAGGTTCTCCATAAGGTTGAAGAAGAACCTGTCGCTGTTTGCTCCCTGAGTTTTGTGTGGGGTAGCCGTATAGCTGTTGCCTGCAGTGCGGTCTGTTTCATCGCCGCCATCCGGGTGTATTGCGCACCCACCAGTCCATGCTCCGGATGTTCTCTCTCCTGGTGTTCTCATCTGCCTCCTAGCCGCCATTGTTTTACTTGGGCTCACGCTACCTCTCCCAATTACGACGGTTGGCCGCAGGCTCCGGTTATCCGCCGAGCGGATTTATTGCATCGGCTCCGCCAGACCAGACAGTTTTTACCGAGGTGTCATGCTTCCTCCATCTTTATTCAGTTGTGTTTACGCCAGCGCTGCTGCTTTGGCTGTATCGTCAATGGCTTTCTGTGCTTCCATTCCGGCCATGAATGAGTTTGTCATCATTATGACGAGGGTTCTCTTTTCCTCCGGAACGTTCGCGAGGGTTGCTGCCATTTTCTCAGCGTCTCTGAGCTGCTCGGCTGTGTATCTCTTAGCTTCTGCCATGGTGTTTCCTCCTTCCGTTGTGCTCTTGTTCTTTGTGCTTCTGTTGCTATTATATGCAACGGACGCACTTTTGTCAATGGATTTTTTGTGATTTTGTTTACATTTTGTGATTTTGTTGCTTGACTTATCGCGCGTATGGCTTTATAATTGGAGCATGAAAGGTGGTGAAAACGTGAAAGATCGAATCAGAAAAATTAGACGTGACCTTGATTTGACGCAGCAGGAATTTGCCGATCGTCTTGGAATCAAGCGAGGCACTATCGCGAATTATGAGCTGGGAAGGAATGAGCCGGTTGACTCGGTTATCTCTCTTATCTGTAGGGAGTTCAATGTGAGCGAGGAATGGCTCCGAGCTGGAACCGGTGAAATGTTCGCACCAGACGCCAGCGACGAATTGGAGGCCCTGGTTAAGAAGTACGATCTGTCGAATGCTGATCAGGTTCTAATAGAAAAATACGTGAACCTGAAGGCAGGCTCACGCGAAACGATCATCAATTTCATAACTGATGTTGTGGCGGCTCTGGATGGAGTCGCGAATCCGAATTCGAAGGCATTTCCAGAAAGCGATATCTACGCTGGAATTCCTGGCACTCCGGAGGAGCTGGAGCAAAAGTTCCCGCCACTGGAACATTCGGATAAGACTGAGGGCGGGCTGGGTTAATGTACCCAGTTCTCCCCTGGTCCTTTATCGCATCAATATGATCTGTGTTTTGTTGTCAAAATCGAGATTGTAATAAATGGTACGTGTGTGTCGGTAATAAATCGCGTAGATATCTTTTCTGTTTAGGAAAATGTATTTTTTGCTCATGTTACTCCCCCTTCCGGAAGGATCCAGGGGCTGGGCACACCGTTTTCAATTATAAAAAATTTCGGTTCAATAAAATACAGGTAAATTATGGGAAAGGAAGTTATAAGGAATGGGTGTGAATTTTGGCGGCTGGCCTTCCAGCATGCATACTGAATTTGAACAGGTTAAACGAATCGAGGCAGGGAGAAAGTTGAAAAAGAAAATTGTTTCACTGGATCCTGATGCGCAGCTTCTGATTGTCTCTGGTTCCGCTGCGGAACCGTACCAGTGTAATCTTGAAAGCTGCACCTGTGCCGACTTTGCGATCCGGCATCTTCCGTGCAAGCATATTTACTGCTTGGCGGATGAGCTTGGTCTCCTGGCTGATTTACCGAAATACAGAAAGGGCAGCGGCTCCTTCGATCCTGCTGCAGAGCTTGAGCGGTACCGCTCGCTGTACGAATCCGGCCAGATCAGCGCTGATGCATACGTGAAAGTCTGCGGGCCTCTGGCAAAGATGGCCAAATAAAAAAACCGCCGGGTGCTGGTAACACCTGACGGTCCATTCCTTCCTTGCGGAAGCTGTAAACTCTACGAATAAATTTTACAGCGTTTCCGTAAATCCGCAAGGGTTTATTTTTTATACTCTTTTTTGGGAGGTGAGACGATGAGGTTCTTTTCCTACGGACGAAAATCCGTATTTTCTGATAAATCAGATTCAATCGATAATCAGTTCCGGATGAACCGGGAATACTGCGAGTCGAAGTTTTCCGGCCAGGTGGATTCCTGGCAGCAGTTCTCTGATGAAGACTTCACTGGTGCGAATACGTCCCGGCCGGATCTGCAGCGTATGCTGTCTTTTATAAAGGGTGGCTTCTGCGATGTCCTGGTAGTCTATCAGCTGGATCGTCTTTCCAGGGACGTCCGGGACTTTGCGAATATCTACGCGCTCCTGGAGGAGCATGGCGTGATGTTTATTTCCATAAAGGAAAATATCGACACCACGACGCCGATCGGACGCGCCATGATGTATGTCACGGTGGTCTTCGCTCAGATGGAGCGTGAAACCATCGCGGCCCGTGTTACGGATAATATGCTGGGCCTTGCTAAAAAGGGATACTGGACCGGCGGCAATCCTCCGGTTGGTTACGTCAGGAAGCATATTGTTGTGAATGGGAAGAAGCACTGCTCCATTGAGGTGGATCCGGACGGGGCTCGCTACGTGACGCAGATCTTCGATACCTTCCTGGCTTATAACTGCAGCCTGCAGGGGATGGAGACGCGATTCAAAAACCAAGGCATCCGGACACAGAGCGGGAAGTTCTTCTCGACCACGCAGCTGCATAAAATGCTGACCATGCCGTATTGCGTCGAGGCGACTCCGGAAGTGTACGACTTCTATGCCGCGAAGGGCTGCATCATGGATCCTGGCTCCCCGCGTGAAATGTGGGACGGATCCGTCGGCGTGATCATCTATGGCCGTTCGACGGAGAAAAACAAAAAGCACCAGGCACAGCCGCCGGAGAAGTGGACCGTGTGTCTTGGAAAGCACAAACCCTTCATGCCTGCCGAGAAATGGCTCGCGGTGCAGTCCCGGTTTACTCAGAATAAATGCATCAAGGATGCAAAGTGGCCGGTGCCTCTCCTGAAGGGCGTGCTCCGGTGCAAGTGCGGAAACCTGATGCAGGTCTCCAGAAAGAAAAAGGTCGACGGTACCTGTTCTTCCTGGTACTACTGCAGGAAGCGAATGCGGCAGGGCGTGGACGCCTGCGACATGGGGCAGATCAAATGTGATCTGCTGGATGAGGAAGTCCTGGAGCTATTCCGTGGCATCACTGCGGATCCTGCCTTGATTCAGAAATTCGTCAAAGCGGAAGCTCCGGCCGATGTTCCTGATCTGAAGGCTGCGCAGGCTCGCGTGTCTGCCTGTGAGCGTAAGATCGGCCGCCTGGCTGCATCGTTAGCTCTGGCCGAGGATTCCGCTGCATCAAAGTATATCATCGCGGAAATGGAACGCCTGGACGTTGAGCTGGGTGCTCTGAAGCGTGAAGCCTCGCTGGCCGAGATGGAAAGCCACCGGGCTGCTGCCAGCGCGAAGGATGCCAAAGCCACGGCCACGGAAATCGCGAAGCTGATTCATGGCCTGGATGGCTTCGACGACAAAGAAAAAAACGCGATCGCTCGCGCTGTAATTCAGGAGTGTACTTGGGACGGGGAGCGGCTTTTTATTACGCTCTAAACCTCACTATTTCATAATGGTGGGGTTCCGGTCTCATACGAAGTGCCGACTTGATCAGATCCCTGATGGTAACTTCTCCTGTTCCTTCTACATTTGCATTTCTTGCTTCCAGTCTTACCAGATTCTTTACATTTTGAATCTGAAGTTCTGCGTTGTCTTCGATCGTTATGATGCGTTCATTTTTGGGTATATATTGCGATAGTGCATTCAAGAAAGTGGTTTTCCCGGATCCGGTTCCACCACTGATGAATATATTGTATCCGGCGGCTACTAATAAAGCCAGAAAACCCGATACTTCTGAATTGATTGACTGCCATTCCATCAGTTTTTTCATTGTAATTGCTTCTTTTGCAAATTTTCGAATTGTAACGATCGGCCCATTTAATGCGACCGGCGGAAGTACGACATTGACTCTCGATCCGTCTGCCAGTCTGGCATCTGCAATCGGCGATGCCTCATTTACCAGTCTGTTGGATCCTGCCACGATCTGCTGGATCACATCCTCCAGTTTGTCTCTGGATAAGAATCTTTTGTCTGACTGGATGATCCTTCCTGCTTTTTCAATAAATATATTCTGCGTCCCGTTGATCATGATCTCTGTGATCTGTTCGTCTTCCAGAAATTCCTGCAGCAGATCCAATTTCCGGAATGCATTGAAAAGTTCCTTTCCAAGCATTGTTTTCTGATCCAACGGCAGATATTCTTCCTGCGAAGCTTCCTGAAGTACTTCATAGATCAACTCTGTCAGTTCTTCGTCCTCCATGTCCCTTGTCATATCCAGTCTGGATAATATCCTTGCATGGAGCTGCTCTGCTTCTATCATTTTCCTCATCCTTCCAGCTCTTTTTTTACCATCTTCTGCTTTACATCGTCATAACCCATCAGATGTAATTCTTCTTCAAACTGGAATAATTTTGCCTGCGCCACCTCCTCTTTTATGACTGCCACATGTATCTCCGTACACATCCTCAAGAGCTCATATACTCCACGGATCCCTTCATCGATATCCAGTATCAGGACTTCATATATGCTCTGTTCTGCAATCTGTTCCACAAACCCTGTCCACTCTTCGATCTCCACTGCCTTCAGATCTTCCGACATCCGCATAGGCAGAAGATAGTCAAGCGGTCCCATATGTTTTACCATACCTGCCAGAGCTGCTCTTAAGTGTTTCTTCTCCTGTCTGGAATAATAAAGTGCATCCGCTACCGTCTGTCCGGCATCCGGAAAATGTCCCCCGATCCCTCCATATACTTCAAGATTCAGGTACAATACATTGTACGTCCTTGCCAGTTCTTTTCCCAGCTTTAATGCATACCCGGTCTTCTTACTCCGGTGCACCGGGGAAAAGATTCCGATGATCCTGACATTCTGCTTTTTCGCTGTCCTAAGGAAAAATCTTTCCGGTTCCCCGGACTGCGTACACTGTTCGATCACCGCTCCCATAATGGCCTCTCCGGACTGGTACTTATTGATAAGTTTCTCATTTGTCTCATGTGCTGCATTTTCCGACTGTGCCAGAACGAACACATTCCCGGCCTTTATCTTCTTCCTGTCTTCTACCGGATAACTGCTTCCGATCAACAGGATATCAACCGGTGATTCCTCCTGCAGTTTTACGGTCTGCTCAACACTGTTACATACCTGTACGCCAAGTGCCAGCTCCTTCGCTTTCATAAAAACTTCCGCAAGGGCCGCAGCGTATCTCACTTCCTGGTCACAAATCACCAGATTTCTACTTACCACATACTATCCCTCCTTCAACACGTTTACACAAAATCTGAAACGTTTGCCGATACGGCATTGAATACTTCTTGAATTTTTTGAATCTAACAATTAGAACTACAAATCAGATGCAAGCTACTTCGTAACTTGTAGGCTGATTATATACTGGATGATTTGTTTTTGTCTATGCCCTTTTTAAAAGTTTTCAATCTTTGTGCAATGTTTACATAATTTGATAAAAAGTTATACCGTAAAGTAGAGCAACCCCAGGAAATCCAAAGGATCCGGATGTCAAAAAAGTGATCGGATTCATCCCGACACAGGCAGAAATTCCCTGTCCGTCAAGAAATTCGTTTACAAAAAATATGATCGCGAACCCAATAATTCCACGAATCAGAAAATTTACAATGATTTTTGTTCCCTTTTTTTTCATATTTTTCTCTTTTTTATTACTCTGTTTTTTTATTATATGATGATCTGTATCTGTCTTATACCTTTCATAATTATCAAAAAGCATCTAAAAAAACAGGCTTGAAAACTTTTTCTTTTTTCAAACCTGTCTCATAATCTCTGATCTGCTTTTTATTTTATAACGAAATCTTGATTTCCCGTTCTGTCCGATGGTATTTATGATAATTCACGCCGGCAGAATCGAACATCTTCATGGAAGCCATTACAGCTGCTGTACCTTCATACTTGTTGCTGTCATAGATAACCTCTTTGATCCCGCTTTGTATGATCGCTTTCGCACATTCGTTACACGGGAACAGAGAGACATACAATTTTGCCCCTTCCAGACTTCCTCCACGGTAATTCAGAATCGCATTCAGCTCACTGTGAACCGTGTATACATATTTTGTCTCTAAAGGATCTTCTCCTTCCCGCGCCCATGGAAATACATCATCCGAGCATCCTGTCGGAAGTCCGTTATATCCCATTGACAGGATCTTGTTATCCTGACTGACGATACAGCATCCTACCTGTGTATTCGGATCTTTGGAACGCATTCCGGAAAGCTTTGCAACGCCCATAAAATACTCATCCCAGCTGATATAATCTGTTCTTTTATCTCCCATATACGTCACCTCGCCACTATTTTGTCCCAAAAATACGGTCTCCTGCATCTCCCAGTCCCGGAACAATATATTTATGCTCATTCAGATGATCATCGAGTGCACCGATATAGATATCTACATCCGGATGTGCTTCCTGCAGACGTTTTACACCTTCCGGAGCTGCAATGATACACATAAAACGCATATGTTTTACACCTTTATCTTTCAGCATCTGAAGTGCTGCCACACAGGACCCGCCTGTTGCAAGCATCGGATCTACGACAAATACTTCTCTTTCGTCACAGTCTGACGGAAGTTTGCAGTAATATTCTACCGGTTCATATGTCTCCGGATCTCTGTAAAGACCGATATGTCCGACCTTGGCAGACGGGATCATATTCAGCATTCCGTCAACCATTCCAAGTCCGGCTCTTAAGATCGGCACTACTGCTAACTTTTTACCGCTTAATTGTTTTCCCACCATCTCGCAGATTGGTGTCTTTATCCTGACATCCTCCAGTTTCAGATCTCTTGTTGCTTCATAACACATTAATGATGCGATCTCCCCAACGATCTCTCTGAATTCTTTTGACCCTACCTCTTCGCTTCTGATGTAGCTGATCTTGTGCTGAATCAACGGGTGATCCATAACCTGTACTTTTGACATGTTTCTCCTCCTTGTTGTGAAATGATTCTATACCAATTTTTCTATATGATGTCCTGCAGCTTTCAGAAGACGGTTCATAATTGCGCTTCCGATTCCTGCAGTATCAAACGACTCACTGTAGATATAATCTACCTGATCGTCATCAAACTCTCTTAAGATCCCGAACAGATTTGCGGCGATGGTTGATTCATCCGCTCTGGTTCCGATGCATTTTACGTCACCGGCCTTATATTCTGCCACAGTCTCTTCCGTTCCGATAATGCCGACTTTATAGCCTGCACGAGACTTTTCTTTTGCACGCTTATTGATCTCTGCCGTCACCTTCTCCAGTGGACCTTCTATAATGGTCAGATCCGCTTTCGGTGCATAATGACGATACTTCATTCCCGGTGCTTTCGGAACCTGCTTGCTGTCCGGTCTGATCAGCGTCCTGTCGATCGTGACTTCTCCGATCACTTCCTCGAACATCTCTTTTGTAATGGCTCCCGGTCTTAAGATCATCGGTGGTTCTACCGTCATATCCAGTATTGTAGATTCTACCCCGATCTCTACTGCCCCGCCGTCTACGATCATGTCTACCCTTCCGGTAAGATCCTCTGCTACATGCTGTGCGGTTGTCGGACTCGGCCGTCCGGAAGTATTCGCGCTCGGTGCCGCAATGTATCCGCCGCCCGCATCGATCACTTCTCTTGCGATCGCATCTACCGGCATTCGGACAGCTACCGTATCCAGTCCTCCGGTGGTTCCGTACGGCACAATATCACTTTTGTTAAATATCATTGTAAGCGGCCCCGGCCAGTATTTTTCAGCAACCTTTACAGCCTTTTCCGGGACTTCGGAAACAATTTTTTCCAGTGCTTTCATATTCGTGATATGAATGATCAAAGGGTTGTCAGACGGTCTTCCTTTTGCGGCATATATCTTCTTGGCCGCATCTTCATTCAATGCATCTGCTCCCAGACCATATACGGTCTCTGTGGGAAATGCAACCAGACCTCCTTCTTTTAAGATCCGTCCTGCTTCTCTTATAATATCTGTATTATTTTGATTTTTATCAATTTTTTCTAATATTGTTTTCATGATTGTTATTATACTACACTCTAGTTTTCCATACAAGCAAGGATTCCTTCTGCGATCGCTTCCGCAAGCTTCTCCTGATACTTTGGACTGACCAGCTTTGCGGCTTCTTCCGGGTTACTTAAGAATCCGCACTCCACAATGATCGTCGGTACTTCCGTCCGTTTCAGAAGATAATAGGTATCATTCGCTTTTGCCTGTCTGGTATTCTCTTCATCTGCCTTCAGCAGTGCTTTCTGCATCACTTCGGCCATTCGCTTTCCCTCTTCCGAATGTGAATAATAGAAGACCTGCGCCCCGTGGATCTGCGCATCCTGATAGCTGTTCTGGTGGATACTGACCGCAGCCTGCGGCATCGTCTTATTGATCCGTTCCACTCTCGCTTTCATATCATGGATTTTTTTATTTCCTGCAGCCGGATCTCCAAGCATTACATCCTTTTCTCTTGTCATGACGACCTTCCATCCCTTTTTCTCCAGTCTCTCTTTTGTCTTTTTTGCAATTTTCAGATTTACATCCTTTTCTTTTGCCTGATTCACACCGATCTTTCCTGGATCCTCTCCGCCGTGTCCGCTGTCCAGGACAATACATGGATTCCTTCCTGTAACCCTTCCGCTTGATACCATTTCCTCCATATGATTACTCATCATGATAAGTACCGCCAGCAACAGCAATACTATTGCAAATTCTATTTTTTTCCACAAATAAAAATACCTCCTGCAATTCATATATTCTACTATATGACTGCAAGAGATATTTTATCTGTTATTCTGTTTGATTAATTGACATATTTCTGGATCAGATTCCAGATATCTGAACTCTCCTGTCCAAGAGACCACTCAGCTGTACCTGCAAGCTTATATTTCTTCATGAGTTTGAGCTTTGCTTCGATTGACTTACTGTCTTCCAGCCAGATCTCGTATTTGGATCCGTCTGCTTCCCATGTGGCATAATTCTGTCCGGCCTTCTTGTCCCAGATCGTATCGACTCCGGCCTGTTTGACGACAGCCTGCGCATTATCCATACCATAGGCTTCACTCTCTACGGTTGCAGAATACTGTTCCGCATCCGTTCCTTTATCACTCTTCAGCTCTTCTTCCGTCTTCGGAGTCTCTTTCCACAGACGTGTAAAGAACGGAATACCGCTGATAACCTTCTCCGCCGGAACCTCTTTTAACGTCTCTGTGATTCCTTCTTTTACATAATTGTAAGAAGATACCGGACCCGCCTCAGGCGAACCTGCATAATACTCATCATATCCCATGATCACTACATAATCTGCTACAATTCCCTGCTCTTTACGGTCATACTGTGTGTTAAAGCTCTTTGGAACATAGTTGTCCACCGACAACACCAGTCCGTTCTGTCTGCATTTTACCGATAACTCACGGATAAATTCAATATAATGTTCTCCGCACTCACCGGAAATCTTTTCGAAGTCTACATTGATACCATCAACGCCGACACGGAGTGCCTCTGCGATCAGCTGCGTGATCAATGTGTCACGTCTGGATGTATAGCTGAGCAGTTCGTAAGATTCCTTCTCCGAACTGATGCCTCCGTCAAAATCCCTGACGGTCATCCACACTTCCACATTCTGCTTATGTGCATAGCTTACATAATCTGCCGATGCGATAGAACTGATATTACCGTCCGTATCTGCCACATGGATCCATGTCGGAGCCAGTGTCGTAAGTCCTTTCGTCTGGGCGATCCTCTGTGCCACCGCATTGTTCGCATCCTGGTTCGTCACATTATGCCATGCCATATTGATCGTGTAATCTTTGGTAATATTGGAATAATCCTGCTCTTCAAACTTTCTGGTAATATTCTTCTTTTCTTCGTTCTTCAGAGCCTTGTTCTTTACATATCCGATCACACCATCTGCTGTGCGTACTTTTTTCCAGTTCTGTTCACTCTCAACGACTGTTACTTCATCTTTTTTCTTAAGCTGCGCCAGCACAGGGCTCTTTACTCCGCCCTGATAACGCACCTGTGTATTCTTTTTCACAGTTGCAACATCCGTTTTTCCCCATTTTGTCCTGATCATAACATGATCAGGATTATTTGACACTTCATAATCAATATTCGTGTACTGCTGGACAAAATCCAATGCAATATATGCTGTGTTTCCTTCTGTTTTTAAAATAACGTAATCTTCGCTTTTCTTTTTTCTGGATATGGAGTAATCCTTACTGCCGACATCTACCGATATCATATCTTCCGGAAGCATATACAACAGAACATTTTCATTCGGATCCCAGTAGAACCGGCTGTTGATATAATCTCTTACAACATTATATGCAACATATACTTTTCCACCTGCCAGTTTGCCTTCTGCCTCCACGACTTTGTTATCCACCGTGATACCAACCTGTCCATCCTTTTCTATCCCATAATATTTCTTCATATCATATTGTTCTTTTGATGGGCTGTAACGTTTCCACAAAATGATTCCTGCAATTGCTGCAATGATTAATATGATCAACAGGACAAATCGTATCATGCGTTGTCTTTTTCTTCTCCGCCGCATACGCGCCCGCTCCGCCGGAGTTCTCTGTCTTCCTGACGGATGATTGTCTGACGGTCTTCTTCCCTGTGATTTTCCATATGTTCTTCGGTTTTCATATGTGCGGCTACTTCTTCCTCTGTCTTCCATGCTGCACCTCCTACAGGTCACATTATAACAAAACGTAAGATACACGTCATTATATTTCGACATTTTCCTTAAAACTTTCGTCTTAATCTGCGGGGTATTTACATATTTTTCCTGATTAAATTGCTATATTCTGAAACCACAACTCTTTTACATCACCTTTGTCATTGAGCACATAATCTCTCATATATGCCTGATTTTCACACATCGTATGTGCCTGTACAATCTGCATGGGGCTGGCTGGTATTCCATTGATCCTAAGGCTTATATTTTTCTTTTCATAGCCTGTCAGTTCCTGGAACATATTCTTCCATTCGTCATTGTCCCCCATGTTCCTTCCTCCTTTTTACCGGATGATAACTATGGATGTTGCGCATATCTGCAGCGAAGGAGATGCCCGTGATACAATGCTGTTTTTATGCAGCAACAAATTATGTTTCAACTGGAAATAGTCCCCGGCAATTAAATATTTTTCATATTATGTCAAAATTATACTGTGAAATGTCTGCCTGAAACGGCTGTGTAATCTGATTTGCTTTTGATAGATCCATCCCACCCGGAACGTGGAATTGAAATATAAATGCCTGGTACGGCGTTCTGTTCCGTCCCCAAAATTAAAATTCAAGAAATTCTCCCTTATTGGTTCTAACAACATAGTTATC
>OKRX01000072.1_pt1 | contig 65571 bp, 59 predicted proteins | sample 1601241 | NCBI WGS metagenome assembly OKRX01 (sample SAMEA3541500, study PRJEB24748) | human gut metagenome | biome: human gut; feature: human-associated habitat; material: faeces | place: China | collected 2012
TGTTTTTAGTATCTCTTATTAGCCACTATCGTTACAACTTTATTATAGCACTTCAAGTAGATACCATGAAGATTACCCGGCGCATCCGCGCGATAAACCGTGTTTGCATAGTTATATTCCGGCCCGTATTGATCCCCTTCGGAAACCTTGACCTGATTGCCGACGATCAAATAAATCTGATCCTGCAAAAAAACAACCTGCAAATCAATAAAAATCCGCTCCGTTCCCTTGCGCATCTCCTCTGCCAAAACGGACTTTCCCGTGATGGAACACACCGTATTGCTTTTACTTGCTCTCCAAATGATTTTCATTCCTTCCTTTCGAGAAAGCGGCGAATAGGTAGATTGTTCTAATATTGCGTTTAGTGAAGTAGCATCCAGATGGCCGTTTCCCTCCCAATTTTCATACCATAAATCCGTACGATTATTGATAAGGGAGGCATATGCGACGGCAGTGCCCGTTTCAGGTTGATAACTAAAAATTTGATATTCATATAGATGGATACCAAACAAAAAGCTGATGAATAGAAAAAACAGAATTGGTAAACCCAATATAAATTTTTTCGTTTTTTGCATTAAAAACCTCCTTAATATGGTCGATAAATTCTATCAACTCTCCTGATGATTTTCGTTCCAAATTTCATATATCCATAATACTCCACCCTGCGAAGAATATATACCATGTCATTATTCGTTTCAGCCTGGCTCCCCATTTCCTTTTTAATAAATTTTGCTTCTTTATTTAGATACTGGTTAGGTAATTTATCTACGACCATAGAGGCAATATCTACTAAACCAATAGCAAACTGGACATTGGGCGATGAAACATCAGAAATCGCCGACATTAGCATTGATACATCATCTCTCGAATAAATATCATTAACTCTTTTTGATAGACGCAGTAATGGATTTACCCCTTTCTTAGTAATATAAACATTCCACTGACCTTTTGTCCTACCTTCAAAATGGGCATCCATCCAAAGCTGAGGTATGGTAGAAACCGTCGTATCTCCATATTACAATTTGAACTGAGTATAGTTTTTATTGTAGTCGACACTGTCAAACGTATCGTTTTGACGCCCTGCTCTTTTATCAACCGTTTTGATAATTCCATAGTCCTCCAAAAGGAGATGTAACTTAAAGGTCAAAAACATAACTACAAGCATTTCAGTGATTGCTTCTGAACTAGTTCCCTTTGGATCGCCAAACATAATAGGGTTGTTGTCGCAATATGCAAATAGATTGTAATATTTACTGTTCGTCTCCAATACCTGATCTGCATTTAAGAACCTTCCCCATTCCGGATTATAGTACCGCGACTGAAGATAGTACAAGTCCGTTTCCCGATCATACTGATAGCCGCGATAGGTTGACGATGGCGATGAATATAATGTAACATATGGTGTTCCGCTTACATCACGCATTGAAAAAACATAGCGTATCCGGCTGCCGCTTTGTGTCTGCCTGCGCCAGTGCGCGAAGCTCGTCCGCCTTTGCCGCAAGGCTTGTCGCCGGGAAAAGCTGAATGATCAGTAGGATCGCCAGCGCCATTGAGAGAAACCGCATTGTCTTTTTCATTTTTCTGCACTCCTGTTTTTAATTTTCAGAGAAACTCCCCCATTATATATAACGTAAAAACAGGCAGATTGTTGCACTCTATTTATCAAAAAATTGTGCAGAATGATCGTTTTGTATAACCACACAAGGCCGAAGCTTAAATTTTGTGAACTTTATATATCCACATTACGGATTTTCATTCCCACCCGCCGGCCTCGGATTCCGGCAGGATTTCAAAGGCAAAACACTGTTCCATCAGGCCCCGCGGGTCCATCTCCTGCTGATTATAGGCGATCGTCAATTTCACATACGCCGCCTCAAAGGAAATCCGGTAGAGCGGGATTGCCCCCGTGGCCAGCAATGCCCGGCTCGTTTCATACAACGCATCTCCTTCTGCCTTAAAAGGCGCGAGATAACAGTCCGTCCCCCTGCTTTGGCACTCTCGCAGGAAATCCGGCAGTGCGTATCTCTCCCCCCGCGTGCAGGCCGTCGCCGCATGATAGAGATAGTGCAGCATAGCGCGCGGCGGCGGGTCCAGCCGCAAAAACCGGTAGGAAAGCCCTGGATACGGGCGCAGGGCGAGCACCGGCTCCTGAAAAGTCCAATCCGAACGCAGCAGACGCGTGGGAATTTGATTCACCTCTTCCAATGTGGGATTGAGCGGATGCGCATTCCAATGAAACCCTCCATCGCGTATCTCCCCAAAATCTACTCCCCCATAGCTTGGGAACTGATCGCGGGCCGTGTCCGCCTCCTGAATGCGGGCGGCAAGATACACACGATTGGCGCCTTTTTCATCCTGAAAAACGGTGAACACACCCCGAACTTGACGGGAAGCGATCAGCTCGACTGCGCTGCGGAAATTGGCCAGGCCATTGCTGCGGCTGTCCCCCAGAGAATAATTGCTTGCGACCAGCACCAATGGAATCGGCACATCCCGCAGCAGGAAAGCGAGTGCAGCACAGGTGTAGGGCAGCGTATCCGAGCCATGTGTGATGATAACCCCGTCGTAGACAGCCAGGTTCTCCTCCCGCACTGACCGTGCCAGGAGGGACCATAGCGCAGGCGTCGCATTTTCGCTAAGCAGGTTGCATGGCTGTCGCACAACAAACTGCGTATCTGTTCCGTGGCGCTCCCGGTACAACGTCAAAAGTCTGCTGGCCGAGGCGGGATCCGTATGGATGGTTGCGCCGTCAACGCGGCTACCGATTGTGCCGCCGGTCAAATAGACCAAAATCTTCATTGATATGACCATCCTTTCCATGCTACGCGGAAGTTTTTTCTATGAAGCCGAATTTCGTCCTACCCTTCTGGCTGAATAGCACAAAACTTTGTGTAAATAAAAAACAGGCCGCAGACCGTTTCACTGTTTGCCCGGCTGCGGCCCGTCTTATTATATGTTCAATAAAGCAGATTATTTTTGCGCTTCCTTCTTCGGCTCCGGCTGCTGTGCTTCCTCCGCCTTGCCCGAAGCGCGCAGGCTCTGCCGCGCCCTGCGGATCTCATTGACGCTCTGTGTGAGCAGCTCGTCCGACGTGCGCATAATGCGCTCGACAAACTCGCTCGCGCCTGTGCGCATGTCGTGCGACCACTTCTGCGCCTGAGAAATGGTTTCCTCAGCCTGCTCATTGGCCGTTTTGGTCAGGAGATTCGCCTTGGCCTGCGCAGTTTCCACCATATCCTTCGACTTTGTCTGTGCGTCCTCCAGCATAGCGTTTGCCCGGGCCTGCGCGGTTTCCGTCGCCTCGCGTGCCTTAGCCTGTGCGTTCTCCAGCATCTCCTGTGACTGATGGCGGGCGCTGGTGAGCATTTCGTTGGCCTTCGCGGTTGCAGTTTTGGTAATTTGATCCTCAGAAACAAGTGCTTTGGCCTTCTCCTCCGCCTTGGCCACCATGTCATCCGCCGTATCCTGCGCCTTTTGCATCATGGCTTTGGAATCACGGCGCGCCTTTTCCATCATTGTGTCCGCCTCCAGGCGGGCCTTGCTGGTGAGCGCTTCCGCCTCACGGCGGGCGCTCTCGCGCAGATTATCTGCGTTGCGCACAGCGGCCTCCTGTGTCTCATGCGCTTCCTGCTTGGCGTCCTTGAGGATCGCGCTGCGATCCCGCACGATCTGCGTGGCCTGCTCGATCTCCATAGGCAGATTATCCCGCGCCTGAGAAATCAGCTCCTGCATCGCGGGGATATCGATATAACGCTTGCTCGACAGCATCGAAGCGGTTGCGTTCTCGATCACCTCATCCATCTGGTCAAACAAATCGGCAATACTTACACTACTCATAACTTGCACACCCTTCCCTTCCAATCATAAACAGGACTTATTCCCGTTTTAACCGTTTGATAATATCCTCCCGGATCTCCGGGGATACAAAGGTGGAAATATCGCCGCCAAAGGCACAGACTTGCTTGACGACGCTGGAGCTCAGGAACATGTTGTCCGCACTGGTGGTGATGAAAATCGTTTCCACCTCCGGGTTCAGCCGTTTATTCGTCAGGGCCTGCTGAAATTCATACTCGAAATCGGACACAGCGCGCAAGCCCTTGACAATCGCCACGGCGCCTTTTTCCCGCGTATAATTCGCGAGCAGCCCATTATAGGTATCAATTTCAATATTCTCAATGTCTTTTGTACAGCGGTGCAAGAACTCCACGCGCTCCTCTGCTGTGAAGCTGCTGTCTTTCTTATGGTAATTGACCATAACAACGACGATCACCTTATCAAACAGCTTGGAGGAACGGCGGATAATATCCAGATGCCCCAGGGTGACAGGGTCAAAGCTGCCGGGACATACTGCAATCCTCATTCCGTCTCCCCCTCTCTCCGGTATACCGTGAGGGAAATCTTCCCATATGGATACCGGCGCACAAGCCGAAAATCCTCCACCTGCTCCGGAAGGTCTTCCTTCACCGTGGATTCACAGATGATCACGCCGCCCGGCGCCATGCGGCGCGCCGTCATAGGCAACGCCTTGTGCAACAGGCCCACACCGTACGGCGGATCGAGAAGGGCAATATCAAACGGCCCGCAGTGGCCCGCGAGAAAGGCGAGGCTATCCATCTGTATTATCTGTGCGCTCTGGGAAAGCTTGGTCGTGTTCAGATTTTCCCGCACCACCTCGATGGAAGCACGCGCAGCATCGACAAACACGGCGCTTGCCGCGCCGCGGCTGAGCGCCTCGATTCCCAACTGGCCGGAACCCGCAAAGAGGTCAAGCACGCGCCTGCCTTCGATCTCAAATTGAATGATGCTGAACAGGGCTTCCTTGACGCGGTCTGTCGTAGGCCGTACGTCCTCGCCCGAAAGGGTTTTCAGTTTACGGCCTTTTGCGGACCCAGTGATGACTCTCATAATGAAAACTCCCGTATTTCTTTCCATCCATGAAAAGCTATATTTGAAAAGCATTGATTCATTCTGAAACTAATCTAAGTTATTATCCTATTTTGAACGGATGTTTGTCAACATTTATAGAGAATTAATCCTAATTTTTGTGAAAAAGATCACAAAAGAAACTACTCCTCCTGCTGTGATTCTTCCGAGTGGAAATGACAAAAAACTGCCTTCGCAGCCGGCTCTGTCATTCCCTTCACCTTCAGAAGCTGTTCAACGTCCGCCTCCCGGATTGCCCGGATGGTCTGAAACGAGCGCAATAACGCCCGGGCGCGTGTCTCGCCGATCCCTTCGATCTGAGTAAGAGAGCTTACCAACGTGCTCTTTTTGTGCTTCTGCTTATGATAGCCGATGGCAAAACGGTGCACTTCTTCCTGGATAGAAGAGACAAGCGTAAATGCCTGACGCTTGGAATTAATGGCGATTTCTCCGCCATCCGCCGCGATGGCGCGCGTACGATGGCGATCATCCTTGACCATGCCGAATAGTGGAATCCTCAGCCCGAACTGCTCGAGCACCGGCCGCACGGCATTGACCTGCCCTTGCCCGCCGTCAAGAAGAATCAGATCGGGCAGCTTTCCAAAGCCCTCGCCGCTGCCCTTCTCCTGTTCGTAATGCGAAAAACGGCGGGTGAGCACCTCGCGCATGGAGCCATAGTCGTCCTGCCCCTCGAAGGATTTGATCGAAAAGCGCTTGTACGCCTGTTTATAAGGCGCGCCGCCGCGGAAAACGACCATACCGGCCACATTATCGCTACCGGAGGTGTGCGAAATATCATACGCCTCAATATATTCAGGTGGGGCGTCCAGCCCCAGCAAACGGGCGAGCTCATCGAGCGCCGCCGTCTGCTTTCCCGCCCGGCCCAGATGCTCCGCGAGCTTTTCCGCCGCATTCGAGCGGCACATCTCCATCAGCTGCGCCTGCTCTCCGCGCTGCGGCACGGCAATCTGGACGCGCCTTCCCGCTTTCTCACTGAGCCAACTGGACAAAAGCTCCGCGCCCGACACCTCGCCGTCGACCGTCACGCGTGGCGGAACATGGTCGCGCATGGAGTAATAGCCCTGAATCAGCTCACCGCGTGCGGACGGAAAGTCCTCGACGCTGTCGATAAAGAAATACTCGCTGTCATAAAGCCGGCCTTCCGCAAAGCGGAGCACCATCAAACAGGCGCTCTGCGCGCTGTTGGAAATGGCGAATACATCCTGCTCCTTTACAGAGACCGACACGACCTTCTGCTTATCCTGCATCCGTCGGATGGCAGAGAGCCGGTCGCGTAGGCGGGCCGCCTTTTCAAATTCCAGATTTTCGGCAGCCTCCTCCATCCGGCGCTGAATATCCCTGAGCGCCTGGGTGCTGCCTCCGCGCAGAAATGCAAGCGCCTCGCCCACCGTCTCCTGATATTCCCGCTGCGTCATTTTGCCCGCGCAGGGTGCGGCGCATTGCTTGATAAAGAAATTCAGACATGGCCTGCCCTTGCCGATATCGCGCGGAAACACCTTGTTACACTGGGGCAGGCGGAAAATCCGCAGCGCCTCATCCACGGACTGCGACACGGTAAAGGAGCTTGTGAACGGCCCGATATACTGCGCGCCATCGTCGAGCTTCTGCTTCGCCGCGCTGATAACGGGCCATTCCCCGCCGCTTACTCGAATATAATGATAGCCCTTATCGTCCTTCAGAAGGATATTATATTTGGGCTGGTGCTGCTTGATGAGGCTGCATTCAAGCACAAGCGCCTCAAATTCGCTATCCGTCAGGATATAGTCAAAATCCGCGACGTTTTCCACCATCCGGCGCACCTTGACCGCATGGTGCTCCTGGGAGCCGAAATACTGACTGACGCGATTTTTCAAGGCCTTTGCCTTGCCAATATAGATGATCGTCCCCTTTTTGTCCTTCATGATATAAACGCCCGGCGTAAGGGGGAGACGCATCGCCTTTTCACGCAGGGGCCTCAAATGCTCGTCCAATCTGGTCACCCTTCTGACGGATCGCTTTTCTCAGCGGGCTCCGGAATGATATTCGTCTCCGCCACCAGGAAGATCGGGCGTCTCTTTACCTCCAGATAGATCCGTGCGAGATACTCCCCGATGATGCCAATGGAGCAGAGGATCAGGCCGCCAAAGAAGAAAATGGCACAGATTATAGAGGGATAGCCCGGCACATCAGAGCCACGGATCAATGTGCGGATCAGGATATACAGCGCATAAACCACGCCGATTCCGCTCGACGCAACGCCGATATAAAGGGAGATCTTGAGGGGAACGGTGGAAAAGCCGATGATCCCATCCAGCGCATAGCGAAACAGCTTCGTAAAAGACCACTTGCTCGACCCGGCCGCGCGTTCGCGATTTTCATGCTCAAACCATTTCGTCCGGAAACCGACCCAGCTGAAGATTCCCTTGGAAAAGCGGTTATATTCCGGCATGGATAGAATGGCCTCCACAACGGGACGCTTCATGATGCGGAAATCCTGCGCGCCCTCTGCGATATCCACGTCGGACATTTTATTGATGACCTTATAAAAAGCGCGGGAAAAAGCGCTCTTGACCTTGCCCTCGCCAGAGCGGTCCACCCGGCGCGCCGCTGCGATATCATAGCCCTCCTCCAGCGCTGCGAGCATCTCGGGGATCAATTCCGGCGAATGCTGCAAATCCGCGTCGAGAATTCCCACGTACTCGCCGGTGGAATATTTCATACCCGCAAGCATGGCAGATTCCTTGCCAAAATTCCGCGAAAACGAAACGTAACGCACCCGCTCATCCTTTGCCGCGAAACGGCGAAGGATGTCGAGCGTTTGATCCTTACTGCCATCATTGACAAAAATATAATGGAAGGTATATCCCTCACACCGGTTCATGACTTCGCTTACCTCGCTGTAAAAAAGGTCGAGCACTTCACTTTCATTAAAGCATGGCACGACCAGATCAACCGTTTTCCCCATATGCATACATCCTCCAGGCGATTTTTGACAATCGTTTTTTCAGATAAATTGTCTTTATTATAACACAGTCCGCCGCAAAATCAAACAATCCAGCGCATAGTGCCCGCGTTTCACTGTAGGTTGTACAATGATGTGTTACAAAGGCAGATAAAATGAAATCGTCATTAAGTTGCCCATTTTATTTTATCGTCAAAAAAAGATAGCGAATAGGAAAGACCTGTGGTATGGTTGAGTTGTCGAAACAAAACCGAAAGGCAGGTCACCTATTCGCCATGAAAACAATAACACAAACCATGCGGTTTCGGCAAGCAGTAATTGAATATTCTGATCAGCACGATCTTTTTCTCGTAATCTATTCCAAATCCTCTTATAATAATAAGTACAAGAATACGGTAAATCATTTTTCTTCTCTCTGGTAAAACGATCCAATTATATGAATATACTATAAAACTTTTTTACGCTATTTGACTCAATTATACAAATATGATAGGATAAGACCGTTCTGAGGGCTGTAAATGGCCTTTTCAGGACGGTCTTTATTATAAAACAGGAGGTGCCACAGTAGACAGCTTTGTTTACAGACACAATGATTCGAATCCATAAAAAGACATATTTACAGGAGGAAGAACCTTGCAAAAAACAATCAAACTGCTTGCGGCCGCACTTGCAATACTTCTCGCGTTCTCTACTTTCTCCCTTTCGATGACAGCGTTTGCACAGGGAGAGTCCCTTACAGACCGCATTGCAGCTTACACAGGTGATCTTTCCGACGAGCTGGGCGCTGCGCTCACCAATGATTACAAGGCTGCCAGCGATGAAGAGAAGGATGCCGTCGGGGTGGAAAACGTATTGAAAATGTATCGTCTGGCCCGCGCGCATGTACAGGCGACAGGCGGATGGTTCCCGAATTATCACGTCAATATCCCGAAGCTGATCGGAAATCCCACCGAAAAGCAACGCAACGCCGCGGCGCTCTATCGGCAGATTATGGGACAGAGCGAGGTGGAGGGCGTAAAGCTCACCGCGTCCTCAGATTTCACGCAGGACGCCACGAAGGCTGCGCTTGCAGCGCTCAACACTTCCTATCAGGAAGCGGAACAAATGATCCGGGACTATCTCGGCATTATCGACCAGAAGGGTGACTATTGGGACGCCAATCAAAATTTTGCAGTGCTCAATCAACTGGCGGTGCTTCATCTGACCGCCGATCTGCAGCAGAATCCCTTCCGCGCTCAACTCCCAGAGGAAAATGACGCGCAGTATGAATCGGCGAAAAAGAAAGATGAGGCGAAGCGGTTCTGGAGTGAGCTCTCAGCCGTCGGCCTTACTGAAGAACAGGCCCAGGCCGTATCGGTCGCTCAGGAACTGCTTTCTGCCGATCAGAGCTTTTTGAATGGAGGCGGCGGTATCGATGCAGTCAAGGCGTCCATTTCCACATATGATCAGCTCAATACGCTTCAAAAAAAACTGCTCGCGGATCTGACCCAGCCGGTCGCTGTACTGGAGGGCGAGGCTCATCCGTTTTCAAAGGCATTGCAGATCATTCGGAACCGGGCGCTGCAGACGCAGTCCCCCGGCGTAAAACCGGTAGAAAAGCCTTTCACACCGGGTTCGATCGCTTATCCATCCGGCATCACGCGGCAGCAAACGCTGGAAGCGCTCGGACAGAGCGACGCATTGCTGGATCAGGCGCTTAAAATGCTGATTCCCGCCATAGATCAGGCGGGCGGACTCAAGCCCTTTGCAAAGAATCAGTTCGCGACCAACGCGATGGTGGGTCAAGCGCTCGCCGCGATTTATACGCAGCTCGATTCGGTGATTGATGGGGCGATTGCAGGCCTGCCGGGCTTTGTACAAACACTTGTCCACCAGATCATCGGCACTGCATTGGTACCGGCCGGTACTGCGGAACAGCTGACAGAGGAACGATACGCGCAGGCAAAAGCCGCGCTCTCTGCAGCGGGCCTGACCTGGCAGGACGCGGAACTTTCCAAGGTGAATTGGGGCTTCTCTGATGGGGATCTAGAGGGCTTTATCGATGCGGTCATCGCCGGACTGCGCCCTGTGACAAAGCTCCTTTTCGGAACGCAAATTCTGGATCTCGTCGGCGTAGACATTACATTTGATAATAAAACGGACAAAGACGGAAATTACCGCTACGGCCTGTATGAAACGCTATTCATCCCGATCTATGATGCATTCGGCATTACAGATGCATTGACGAGCGTCGAATATACCGCACAGACGAAGCAGGCCATTGATGCAACAGGACAGTATGACGCCTATCTGAAGCTGGCGCTCTCTCCCCTTCTGCCCCTGATTGACCGCTTCCTGGAGAAGCCCGTGGATACATTCACTGCAAAGCTTCCGAACCTGATTTATGAATCAGATACTGTTTTTGAAGCCATACGCACAGTTGCCCGCTCAATCGGTTTCGGGCTGGAGGATATGGTTTCCCCCTATCTGAGCCTAGATAGCCTCTTTGGGCTGGCGGCAGACGCTTTGAAGAATCTGGATATAAACGGTCAGACGGTTTCGCTTGTACTGCCGGAGATCGATTGGGATCATTTCGCCTCCCTTGGCAGCCTGGCGGTGGTTCCCACGGCGGGCGCGGACTATGCGCAGAAATATGCTGTCAAGGCCGACCAACCCGCCGTATTTGTGGAATTGCTTCGCTATGTGGAGCGCACACTTTCCCAGAACCGCGCTGAAGTCGAACGGCTGCTTGGAACGATCGACGGGATCGGGGATTACCTTCCAGTCATTCAGGAGGTTTTGAATGCCCTGAGTGAAAAGGATGCTCTGACATCTCTCGTGATTGGGTTACTTGCTTCGCAGGAAACAGAACCGTCTAAACCCGGAAGTGGAAACGGTCCTGCTTCCGGTCAGGAAGACACCTCCCCCTTCCCAGATGAAGGCGATGACAGTCAGAGCGGGGGAACTGCAGACGACATTGAAAATCCTGGCACAGGCGACACTGCCGTTTCAGTGGCTGCGTTGCTGGCGATTACCGCCGGAGCAGGCGCTATTCTGGTAATCATCCGGAAGAAAGCCGCCATAAAGCAGCCATAACAATCTGACTCATTAAAAAAGAATCCTTCGCCCTTTCGGATGACGGTCGGGCGGAGGATTTTTCTGTTTGGGGATTGATTTTACGTTGCCCAAATTTCGCTGCACCAGTGTTGTCATTTTTCTGCTTCGATCCAACGCTGCCATATTTCCGGGCAATAGCCGACAGTCGCTCTTTTTCCATCGCGCACAATGGGCGTTTTGATGAGCTTCTGGTTTGCTAGCAATTTTTCCTGCTTCGCGTCATCTTCGGCCAGATAGCGCAGCAAAAGAGCGTCCTGTTCCTTTGAATCAGGATCAATCAGCTTTTCGAGACCACCGACGGATGTTTTTACGCGCTCGAATTCCCCCTTGCTCATGCCATATTTGACCAGATCGACCGATTGAAATTTGATTCCCCGCTCCTTGAAAAAGCGCTCTGCCTTTTTGGTATCAAAGCATTTCGGCTTGCCGAAAATCTGAAGATTCATCCTTTTTCCTCCTCTCCAAGATAGGTGAAGCGCGGAATCTCCCGTCCATGATATTCCACAGCCTGAAACCACATTTCAGCCGGACGCACCCAGAGCGCATGATCGCCGTACAGCGCTTGGTATACCACCATTGGCACACCCGTTTCCGAATGTGTTGCAACGCCGAGCACCCGGTATTCCTTTCCCTTGAAGTGCCGGTATTTTCCCTTCAAAATCTCCATGATCATCTCCCCTTTATTGAATCACAATCCCGAGCAGCTTCGCAAGATCACAGGCCTGTTCCATCGTTACAATTGCGCCGCGTAGCTCGGGAATCGTGACGCTGACGCCCTCCAGATCGTCCGAGGTGAAGTCAATCCCCTTCAGCGGCGTATGCAGCAGCTCCGCGCTGCGTAACCTGCAATTCTCAAAATAGGTTTTTGTAAGCTTGCTCTCCTGCAAATTGGCATTGGACAGGTCGCAGCCGGAAAACAGCACTTCCTTACACCGTGCACGCGAAAGGGACAGCAGCCTGCCCGGACTATTTTCAAAAACACACTGCTCAAAAGAGGTGTCCGTAAAAATGGTACCGAACAATTTGCAGTTTACAAATCGGACGCGGCGAAACAGGCAGCGATCAAAGATCGCACTGGAAAAATCGCAACTTTCAAATTGGATGTTCAGAAAGTAAAGCTGATTTCCTTTGCAGCCATTGAAGCGACAGCCGGAAAAGCGGCATTCCTTGAGCGAGATCACACGCATCTCCTGAGGCGCTGTACCGTTCGCAAAGAAAAGCCCGGAAAGATCTGTTTCCTCTTCTACTGCGTGCTGCAGGACGGCTTCCATATTCTGTTCTGGAATTAGCCGGTCCGGCAGGATGGGCTCACGTATGTGAATCATGCTTATGATCATCCTTTCGCTGAAAATTTGCAAGATATATCTTTCAAACTTCCTGCTTGAACATATGAATAGCGCAGGACGGTCAAGCATCCTGCGCTATCGTTTCCGAATAAAATAATGTTATTTTGTACCGAAAATACGGTCCCCTGCATCGCCGAGACCGGGAAGAATATAGCCATGGTCGTTGAGTTTTTCATCGAGCGCTGCGCAGAAGATATCAACATCCGGATGAGCCTTGCACAGCGCGTCAAGCCCTTCGGGTGCGGCGATAATACCCATGAATTTGATCGTTTTTGGGCCACGTTTTTTGATCTGGCCGATCGCATCGATCGCAGAGCCACCGGTTGCGAGCATCGGATCAAGGACGATGACCTCGCGCTCTTCGATATCGGCAGGCAGCTTGCAGTAATATTCTACCGGCTGGAGCGTGTTGGGATCACGGTAAAGCCCGATATGGCCCACACGCGCAGAGGGAACCAGCGCCAGCACGCCATCCACCATGCCGAGACCTGCGCGCAGAATCGGGACGAAGGCCAGCTTTTTGCCGGAGATAACGCGCGTTTTTGCTACGCTGATGGGCGTTTCGATCTCTACCTCTTTGAGCGGCAGATCACGGGTTGCCTCATAACACATCAGCATGGCAATCTCGCTGACCAGCGCGCGGAATTCCTTGGAGCCTGTGTTTTTATCGCGCAGAAGGGTAAGCTTGTGCTGGATGAGCGGATGATTGGTGATTGTAACGTTTCCCAAATTCAACGACCTCCAAATGATTTCTTTCTCGTTGCGATTATACACCCATCCCGGGAAAAAGACAAGAGCCGACAGCGCGGCAACATCTTTTCTTCCTGACGAATTGGCAGGATTGGTGTTTTCAACTCCATGCTTGTTCTGGATGATCCTAGCTCCTCTATCGCCTTGCCCAGCTCGTCAAAGCCGGACTGGTGGATTTTGAAATCACGTTTTCTTCAAAGGATCAATCCTTCCTGCGCTCAATCAGAATAGAGGTTCGCTTCATACGGGCGCATCACTGCCCCTTCGCGCCGTGTCGAATAGTTGGAAAACAGCAGCTCTCCGCGCAGCCCGGTATTCACGTTTTTCACAGTTCTGCCGGTCAGGTTCATCTCCGCATAAAAGCGTTTACCGTCCAGCCGTCTGTAGTAGCAGAGCAGGTCCTTCGGATTGGCCTGCACGGGGATGACGTCTCCGTAAATCAGTGCGGGATTTGCCTTGCGCAGTGCAATCAGCGCACGATAGAAATGAAGGATCGAGTCGACCGAAAGCGCTTCATCCGCCGCATTGATCTTTTTATAATCCGGATTGATCCGGATCCATGGCGTAGCGTTTGAAAATCCGGCATTCTCTGCGCCGCTCCACTGCATTGGCGTGCGTGCATGATCACGGCTGCCGCTGAGCACGGTTTGGAACGCCTGTGCGGCCGACTTCCCCTCCCTGACAAGCTTGTGATAAAGATTGATACTCTCCACATCACGCAGCTCGCTAATCGAAGAAAACGGCGTGTTGGTCATTCCCAGCTCTTGCCCTTGGTAGATAAAAGGCGTGCCCTTCAGGGTCATCTGAAGCATGGCAAGCAGTTTTGCAATTTCACAGCGATAGGAGCCGTTCGGATCGATTTTCGAGACCATGCGCGGATGGTCATGATTTTCAAAAAAGACAGTCGGCCAGCAGTGATTTCCGTACTCCATCTGCCATTCCATCAGGTTCTTCGCCATGGGGCGCAGGTCGAACCGGTAGTCCTGGAAGCGCTGCTTGCCTGGATTGTCCATATGATCAAAGGAGAAGACAACGTCCAGCTCTCCCCGGTCGTCCCCCGTCATCAGGCGGCTCATCTGGAGCCCCGTCCCCTGGCATTCGCCTACTGTAAAGGCATCGAACTTTCCAAAGGAATTCTCCCGCAGTTCTCTCAGATATTGATGCAGATGCGGACCGTAAAAATAGTGCTCGCAGCCTTTGAAGCCCATCAGGGAGCCGATGACCCCGTTTCCATCCGGTAGGCCCTCCTTTTTGGAGATAAAGCTGATCACATCAAGGCGGAAACCATCGATCCCTTTTTCAAGCCACCAGTTGGCAATTCTGAAAAGCTCTTTGCGGACCGCTTCATTATCCCAATTGAAATCCATCTGCTTGGCGCTGAACAGATGCATGGCCCACTCGCCACGCTCCGGATAATACTTCCATGCGGGACCGCTGAAGATGGAATCCCAGTTATTGGGCGGGCTCCCCTCTCCCTTTCCTTTGCGCCAGATATAGAAATCCCGGTATGGGGAATCCGGATCAGAGGCGGAGCTCTGAAACCATTCATGCTCGTCAGAGGAATGATTGATGACAAGATCCATAATCAGCCTCATGCCGCGCGCATGAACCTCGCTGAGCAGGCGGTCGAAATCCTCCATCGTGCCGAATTCCCGCATGATTTTCCGGTAATCACGGATATCGTAGCCGTTGTCGTCATTGGGAGAGTCATAAACGGGCGAACACCAGATTGCATCCACGCCTAAATCCTTTAAATAATCAAGCTTTTCGATCATCCCGTTGATATCGCCGATCCCGTCCCCGTTGGAATCCTTGAAGCTGCGGGGATAAATCTGATAGAAAACGGCTTCCTTCCACCATTTATGTACAATCGGAGCATTGTCATCGAGGGGAAGCTCCGTTTCACTGTTGAGCAGGCCGAGCAGCGCGTCGATAAAATTGTCGCCCAGCTTCCCAAAGGATAGCTTTTTCAGCTGCCCGATTTTCAGGCAACCCAGCGGCGTGGCGGTTACCACTTTTTCGCTCAACCCAATCGAATAAAATGCTTTTGCAAGAATATCGTGTCCCGCTGGTGTTTTCAGAATATCCCGCAGCCTGGTCTCCCTTGTGATCGTTAAATCCGGCATCCATATAACCTCCCTTTCTATCAATATTGATTTGAAAGTTGAACAAAGTATCCAGCGTTATCATAACGTATCCGCATGTTTTTTACAATAGAAAAGCGAAATTTTATTACTCAGTTTATTATTTTGAACTGGGCAGAAATGGGCACCCCATACGATCCCATTCGCGGATGCGCAAATATTCTCTCGTGATCAGTGCCATTTCCCGGTCGTCCACCTCCCCAATATATTCAGCGAGGTCCTCTTCACGGAAATAAATCGATATGCGCCAATCGACTTGGCGGCCGATCACAGGCAGGCCCTCCATCGGCTCCAGATTGACGACCAGCAAAACATCAGTGATCTGATTTTGAATCCGCCAAAGCTCCCATGCACTACATTTATACATGATACCATCACCTCAAATGAGATAATATTATATTTAATTAATCTTTGTATAATTTTGTGAAATATTTTCACAAAAAATAGTAAATGCAATATTTTTTGTTGTTATCCATTGAAAAGATGGACAAAAGGATGTGGTCATTTGTTATTGATAAAGCAGACCGACGGATTCGTGAGATTGGGTTTTCCTTTTACATTGATATGGTAGATCTCCCGTTTGAAGAAAAAAGCAAAGACACCATGTCCCACAATTTCTGGATTTTACAAATATTCCATCCGGTCTGCCGCATAGAATAGAATATTACAGAAAACAGGTGCTGCCTCATGAAAAAAACGAAGCGCTTCCTTTGGGATACCGCCGTATTGACCGCAGCAGCGCTTTTGATGCGCACGGTCGGCGTATCCTTCAATGTATATCTAACCAATCAGCTTGGCGCGGCGGGAATCGGGCTTTTCCAGCTTGTCATGACGGTTTTCTCCATGGCAATTACCTTTGCATCTTCCGGAATCCGGCTTGCGACTACGCGGCTGGTGGTGGACGCCGTCAGCAAGGACGGCGCAGATGTGAAAAAGGTGCTGCGAAGATGCCTGCTCAGCATCCTTTTGGTTGCCTGCGCCGTTGCAGTTATCCTGTATGGCAGTGCGGATCTGATCAGCCTGCACTGGCTGTTTGACATCCGCACTGCGCGGCCGTTGCGGATGCTTGCTTTCAGTTTGCCATTTATTGCAATGTCCGCTGCATTGAGCGGATATTTTACCGCGATCCGGCGGGCGGGCGCCTATGCGGGCGTTCAGGTGCTCGAGCAGCTCGTCCGTGTTGCCGCCACCGCATTTTTTTTACATATGCTCTCCAACCGTGGCCTGGAGGCCTCCTGCATGGCGATCGTATTGGGAAGCTGCCTGTCCGATCTGAGCTCTTTTCTCGCCTCCTACCTCCTGAGCCGCTGGACCATGCATCAGCAGAGGAAGCAACATAACGAGATGCCGCATTTGACCCGCCGGCTGCTCCGCATTGCCGTTCCAGATGCAGTGGGAGCATGGATGCGGTCAATCCTTTTGACGATTGAACACTTGTTGATTCCAATTGGCTTCAAAAAATCAGGTATCTCAAGCGAAAACGCACTGGCGACCTACGGGACGATTCACGCAATGACTCTTCCCGTGCTTCTCTTCCCCTCCTGTATCCTGAATTCTCTGGCTAGCCTCCTGGTGCCAGAGATAGCGGAATACCATACCCTGCGCCAAACCAAGCAGATCGACGCTATTATCAATCGCGTCCTCTATGCTGCGCTCCTGTTTTCCCTGCTGGTTGCCGGCATATTTTATGCCTATGCCGGCGAATTATCGGCTGCCATCTATCACAATGAGGACACGAGGCCTTTTCTTCAGCTTTTGTCCATACTCGTTCCCGTGATGTATCTGGATATGGCGGTCGACGGGATGCTCAAGGGCCTCGATCAGCAGCTGAGCTCCATGCGCTATAACATCATCGATTCCGGCCTGTGCGTCGTTCTTGTCTATTTCCTGATTCCCCGTTATTCCGTAAAAGGATATATTATCACGCTATTTGCCAGCGAAATCCTCAATTTTTATCTCAGCCTTCGCCGGCTGATCCAGGTCAGCACGCTCCGCCTGCATTGGAAACGGATTTTAAAGCCGATTCTATGTATGGCAGGCGCAGTGCTCGGTGTGCGGCTCGTCGCGACCCTTCTATCTGTCCCCCTGTCCGGCTCCGTTGCATGGCTCGTTGGGGTGATTATGATGACGCTCTGCGTCTATCTGCTCGTACTGCGCTGTTCCGACTGTATTACGCAAAGGGACATCCGCTGGTTTGTCCAAATTTTTCGGCCTGAACGGCGGCAGAACGCACTTCTTTCTAAAAAAAGCTCCGGATAATCAGCTGATTATCCAGAGCTTTTTTGTTAGATTCGCTGATCCAAACGGTCAACATACATTTCCTTGAAAGCTTCAAACCGATGGTTTTCCAGCTCGTAACGAATCCGTTCCATGAGCGTATTATAGAAATAGAGGTTATGCATCACGCACAGCCGCATAGCAAGCATCTCCTTCGCCTTGAAGAGATGGCGCAGATAGGCCCGCGAATGATGCTGGCAGGTCGGGCAATGGCACTTCGGATCAATCGGCCCCAGATCGCGCTCGTATTTGGCGTTATTCAGGTTAATGATGCCTTCCCAGGTAAACAGATGCCCGTGGCGCGCATTGCGGCTGGGCATCACACAGTCAAAAAGATCAACGCCGCGGCTGACGCCCTCGAGAATATTGCCGGGCGTTCCCACTCCCATCAGATAGCGTGGTTTGTCCTTCGGCATATAGGGCTCGATGGCGGAGATGATGCGGTACATATCCTCCTTCGGCTCCCCGACCGCCAGCCCGCCAATTGCATATCCGTCCAAATCCAGCGCGGCGATCTGCTTCATATTTTCAATCCGCAGGTCGTCGAAGGTACAGCCCTGATTGATGCCAAATAGAAGTTGCTGGCGATTGAGCGTATTCGGCAGGGAATTGAGCCGCTGCATTTCCGCTTTGCAGCGGGCAAGCCATCGCACTGTTCGGGCACAGGATTGCTCAGCGTATTGATATTCCGCCGGATTTTCCACACATTCGTCAAACGCCATAGCGATGGTCGAGCCGAGATTCGACTGGATGCGCATGCTCTCTTCTGGCCCCATAAAGATACGGTGCCCGTCGATATGGCAGGCGAAGGTGACGCCCTCCTCCTTAATCTGACGAAGCTTAGCAAGGGAAAATACCTGAAAGCCGCCGCTGTCGGTCAGAATCGGGCCGTGCCAGCCGGTGAATGCGTGAATGCCGCCCAGCTCCCGCACCAGCCCGTCTCCGGGGCGCACATGGAGGTGATAGGTATTACACAGCTGTACCTGGCAGTGCAGGCCTCTCAGGTCGTAAGCGGAAACGGCGCCCTTGATGGCGCCGCAGGTCGCCACATTCATAAACGCAGGCGTCTGAATCACGCCATGCACAGTAGGGAATTCACAGCGCCGGGCACTTTTCTCCTGCGAGAGGATTTTTAACATAGGATCTTCCTTTCAAGGTCAGGTCTATTTTATATTCAGAGAATCAGCATGGCATCTCCAAAGGAAAAAAAGCGATATCTCTCCCCTACCGCAATCTGATATGCGTTCATTGTATTCTCATACCCGCAGAAAGCGGAAACCAGCATGATCAGCGTGCTTTCTGGCAGGTGGAAATTCGTGATCAGCCCATCCATACATTTGAATTCAAAACCCGGATAGATAAAAATGTCCGTCCAACCGCTGCACGCGCAGATTGCCCCGCCATGATCGCGCGCAATGCTTTCCAGCGTGCGGCAGCAGGTCGTCCCTACCGCTACAACACGCCCTCCCTGCTCTTTGGTATCGTTAATCAGTTTAGCCGTTTCTTCCGGCAGCCAGTAGTGCTCCGAGTGCATATGGTGATCCTCGATATTTTCCGCCTTGACAGGCCGGAAGGTGCCGATCCCGACATGCAGTGTCAAGAAACCAATGCCGATCCCCTTTGCACGCAGCCGGTCGAGGAGCTCGTCCGTAAAATGCAGGCCAGCCGTCGGTGCGGCGGCAGAACCCAGTTCCTTGGAATAGACGGTTTGATACTGCTCCTTATCCGTAAGCTCCGCCGTGATATAATGGGGCAGCGGCATCTGGCCGATTTGGTCAAGAATCTCATAAAAATTGTTTCCCTCATAGGAAAACTGCGCCAGCCTGTTGCCATCCGGTAGGACCTCCAGAATTTCAGCATGTAGAATTCCATCACCGAAGGAAAAGCGCGCCCCCTGCTTTGCCCGCTTGCCAGGGCCGGTGATGACCTCCCAGGTGTCGCCCTCCTGGTGTGTCAGAAGCAAAAATTCCACACGCGCGCCGGTATCCTCTTTCGTACCGTAGAGGCGGGCGGGCAGTACACGCGTATTATTCAGAATCAGGCAGTCACCCGGCTGCAGCAATTCTACAATATCATAAAAATGCCGGTGCTCAATTTCTCCGGTCCGACGGTTCAGCTTCATCAGGCGCGCGCTGTCGCGTGGTTCAACCGGATGCTGTGCAATCAATTCCTCAGGCAGTTCATAATAAAAATCACTTTTTTTCAACTTATTTACAATCCTTTCTAAACGTGAGGCACCAGTTTCGCATGGAGCGGCAAAATTCAGTGAATCTCCCATCTTCTTTACATCAAATGAAATGCGGGCTTGCCCCGTATCGTTCCTGATCGTTCCAACATAAACTGTCTTTTAGGCATTTCTGCATGATGATTTCACGAAAAAGAGCGGCAATTTATGCATTGTTCTAATGGAAGAAAATAGCTCAAAAAAACCTTCTGAAAATCGGATTTTCTCCAAGAAAAGGGTTTGACTTCACACGCCTGTGATGGTATGATGATTACAAATTTCATTATGACTTATGGATAGAGGCGCGTCGTTTATCAGTAACCGGCGGGAGGCTGCCAAAGCCTTGGACCGTTGCGCGAAAGGAAAAGACGCCGAAGCGCGGCGGTCGTTTGGCAAACCGTTTCGCTGGCTGCATGGCAAACAGCCCTGCATCTGTCATCATGCATGTGATGGAGTGCTATCCGCGCAAAGCTTTTTGCGCGCCAGCTTCTCTATTATATTGCAATGATGACCGGTTGACAACCGGTTTTTTTCATATTCAGTCATAACATAAAAGGGGTTTTGTGAAATGAAACAGTTTAACGTCGGTATCATCGGCGCAACGGGAATGGTCGGCCAGCGCTTTGCAACGCTGCTGAAAAACCACCCGTGGTTTAATGTGAAGGTCCTCGCGGCCAGCCCGCGTTCGGCGGGCCGTACTTATAAAGACGCCGTGGGCGCAAGATGGTGCATGAAGAAGCCGATGCCCAAATCCATGGAGGATATGATTATCAAGGATGCTACGGCCGATATTGAAGCGATCGCAAAGGAGGTCGATTTTGTCTTCTGCGCGGTCGATATGAAAAAGGATGAAATCCGCGCGCTGGAAGAGGCCTATGCGAAAGCGGAATGCCCAGTTATTTCCAACAACAGCGCCCACCGCTTCACAAAGGACGTCCCGATGATCGTCCCGGAGCTCAATGCGGACCATGCCGCCATCATCCCGGCGCAGCGCAAGCGCCTTGGCACGAAGCGCGGCTTTATCGCCGTCAAGTCCAACTGCTCCCTGCAGAGCTATGTGCCGGCGCTGTTCCCGCTGTCGAAATTTGGCATTGAGCGCGTGCTGGTCTGTACGTATCAGGCAATTTCCGGCGCGGGCAAGACGCTCGAAAACTGCCCGGAGATCATCGACAACGTCATCCCCTATATCGGCGGCGAGGAGGAGAAATCCGAGCGCGAGCCACTCAAGATCTGGGGCAAGATCGTGGGCGATGAGATCGTCCCGGCCACCGAGCCCTCCTTCACAGCGCAGTGCCTGCGCGTCCCCGTCTCTGACGGTCATATGGGTGCGGTCTTTGTGGATTTCAAAAACAAGCCGAGCAAGGAAGAAATGATTGAGATCTGGACGAATTTCTCCGGCCGCGCACAAGAACTGAATCTACCCAGCGCGCCCAAGCAGTTCCTGCACTATTTCACGGAGGATAATCTGCCTCAGACGAAGCTCCAGCGTGATCTGGAGGGCGGTATGGCGGTTTCCATCGGCCGTCTGCGCGAGGATACGCAGTATGATTATAAATTCGTCTGCCTGTCCCACAATACGCTGCGCGGCGCTGCCGGCGGTGCAGTGCTCATGGCGGAGCTTCTGGCGGCGGAAGGCTATCTTGATTAATCTTGTCGGTACCTTTTCGAAAGGATGGATATGAATAATGAGTAAGCAGCCAATTTTCACCGGCTCCGGCGTAGCGATCGTTACGCCTTTTACGGAAAACAATGAAGTGAACTACCCACTTCTTGGCAAGCTGATCGATTTCCAGATTGAAAACGGCACAGACGCCATCATTATCTGTGGAACCACTGGTGAGGGCTCTACCCTCACGCACGAAGAGCATGCGGGCGCAATCCAGTTTGCGGTCGACCACACGGCGCACCGTGTACCGGTGATCGCCGGTACGGGCAGCAACGACACGGCCTATGCCGTCTATCTTTCCAATGAGGCGGAGAAAGCCGGCGTCGACGGTCTGCTCGTCGTAACGCCCTATTACAATAAGACCTCCCAGGCGGGCCTAATCCGGCATTATACCTATATCGCCGATCACGTCCACACGCCGATCATTACCTATAACGTTCCGAGCCGTACGGGCCTCAATATCAAGCCGGAAACATACCGCGAGCTCGCTAAGCATCCGCTCATCGTGGGGGCAAAGGAGGCAAACGGCGATATTTCCGCTCTTGCCAAAACGATTGCGCTCTGCGGGGATGACCTGAATATCTACTCCGGCAATGACGACCAGATCACCTCCTTCATGTCCCTCGGCGCGAAGGGCGTTATTTCCGTTCTTGCAAACGTCGCGCCCCGTGTTGCGCATGACATTGCTGCCAAGTATCTCGCAGGGGACGCACAGGGCAGCCGGGATCTGCAGATCGAATATCTCGACCTGTGCAACGATCTGTTTATTGATGTCAATCCGATTCCTGCCAAAGAGGCGCTTGTGATGATGGGCTGGGAGGTCGGAGTGTGCCGCATGCCGCTGGCTCCCCTGTCCGAAGCTGCGCGCGCAAAGCTTCGTGCAACACTTTCAAAACACGGGTTCGTCAAATAACTTAGTTTACGAAACATTACGTGCAGGAAGTAAAAAAGGGTGGTCTTATCAGTGACAAAGATTCTATTAAGCGGCTGCGGCGGAAAGATGGGGCGCGTGATCGCCTCTTGCGTTGCGGACCGTGAAGACTGTGAAATCGTTGCGGGAATCGACCCGGCAGGCATGGAGGAGGCGGCCTTTCCGGTTTTTGGAGCCGCGTCGCAGTTTGATGGGCAGGCGGATGTGATCATTGATTTTTCTCATCCATCCGCGCTGGAGGGGATTCTCTCCTATGCCGTTTCCCACCACACGCCGGCTGTGATTGCAACAACGGGATTAAATGAGCAGCAGGTTGCTTCCATCCATGAAGCGGCCAAAGAAGTGCCGGTTTTCTTCTCCGCCAATATGTCGATCGGAATCAGCCTGTTGACTGAGCTTGCTCAAAAAGCGGCCCGGGTATTGGGAGATTCCTTCGATATCGAGATCATCGAAAAGCATCATAATCAAAAGATTGATGCGCCCAGCGGCACCGCGCTGATGCTGGCGGACGCGATTTCCGGGGAGCTCAAGCAGAAGCCGCACTATGAATTCGACCGCCATTCCAAACGCGCCAAGCGGGATAAAAACGAGATTGGCATCCATGCTGTGCGTGGCGGTACGATCGTCGGCGAGCATGAGGTTCTCTTCGCTGGTCGGGACGAACTGATTTCCATCAGCCACAGCGCCCGTTCCAAGGAGATTTTCGCAGTTGGTTCTGTAAATGCGGCATTGTTCCTATGCAACCAGCCTGCTGGTTGCTATGCGATGCGGGACTTTGTCAATGCCAAGTAGAGGGGAGCAAATGATATGAATGAAATTCAAAGCATTACCCTAAAGGACGACGTTACATTGATTTCCCTGCAGGATTCCCCTGCCGATATCGCACTGGTATCCCAGATTTTTCAGATGATTTCCGACGCGGGAATTGACGTTGATATGATCTCCCAGACCCCGCCGCACGGCTCCATCCCCTCCCTGTCCTTTACGGTCAGCGGAGAGGATTTTGGAAAGGTCCTCGGAATCTCGACAAAGCTCAGGGAACTGAACCCTGAATTAAAGCTCAATGTCAGCTCTGGAAACTGCAAGATTTCGATTTTCGGAGAGGCGATGCGCGGAACTCCCGGCGTTGCTGCAAAGGTTTTTTCAGCGGTTTCTAAAGTGAACGCAGATATTCGTATGATCACAACATCGGAAGTCGATATCTCGCTTCTGGTCGTGAAGGCGGATGCGGACGTAACAGTAGACGCGATTCGGGAAATTTTTGCATAAGCTCATAGAGCAGGCGGCAGGCTGCTATTCGCGGCCTGCCGTTTCTCTTTAGGCAATGTTACGAAATCGCACTAAAATTCCACTTGGTTTTTGGCATTTTCTTTCATGATGATTGACAAAACATCCTTTTTCCTCTACAATAGATAGCGCGAGCAGACTGGGCAGCCGCACGCTTTATGCGTGAGGAAAGTCCGGGCCCCATAGAGCAGGATAACGGCTAACGGCCGCCGAGGGCGACCTCAGGGAAAGTGCAACAGAGATATACCGCCGGCCTTTGCCGGTAAGGGTGGAAAGGCGAGGTAAGAGCTCACCAGCGTGCGGGGAACCGCACGGCTCTGCAAACCCTATCCGGAGCAACACCGACTGGAGAGACACGCTTGCTCGGCGCATTCTCCGACAGGTGGCTTGAGCGCTGTGGCAACGCGGCGCCTAGATAGATGGCTGCCTTTAATGACAGAACTCGGCTTACAGGTCTGGTCGCATTTTTCGTTGGAGTACCGCGCGGCAGCAATTGATTCGATTGGCAACGCGCGGTATTTTTACGTTCTGAGCTATTATAATATAGCTGCCAATCATCGCTAGACACCGGTGTATAAAAGCTCCGTTTCCGAAAAATACGCTTTGGGCGATAAACGCTTCTTATGGATCCTGCATAGGATACATAAAAGAGAAATCTTTCAAATGGTCGTTTTGTCCTTTCGCGCCGTACCAAATGGCGTGAATTGCCTCCGGCAAAGCGGACAAAACGTCCTGCCTTCAGCGAAAGGATGGTCATCAAGATGATTTGGGAGCTCATTTGCTGGATTTTCCTATTGTTCTTCACGCTTTTGGGAATCGCAGTGTCGATTTATTTCCTTTTGTTCCATCTGCTAGTCCCATCTGGTAAAAAGGAATATCTGCTGCTGATCCCCTCCTCCGCTTCAAAAAGTGACGCTGTCAGTCAGATTTATGCGGCGCAACTGCGTGCGGAGCTGCTCGGACGCAGGCAGTGTAATGGCGTTCTGGTGATATGTGATGGGCTGGATAAAGACACAAACCGGCAGTGTGCCTCCGCCTGTAACGCTTGCGGTCGAACGCGTCTGTGTACCATATCGGAATTGCTTCGGATTTCAGAATCGTCCGATAAAGGAAAAGAGGAGACACATGAATTCTAAATATTCTCTTTTTTCAACCTGGATGGTACCTTTCGGATTCTGCTGGCCACGGATATCCACGCAATTGTTCCGGGGATGGACGACGATCCACTCCCTCCTTTCTCTTTCAGCATATTCCCGTCCCGGAGGAATACGACCTGCTCCAACAGGTAACGCCTGAAACGCCGGGTGTGGTTCAAGGACACAGCCGCTGGGCGGACCGTTTCTTTGTCCTTGCCGATCCCATACATACCACAGGGACGCTAGGGGAAGGCCCCTGCCCTCCCTGACTGCGGCGGTGGTCAGTTTGCCAGTTGGCTCCGGCAGGGCAATATTGTAGCTGCCTTTTTTGGTCACGACCATGTCAATGATTTCGATGGGAAGATCACTGGCATTCGCCTGATCCGGACGCGCGGCGCAGGATTCACCTACGGCGCAGAGCGCGGTGTTTGCATGATTACGCTTTTTGGGAACCGGTTACCCGATTTTGAAACCAAGATGCTTACTTTCAGCCGGCTGATCGACAAAGATGCACTCCCGGCCGACTGATGCAATAGAACACAGGAAGAAGAAAGGAAGGCAATGAAAATGAAAAAGATCCGCAAGTTTCTAGCATTGATTCTGACCATGACGCTGACCCTTGCCTGTCTGCCGATGGCGGTGGGCGCTGTCTCCGGCGCACAGGAACCGCTCCGCTTCAACAAGGACGGAAAATTCAAGATCCTTGTTGCGACCGATATCCATGAAGACGAAAAGGATGATGCGAAATCCGCCGACGCACTGGCGCTGCTGACGAATGCGATCGAAGAGCTGAAGCCCGATCTTGTCGTATTCAATGGCGACAACGCCACTGCTGACGGGCTGGAAAATCAGCGGGCAACGATTCATAAAATCGTTGCTCCGGTGGCTGCCAAAAACATTCCGCTTGCTGTGGTTTTTGGCAATCATGATGTGGAATACAGCGGTGTATCAAAAGAAGAGCAGGTCAAAATTTATCAGGAATATGACAATTGCCGTATGGTAACGGGTCCGGAGGATATTTCCGGCTGCGGGAACTATCATCTGCTGATTCAAAACAGCGCGGGTACCAAAGACGTGTTCAATCTCTGGTTTATTGATTCCGGCGACTATGCGGAAGAAGGTGGCTATGCCTATGTACAGGATGATCAGATCGAATGGTATGAGCAGACGAGCAACGCTCTAAAGGCGCAAAACGGCGGCAAGGCGATGCCCTCCATTCTGTTTCAGCACATCACCGTGCCGGAAGCCTACGACCTTCTGGAGCCCGTTCTGCTGCCTGGAAAGGGCCGCGTCAAAGGGCACGATATTTATTCCAACCGCTTCTGGAAGATCAAGGATCCCGCCAATACGACCGGAATTCTCAGCGAGGGCCCCTGCCCGCCCAATATCAACAACGGCGAATTTGCTAGCTGGGTCAAGCAGGGCGATATCCTCGGCGCTGTTTTCGGACACGACCATGTCAATGATTTTACCGGGACAGTTGACGGAATCCGCCTTGTCCACACGCGTGCCGTCGGCTTTAAGACCTATAGCAACGGCGTTTCGCAGGGTGTCCGCCTGATCACGCTCGACGAAAACAATCTCAATGACTTCACGACGGAAATGTATAATTTTACAGATCTGGTCGGCAAGAGCCAGTCTATAAAGGGCTTTGACCGGATTACGACAGAAATGTGGTGGGATTTCGGCTACGGTGTGCTGGGTATTGCCGCTGCAATCACCACCTATGTCCTTTACCGCGTGTTTGGGAAATAACAGTACCCATAACAGGGAGCGTCCGCATCTGATCGTGCGGGCGCTCCCTTTTCTTTAATTACGAATTCCAAAATGCGCCGTTTTATCCAGCTGACGCTCGATTTCCAGCAGGCGGTTATACTTGCAAACGCGATCCGTTCTGGCCGGAGCTCCTGTTTTAATCTGCCCGGCATTCAGCGCCACGGCGATATCCGCAATAGAGGTGTCCTCCGTCTCCCCGCTTCTGTGGGAAAGGATCGTCCCATAGCCGTATGCTTTTGCAAGCCGTACGGCCTCCATCGTTTCAGTGAGCGTTCCAATCTGATTGGGTTTGATTAAAATCGCATTTGCACATCCCTGCGCAATGCCTTCCCGCAGCCGCCTGGGATTCGTTACAAACAAGTCGTCTCCGACAATCTGTACCTGCTCCCCGATTTGCTGTGTGATCTCAGAAAATCCGTCATAATCCTCCTCAGCCAACGGGTCCTCAATTGACTGGATCGGATACTCCTGCGCCAGCTTTTTGAAATGAGAAATTACCTCTTGCGTCGTCATGCGTTGCCCGCTTTTCGGCATCAAATAGCCTTCCTCTGTTTTCCATTCACTGGCGGCCGCATCCAGAGCGATCCGGATATCCTCTCCCGGTCGGTAGCCCGCCCGCTCCACTGCTTCCAGCAGCAGCTCCAGCGCTTGCCGGTCGCTTTCGAGATCCGGCGCATAGCCGCCCTCATCGCCCACGGTTGTGGACAGGCCGCGCTTTTTCAATGTTTTTCCCAGCTCTGCATAGGTTTCAACCGCCATTCGCATGGCTTGAGAAAAGCATTGTGCGCCGACTGGAAAAATCATAAACTCCTGGATGTCCATATTATTGCTCGCATGCGCGCCGCCGTTGAGAATATTGAGCATCGGCACGGGGAGCGTTACCGCGTTTACACCGCCCAAATAGCGGTAAAAGGGCATTCCGCAAAATCTTGCCGCCGTTTTGGCACAGGCAAGGGAAACCGCCAGGATCGCATTGGCGCCCAACCTCGATTTATTATCCGTCCCATCGATAGAACACATCGCCATATCTATCGCCTGCTGATTGGTTACCAGCATATCGTTGAGCTCGCCGGAAATGTGAGCATTAATATTGTCGACCGCCTTCTGAACGCCTTTTCCGCCGAAGGCTTCATCGCCGTCGCGCAATTCGCAGGCTTCATACATGCCGGTCGAAGCGCCGGATGGGACGCTCGCGCAGGCCTGTGTGCCGTCCCGCAGGGTTACGCAGGCCTCCACGGTGGGATTGCCGCGCGAGTCGAAAATTTGCCGCCCCATCACAGAAGTAATTCTTTCGTTGTTCATTCTAATTCCGCCTTTCTGAAATTCCTTTGTATGTATTAGGATAACCTGATTTTCTATTGTTTATCGAAATCGAGTAAACAGAATTCATTTTAATTGATATTTAATAAATAGTGAGAACCTGATATGATTATTTATAAGCAAATTAAATAAATTAGGCGGTGATTTTTATGCCAACCGGGTACCATGTTTCTGCCGAATTTTGTCCAAATTGAACAGGAGAATGATTACAGCATTGTATATAGGATTCTTATGTTAACCAATCTGAGAATCAATCTTATGCACCGAAGGGTGCGGGGCCGCGGGTTACCACCTGTGCAGACGCCTGCGACCGCGTCGAGCTCCGCTTCCTTTACGCTGATCTTCTTCAGCGTCTGCGGAATACCGACGTCAATGGATAAGCTGGCGGACCGTGTCGATCGCGGACTTGCGGTATTCAGCCTGTGCTTCAACGCCTATCATCCGGGCGATCTCGCGGTATTTTTTCCGGTATACTCCTCGTTGAACCCCATCACATAGGGCAGATGAAACAGGCGAGAAGAATTCTGAAGGAAGCGAACACACGGAACCTATTTAAATACAAATATTTCCTTATTTACGGTTGATATTATCAATATAGATATATATAATTATTATAGCATTTAAAAGTATCTGAGAGTGGTAGACATGAACTAATTGGGGATTTGAATACTGTTGGCCGCAATATTAAAAAACAGCATCCTTATCATTAAATTCCAGGCTGCGGTGCATGCAATATCCGCACGCACCGCGGCCTATTAAGAAGCGGGAGAGCTTATGAGACATTGGCTACATACCTCCAAATTATTGTTGCTTTTTTTTACAGTATTTTCTTTTTTTATTGTTTTGACATCTTCTATATTATTCTTTAATCAAACAAAACTCAATCAGCAATATCCTTTCGGGACTTCGGACAGCATCCTCTTTAAAATCGAGAACAATGATAACTCTTTTGTAACAAATGGTGATTTGCTCCTCTGGATGGAACGTCAACCGCAGGGTTTCCTGATGACGCATAACCAACCTTTTTCAAAAACTTTAGAAGTTTATTCCAGCACGCCTATAAAGATCAAAACAGAAAATGGGAATATATATTCTTTCCTCGCAGCTGACATAGCAAATGAAGCCGTTTTAAGCAAAGAACGGAAAACAGATTGTGTTAGAAAACAAGGTGCTTTTTTCTTTTATTATAACCAGCACTCATATCAGGTAAATCGATTTTCAGATGATGCCCTTCAGGATATCTACGAATATATCCTGAATTTGAAAGCTGTCCTTTCAAATGGATCATCACTTCCTGTTACTGGAACCTTTGTATTGGATGCGGGAAAATCCACTCCGGAGCTCTTTCAAAATTTATGTACTTACATTCATGCATGTTCCCCAACCACTCAAATTTCAGAATTAAAAAATGCAACGGCAAATCCACTGACACAATTGCAGCAATCTGAGGATAAGCAAATGCTATTGGTGGGAACCGCTCTTTTGACACTTCTTCTCATGCTGAACATAGCAAGTCTGAATCGGAATTGGCTTGCACATAAGAGGAAAGAGCTGTTTGTCAGATATTTGGTAGGGGCGGAAAAAAGCCGCCTTTTATCCGCAGTCGCGAAAGACTACAGCAGCGCGTTTCTCTGCTCTCTCGCTGTTGGCAGTATACTTGCTATCATATTCAGCCGTTTCTTCCATCCCTTTCAATATCTATCTTTTTCGGTGTCCCCCATCTCACTGGCATGTGCCTGGTTCATCGCATTGGCTTTGGGAGGCATCAGCCTGATCAGTATTATGATACACGCGCGCAAGATGATTCCGCGAATATAGAATGAAAGGAGAGGTGGCGCAGCAATGCGATGGCATTTCATCTGGGATGATCTCAAAGAAAAACCGCTTCATTACCTCGGCATGTTTCTACAATTGCTTGCGGCAACACTACTTTTTACGATCATTTTTTTATTACTATTCCATATGCAGGAGTATAAACAAAAAATAGAAGCGCTCAACCATTATGAGCAGCTCTATTATTTAAAGGATATCACAGACGAAGCTTATTTTGAAACCAATATATTCTCTAACCCTGATGCAGGGAATCGCATGTATCAGCTATATAACTATATTATGCAAAATCCCGGCTTTCAAGCATACACCTTTTACCAGTATCAGGAGAACTTACAGGGAAATGCGTCACCAACAACGTTTTTCTATGCAGACACCTCTTTCTGGAATACCTTCCGCCTTGAGGCCGAAGGCGGTTACAACTTGTTTTCTAACAACACACCTCGGGGCTATCTGCCAGTTATACTGGGCCATCACTTCAAACAGACCTATCAAATAGGAGATATCATAAATGATAAATATGAGGTAATGGATTATTTGAAAGAAGGGTCATTCTATTTAAACCCAAAGGCTTCCAACGAAATCATTTCTTTAGACGAAAGCATTCTTTGTCCGGTCAATATTCAAGCAAACAGCAGCTTTTCAGATCTTGACATGGCGATTAATTCTACAGTCATTTTGACAGACAAAGATACTGTTTTTCAGGAAATTCAAAACAAGTCATATGAATTGGGTTTGTTTACTTTTGCGTTTGAAAGCTTTTCTGATCAATTAGAAAATATCACAGAAGAAAATGAATTCTTTATTGAACTGGCAACAACCATTCTCATTTTGCTCCTGAGTGTTTCTGTTTTAGGTTTGGTTTCGAGTATATTAGAATATATAGACTGTCATAAAAGGGAATTTTTGATTCACATTATGTATGGCGCAACGATGAAGGATATCCTCATACGCATCCTTTCCCAAGTTTTTATTCCTTTGGCTATATCCATTTTGATTTCCTTTGCAATTGGAAAAGATTTACGAATATTTTTGTTAACAACGCTGTTCATACTGGTTTTGGGGATGGTGATATCATTCGTCCCCTGTATCCGGCTCATACATCTGGATTTGAACAGTGCCATCAGAAAGGAATAAACACATGATCTCATTATTCAATATTTCAAAAACTTTTGGCACCGGTGGCGCCAAAACAATTGCGCTACATGACCTATCTTTGGATATTTCTAAGGGTGAATTGTTGGCTGTCATGGGCCCCTCAGGCTCCGGAAAATCAACCCTTTTAAACATTATTGGATGCCTTGAACAGCCATCCGGGGGAACGTATCTGCTAAACGGCGTGTCAATCCAAAGTTTATCCACGAAGAAAAACGCAAACTTAAGAAACGAATATTTTGGGTTTATCGTACAGGACTTCGCGCTCATTGAACATTATACAGCCGAAAAAAATATTACATTGCCTCTCGCATACAGCAAAAAGAAAATCAATGCAAAACAGGCTGTCGACTCTGTTATGAAAGAATTGAATATCTCCTCACTAAAAAAACAACTCTGCTGTACAATGTCAGGTGGACAAAGACAGCGGGTAGCAATTGCGCGGGCGCTCATCAACGAACCGGAAATCATCTTAGCGGACGAACCTACCGGTTCACTGGATTCAAAAACTGGGCAAGATATCATGGACTTATTCAAGCAGATCCACAAACAGGGAAAAACAGTGATTATCGTTACACATGATGAGCGAGTGGCGAAACAATGCGATAGAATTGTACATATCGTTGATGGAACTCTGTATACGGAATAATAAAAGACACATTGTTCAATTTAGCTTTGCCCTGCCTCAAAGAAATAGATATTGATATAAAAGATCTCCTGCTAACTATAAACAAAACAAGTGTCTGGGTGTGTCTTGAGGCGGTAAAACAAAGCTCCTCCATTGAGCAGATATGATAACTAAACTTTTCCTCACTTCTAGCTCAATATCAAACGGGAACCGCATCGTATCAATTGATGCGGTTCCCGTTATATGATTATCATTTTCAGGAGAAGATTTCTTCCTGCTCAATCAGCTTAATGCCGGCCTTCGTCAGCACCGCCGTCGCTTCCTCGTTATTCTCCACGCGGATGATCACATATGCCGCGCCGACCTCCGGCGTGATGAACGCATAGGCATATTCCACGCTGATGCCCGCTTCCGCCAGCACACGGATTGCCCGGGAAAATCCGCCCGGCTCATCCGGGATGCCGATGCCGAGCACGTTCGTTATGGATACGGTCAGACCGCTCTCTTTGAGCACTGATTCCGCTTTCTCCGGGTCGTTGACGATCAGGCGGAGGATTCCATAGTCTGTCGTGTCCGCAATGGAAAGCGCGCGGATATCGATCCCCTTTTCCGCGACCAGAGAGGTGATATCGGCCAGCCGGCCGGGCTTGTTCTCCACAAAAATGGAAATCTGCTTGATTGGCATATCAAACCCACCTTTCTATCCTTAATCAATCACTCGTTTATCGATCACGCGCACCGCTTTGCCTTCGGAGCGCGGAATGGACTGCGGCTCCACCAGATGGATCACTGCGGAAACGCCCAGCGTCGTCTGCATCGCGGTCTTGATGCGTGACTCCGTTTCCTCGATCCTGCGCACGGAGTCGGAGAACATCTTTTCGGACATCTCGATATAAACTTCCATCACGTCGAGATTGTTTTCCCTTGTAACGACAATCTGGTAATTCGGCTCCATACCCAGCTCCAGTATAACATGTTCCACCTGAGATGGGAAGACGTTGACGCCGCGAATAATCAGCATATCGTCCGAACGGCCCCTGGGCTTCGCCATCTTGACAAGCGTCCTGCCGCATTCGCACTTCTCATGGCTGATCGCACAGATATCGCGCGTACGGTAGCGCACCAGCGGCAGCGCCTCCTTACCGATGCAGGTGAAGACCAGCTCGCCATACGTTCCGTCTGGCACAGGCTGAAGGGTGTCCGGATCGACGACCTCTGGATAGAAATAATCCTCACACACATGAAGGCCGGTCTGCATCCGGCATTCATAGGAAACGCCGGGGCCTGCGATTTCAGAAAGGCCGTAGATATCATACGCCTTGATGGCCAGGGATTTTTCGATCTGACGACGCATGTTTTCCGACCAGGGCTCTGCACCAAATAAGCCTGCGCGCAAACGCAGCGTAGTGGGATCGATTCCCATGCGGTTGACCGTTTCGCCAATGAACATTGCATAGGAAGGTGTGCAGCACAAAATGTCGGAACCGAAATCCTGCAGGATCTGTACCTGACGCTTCGTATTGCCGGAGGAAACCGGAATCGCGGTGGCGCCCATCTTCTCTGCGCCATAGTGAAGCCCTAAGCCGCCCGTAAACAGGCCGTAGCCGTAGGATATATGGATCGAATCCGTTTTTGTTGCGCCGGCCGCCGTCAATGCGCGCGCCGCGCCTTCAGACCACACGTCGATATCATGCTGCGTGTAGCCAACGACCGTCTGCTTGCCCGTCGTGCCGGAAGACGCATGAATGCGCACCAGCTGATCCTTGGGGACGGCGAACAGGCCAAAGGGATAATGATCCCGCAGGTCCTGCTTGACGGTAAAGGGCAGCTTGGTAATGTCGTCAATCGTTTTGATATCACCCGGCAGCAGGCCGATCTCATCGAATTTCTGTTTGTAGAACGGCACATGATTGTATGCGTTATGTACCATTTGAATCAGCCTTGCGGACTGAAGCGCCCAGAGATACTCCCGAGATGCGGTTTCGATTGCCGGATTGAAATAGTGATCCATCTTTGATTCATTCCTTTCCGCTTTATGCGCCGTAATCATAGCCCATGGAAAACGCCAGCTTGTTCATTTCCAAAAATTTTGGTGGGACAGTCTCTTCCAGCGCCCGCTCCCACACATCCCGGCTGAGATCCATATGCTGCGCCAAAACGCCCATGAGCACTACGTTGACCGCTTTTGGGGAGCCCGCATCCATGGCGATGGCAAGCGCGTCGAGCGCCGTGATATCCGCTCCGCTGGCCTTAAGCGCTTCCAGCACACCCTGCGGATACTCCGCCGCGCCGATGACGACCGGCATCGGGTCGATCTGCTGGATGTTGACGATCAGCTTCCCCTCCGGCTTGAGATAGGGCAGCCAGCGGGCCGCTTCCAACTGCTCAAAAGCGAGGATGTAATCCGCCTCACCCTTTTCGACTGTGGGTGAATACACTTGATCCCCATATTTCACATAGGTGACGACGGAACCGCCGCGCTGGCTCATGCCATGCACTTCAGATACTTTCACGTCATATCCTTTGCTCAGCAGCGCGCTGCCGAGCAGGCGGCTGGCAAGCAGCGTCCCCTGCCCGCCGACGCCAACGATCATGATACTTTTCACTGCCATTGATTAGCCCTCCTTATGCTGGATTGCGCCGAATTTGCAAAGCTGCGTGCACACGTCACAACCGACACACTGCGTAAAGTCAATATTCGCCTTCCCCTCTTTGATGCTGATGGCCGGGCAGCCAATGCGCATGCACATTTTGCAACAGGTGCATTTGTTGCGGTCAACATAAAGTGGCGGATTGTGCTTGACATATTTGAGCAGCGCGCAGGGGCGGCGGGAAATGACCACGGAGGGCTCGTCGGCCTCCAGCTCCTGCCGGATGACTTCCTCCGTCTGCTTCAGGTCGTAAGGATCAACCACTGCCACCCGGTTGATACCAACCGCCTTGCACAGCGCCTCCAGGCTGACGGCGGCCGTCGGATCGCCCTTGATCGTGTAGCCCGTGGTCGGGTTCTGCTGGTGGCCGGTCATGCCGGTGATGCTGTTGTCGAGAATGATAACCGTGGAGTTACCCTGGTTGTAGGCGATATCGATCAGGCCCGTCACGCCGGAATGGATGAAGGTAGAATCTCCGATCACCGCCACGGAATGATGATTGGAGCCCTCGCGCGCCTTGTTGTGCCCATGCAGGGCGGAAACGGAAGCACCCATGCAGATGCAGGTATCCATCATACCCAGCGGGGCCAGCGCGCCGAGCGTATAGCAGCCGATATCGCCGCTGACGGTGACTTTCAGCTTTTTCAGCGCATAGAACAGGCCGCGGTGCGGGCAGCCCGCGCACAGCACGGGAGGCCGGCCCGGAATGGCAACGTCGGCCTGAAGCGATTTCTTCTCCTCGCCGAAAATGGCCTTCGCAATCATCGCCTGTGAATATTCGCCACAGAGGGTAAAGGCTTCCTTGCCAATGACATCCACGCCAATTTTACGGCAGTGCGTTTCGATAAAGTCGTCAAGCTGCTCAATGACATACACCTGATCGCATTGCGACGCAAAGTCCTTAATCAGCTCCACGGGCAGCGGATAGACGCAGCCGAGCTTCAGGTAGGATACGCGTTCGCCCAGCGCTTCTTTTGCATATTGATAGGAAATACCGGCGGCAATGACGCCGATGGAGGTATCATGATACTCCACCGTATTGATCGGTGCGGTTTCCGCCCAGGCCGTCTCCGCCTTGAAGCGCTCTTCCACGACCACATGGCGGCCCTTAGCCATGGCGGGCATCATGACATATTTTTGCGGATCCTTGACATATTCTTTCAAGCCGTTATCCACGCGCTCGGCAATCTCTGAAAGGCTACGCGAATGGGAAACGCGTGTGGAGAGCCGCAGGATGACAGGTGTATCAAATTTTTCAGAAAGATCATAGGCGAGCTTTGTATAGGCAAGGCATTCCGCCGAATCAGAAGGCTCGAGCATCATCGTCTTGGAGGCCTGCGCATGATGGCGGGAATCCTGTTCATTCTGGGAGGAATGCATGCCCGGATCGTCGGCAACGGCAATGACCATGCCGGCGTTGACGCCCGTATAGGATGCTGTAAACAGCGGGTCGCATGCCACATTCAAGCCCACGTGTTTCATCGCGCAGAAGGAACGCGCGCCCGCAATCGAAGCGCCGCAGGCGACCTCCATCGCCACCTTTTCATTCGGCGCCCATTCGCAGTAGATGTCATCGTATTTCGCGGCATATTCGGTGATTTCCGTGCTTGGCGTGCCCGGATAGCTCGAAGCAATGCGGCATCCCGCCTCATACAGGCCGCGCGCGACAGCCTCATTGCCCAATAACAGCTTTTTCATAGTGATCCTCCACTTTATGTAAAATGATGATTCAATCCATTACTTTTGATTGCGCAAATCCAGAATCCGGTTTGCCTTCCCCTGGAAGCGTTCCAGCGTTTTCGGCTCGACGATGCTCACCTTACACTGGATGCCAAGCACAGTTTGCAAACGGTGGCGAATATAGTTCTGCAGCTCTTCGATTTCTTTATAGCTCTCCAAAATGCTGCCGTCGACCAGCTCCACCTTGACCTCCAGCGTGTCCGCATAGCCCTCCCGGCGGACAACGAGCTGGTAGTGCGGGCCAATCTTCTCCATGCCCACAAGCACGCTCTCGATCTGAGAAGGGAATACGTTCACGCCGCGGATTTTGAGCATATCATCCGTGCGGCCCTTGACCTTATCCATGCGCACGCCTGTTCGTCCACATCTGCAGGGCTCGTAGTTCAATCGCGTGATGTCCTTCGTGCGGTAGCGCAGAAGCGGCAGCCCCTCCTTACAGAGCGTCGTGACAAGCAGCTCGCCTGTCTCCCCGGCTGCAAGAGGCTCGAGCGTTTCGGAATTGACAATTTCCGGATAGAAGTAGTCCTCATTGAAATGCAGGCCATCGCGCTCGCGGCACTCGCCGGAAACACCAGGGCCGACAAGTTCGCTCATACCGTAGTTATCAGTAGCAAACAGGCCCCAGCCCTTTTCCACCTCAGCGCGCATCTCCGGCGTGCATCCTTCGGAGCCGAAGAGGCCCAGACGCAGATGATAATCGCTCATGGGATAGCTCAGTTCCTTCGCCGTCTCTGCCATATACAAAGCATAGGACGGGGTGGAAACCAGCGCGGTGGTGTGAAAATCACGCATATACATCAGCGCTTTTTCCGTATTGCCGCTGGAATTGGGAACGACGGTGGCGCCGATTTTCTCGAGCCCATAGTGCAGGCCAAGGGCGCCAGTAAACATCCCATAGCCAAAGGAAATCTGCACAATGTCCTCATCCGTTGCCCCGGCGGCCATGACCAGGCGCGCCATGCAGTCCGACCACATTTCGAGGTCGTTTCGGGTATAACCGACCACGGTGGGCTTACCCGTCGTGCCGGAGGAGGCATGGATGCGCACAATCTTTTTCATCGGCTGTGCAAACAGGCCGAAGGGGTAATTGTCGCGCAGGTCGGCCTTAGTGGTAGGCGGTATGTATTGGATATCTGAAAGGGATTTGATTTTATCCGCCGTCACGCCTGCCGCATCGAGCTTTTTGGTATAAAAAGGCACGTTGCGGTAGCAGTAATCCACCGTCCATTTCAGGCGTTCGAGCTGAAGCGCTTCAAGATCTTTGCGGGGCATCGTTTCGATTTCAGGCTGAAAATACATGATAGAAGCTCCTCTGATGAATTGATTTTAGCGGATAAAACCGCAGAATGTCAGAATGCCGCAAATTAATAGTTATAATGTGTACTGAACAAACGCGGAAGCATTGAAAGCCTTGTCTTTCAATGCTATTTGGCTGTGGTCAAGTGCAGGGGTTTCCCCGCAAAAGCGGCAAAGCCCTTGCACTCCGCAATTAACTTTTTAATTGCGAATATGCATTGAAATTGCGCGGCAACCGCCGCGCGAATAAACCGCGTTGCGGTTTATTCAGTGGACATTATTATAGCATATCCTTGCGCTTTGGACAAATTATTTTCCTCTGATGCCAAAATTACAGCCGCAGAAAAATCTGTGACTGTAATTTTATGACTGGATCATTTACATTATTCCCGCTCAACAATCCCGCTGTAGAAAAAGGTATTGACCGCAGGATGCTTGATGCAATGATCGATTGCGCTGACAACAAAGCAAAGTAGGAGCGACACGAGCATCGCGATCACCGCAAATACCGGACCAAGTCCGGCAAGCTTTGTAACGACAGGAGCCGTTACTCCGGCTAGCGATAACAGCTTGCTGACTGCGGGAATCAGCGCGATGACGAAGCCGCTCCACATCCCGGCCCAGGCCCCCGCCCGGTTCATCTTCTTCCAATACAGCGCCACCACATAGGGCGCGAGGAAGGAGCCGGAAATGATCCCCCAGGAATAGCTCATCATATCGAGGATCGGCGTATCCGTATTGGCAACCACATAGGAGCCGATGACAAATATGACGCAGAGTACTTTTGTCAGTGCAGAAACGCCTTTGTCCGTCATGGTAGGCTTCAGGCGCGCCTTGATCAGATCCATCGACAGCGTCGAACTGGCAGAGAGTGTAATGGAGCACAGCGTAGAAACAGAGGCGGCGATCAGTAGCACCAGCACCACGCCAAGCAAGACGCTTGGCATGCGAACAAGCTTGAGCATCGTCGGCACAATATAGTCTTGGACAGGCATCGTTTCCTTTGTGAAGAAAAGATGGCAGAGCGATCCGATAAAATAACCGCCACCTGCGACGAGCAGCGCGAAGAAGGTGGAGATGATGATGCCGCGTTTTGCCTGCTTGTCATCCTTGATGCCAAAATATTTCTGGATCATCTGCGGCAAGCCCCAGGTGCCGAAGCTCGTCATCAATACCGTCGCAATCAGGGAAATTGCCTGCGAGGCGGACAGCTTCGGAAGGCCTGAGGCAGATTGGGCGTAGGCCGCAAGCCCTTCCAAGCCGTTCACCTGGTCGGAACGCAACACAAAGAAGATCAATAGCGCCACACCGAACATCATCACAATCCCCTGCACAAAATCCGCCCGCGCCTGCGTGACATAACCGCCAAGCAACAAAAGCAGAATTGCCACCACAGCGATAATCACCATACAGACTGTCACATCAATGTTGAGCAAAACGTCCGCAACGCTGGCAAGCCCTTTATAAACAGATGCGGAATATGGAACGAGAAAGATAAAAATCACGACCGCAGCAAAGGTTTTCATCGCCTTACTCTGATAGCGGCAATCGAAAAACTGCGGCATTGTTTTGATTTTTAAGCGGGCGGAAACGTCGCGCGTCCTGCGTGCGAGCATTTTCCACGCAAGCCAGGATCCAAATACTGCATTGCCAATCCCCGCCGCAATCCCCCACAGGCCATACTGGAGCCCCGTGCCTCCCGCATAGCCGACAAACATGACAGCGCTAAAATACGCGGTGCCATAAGACAAAGCAGAAAGCCATGCGCCCGCATTGCGCCCGCCGACCGTGAAATCGGCAATGCTTTTTGATTTGCGCCCTGAATAGATGCCGATCGCCATCATCGCGATGATATAAACCGCAATCGTCACCCATACTGCAATATTTTCCACCCGAATCATCTTCCTCAAAACAAATTCCCGCTGCAAGTATGGCACTTTAAAGTTTTGCGCTTTAAAGCTTTTAGCTGCTAAAGCATTTGATACATCATACTATACAAGCGGGAAAAAGTCAAGGACATCTTCGAGGGAAACAGACAAAATTTTCACAAATTTGAATCGCTATGCTTTATTCGTCCGAATTTTCAAACAGACTCTCCTGCATCTTATAAATCATCTCCCGGCGACGGAGCTCTTCCTCCGCATCCAGGCGGATCGTGCCGTCATCCTCTATTTTAAGAATATTGCCGGGCCGCACACCTTTGGGCAAGCGGCTTTTTTCAATCGCCACCATCGAGCAGTCCTCGCGTTCGCAAACGGCAAGGTCGCCTTCAAAGCGGTCGATGATGAGTGTTTCCAACGATATGCATCTCCTTTTTAAACGTTCATTTACGCGGCCATCCGCTTTGCGGTCAGCTCCTGCTTCGTCTTTTCTGTCCCGCAGTAAAGTGTGGTGCCGTCGCTGCCGATCACAATCGTGCCGTCCTGATCCGTCCGGAAGGGCGTAATGCCCCGCTTTTTCAGTTTTTCCAGCGTTTCTTTATGTGGGTGGCCGTAATCGTTGCCCGTGCCGCAGGAGATCGCGCAGAAAGCCGGCTGGACCTTATCGAGAAACGCATTGCCGGAGGAGGTCCGGCTGCCATGGTGCCCCATTTTCAAGACGTCGGCATGCACGTCCATTCCTTTCTTGAGAATGGCGTTTTCGCTCGGCGTCTCCGCGTCTCCAGTGAAGAGAAACGAGGTGGAGCCGAAATCGAGCCGTGCAACGACGGACATGTTGTTGAGATCGTCATCCTGCTGGCAGGGGCCGAGAATGGTCAGCGCCGCGCGCTTTCCACTGTAGGTTTCGCCCGGTGTGGCCGTAATCACCTTTGCGCCGGAATCCTTGACAGCCTGCAGGAAATTTTCATAGGTCTTTGTCGTGGGCGTATTCTTCTGCGTCAGCTTCGGCATGATGACGTTGGCAACCGGAATCTTCTTCAAAACGTCCGCCATGCTGCCAATATGATCGGAATGCGGATGCGTTGCAATCACATAGTCGAGGCTTTTGACATTCTGCGCTTCGAGATAGGAGAGAATTGTCTCCCCGTTCCCCCTCTCGCCCGCATCGATGAGTACATTGAGCCCCTCGGACTTGATCAGGATGGAATCTCCCTGTCCAACGTCGATATAGTGGACGGAAAGCGGCTGCTTCGCCGCCTCTGAAACCTCTGTGAGCTGCGCGCTGCTAAAGATTTCCTGCCAGGTCGGCACGGAAAAAGGTAGGTTGAGCTGCGGCGCAACCGTGATAAACGCGCAAACCAGCACCAGAATCACGCCAATCACCTCAAGGGCGGCGCGCTTTTTTCGGGCCGCCCGGCTTGATTTTCGTTTGGCCATTCGTCTTTCTCCCCTTTTGGTGATTTTGAGTGTTCCTATTCCGATGGATGGGCTTCCCTGTGCCTGCCTGTGGGCGGATGAGGCACTTCTCTCCATTGCCGATCAGATCAGCTCTCCCCGCGCGGCGCAGCGCTTCCTCTACGAGCGTACGATTCTTCGGATTAAAATATTGAAGCAGCGCGCGCTGAAGCGCTTTTTCCTTCGGCGTACGTGCAACGTAGACCTCCTCCATCGTATAAGGGTCCAGCCCCGTGTAAAACATACAGGTCGAAATCGTCCCGGGCGTGGGATAGAAATCCTGCACCTGCTCGGGGCGCAGCCTCTCCCGCTTTAAAAAGAGCGCCAGCTCCACCGCATCCTTCAGCGTACTGCCCGGATGGGAGGACATTAGATACGGCACAAGATACTGCTCCTTGCCGATCTGTTTCGTATATTCAAAATATCGTTTCGCAAAGCGAAGATACGCTTCGATATGCGGCTTGCCCATCTTATCCAGCACAGCGGCGGAGCAATGCTCGGGCGCCACCTTGAGCTGGCCGCTGACATGGTGCTCCACCAGCTCCCGGAAGAAGCGGTCGTCCTTATCCTCAAGCAAATAGTCATACCGGATACCGGAGCGGATAAATACCTTTTTGATGCCGTCGAGAGAACGCACCGTGCGCAGAATATCAAGATATTCGCTCTGGTCGGCTTTTAACTGCGGGCACGGCTTGGGCGCAAGGCACTTTTTGCCCTTGCACAGGCCATTTTTTTCCTGCAGATCGCAGGAGGGGCGGCGAAAATTTGCCGTTGGGCCGCCGATATCGTGGATATAGCCTTTGAAGTGGGGCAGCTTTGTGAGCTTCAGCGCCTCTGCAAGGATGGATTGCTTGCTCCGCGTGGTAACGTATCTCCCCTGATGAAAGGCGAGCGAACAGAAATTGCACGCGCCGAAGCAGCCGCGGTTGTGCGTGATGGAGAATTCCACCTCCGCAAGCCCAGGTACGCCGCCGAGCGGCTCATAGGAGGGATGATAAGTACGCATATAGGGTAGCGCATAGACGCGATCCAGCTCCTGCTGGGAAAGCGGCGCCATCGGCGGATTCTGCACGAGCATCCGGTTCCCATGCCGCTGCTTGAGCAGTTTTCCCCGGATATGATCCTGCTCGTCCTGCTGGATGCGGCAGGAAACAGCATATTCCCGCTTGGATTTGAGCACATTCTCATAGGAGGGGCACTCCTTGCCGTAAAGCGGCGTTTCGCGCACATCAACGGCATAGCACGTACCGCGGATATCGGTGAGCGAAGAAACCGGTTCCCCGGCATCGAGCCGCCGCGCGATCTCTACAATTTGATTTTCTCCCATCCCATAGATCAACAAATCCGCGCCGGAATCGAACAGAATGGACGGACGAACCGCATCATCCCAATAGTCATAGTGCGCAAAGCGCCTGAGGGACGCTTCCAGCCCGCCAATGATCAACGGCATATCCGGCCCATAAGCCTCGCGGATTTGCCTGCAGTATACGATTACGGCGCGATCTGGCCGTTTCCCCGCCTTGCCGCCCGGCGTATAAGCATCCTCACTGCGCTTTTTCTTTGCCGCTGTATAATGGGCGACCATGGAGTCGATATTGCCGGACGAAACCAGAAAGCCGAGCCGTGGCCTTCCAAACCGCATAAAGTCTCTCGTGCTGTGCCAATCCGGCTGGGAGAGCATTGCGACCCGGAAGCCTGCCGCTTCCAGCACACGGGTAATAATCGCCGCGCCGAAGCTCGGATGGTCGACATAGGCATCCCCCGAAACATAGACAAAATCCGGCGCGTCCCATCCGCGCTGTTCCATTTCCTCTTTTGTAATAGGTAAAAATGAATGCATTTTCCGACCAACTTTTTATTCCATAAACTTTTTTAACGCCTCGATGTCCAGCTCGCCGCAATCCTTCAGCACATTGTATAGCTGATGCGCAATCATCATCACGCCGCCCATGGAATCGCTTTCAATATTCAGCGGCATGATCGGATCATGCACGCTCAGGCGCAGTAGAAACCAGCCGTCTCCGTTTTCGCGGTCCAATGAGACGCGAATTCCCTCATGATTATCGGGGGCAACCTGCCATGCAGGCTGGCTTTCCGCGTACTGCATAAGCTTTTCGATTACACTCTCACCATATGTTTTAAAATCCTCGCAGGTGATTGGCATCCGGAATTCCTTGCTTTCCAGCGGCTCTTCCAGCATGGCGATCAGGTCTTCGAGATGCTTCCCGGTTTTGCCGAGCTGCGCCATCTTAATGATAATTTTGGTCATCAGATAGGCACCGTCATCGAGAAAATAATTCTCCCGCAGGGCCGCGTGACCGGAGGTCTCAATCGCGAGCGGGGTATTGATTCCCTGCGCGGTGAGCCGCTGCGCCTCATCAATCACATTCTTATAGCCACGCTTAAAGCGGTGATGCTTCCCGCCAAGGTCTTTTTCAATAAATTCTTTCAATCCGCTGGAGGTGATGGAATCTGTTACGATTGTTCCGCCCTCGTTGCCCTCAAGTGCAATGCAGGCGGCCAGCGCGACGAGACGGTTGCGGTTGATCTCCTTGCCGTTGCGGTCCACACAGCCCGCGCGGTCGACATCCGTATCAAAGATCACGCCAAGGTCTGCGTGATTTGCAAGCGCTGCCTTGCAGATGCTTTGCATCGCCGCTTCGTTTTCCGGATTGGGAATGTGATTTGGAAAGTGGCCGTCCGGTTCAAGGAACTGGCTGCCCGTGATATCAGCACCCAAGGGCGCGAGAACCTTTTCTGCATAGAAGCCGCCCACGCCGTTGCCTGCGTCCACAACGATTTTGTAGCCGCGCAGAGGCCGCTCGTAGTCATCTGCATTCACTCCGCGGCAGATCGTCTCCCGGAGGGAGGCGGCGTAATCATTCATAAAATTGACCTGCTCCACAGACCCTGGCCCGGCAGCCGGGATTTTCTCTTCCTTCTGCGCATAGAGAAGAATCGCTTCGATATCTGCGCCTTCCAGCCCACCGCCGCGCGTAAAAAATTTCAGGCCGTTACGCTGCCACGGATGATGGCTTGCAGTGATCTGAACCGCGGCGTCGCAGCCAAGCTGCACCGTTGTCATAAACATCGCAGGCGTGGAGGACAGGCCGCAGTCCTTCACTGTGAAACCGGCGTCTGTCAGGGCCGAGATCACCTGCTTCTTTATCCGTTCGGCGGACAGGCGGGAATCATGGCCCACCGCGACCGTAAAGCTGTCCTTTTTCATCCGGTGATTCAGCCAGCAGGCAAAGCCCATTGCCATGCGGTATACAGCCTCGTCCGTCAGATTGACTGCCTCTCCTCCCGGCGCCTCCATCGCGACACCTCGGATATCCGTTCCGCTTTTGAATTGCCTCCATTCTTTTATCAGCATTTCGTTTGTCATGATTTCCAACCTCATTTCCGTATTCTAACGATGTTTCTTAACAACCGTTGGCATTCTGATTGTTTTCGGTTTCTATTCTACCTGTTTTTTTCGGATTCGTCCACTCTTTTCAAGGGGAATAAAACGGGGCGGCTGTGTGTGATCCCCCAAATCACTGCCTAGCCGCCCTGTTTTATTTTATTTTCCCGTTATTTCTCCACAGAATTTCTGTAAATGCCGGCAAAAACCAACACACCTCTGGATACAATTCCGTATCAAAACAAATAGTCAAGTCTCGTAAAGGACGCCTGATAAGAGATTTCCTCTCTTCTGAATAAATGGATTTTTTAGTCAGAATTATTGCAGTCCCTAATTTATTTTTAACGTTTACATATGCTCGACCGGTTCGATTCCCAACACGTTCAGGTGAAGCTCCAGAATCCGCTTGGTGAGCGCCATTGTCGCAATCCAGTCCTCGCGTTTCTGGTGGTTCGGCTCGCTGAGCACATGGCTGTCGTGATAAAAGCGGGAAAACAGCGAAGCAATCTGGTAAGCGTGCTCACAAATCTCATTGGGTGCTTTTTCACTCATCGCGCGGCAAAATACATCCCCGGTCAGCATCAGCTGGATGACGAGCATCCGCTCTGTATCACTGTAAAAATGCTCCGGCGCGGACTTTGGAACCCCTCCGCATTTTTCCAGAACAGAGCAAATCCTTGTAACGGTATAGAGCAGATAGGTTCCTGTTTTCCCCTCAAAGGAGAGAAATTTTTCTAGATCAAAGATATAATCCTTGGTACGGTGGTTGATCAGATCGCCAAATTTGATGGCGGCCACGCCGATTTTGCGGGCGCATTCCTTTCGCTCCCCCTCAGAGAGGAGTGAGGAAGCATCCATTTTTTCACGCGCCGCCGCCGTGACCGTTTCGATGAGATCTTCCAGGCGCATCACGCCACCGTCGCGTGTTTTATAAGGTTTCCCATCCGGGCTGTTCATCGTTCCAAATCCGAGGAAGCTGAGCTCCGTATCCTGAGAGACGATCCCAGCCTTTCGCGCGCAGCGGAATACCTGTGTAAAATGAAGGCTTTGACGATTATCTACTACATACCAGATTTGACCCGGCGCAAAATCCCGCTGGCGCTGCAGGAGCGTGGCAAGGTCTGTCGTAGCATAGATATTGGAGCTGTCTGATTTTTTGACGATCACGGGGGGCACCGGTGCTTTATCGTCTTCCCGCGCTACATCGACCACCAGTGCGCCGTCGCTCAGGCGCAGAAGCTTTTGCTCCTCGAGGATCTTCATCAATTCCGAAATATATGGATCCGAATCGCTCTCTCCATACCAGAGGTCAAAACTGACGCCCAGCTTTTCATAATTCTTCTTCAAATCCGCTACCGATACCCGCATCAGCTCCTGCCAAAGGGCGCGGTACCCTGCATGGCCCTCCTGCAGCTTTACCGTCGCAAGCTTTGCGCGCTCGCGAAAGGCCGGGTCTTCCTGGCTGCGGGTGTTGGCAAAGGGATAAACCTCGCTGAGCATATTCGAATCGAGCGACGGCATTTCATCCCTCTCCGGGTCAAAATCTGAAGCGAAGCAGCGCCAGTCCGGATGTCGGTCGGAAAGCTCCGCGATGACCAATCCAATCTGAAGCCCCCAGTCACCCAAATGGATATCGCCAATCACACGATACCCGCATGCGCGTGCGATCCGCTTAAGCGCTTCCCCAATGATGGCGGAGCGCAGATGCCCGATATGAAGGGGCTTTGCTACATTTGGTCCACCATAATCGATCAGGATCGTTTCATTCCGCCCGAATTGCGGAATTCCCAGGCCAGGGTCCTGAACGGTTTTCGTTGCAAAGGCAACCAGCCACTGATCGCACGGTGTCAGGTTTAAAAAGCCGGGGCCGGCGGACTCCGCTTTGGAAAATATAGGGCTATCCCTCAGCGAGGCCGCGACCTCGTCCGCGATTGCTGCCGGAGCTTTGTGGTACTGCCTGGCGGCGGCGAAAGCTCCGTTGCATTGAAAGGGGCTTAAATCCATCCGGTCCGATAAATGGATCGCCCCATATTTCGCTTCATATCCGCAGGCTGAAAAGGCGCTGGCGACAGCCTCTGTTAAAGTTTCAATCAGCGTTTTCAAAAATCATCCATCCCTCTCCGTCTTTTTCTCAAACAGGCCGGGGTTTGTCTCCTGTGCGATGGAGACCAGCCGTCGGAGACGATGGTTGACGCCTGAGCGGGAAATCGGCTCGGAAAGCGCCTCTCCCAACTCCCGCAGGCTCATTTCCGGATTTTCCAGACGAAGGAGTGCAATTTCTTTGAGCTCTTCCGGCAGAGATTCCAAACCGGCATGGTCGCGGATTGTTTCGATGGCAAAAACCTGCTCCGCCGCCGCATTTGCGGTGCGGGAAATATTCGCGGTCTCGAAATTGGTCTTCCGGTTGATATTATTGCGCATGTCTTTATACATTTTCACACCCATCAGCTCCAGCACCGCGTTTTGTGCGCCCATAAGAGTCAAGGTTTCTTCAATACGCTCGCTATCCTTACAATAAACGACATGGCTTCCTTTGCGCTCCAGCTGCTTTGGCGCGAGGGATAATTCATCCAGCAGCTTCGCCAGATCGCGGCTGATGTATCGGTAAGGAACGACAAATTCCAGATGGTAATCCTTCTCCGGATCCGTCAGCGTCCCGCAGGCCAGAAAAGCGCCGCGCAGCAATGATGCCATGCAGCACTCCCCGGTGAGATTTGCCCGGTTGAGCCGTAAGACGAGCTCGCCCTTCTCATGCCCGAAGGCGGACATCACCTGCTGCCGCTGGGCCGCCGTGCGGACGCATACCTTAAATTTTCCAGACGCAGATTGCGACATCTGCGCTTCAATGCCCGTTTCCCGCAATATCCCGTCGCAATACAGCCGCGCAATGAGCTCCGTGTCCGTCTGCATGGAAATATCGAAAAAAGAAAAGGCCCTGCTGAATAAAAGCAATCCATAAGTCTGCGCATGCATGCAGCAAGGCGTGTTTTCAACAGAAGCAAGCTCTGCTTTTACTTGTGACGAAAATGACATAATCGCTTTCCCTATCCCTCTCATATGAAAACAGAAACCACATCAGGGCATAGGCCCTGATGTGAAGCCCGTCCTATTTTTTGATATCCCGATGCTGAATACTGACGCGCAAGCCCTGCTTTGCAAAATGTTCGGATAAAAGCTCAGCAAACACAACCGAGCGATGCCTTCCACCCGTGCAGCCTACCGCGATGACCAGCTGGCTTTTTCCCTCATTGCGGTAAAGCGGAACCAGATAGTCAACCAAGGACAAGAGCTTTGGAACCAAGCCCTGCGCTTGCGGCCATTTCATGACAAAATCCCGCACCGGCGCCTCGAGACCGGTATGGCCTTTGAGCTCATCCACATAAAACGGATTTGGCAGACAGCGCACGTCAAAAACCAGATCCGATTCGTTGGGAATCCCATATTTAAAGCCAAAGGATACACAGTGAATCTGCATAATCCGTGAGGAATCCTCCAGGAACATGCTCGCAATTCGTTCACGGAACTGTGTGGTTGTATACTGCGAACTATCGACAATATAATCCGCGCGCTGGCGGGCCGGTGCCAGAATCATTCGCTCCGCATTGATCGCATCATCAATGGAGCCCTTGGCCTTGTCCGAAAGAGGGTGCTTTCGGCGCGTCTCCTTATACCGGCGGCGAATGATCTCGTTACTTGCCTCAATAAAAAGCAGCTTGTAATCACACCCCATCGCCTTCAGTTCACCGAGCGACTCGAGAAAATCGTCAAAAAAATTTCCAGCCCGGATATCGGTCACAACTGCAACCTTGTCCCGTTTTTCCTGCGATTGGAGAATCAGCTGTGCAAAGGTGTGGATGAGCTTCGGGGGAATATTGTCAACGCAAAAAAATCCGATATCCTCCAGCGCATCCACCGCACGGGACTTTCCTGCTCCGGACATGCCGGTAATAATAATGAAATCCATTACTTTTCCTCTCCTTGGGCATCAAAATCCAAGGAAACGGACCTCTGGCTCCAGACAAACGCCCTTTTCCCGATAAACCGTATCCTGAATCAACCGAATCAACTCGAGAATATCAGATGAGGATGCGTTTCCAGTATTGATCACAAAGCCCGCATGCTTTTCACTGACTTGCGCACCGCCGACCGATTTTCCCTTCAATCCGCAATTTTCAATCAAAGCGCCTGCATAATAGCCCTCCGGCCGCTTAAAGGTACTTCCCGCGCTGGGATATTCCAGCGGCTGCTTGGCCTTGCGCCGCCCAATCAGCTCTTCCATCCGGGCCCGGATCGCAGCTTTATCTCCTGGTGCGAGACGAATCATCAGCGAAGTGATCAGGAAGCCATTCTCCCGATATGCACTATGGCGGTATCCAAGGGCCAGCGCATTTCCCATGAGGCTGCCCCGCTCCCCGCTCTGTGTCAAATGCGTGCATCCGATCAAAACGTCCTTCATCTCCCCGCCGTAAGCGCCCGCGTTCATAAAGGCCGCTCCGCCCGCACTGCCGGGAATACCAAAGGCAAATTCAAGGCCGGTCAGCCCCTTTTCCAGCGCAAACCGGCACAGGCGGGTCATGCTGACGCCCGCCCCGCAGGTGATCACGCCATCCTGTTCCGCGAGCGAATCCAAGCCCGGTGCCAAACATAAAACAAGGCCCCGAATCCCATCATCGGAAACCAGGACATTGCTCCCATTGCCCAATATAACGGGCTGTATCTCCTGCGCGTCACAGCAGCGCAGAAGCTGCGAAAGCTGCTCTTCGCTGCGAGGTTCGACAAGCAAATCTGCCGATCCCCCTGTCCGAAAGGAGGTGTACTCCTTCATCGAAGCATTTCTTTTTGCAGGGCAGTCAAGGGCGCACGCAAGCTCCCAAACCGCATCGAGTCCGTTCATGCATTTCTCATACCCTTCCGAATTCGCCTCCCCGCAATCAAAGAAACGGGAAGGCGAATGAGCTTTGATATTTGGCCTTTTTACATCCCCGACACAACCGGACAGGACAGGCATTGATTTGACAAAGGTAACTGGAGGAAGCTCCGGCCCATGTACAACCGTCACATGGCGGCTTTAATGATCCAACAGTGCGGCGCCGATCACGCCCGCGTCATTGCCAAGCTCCGCAGAGCAGAGCCGCGTCTGCTTCGTGGCATACATACTGTAGCGTTCGCGGCGGATGTGCTGGCGAAGAGGCTCGAGCAGCGTTTCACGTTCATGACCGATTCCGCCGCCCACGCAGATGATTTCAGGCTGAAAGATATTGATCGCATTGATGATGCCGCAGGCCACATAGTAGATATAGCGGTCAACCACGCGCTTTGCAGCGGCGTCGCCCTTGCGCATGGCGTCAAACGCCGTCCGTCCGCTGACTGCATCAATATTATTATCAACTAGCTCCCACATCATACTATCCTGTGCATGGCGCATTTCATCCTTCGTCTGCGCAATGAGGGCTGTTGCGGAGGCATAACGCTCCCAGCATCCGCGGCGTCCGCAATTGCACTGCTCGCCGTCCACAACGATCACCATATGGCCCATCTCACCCGCAGCAAAGTTTGCGCCGTTGAGAATATGTCCGTCCACGATGATGCCGCTTCCAACGCCCGTGCCGAGCGTGATCGCGATGAAGTCCTTCACGCCCGCGCCCGCGCCTGCTTTTGCTTCACCGAAGGCTGCGCAGTTTGCGTCGTTTTCAAGATAGACCGGCTTCCCAAGGCGCTCATGCAGCATTTCCTGTGCGGGCACATTCTGAAAATCCAGATTATTGGAGAATTCAATATAACCGGTCGTCTTGTTCACCGTACCGGGCGTGCCGACGCCAACAGAGGAAATATCGTCCATTGTAAGCCCAGCCGCCTCAACTGCCATGTGCACCGTTTTCGTGATATCGTCAAAAATCTCCGCAGCCGGACGGGGTGCGTTCGTCTTCAACTCTCCCGTGCCGATCATCTGATATTGATCATCCACCACCCCTGAGCGGATATTTGTACCGCCTAAATCAACGCCTACTCTGTACATCTTTCTAGTCCTCCGTTGTTCCAATCTATATGATATTTCAACTGCCTTGCAGGGCAAGCCCAGAAAAAAGCGAACGTATGGAGATCCCACGGCAGAATATGCATAAGGATTTTCCCCATGCACCCGCGCGAAAGGGCTTTTAAAAGCGCTGCCAGACCTCCATGTCGGGAGAATCAGGCTCGCTGCCATCGTCCATGCCGAGATTGTGCAGCAATTCCCGCGCCGCATTGTACCCCATCTTTTTCTGACGGTTGTTCATTGCGGCGACCTCAATGATAATCGCGAGATTCCGGCCCGGCTTCACAGGAATCACCGCCGCCGGGACGCTGATGCCGAGGATGGTGGTGAACTCATTATCGAGCCCCATCCGGTCATACACCTTTTCACTGTCCCATGGCTCCAGCTGAATGACCATATCGATTTTTTCCGTCATCTTCACGGCGCCCATGCCGAAAATACGACGGGCATTGATGATTCCCACACCGCGCAACTCGATGAAATGGCGGATATTATCCGGCGCGGAGCCGACCAGCGTGCGGGAGGAAACCCGGCGGATCTCGACGGCGTCGTCCGCAATCAAACGATGGCCGCGCTTGATCAGCTCAATTGCGGTCTCGCTTTTGCCCACGCCGCTGTCTCCCAAGATCAGTACACCTTCGCCCGCGACCTCCACGAGCACGCCATGGCGCGTTACCCGCTGGGCGAGCTCCACGTTCAGATAGGAAATCAGCGCGGACATGAAGCTGGAGGTCGTCTCCGAGGTGCGCAGCAACGGGACCTCATACTTGTGGGCGTTTTCCATCAAGACTGCGGGGCATTCGAGATTGCGGGTAATTACCACTGCGCAGGGCTGGCGGCGCATAAAATTTTCCACACGCTTCGCGCGCTCCTCCAAAGACAGGCTATCGAGAAAAGCAAGCTCCGTCAACCCGAGAAACTGAACGCGGCTGGGATCGAAATAATCATTATAGCCCGTGAGAATCAGCCCGGGACGGTTCACATCATAAGACGAAATATAAAGGTCAGACGCGGCCTTGGGCAAATACAGTGCCTCCAGGGAATGGTCCCGGATCACCTTTTCAAGGGAAACGGAATATTTGGAACTCATAATCGCGTCCTTTCCGACCCGGCGGATCTATCGCTCCGCCGCCGTCTTCTTCCTGATTTTCACACAGTCCTTCATTCTGTAAATGGCTGCATGGTCCATTATAAAGCATTCTCTCAAAAGTTCCAATACCTACATTGGATTTTCTTTGATAAACTTTTTAAAAATTTTGATTACAGCTGAAAACAGAAATCCTTTTTGTTGAAGGCGTTCAGATCCGATCCTTCCCTCTGATTTTTATCTCTAAAGACCCTTTCGAACGCGAAGAAATATTTGCGTTTTCCCACGCGTTGTTGTATGATAAAATATATTAAATGAAGACAAAAAGGAAGCGGTGAGGACACTGAGGCTCAAGGTTGGATTGATGAACGATGCGTTCCCGCCTACGCTTGATGGCACATCAACGGCGACATTGAATTACGCCAATATCATTCAGGAAAAACTCGGCGAAGTCATGGTAATAACCCCGCGTGTACCCGGCGTAAAGGATGTAGGCTATCCATATGAGGTTTATCGCTACAAATCTTTTCCACTGAGCAAAAAGGATGAATACCGGTTCGGCTGGCCCTTTAAGCATGAATTCCGTAATTACGTGCGCAGCAAAAAGCTGGATATCCTGCATTTCCACTGCCCTCTCGCCTCCGCACATTTTGCAAAGCTGATTGTGCAGGAGCAGAAAATCCCGATTGTTGCGACCTATCACACCAAATATGATTACGATATTCGCAAACGGGCTCCCACAAAGCCGCTGCAGGATTTTTTTATTCGCTTTATTGTCAATCATATCAAGATTGCGGACGAGGTGTGGGTGGTCAGTGAAGGTGCGGGAGAAAATCTGCGTTCCCTGGGATACACAGGTGATTATATCGTCATGCCCAACGGCGTGGATTTCCCGCGTGGAAAAGTGGATACCTCCGCCGTCACAGCCCAATATCATCTGAGGGACGACGTGCCGGTCTTATTATTTGTCGGCCGCATGATGTGGTATAAAAACCTGCGCCTGCTGCTCGACGCCTTGCGCATATATAAGGATTCCGGCCACTCCTTCCATATGTTTATGATCGGAAAGGGTACCGACATGCGTGCCGTAGAAAAATATGCTGCAAAAATCGGCCTTGCAAAAGAAGTTACCTTTTCAGGAAAAATCAGCGACCGCGAGCAGCTGCGCGCCTTTTACAGCCGTGCAGACGCGTTTCTCTTCCCATCTACCTTTGATACCAACGGGCTCGTCGTCCGTGAGGCGGCGGCCTGCGGCTGCCCGAGCCTTCTGATTGAAGGCAGCTGCGCGGCAGAGGGGATCGAGGATGGCGTGACCGGTTATCTCAGCAAGGAAAATGCCGAGGACTACGCCAAGGCCCTGGAACACATGCTCAATGATCCAGACAGACTGCATCTGGTTGGTGAAAATGCCAGCAGGGAAATCTACCTTTCGTGGGAGGATGCCGTCCGTATGGCGTATGCCCGGTATGAAAAGCTTTGCCGCAGCTGGAATTATCCTGCCGGATATCACGACGAAAACTGGGGCAAAGAAGAAGAGGATGCAAAGCAGTGATGACTGCTCCACTTGTCGATCAAGTCCAAGAGAAGAAAAAGTGCACAAAAAAGCACAGTTTCTGATCGGCTTCGTAACCGGCTGCGCTGGGCGCTGACGGAAGCGAGGCGTGAGAAGTGCATCGTCGTCCTATATCATATTACAGTGAAGTAAGGATTTGAATTGTTATGCCCAAAATCGGTATGCGTATCATTAAAACCGCAATCGCGGTTTTTTTATGTTTTCTCATCGATCTGCTGCGAAATCACCAGGGCATCCCGTTTTATTCCGCAATTGCCGCCATCCTCTGCATGCAGCCCTTTGTCTCAAACAGTGTGAAGGTCGCGCTCAACCGCAGCATCGGCACCTTTATCGGCGGCCTGTTCGGCATGCTCGTTTTACTTGCAGAACGGGCATGGCTTCCAAAAAATATGCCCGTTGTGCAATATTTCATTGTGTCTCTCTGTGTGATTGTCCTGATCTACCTCACGGTAATCCTAAAAAAGACCTCAGCTTCCTATATCACATGCGTAGTATTCTTAAGCGTTACCATTTCGCACGGAGCGGACGTGAATCCCTATCTGTTTGCCCTCAACCGTATTATCGATACGCTCATCGGCATCGCTGTCTCCCTCACGGTAAACGCGGCCCGGTTGCCGCGGAAAAAGGATAAGAATACGCTTTTTATCACCGGTTTGGACGGTGTGCTTTGGGAAAAAGGGAAAACGATCAGCTCCTTTTCGAAAATCCGGCTCACTCATCTGCTCCATCAGGGCGCGCGGATCACAGCCGTAACCGACCGATCACCGGCCTCCTTTCTGCCGCTGATCGGAGACATCCCGTTTTCCCTACCCATCATTGCAATGAATGGAGCCACGCTATATCATATTCCAAGCAATACCTACGCCTACTGCAAAACGATTCCGCGTCCAATTACAGACTGTTTGCAGGCGCTTTTTGCACAGAGGGAGGTTAACTGCTTTGTAAAAGCCGTGATCCATGACGTTCTTCATATTTATTACAGCAATTTCACCAATGAAGCGCAGGAAGACCTTTACCGCACCCGGCACGGCGGCCATTATGAAAACTATGTCTGCTCCAGCCTGCCGCAGGGACACGAAGCGATCTGTCTGATGATTATCGATACAGACCCATTGATTGAACGCCTGTGTCAGGAAATCTCCGCATTTTCTTTTTCTTCCGAACTGCGCTTCATACGCCGCGCAGATAGGACGCATCCGCGTTATTCAATTCTGAAGATTTACAGCGCACATACAACGCTGGCGGATGCGGCGGATATTCTGAAAAGCCGCTCAAATGCGAGCAGTATTACGGTCTTCTCCAACTGCCTCGACGAGCTTTCATTAATCCGCCATGCCGATTACAGCTATGCCGTTGGAAATGCGGATGTCAGCGTACAGGAGGCATGCCGTTACCGGACCGGCAGCGGAGAGCAGATGATTCGAACCATTTCACGCCTGTTTTATTGCCGCAAACAACAAGCGGATAAGCAGCGGCCCGAAAGGCAAAATAAAGAATAGCCGCAAATGGCAGGATTTTTCATATGATAAAGCGATGTGTATTCCTTTGACTGATGTGGGAGCAATAGCCTTTGCTTTGCTACTCGCTTAAGCTTCGTAATAAAAAATTACTTTAAAAATACCGCTTACCATATTCCATATATGATAAGCGGCATTCTTCATTTATTCTTGAAAGGTATCATATTACCATTTATTCAGCCAAATACCCTTAGATAAATTGCATTGAATTGTAAAAAGGTGCTATAAAGCTGCTGCTTTCAGCCAGATATTGAAAGCAGCAGCTTTTTTCCGTTTATTTATGTTAAATGTCTTTACAGTATACGATAAAAAGAATTTACACCATTCACTGAAATGACAAGATTTCCTGAAAACAAATATTCCGTCATTTTAGGTCAATCCCTTCGCAGCGCTTCGATCGGCGGCATCTTCGCAGCCTTACGAGCCGGATAAATGCCGAAGAAGATGCCAATCGCGCTCGAGAAGCCGACCGATATCAGGATCGTACTGAACTTCACGCTCATGGGAATATTCATGATGTACGAGACGACGGCGGCGCCTGATATGCCGAGAATCATTCCGATGATCCCACCGATCAGGCACAAAATAACTGACTCGGTCAGGAACTGGAACAAAATCGTCCGGGTCCGCGCACCGAGCGCCTTGCGGATGCCGATCTCCCGTGTCCGCTCGCTGACGGAAACATACATGATATTCATAACGCCGATACCGCCGACGACGAGGGAAATGGCGCTGACCGCCGCGATAAAGGTAGTGAAGACATTGATGACCTTGTCGAGCAGTTCAATATAGGTGGCCATATTGGTCACAGTATAGGCCTCACGGTCAAAATTATTATGCCGCGCCTGCAGGATATTTTTCGCTGCGTTGCCAGCGGCATCGAGCTGTTTTTCGTCCTTTGCGGAGAGATAGACCATATTATAGCGGCCGCTCGACCCCATCAGGGAGGCGACCACCGGGGCGGGCGCCACCACATAGCACATATTTCCCATGGTATTGCTCATCTGCTGCATCTGCTCCATCATCGCCTCGTTGTCCATCCCGCCCATCATGGCGGAAACATCCATCACACCGATGATCCGCAGTCTGACAGTTTTATCATTGACCGTTACTTCGATATATTCGCCGACGACGTTTTCATAGCCGTACAAACTTTTCGCACTCATGCCGTCGATGACGCACACATTGCGCGCCGCGACATACTCTTCCTCGGTGAACATTCGCCCATAGCTTGCAGACAGCTTCGAAATCTGCTCCATATCTGGGGAGCAGCCCACGGGGAAGCACATGCCGCTTTCACTCCCAGCGCGGAAAGTCCCCATACCGAGCATAAAGGGAGAGACATAGTCGATACTATCCTGCCCTTTCATCGCCTTGAGATCTTCGTCTGTGATATAGTCGCTGGAAGAAGTGTTTTTCTGATTGACCTGAATGGTGATCGCGCTCTGGCCCATATCCTGAATCATTCCCACGATATAGTCCCGCCCGCCGTTGCCAACCGTGATAATCGCAATGACAGAGGCGACGCCGATGATGATACCGAGCATCGTGAGCAGGGACCGCAAGAGATTGGTGCGGATGCTGAAAATCGCAATCCGGATATTTTCCTTGATATTCAAAGCCTACCGCCTCCGCCCTAAATGTTTTGGGAGGAGGAGACGCTCTCACCCTCTTCTTGTATTGTCACGCGCGCGCCGTCCACCAGAGTCTTGGACGGGCTCTTAACGATCTGGTCTCCCACAGAAACGCCGGAAATGATTTGATACATTGTATCGGAGACAAGCCCCGTTTCCACCTTCTTTTTCGACACGGTCTTCTCATCTTTATTATAAACAAAGACGTATTTTTGACCTTCTTCAACCATCAGGGATTCCAGCGGAATGAGCGTTGCGCCCTTCGCTTCGTCCGTCTGGATGGAGACGTCCACGTCCACGCCGATGATGACGCTGGCGTCCGGGTTATTGATCTTTACCTTCGCAGGAATGCTGCTGGAGGTTCCAACGCCGGTTAAAGAACCCGCAAGAGAACTCAGGTCGAGCCCGCTGCCCGAAGATGCCACCGGACTGATGAAAGTAACCTCACCGTCCAACTTGCCGCTTGCCGTGGTAATCATAGCCGGCATTCCGGTCTTTACCTTGAGCACGTCGTATTTATCGAGCGAAAAGGATGCGTAAAACTGGCCGTAATTCTCCACGGTCATACCGACATTCGCACCCGTCCCAAGGGACGTGAGCGTGTTGAGCAGGCTGTTGATATCCGTACCGCCGGAAATAGCCTTCAGAATCGCGGACATGTCCAGAGAGCTGGAGGACGAGGAGGCGCCGCCGCCCTGATAAGTCTCGCCCGCCTTGATATTGACCGCCGTGACGACGCCGTCATCCTGCGCAACCCAGCCGCTTTTTAGGCTAGCAATCATTGATTCCATATCATCGAGCGACTTTTTGCTCGCGTCGACCACCAGCTTATAAGTGCTGGAAAGCGTATTGCTTTGCTGGGCTTCTAGAGTCGTTTTCTGAATCTTGAGCTGGGCGAGATCCATCTGCGCCTGAATGAGCTCCGTCGAAGAGGAGCCCGCCAGCGCCGACATATCGAAGCCGTTGTTGGCCATCTGGGTGAGCTGTTCCATCAGCTTCTGGATCTGGGCAGCCGACCCGTTGGCCCCGAGCAACTTATCGATAATCATGTGAATCTGGCCTTGCAGCGTGTTCGGTGTGGTTGTGGCCTCGGTCGTCTCCTTCTGCGCAGAGGTGGTGGTCTGCGTCGCCTTATTCGCATTTGCTTCCTTTGTGAGCTTCTCGATCTTCGCTTCGAGCTCCTTGATCTCCTTATTGACCTGCGGCAGCTTGGTTTTCGCCTCACTCGCCGCCGTCATGGAATTGTTGTAGGTCTTGAGCGCCTCGTTATATGCTGTGCGCCGCTCGCTGAGCTTGCCAGACAGGGAGGACGCATCGAAGGTCGCCAGCACGTCTCCTTTTTTGACGTGGTCGCCGACCTTTACATTGACAGAGAGAACCTTTGTCCCCTCGAGCAGGCTGAAATTCGTCTGATTGTCGGATTCGACCGTCCCGGTGGCGATCAGCTCCTGCTGAATGTCGCCCTGCTGCACGCTGACGAGCGTCACGGGTGTACCCGGCTCAGGCCGGACTAGAAAATAGATCAACAGTGCCACTGCAATCACAACGGCAACCGCGCCTACAATCACAGCCGTTTTCTTCCCCTTGGAAAGTGCTTTGAATTTTTCCAACTCTCTCACCGCTTTCAAATACTGGAGGCAGCTGCGGGTTTTTAATTGCGTTTTTATACACAGTGTCGCTTATCTCCGCAGAATACTACTTCTCAGCTTACCGAAAAACGAACAAAAATACTGTTGCTTTCTGTAAACAATTTATGAACTATTTGTGTCCAATATCCTTACGATAATGCGCGCCCTCGAAATGGATGCGATGCACACCGTCGTAGGCCTTTTGCAGCGCTGCTGCGAGCGTATTACCGCACGCTGTGACACCGAGCACACGGCCGCCCGCCGTAAAAAATTTTCCATCTTTGTAGGAGGTACCCGCGTGATAAACCGTGACGCCGGGGATCTGCCCATTGTCGTCCAGGCCTGTGATCTCCAGGCCCTTCGGATAAGATTTTGGATAGCCGCCAGACGCCATGACGACGCAGGCGCAGGCATTATCCTCCCATTCGATCTCCTGCTGCGCAAGCGTACCATTTACCACTGCCTCGACGATCTCGATCAACGGCGTTTTCAGCCGGGGCAGGACGACCTGCGTCTCCGGATCGCCGAAGCGTGAATTGTATTCGATGACTTTGGGCCCATTAGGCGTCAGCATCAGGCCAAAATAGAGGCAACCCTTGAAGGGCCTCCCCTCCTGCTGCATTGCGCGGACGGTTGGCAGGAAGATTTCCTCCATACAGCGCTTTGCAATCTCCGCCGTGTAATAGGGATTGGGGCTGATCGTGCCCATACCGCCCGTATTGGGTCCCTTGTCACCATCGTAGGCGCGCTTATGGTCCATAGAGGACACCATCGGTCTCACCGTCTCGCCATCTGTAAAGGCCAGTACGGAGACCTCCGGGCCGGTCAGGAACTCCTCGACGACCACGCGGCTGCCAGACTCGCCGAAGATTTTATCCTCCATCATCGAGTGCAGGGCATCCCTTGCCTCCGCCTCGTTCTGCGCGATGACGACGCCCTTGCCGAGCGCGAGACCGTCCGCCTTGATCACGGCGGGCCAGGCATTCTGTTCCAGAATATAGGAGAGTGCTGTTTCCGGCGCGTCGAAGACTTCGTAGCGCGCGGTGGGAATGCCATATTTTTTCATCAGATTTTTCGAGAAGACCTTACTGCTTTCGATTTCCGCCGCCAATTTAGACGGGCCGAAGGCGCGGATGCCCGCCGCCTCAAGCGCGTCCACCATGCCCGCCGCCAGTGGGTCGTCCGGCGCGACAAAGACGAGATCTATTTGATTCTCTTTGCTGAATGCGACAACGCTGTCGATATCCATCGCAGAGATTGCAACGCACTGGGCGTCGCGGGAAATGCCGCCGTTGCCGGGCGCGCAGTAAATTGTTTCCACGCGCGGGCTTTCCTTTAGCTTACGGATGAGCGCATGCTCGCGCCCGCCGCCGCCGATCATCAGAAGTTTCATCGTATTTCCTCCTGCATAATGAATAGGTTCAAATTGCTTTTCAGTCGACGAACTCCAGATACCGGAAAACGGTATCTGGAGCCTTGAAACAGCTTGTTTTTAATGGTGGAACAGGCGGATGCCCGTGAATGCCATCGCCATGCCAAAGCGGTTGCAGGTGTCGATCACGTTATCGTCACGGATCGAGCCGCCGGGCTGAGCGATATACTGCACGCCGCTGCGGTGCGCACGCTCGATATTGTCGCCAAACGGGAAGAACGCGTCCGAACCGAGCGACACGCCATCGAGCGTTTTCAGCCATTCCTGCCGCTCCTCTCGGGTGAGCGGCTCAGGCTTCACCGTGAAGAACTGCTCCCATACGCCGTCCGCCAGGACGTCCATATAATCGTCGGAGATATAGACATCGATCGTATTGTCGCGATCCGGGCGGCGAATATTTTCCACAAAGGGAAGCGCGAGCACTTTCGGATGCTGGCGTAGGTACCAGTTGTCCGCCTTATTGCCGGCAAGCCTCGTGCAGTGCACGCGGGACTGCTGGCCTGCGCCCACGCCGATGGCCTGCCCATCCTTAACATAGCAGACAGAATTCGACTGCGTATATTTCAGCGTAATCAACGAAATGATCAGGTCACGCTTTGCCTGGGCAGGGAGCATCTTATTCTCTGTGACGACGTTTCCAAGCAACGCCTCATTGATAGGAAGCTCATTGCGCCCCTGCTCAAAGGTAACGCCGAACACATCTTTATGCTCCACCGGCGCAGGACGGTAAGCGGGGTCAATTTTCACAATATTATACCCACCCTTGCGTTTTCCCTTCAGGATTTCAAGCGCTTCGGGCTCGTAGCCAGGAGCGATCACGCCATCGGACACTTCGCGGGCAATAAGCTTCGCCGTGGGTACGTCGCAGATTTCCGACAGAGCGATCCAGTCCCCGTAGGAGGACATCCGGTCCGCGCCGCGCGCGCGCGCATAGGCGTTGGCAAGGGGCGAAAGCTCCAGATCGTCTACAAAATAAATTTTCTTGAGTGTATCGCTTAAGGGCAGGCCGACCGCTGCACCCGCGGGGCTGACATGCTTGAAGGAGGCAGCGCTTGGAAGATTTGTCGCCGCCTTCAGCTCACAGACCAGTTGCCAGCTATTGAATGCGTCGAGAAAATTAATATAGCCCGGTTTGCCGTTTAAGACTTCGATCGGCAGGTCCCCACCGTTCTTCATAAAAATACGAGACGGCTTCTGGTTGGGATTGCAGCCGTATTTGAGCAAGAGCTCGTTCGCCATGATGATGACCATCCTTTCAAAAGTATTTCAAAGAAAAGGCTCTGCTTTTCTTTGAAGCCTATAACCATCCTTTTCCTGCGATAAAACTTCCTGTTAACTGTTTTTATTGACCACACGGGTCTCTTCCGAGCCGTCCGCAAGGTCGATAAACCGTACAAAAAGTGAAACTTTATTTGCCTCGTTGAGATGATCCCATACAAGTTTTGTAAAAGAATCGATATCCCCTTCGATCATCACGTTTTCAGGCTCTCCCTCAAAGGATGGAACCGGATCGCCGTCGCCGAGGTAGGTATGGATAAAATGCCCCTCTCCCGCTACCGGCTGGGGATATTCATAAAAAAAGCGCTGAACGGAATCCGCATTGCCATTCGCGCTTTTCAGGATGGAAAGGCGGTAGCTGCCATCCTTATGCACAAGGCCGGAAATGCGCGGGGTCAGAATCGGCGGGTCGGGCTCAAAGGTGCGCATACGCAATGCCTCTTCAAACGTTTTTTCCGCCGCCAGAAATTCATAGATCGTGTCGGTCTGGTCGCCGTTGGTCACGATGGTCGTCCTGCCCAGCTTGCGTACCGGCCAATAGATGACGAGGCTCGGATCCTTGAGCTTGGCTGGATCGAAGGCTTCCGTCCGAAGCCCCCCCTCCTCCTCTACAAAAATGCGGTTTCGGCTGTTTTCGCTGCGGCCCATAATGAAATAGGCAATAACCGCCTTTGTGCCGTCCGCACTTTTTCCGAGCACGATTCCACGGCCCGGATAGGTGTTGGCGCGCAAAACCGCGCCGAGATCCTGAATCTGCATCGCGTTTCCTTCTTTCTCTGTTATCTGCCGTCTGAAGTCTGGAGTCTGGTTTCCCACAGGGCGCATTGCTCTTCCACCGCGCGCGGCAGGAGGAGCCACTCTGCCTGCTCCATTACACGGCGCTGCAAAATCTCCGGCGTATCTCCGTCCTTCACCTCGACCGCCTTCTGCATGAGGATGCGCCCGCCGTCCGGGATTTCATTGACCAGATGGACAGTAGCGCCCGTCACCTTCACGCCGCGTTCCAGCGCCGCCTCATGCACGCGCAGGCCGTAATAGCCCTTGCCGCAGAAGGAAGGGATGAGCGCAGGATGAATATTGATAATCCGATCGCGGTACGCATGGATGACCGTGGGGCCGAGGATGGACAGAAAGCCTGCCAGAACGACAAGCTGCGCACCACATTCCTGCAGAGATGCAAGGATCGCCGCGTCATACGCCGCTAAATCAGCAAAGGATTTTCTGGAGATCACAACACCCTCGATCCCCGCGCTCGCCGCGCGGGTGAGCGCATATGCATCCGGCCGGCTGGCAATCACGCGCACAAATTCACCGTGCGGGATTTCCCCGCGCGCTTTCGCGTCGAGCAGCGCCTGCAGATTCGTGCCGCCGCCGGATACAAGTACCGCGATCCTCAGCATAGGTCAATCCCCTTCTCGCCCTCGCGCACTTCGCCCAGGATGCAGGCTTCCTCGCCGTTTTCCTTTAGGATACGAACGGCTTCGTCCGCCTTGTCCGCTGCGACCGCAACGCACAGACCAACCCCCATATTGAAGGTATTATACATATCGTGCTCAGAGATACCTTCGCCCTGGATCACCTTGAAGATCGGGCGCACCGGAACCTTTGCCTTTTCAACCGCCGCACGCAGGCCCTCAGGCAGCATCCGTGGGATATTCTCATAGAAGCCGCCGCCCGTGATATGAGAGACACCATGGACATCCACCTGCTCCATCAGGGCAAGCAGGGGCTTGACATAGATGCGCGTGGGCGTGAGGAGCTCCTCGCCCAGCGTTTTGCCGAATTCATACATATAGAGATCCAGCCGCTCGGGCGTGATATTGAAGACCTTGCGCACCAGCGAAAAGCCATTGGAATGCACGCCGGAAGAGGCTACGCCGATGAGCGCATCCCCTGCCTTCATATTGCTGCCGTCGATAAGCTTTGCCTTATCGGCCATGCCGACGCAAAAGCCCGCCAGGTCGTACTCCTCCTTCGGATAGAAGCCCGGCATCTCCGCTGTTTCGCCGCCAATGAGCGCACAGCCCGCCTGCACACAGCCTTCGGCCACGCCGGAGACAATCTGCGCCACGCGCTCGGGAACATTCTTGCCCACCGCCACATAATCGAGAAAGAAAAGCGGTTTTGCCCCTGCGCAGGCCACGTCGTTTGCGCACATGGCGACGCAGTCGATGCCTACGGTATCATGCTTGTCCATCATAAAAGCGAGCTTGAGCTTTGTGCCCACGCCATCCGTCCCAGAGACGAGCACCGGCTCCTTCATACCGGTCAGATCCGGCTGAAACAGGCCGCCAAAACCGCCGATCCCGGAAACCACGCCCGGCGTCTGCGTGCGAGCCACATGTTTTTTCATCAATTCCACCGCTTTGTAACCAGCGGTTACATCTACACCCGCCTCGCGGTAGCTGTCGGAATAACTATCCATAAAATGAACCCATCCTTTCTTTATGAAGAAACCCCGCTATGCCTCACTTCTTCTGCTTGACAAGAGAATCGAGCTTTTTGCTGAATTTATCCTGCGGCTGCTCTTGCGGTACGTTAATTGGATAATTGCCGGTAAAGCAGGCGTCGCAGAAGCCTGAGGTGGAACTGCTTGCGATTTTGTGCAGGCTCTCAAGGCTCAGATAGGCCAGAGAATCCGCGCCGATCTGCTTGCAGATTTCATCGATGCTCATCCGGCAGGCGATCAGGTATTCGCGTGAGCTGATATCCGTGCCGAAATAGCAGGGGTGCAGAAACGGCGGGGAAGAAATCCGCATGTGAACTTCCTTCGCACCGGCTTTGCGCAGCAGCTCGATGATATGCGCGCTGGTCGTGCCGCGGACGATAGAGTCATCGACCAGCACCACGCGTTTGCCCTCAACCGCCGCCTGCAAGGGGTTGAGCTTGATGCGCACGCTGCGCTCGCGCTGCTCCTGCGAATCCTGGATGAAGGTGCGCCCCACATAGCGGTTTTTGATAAAGCACATGCCATAGGGGATGCCGGACTCATTCGCATAGCCGATCGCCGCATCTAATCCGGAATCCGGGACACCAGCGACGATATCCGCTTCCACTGGAAATTCGCGGGCCAGATATTTGCCCGCGCGCTGACGTGCAAGGTGAACACTTGCATTGTCGATGACAGAATCGGGGCGGGCAAAATAAACATGCTCAAAAATACAGAGCGAGCTCTTTTTTCCGCAATGGTCGCGGATGCTGCGGATGCCGTTTTCATCCGCAACGACGATCTCGCCCGGCTCGATATCGCGGACAAATTCGGCGCCGAGGCTGTCAAGCGCGCAGGTCTCAGAGGCGAAAATATAGCTGTCCTCCAGCTTGCCGATGCACAGAGGGCGGAAGCCCTGCGGGTCGCGCACAGCGATCATCTTGCGCGGGGACATCAGCACGAAAGAGTACGCGCCCTCGATCTGCGACATCACCCGGTTGATGGCCTGCTCCACGCTGCCCGCCTCCAGGCGTGCGCGGGCGATCAGCAGCGCAATCAGCTCTGCATCGCTGTCGGTCTGGAAGATCGCGCCCTGCTTCTCCAGAGGCTCGCGCAGGGCGTGCGTATTGACGAGGCTGCCGTTATTTGCGATCGAGATCGTTCCCTTTGCATAGCGCATCACGAGCGGCTGGGAATTTGCTCTCTCCGACATCCCTCCGGGCGAATAGCGCACATGGCCGATGCAGATATCTCCGCCGCCATCCTTTGAGAGCTTTTGCAGCGTATCCGCGTCAAAAACGTCCGGCACAATACCGAGATCGCAGTGGTAATCGACCACGCCCCCCCGGTTAATTGCGATCCCGCAGCTAATCTGCCCCCTATGCTGCAGGGCATATAGGGCGAGATAGGTGAAATGGACGGCGTCAAAATTGTTTTTATTATAAATACCAAAAACACCGCATTCTTCATGGGGCTTATCAAACATTACAGTTCCTCCTGAATGATCGAATAAATGCTCAAGAAATTTACAGCGCAGCCGCCTTCAGCTGCAGCGCCGCATCTTTCTCCAGCACCTTTTGGGCCATGTCCTCCTTCATCTGGGACAGCTTTTGAGAAAGACCTTCGTCGGAAAGCGCAAGCATCTGCACAGCGAGAATCGCCGCATTTTCCGCGCCGTCAATCGCCACAGTGGCTACCGGGATACCGGACGGCATCTGCACCGTGGCAAGCAGGGCGTCCAGACCGTCAAGCGTGGAGGACTTTACCGGGATACCGATAACCGGCAGCGTCGTGTGCGCCGCCAGCACGCCGCCGAGATGGGCCGCCTTGCCAGCCGCCGCGATGATTACGCCGAAGCCGTTTTCCTTCGCCTTGGATGAGAAATCGGCCGCTGCGGCAGGGGTACGGTGCGCGCTCATGACGTGCGTTTCAACCTCTACACCAAAATACCTAAGCTTTTTAATCGCCCCGTTCACGATCGGCAGATCGCTGTCGCTTCCCATAATCACTGCTACCTTTTTCATGACTCTTTCAGCACTCCTTCTTCATTCCAAAAAAATAAAATAGCTGCCGCGCAAAGCGCCACAGCTTTTCCTATTCCTTATCTTTTCTTGCCGGACGGCATGTGGGCGCACCGGGTCCCGGTGCAGAAGACGAAGACGCATCCAATCAGCGGCATGCCTGTCCCGTTCATACCGACCTCTCCATTCCGAGTGATTTGTATTATTTATTCTATGGCAACAGTAAAAAAAATTCAAGTCAATCCGACTGTAAAAAAGTTTTTCTACATATATATTGAGGAAACCAGATGGCACATTTGCTGATTTTGTATATAATGACAACCTTATCTGACAGAAAGGAGCGAATTGATTTTATGAAACGATTTTTTATGATTGCGCCCTGCCTTTTGATCCTGCTCAGCCTTCTGTTCTGTGCCTGCACGGACGCTGAATTTCTGACGGAGGAAACATTCCTGAACCGATTCAACGCGCTCGATGAAACGCAGCAGCTAAAAGCAGAGGACGCTCTCGCAAAAGAAGAGGACGCTTTTATCGGACACTCCTATTTTCTCTCTCCCAAGGGAGACGAAACCTATCTGCTCAACTTATATATCGACAAAGAAACGGCAGAGCTAAAATCCTGTGCCCTGCTATACGCGCGGCTGGACGATGAGGAAAGCGACGCCTACTTTGCCGCACTCGTATCCCGAACGGCGCAGGCCTTTACAGGGTATAGCGCACCAGACTGTGAAGACGCGCTAAAAAAGGCCGGAATCATTGGCGCTGCAAAAGCGGATCCGGATGACATCCAAACCCTGGAATGGAACGGCTTCCGGATCAAGAAAGAGACGATTTCTCTCGGTCAAAAAATGACCATTGAAACGCTGCAGAAAGAGCAGGCTTCCGAATCAGAAAGCATCCAGGAAACGCAATCGCCTTCCACAGAAGGCAAATCCATTTTGACGGAAAACAATATGCAGACGCTGCCCCAGACGGTAACAGAATAAACATTTCTCCTGAAAAAGTCCGCGCTCAGGCCGCGCGGGCCCTTCCTTTTCCGCTCGGCCGGAAAAGGAAGCAA